>JAEEGJ010002970.1_pt1 | contig 72005 bp, 63 predicted proteins | sample 8958761 | NCBI WGS metagenome assembly JAEEGJ01 (sample SAMN16246546, study PRJNA631951) | gut metagenome | biome: gut microbiome; feature: rumen; material: RS-attached | host: Bos | place: Iran: Karaj | collected 2018-10 | reverse complement strand
GCAGTCGTCGTTGCCGAAGGCATTACCAGCCACGCAGGCCACATGGGCATTGTAGAGCAACCACATGCAGAGGTCGTCGCTGCCCTTGATGGTGGTCTCACCGTCAGTCTTGCCGTAGAATGACTTCATTTCGGGGAAGACATAGAAGGCACCGGCAGGTGTATTGCACTTCACACCAGGGATTTCGTTCAGTAATTTCACGAAGGTGTCGCGGCGGTGACGGAAGGCGGCCAGCATGTCTTGGATCTCCTTCGAGTTCTCGGGGCTGAGCTCCATGGCCTTGGCGGCAGCGGCTTGCGCGATGGTGCAGATACCAGAGGTAATTTGGCCTTGAATCTTGTTGGTGGCCTTCACGATGGCTTGTGGTGCTGCGATGTAGCCGATGCGCCAACCCGTCATGGCATAACCCTTGGCCACGCCGTTGACGAGGACGAGGCGGTTCTTCAAGAACTCGAACTGTCCCATGCTCTCGTGCTTGTGCTCGTACTGGATGAACTCGTAGATTTCATCAGAAATGATGATGATGTTCGGGTACTTTTTCAGCACTTCTGCAATGGCGGTCAGTTCAGCTTTGGTGAAGACGCTACCGCTGGGGTTGCAGGGTGTGTTGATGAGCAAGGCTTTGGTCTTAGGGGTGATGGCCTTTTCAAGTTGCTCGGCGGTGATTTTGAAGTCATGGGCCATGTCGCTCTTGACGATAACGGGCACGCCGCCAGCCAACTTCACCATCTCGGGGTAGGAGACCCAGAACGGGGCAGGGATGATGACCTCGTCGCCGTCGTTGACGATGGCCAAAAGCACGTTGTTGATGGCTTGCTTGGCACCGTTCGAGACCAGCACATCTGTTTCTTTGTAGTCGAGGCCATTGTCGCGTTTCAGCTTGTTGGCTATGGCCTTGCGCAGTGCAGGCGTGCCCGGTACGGGCGGGTAGTGTGTGTCGTTGCCGTTGATGGCGTCGATACCGGCTTGCTTGGCCGATTCGGGTGTGTTGAAGTCGGGCTCGCCGATGCTAAGGCTGATGACATCGATGCCTTGGGCTTTCAGTTCACGACTCTTGTTGGTCATGGCCAGGGTAGCTGACTCAGCCATGTTCAAAACTCTGTTGGAAAGGATGATTTCGCTCATGATATGTTTAAGTGTTGATTGTTTAATTGTTTAATCGTTGTGTTGACGTGAGACTTCGGGACGCGAGACGCGTGACTTTTTATTACATAGTCCCGTGTCGCGCAGTCCCGCGTATTTGGAAGGGCAAAGGTAGGCCTTTTTTCAATAGGGTTGGCAGAATACGCTGAAAAATTGATTATTGACGGAAAAATCGTACCTTTGCGCCCAAATTACAATGTGATGAATAATAATTTGATTCTCCTTATCCTGATGTCGGCCGGTCTGTTGCTGATGGTCTTTGCCGTGATGATATTGCTACGTCTCTCAAAGATGAAGGACGCAGAGCTCCGTAATAGTGGCAAATACGAACTGAAGATTCAAGCCCTCAAAATCATTATGCCGCTCAAAGTGCAGGCCTACGAACGTTTCCTTCTTTATTTGGAAAGGGTTCAATTACCACAATTGGTGAAGCGTATTTATACACCTGGCATGGAAAAGGGTACACTGCATCTGCTCCTTATTAAGAATGTACGAGAGGAGTTTGAACATAACCTCGCGCAGCAGCTCTATGTTTCCAATACAACATGGAATGCTGTGGTGAACGCTAAAGAGGAACTTGTCAATCAAATCAATACTACTTTTGAGCAGTTGAAGGATGAGGAGGATGTCTCCATTTTGGCACAGAGCCTTGTGGCCTTGCCGAATCCTATGGTAGAGCAGGCTGTGGCTGTCCTGAAACGTGATTTTGAACGACTGCTGTAAAAACACTAAAACAATGAAATTTACCGCTACCCAAATCGCCGGAATCCTTGAAGGCAAGGTTGAAGGCAATCCTAACACAGAGGTCTGGAACGTTGCCAAAATCGAAGAAGGTGCGCCAGGCATGATAAGCTTTTTGGCCAATCCTAAATATACACATTATATTTACGAGACCCAGTCAAGTATCGTCATCGTGAACGATGACTTCGAGGCGACGGCACCCATCCAAGCCACATTGATTCGCGTTCCTGATGCCTATGCTTGCTTTGCAAAACTATTGGCCTTCTACGACCAGATGACGCAGAACAAGCAAGGTGTTTCATCGTTGGCTTTTGTCTCATCGACAGCACAATGCGGTGAAAACCTGTATCTTGGCGAGTTCGCTTTCGTGGGTGAGAATGCCAAAATCGGCAACAATGTGAAGCTTTATCCTCAGGTGTATGTCGGTGACGGCTGCGTCATTGGCGACAACACAGTATTGTATCCAGGTGTGAAGCTGTACCGTAATACGGTCATTGGCAAGAATTGTATTCTTCATGCAGGTGCGGTACTCGGTGCCGACGGCTTCGGTTTTGCTCCTCAGCTTGACGGCCATTACGAGAAAATCCCGCAGGTAGGTAATGTAGTCGTTGAGGACAATGTGGAAATCGGTGCCAACACCACCATCGACCGCTCTACTATGGGCTCGACGCGTGTTTGCAAAGGCGTGAAACTGGACAATCTAATCCATCTTGCACACAATGTGGAGATTGGTGAAAACTCAGCTTTGGCGGCCCAAGTGGGCGTCAGCGGCTCGACACATCTTGGAAAGAATTGTGTTGTTGGCGGCCAGTCGGGTTTTGTAGGACATATCAACATTGCCGATGGCTCAAAGTTTGGTGGACAGAGCGGCATCATGGGCAGCATCAAGGAGGAAAACAAGGAGTTTATGGGCACGCCGATACAGCCATTGAGGCAGTATCTGGTTTCCAACGCCCGCTTCCGCCATATTGACGAAATGGCCCGCAAACTGGATGCCCTTGAAAAGGAATTGGCCGAATTGAAAAAACAATCCTAAACCTGTAAAGACGTATCGTGCTACGTCTCACCCCAAATAATTCAGATCCAACCTTTTATCTTATAGTATGCCAGCGCGAAATATTCCCTCGCGCAGGTAATCTCCAGTTTCAAGTAATTGAAAAAGGTGTAGCGCATCTTGACGCTTTCAATGGATGGAATCGCTTCGTTTCCACCGAGTTTCCGTTTCTTCAGCGACAGGTCAAAATCGACAGTGGCAGGATAAGCCGCTTTCCCGATGACGTTTTGGAATCCTGTCTTATTGAGGCATTTCACCGTGCGCCTGACATGCTCGGGCGAGGTGATGACTATGAAAGGCTCTTCAGCCATCTCTGGATAGTCCGCCATGAGTTCCAATGCCTGTGAGCGTGTATTGGCGCCTTCGGTCATATATAGTATGCTGTCAACGCCATCTTGGCGCAGAAGTCGAGTCATTTCAGCTTGGCAAAGGGAATCCTTAGGATGCACTAAAATGACTGGGATTTCGAAATGCTTGGCCAATGCTGCTGTGTGGTAAAGCCGTATAAGGTTGTCTTCGGAGGGCATTCCCGCTCCACCGAACATCACAATGTGTCGGGGCAGCATAAGCGTATCGCTCTCATTTGGGTTTTGCCCTAGACGGTAATAAACATAAAATGGCACTGAGGTGAAAGCTAAAACTAACATCAAGAAAAATAGTGCTCCGAGAGTAAAAAAAGTAATTTTAATTATTCTTCCTAAATGCTTCATTGTGCGCGAGTTCTGTTCAAAATGTTTCCTAAAAGTGTGTAAAGATACGGTTTTTTTTGGCGCTTGTAGAATAATTTCCTATTTTTGCCCGTTTTTTGTGGGAATGTTCCACACAACTTAGTTTTTATGCAAGATAAACAATGTACGCTCAAAAAAAGAGTCAGTGTTAAAGGAGCAGGCCTCCACACGCGTCAGTGCGGCACCCTCACCTTCAATCCAGCTCCTATAAATTCTGGAATTCGCTTTCGTAGAATTGATATAGAAACCCAACCCATTATTGAGGCTGATGTCGACAATGTGATTGACACAGCGCGCGGTACGACGCTCGGCAAGGGCGGTGTGAAGATTTACACTGTCGAGCATGTCTTGGCAGCGTTGCGTGGCATGGGTATCGACAATGTGCTCATCGATATCGACGTAGAAGAAACTCCCATCATGGACGGTAGCGCCAAATTCTTCGTTGAGGCCATCCATCAAGCAGGTATCGTTGAGCAGGATGCCCCACGCAATTATCTTGTCATCGAAGAGCCGATTTCCTATAAGAATGAAGTTTTGGGCATTGAATTGAAGATTGAACCGGCAGACATTTTCCAGATTGATGTGAAGGTGAAGTACAATACCCGCGTGCTTGACGAGCAACATGCTTCACTGCACGACCTGAAAGACTTCGAAAGCGAGATTGCACCTTGTCGTACTTTTGTTTTCTTGCACGAGTTGGAAACCCTTATCAGCCGTAACCTCATCAAAGGCGGCGACCTCACCAACGCCATTGTGTTCGTCAATCGCAATGTTTCGTCAGAGGAACTTGACCATATAGCTGCTTTCTTCAAGAAGCCGAAAGTCACGGTTAAGGAATGTGGTATCTTGAACAATGTCGAGCTCTATTTCGAAAACGAGCCTGCTCGTCACAAGCTGTTGGATGTCATTGGTGACCTCACTTTGGTCGGCCGTCCTATTCTTGGTAAGGTAACCGCAGTGAAGCCAGGCCATTTTTCCAATACCTCCTTCGCTAGGAAGATTAAGCACACCTTATTATATTAAACGAAAGACTTTGTGCCCCGTTCCACGCTAGACTCTAAACTCTAAACTCTAAACACTAAACTATGAACATGGCCTATATTCACCCGAATGCCCGCATCGCCGAAGATGTGAAGATTGAGGCTTTCGCTTGGATTGGCGAAGACGTTGAGATTGGTTCGGGCACTTGGATTGGTCCCAATGCTGTCATTATGGACGGCGCCCGCATCGGAAAGAATTGCAAGATTTTCCCTGGTGCGGTTATCTCTGCCATTCCACAAGACTTAAAATACAAAGGTGAGACCACCTATTGCTATATTGGCGACGGCACCACGGTGCGTGAGTCGGCGACGGTCAACAAGGGTACGGCTGCCTCGGGCAAGACGGTGGTGGGCGATGATTGCCTGCTCATGGCTTTCACCCATGTCGCGCACGACTGCTACCTTGGCAACCATGTCATCATGGCCAATGCGGCCACTTTGGCGGGTCATATTACTGTTGATGACTGGGCCATCTTTGGCGGTTTGGCAGCAGTGAGCCAGTTCTGCCGTATCGGTTCCCACGTGATGATTTGCGGTGGCGCCTTGGTCAATAAGGACATTCCTCCGTTTGTGAAAACAGGTCCTGGCTATCCTGTATGCTATGCAGGCGTCAATTCCATAGGTCTGATGCGTCGTGGATTCTGCCGTCAGCGCATCAATGCCATTCAGGATGTCTATCGAGTGATTTACAGTGTCGGAATGAATATTAGTCAATCGGTGCAATATATCCGTGAAAACCTTCCTGTTTCGGAAGACCGCGATTTCATCCTTGATTTCATTGAGAATTCCAAGATCGGCATCATGAAGAATGCCATCGGGAACGAAGACTGATTTCCCGCTTATTTCAATAACACTTCTGCCGCTCGCAAAGCTTCGGGCGTCACTTGGTCGTTGCTAAGCATCTTGGCGATTTCGGTGATGCGCTCTTCGTGTTGCAAAACGCGGATGTGCGATTGCGTACGCGTGCCAGCATTATCTTTATAGATGAAATAATGATGCTCGGCTTGGCTGGCCACTTGAGGCAGGTGGGTGATGGAGATAAGCTGTAGCGATAGTCCCATTTGCCGCATGATGCTTCCGATTTTGGCCGCCACTTCGCCCGAAACACCCGTGTCGATTTCGTCGAAGATGAGAGTAGGAATGTAGTTGTAGCTCGAAACCACACTCTTGATGGAGAGCATCAAGCGTGAAAGCTCACCACCCGAAGCCACACGTCGGAGATCATCAACGGCAATGCCTTTATTGGCGGAGAAAAGGAAACGAATCTCGTCACAGCCCTTGCTGCCATAGTTGGTTTGACTATCCACACTGACTTGGAACTTGGCAAAAGGCATAGCCAACTGCCGCACTAGTGCCGTGACTTTCTCACTGAAAGCTATGGCGGCTTGGCAGCGCTTGTCATGCAAGACCTTGGCAAGGCTTGAAAGCTTTTTTTCGTTCTCTTTCAGCTCTTTCTCAGCCTTGGCGATGGCCTCGTCGATGTTTTCGAAGGCATTTACCTTTTCTTTTAGACTGTCTCTCAAGTTGATGAGCTCGTTAAAGTCATTTACACGGTGCTTCATCATCAGGCGGCTGAGCAAGTCGTAGCGTTCTTGAAGGCTTTGCAGTTGTTCTTCGTCGAATTGCGTGTCGTCTTCTTTGCGACGCAAGTCGTAGGCAATGTCTTTCAACTCCACTTTAAGATTGTCAATGCGTTCTTGAAGGCTTTCCGTGTCGGGCAAGAGGTGCTTCAGTCGCGAAAGGGTTGACGATAGTTCATTGACTTGTCTCAAAATGGCCGTTTCTGAGTCTTCCATTAAAGTGTTGATGGCAACTAAAAGCGTTTTGATTTCCTCAGCATTTTCCATTACGCTAAGCGTTTGCTCAATTTCGGCATACTCACCTTCTTTCAGCTTGGCCTTGTTGAGCTCGTCTAACTGGAATTTTAGGTAGTCGTTTTCGGCAACGTTTTTGGTCGCAATGTCCTTCAGTTCGTTCAGCCTTTGTTTGAGGGTGTTGTAGTTGTAGTATTCAGTTTGGTATTTTGCCAAAACCTCACCGTTTTTTGCAATTTCATCCAATAGTTTAAGCTGGAAATCAGCATCAGTAAGCAGGAGGGAGTCGTGCTGCGAGTGGATATCAACCAATTGGCCTCCAATCTCTTTCATGGTCTGCAAGGCGATAGGTGTGTCGTTGATGAAAGCACGACTTTTCTTTTGCGGATTGAACTCACGGCGGAAGATGCATTCAGCTTCAAAATCGAGATTGTTTTCCTCAAACAGGGGCTTTAGCGACTCGTCATCCAATGCAAATTGAGCTTCTACCACGCATTTCTTATCCATGTCATGGAGCACTCCTGTATCAGCACGGTCGCCCAAGGCAAAACCTAAAGCGCCAAGCAAGATGGACTTGCCTGCGCCAGTCTCGCCGGTGATGACATTGAAACCGCTCTCGAAACTGACATTCAGCTCGTCAATCAAGGCGTAGTTACTGATATGCAGTTGCTTGAGCATACAAAAGGAAAGATTATCTGCCGGTGTTTTGCAGCATATCGTCGTAACGTGAGGTTTGCGACGGGTCGACAGTCTTCATGATGTTGGCCACTTCAGTTCTAATCTTCAAATCTCCTTGAGAGAAGACTTGGATGATTTCGTCACGTTTGCTCTCAATAATCAATTGCAGGAAGTAACACATAGGATTGCGATCGTAGATGTTCTGCAATTGTGCGATGGCAGACAACATGGCTTCACGAGCCAAATCAGGCTTTTCGGTCATCATGTCTAAGCCTTGGCGGTGATAGTCGTAAATGAACTGGCGCAAAGGCTGATTGGTCGGGTTGTTGATGTCGCTGATGATGGCATAACGATTCTGCCGTCCTGTTGAACTCCAACCGTTCTCAGTGCCCGGGTCTTGAGGCGCGGTGTGCGCTATGGTCTCAGCGATAGCGAAGAAGGGATCACCACCGTTGGGAGAGAAAGAGTCGAAATCAAGACCTAGGAAAAGGTAGACATAAAAGCCGATAGTACTCGTGATATTAGAGATGTAGGTGTTCGGATTGAAGTCAAGCGTCTGTCCGTCAGTGTATTCAAAATAGAATTTGCGGTCAATGTAGTTGAACATTGGGGTGTTGTAACTTGATTTATAGACCGGACGACGCAATGCCAAGTTGATTTCAGCAGTGAAGTAGTTGCCTTCGCGGCTGGTCACGTCAACGAGTATCGAGCATTCGATTTTTTCTGCCTGCCTAAAATTTATTTCTGTGAATTTCGTGTTGTTGATGAACTCATAAAGGGAGGTCTGCAGGTTTTGGTAGATGGTCTTGTCGCTACCTTGTACTTTGTTGGAACTGACACGTACGTCACATTGTAGCTCCTGCGCCTGTAATGCATTGAAACTTAGCAGGTTGCTGAAGGTTATGAGGAGTATGGCAAAGACTTTTTTCATGGCTTCTCACTTTATGAGTTTACCAAATCAAAAGGCTTCCTGACTCTCCTTGGCGGGATTGCGGAAGTAAATCTGATCGTGAAGGAATTCGTGGATGGCAATCAGGGTGGGCTTGGGCAAGCGTTCGTAGAACTTTGCGATTTCAATTTGTTCCTTGTTCTCGAACACTTCCTCCAAACTGTCGTTGGTGGCAGCAGCAAACGACTCAATCTTCTCGTTGAGTTCGGCCTTCATCTCAGAGGCGATTTGGTTGGCCCTGATGGACAGAATGGCAACGGTTTCATATATGTTGCCTGTGCCTTTGTAGAATTGGTCTTTCTGACGGGTAACCACCGTCGTTTCGGTCTTAATCTTCTTGAAATCCATGGTTATTTTATGTTTTCTAATTTCTTTCTTGCTTTGGCAGCAATGCCGTTCACATCTTGAAGATACTTGCTGCTCGGATATAGATAAGTCAACGTGTTGCATTGCTCTACGCATGATTCGTAACGCTCACGCTGTTTTTCTGTGATACTGTTCTCGGCATAGTCGTAATAGGTCTTGGCCATGTCGTAAAGAATTTCCTCACGGTGTGATGTGTTGGGGTATTTCTTCAGCATGTTCTCAAACGAGGTGATGGCCGCGCTGTAGTTTTCCATGCGGTAGAAAAGTCGGCAAATATTGTAGTCTTTCTCCTCCAACTTGTCGTTAAGGTCAATCAACAATTGTTGTACTCGCCCCAAACTGTCGCTGTCGGGATAACGTTCGATGAAGCTGTTCAGCTGCTTGATGGCAGTGTGGGTGCTGGTTTGGTCTAAACCTGACTCGGGTGAAACCCGATAGCTACAATAAGCACTCATGTAGGCGGCTTTCTCAGCGTCTTTCGAGAAGGGATAGGTCTGCACAAAACGGTTGAAGTAATAGCCAGCAATGTCGTAGTCATCTTGATAGTAGTAGCACAAGGCGGTCTTATAAGTGATCGACTCTCCTTTTGGGGTGTTGCGGAACGAAGCCTGTAGCAGGTCGAACAATTGAAGGGCATGGTTGTAGTCGCCTCGTTCATAGTAGTCCACAGCCACTTCGTACTTCATCTCGTTGTCGGTGCTTTTCACCAAACGGTTGAAGTCGTTGCACGAAGTGAAAGCAATGAGACCTATAATTGCCAATATCAAAAGTCTATTTTTCATCGGGCTGCAAAATTACTCATTTTTACGTTATTAACGAGCGGATTTTGTTATTATTTTTCAATGATGAGTTTTTCAACCCATTTACCTAAATCTGTGTTGAGGTGAAGAAGATAGATTCCTGGCTGTAAGTTGGCGGTTCCAATTTGCACCTTGTCTTTGGATGTGCCTGATAACACACATTGACCAATACAATCAAATAGATTATATTGAAGGTTGCCTTCAGTCTCTATGGTAAAACTTTCATTGCTTGGGTTAGGGTAAATCTTTGCGCTTTCAGAGCATGATTCGTTCACCAAATCACCTCCAGTACAGGTCGCCTTGGCTGCCCATCCGTAAAAATTGATGTAGGTGTCGGAAACGAAGGTGAAAGTCAATGCGCCTTCGGAATTGGTGGCCGTGATGCTGTCAGGAAGTTCAGAACCTGAAAAACTACCGATGAGCGGCGCATCAGTTGTCGTTCCATCATAAATGGATAGCACATCTGTAGTAGGTTGGGTCTTGAAAACCAGAAAATTGACGTTGATCTTTTTGCTGCTGTTTTCAGGATAAAGAGTCATCTTGAAATTCTCTTCGTTTCCATAATGTCCGCAATCGCCTCCAGAAGGTAAGAACAACCCTCGACAATCTGTCAGTATTACATCCCCATTTTGGATAGGTATGGAGTGATATACATCAATGAGTTCGCTTTTGGTGATGCTATTGGTTTGTCCGTTGGCATCGGTGATGGTCAACGTGACATCAAACAATCCTGGGGTTTCATAAATTACCGTAGGAATACGTTCAGTGGAGGTGATTGGAGTCCCACCTTCAAACTGCCATTCCCAGCTGACAATGCGCAAACCTTGGCTTTGGTCGTTGAACCTGACCGGCGACCCAACTGTAGCCAATTCCTTTTCGGCATTGAAGTCGGCGATTAAGGGCATGTCGGCTTTTGGAATGAGTTCTACATCTTGTGTGATGGCCTCATTGTCGTTAACGGTAATTGTAATTGTCTGAGATTCATAACCGTAAGCCGAATAGGTAACTTCGTATGTGCCGCTTTTGATGGGACGATGGTAGTCGCCCAAGGGTAAGTGTGAGCTGACTTCTGAACCGTGATGGTCATGTCCTTCAATACTGATGCTGGCCTCGATGGGTTCTCCTGTCTCAGCATCGGTGATGATGCCATGAATGCCATTAAGGCATTGCTCCATGTAGCTCAACATACTGTTGTGGTTGTAGTTCCAGTACATGGGCATCAACGTGGCTGTGGGTATGTAAGTGTAGGAGGTTTCAATGGTTACTTCGCGGCATTGGGCGTAGTAGTTCATGTAGTCTTGACGGCTGCCAGAGATGGTATACCATTGATAACCATTGATAATGCCATTGTCGGCATACTGATGCGGCATGTTCATATAGTTGGTGTCCCATTCGTGGCATTGGTCAGCATATTCGTGGCAAACCAGTTTCCACCAATCATCGTCGGCATGGAGAGAAGGATGGGTGTCCCATGGATAGTTCAGAACTTCGGAACCAGTGTGGAAATTGGCCGCCATGGTGAACTTGAGGTCTTGGGCAAGGTTCATCAGCCATTGGGTCTCGTCTTGGTAGCACCAATCGCCATCAGGATGGGGACCTTTGTCGAAATCGGGATAGTGGCGGTTGAGGTCAACTTCATTGGCATTTTTGCGTCGAGCGCCATTAACGGTGTGATTGCCGCCATAATAAGTGCCGTCAGGATTGGTGTTGGGGCAGATGAAAATATCTAAATTGTTGATTAAGTTAACGATGCGACTGTCATTGCTGGAGCAAAGTTCATCAATAAGGCGAAGCATTAGCATGAAGCCAGTCGTTTCGTCACCGTGCATTGTTGAGGTGTAAAGGAACTTAGGCTTACCCTCGGGTTGTCCGTTATTGATACGGCAGAACATGAGCTTGCGCCCACTAGCCAATGTTCCAAGCTCAAAATAAGTGCAACGCTCTGGATGTTCGATAGCGAATGAGTGCATCATGTTTTCGTATGCTTCGTATGTAGGATAAGCATCCCAATCGTATGTTTCACGGTGACTGCCGTCCCACATGATGTGTGTTTCAAGCAGTGAGGGTGGGGTTTGCAATTGAGGCTGATAGTCTAACGAGAGCAAAAGGTCGTATTCGTTTTGGTTGGCGAAGCAGACAACGTTTCTACCATCCGTGTTGGCAACGGAGCAAAGATCGCTGATGGCCTGGATTTCAGTAGGATCCTGAACAGTAAGGGTGAAATAATACTCCCCACGGCTCCGCATGAGTTGCTCTAAATCCTTTTGGCTGTTTTGGGCCAAGAGGTTGCTGCAAACTATTGTGGCAAAAATGACCAAGAAATGCCTCAAGTATCTCATTTTGAACGTTATTCAATAATGAGTTTCTCAACTTTGCTTCCATTGTCACCGCTGAGGCGGAGGAAATAGATGCCTTGTTGCAGCCCTTGAGCATGGATTTGGGTCTTGCCATTGTAAACGTCCGAAAGTATGACTTGTCCCAAACCGTTGAGTAGTTGGTAGCTTCCTTTGCCTTCAATGGTGAAATTGCCATTGTTTGGGTTAGGATAGACCTTCGCGTGGTTGGTTACGCTTTCGTTTACCGACCAGTTTCTGATAGTAACGGTGACATCACCCGATTCACTGTTGCCTTCACTGTCGGTCACAACAACTTTATAGATGGTTTCGGGGTCAATAGGTGAGGCCACGGGATTGGAGATGGTCGGGTCGTCAAGGGTCTCAGCAGGTTCCCAAATGTAAGTGTATTCACCTGAACCGCCTGTGGCGACGACATTCAGTTGACTTTTCTCGCCTTCGTCAACGATTTCTGGGTCGGCAGTGACTTCGATAACGAGCGGGTTATCGCTGATACAATTCACGGTAGCCACCCAGCCAAAGCTGTTCACGCCTTGGTCGGAGGTGAAACGGAAGGTGAGAGCTCCGTCATTGTTTGTGGCGGTTACTGAGCCTGGCCCTTCAGCGCCATCGTAACGTCCAATGAGCGTTGCATTGGTCGAGGTACCATCGTACACAAATAAGTAGTCGAAGCCTGCTTCTGTGTTGAATTCAATGAAGTTGACTCTGATTTTATTGCCTTCAATAGCAGGCATAAAGGTCAAGGTGTAGTCTCTGTTGTTGTTGTAATTACCATTCGGGCCACCGTTGTCGTAGAATAAAGCATTGCAGGTCTCGATGGTGCCGTTCTGCATGTTGTATGACTCAGCGGCAAGGATGTAGTCGTTTCGTGTTAATGTCTCGCTGTTACCATCGGCATCGGTGATGGTGAGACTGACATCGAACGTGCCAGCTTCGTTGTATACAATGCCAGTCGGATTTTGCTGTGTGGAAGTGCTTGGCGTACCACCTTCAAAGAACCAACTCCATGAGACAATCTCGCCAAACGAATGATCGGTAAAAACGACGCTTCCTCCGAGGGCAATTTGTGTGGTTGAGGCACTGAAATTAGGCAACAGGCAACTGCCAGGAACAAGTTGAACATCAAGATTGACGGTCTCGTAGTCTGATACGGTGAAATCGATCATCTTTGGACAATAGCCATCCTTGCTGACGATTAGAGTGTAGCTGCCGCCTTTGATGGGGCGATGGAAGTCGCCAATGGGAAGATGACTTTCTACTAGTGAGAACTCGTCGTCGTGGTCAAGGATAGTTATTGTGGCCTCAAGCGGTTCGCTAGTAATCGAATCGGTTACTGTGCCATGAACGCCGTAAAGGCATTGGTTCATGTATAGGAATAGTGATGCTTTATTATAGTTCCAAAAATTAGGCAACTGGTTGGGGTTGGGCATTTTTGAGTTTGAACATTCGATGGTCTCTTCACGGCATTGTGCATAACCGTTCATGTAATCCTGGCGTCCACCGCCAATCATGTACCATGAAGCACCATTGGTGATGCCGTTGTTGTAGTCGTTCATATAGTTAGGGTTGACTTTATGGCATTCATCGGCATATTCGTGGCTGACGAGTTGCCACCAAGCATCGTCAGCATGAAGCGTGTAGGTGTTGTCCCAAGGATAATTCATCACCTCTGCACCCCCATGGAAGTTAGCACCCATCACAAATGGAATGTCTTGGGCGAACTGCATGAACCATTCAGTCTCGGTTTGATATTCATGACCGTCGGGGTGCGGGCTACCATGTGGATCGGCGTAGTTGCGGTTCATATCGATGCCGTTGGCGTTTTCACGGGTGGCACCGTTCACGTTATTGTTGCCTGCATGATAGGTCCCATCTGGGTTGGTGTTGGGTCCGATGTAGAGGTCAATGTTGTCCATTACGGTCTGTACTTCGGGTTCATTTGGGTTTTCAAGCAAATAGTCAATGAGACGAAGCATCATGATCCATCCGGTGGTTTCGTCTCCATGTATGGTGCTGGTGTAGAGGAACTTCGGCTTGCCTTCACCTGAGCCGTTGTTGAGGTGGGCAATCATGATTTTACGGCCGCTGGGCAGTGTGCCGAGCGTGATGATTTCGCATTGGTCGGGATAGTTGGTTTGGAAGTCAAACATCATGGCTTCGTATGCTTCGTATGTTGGGTAGCTGTCCCAATCGTATTCGGCGCGGTTGTTGCCGTCCCACATGGCGACTTCCTCAAGCATTGAGGGTGGCGTTTGAAGTGTTACTTCATATCCAAGTCTTTGGAATTTTGCAAATTCGTCGTTATTGGCATAAGCAGTCACCAAATGGCCGTCAACACGGTCAACAGAGATAGCATGGGCAATGGCATTCAAGTCATCGTCGCCATTCAGGCTGAAGGTGAAATAGTATTCGTTTCGTTGCTGCATGAGCTGATTCAGCTCTTGTTGGCTCTTTTGAGCAAGAATATCGCCACAAATCACAGTGGCCAAAACGAGCATAAAATAGTGTAAAACTTTCATTTTATTTGTCTTTTAATGTTTTCCATTCTTCAATAATATCTGCCTCCACTTTCTCATTCACGGTCACCAAAGGTAGACGAAGCACGTTCTCACACAAGCCCATGTGGCTCATTAAGCACTTGATGCCAGCAGGGCTACCGTCGGCGAATATGAGCTGGTTCATGCGGAGCATGGCATAATGCAAACGCAAAGCTTCATTGGTGCAGTTTTCTTTCATGGCTTGCATCATGCGGCTGAATGTGCTTGTGTATGCATTAGCGGCTACCGAAATCACGCCTTGTGCGCCCAAAGCCATCAGAGGTTGGGTGATGCCGTCGTCGCCCGAGATCACATCGAACTCAGTGGGCTTGTCACGTAGAATCTCCATGATTTGTTGCAAGTTGCCCGAAGCCTCCTTGGCGGCAATGATATTGGGGTGCTTGGCCAATTCAACACAAGTGGCGGCTTGTAGGTTGACGCCAACTCGACCTGGTACGTTGTAAACCACCACGGGCACAGGACTAGCATCCGCGATAGCTTCAAAATGGGCCCTCATGCCACGTTGGTTGGGCTTGTTGTAATAAGGTACGACACTTAATATACCTTGAATGCCAGTAAAATCCTGTGCTTTGATGGCCTCGATGACCGCTTGTGTGTTGTTGCCTCCTATGCCAAGCATAATAGGCAAACGACTGTTATTGGACTTTAATATCGTATTGATTACCAGCTTCTTTTCCTCAAAAGAAAGAGTTGGTGCTTCCGAAGTGGTTCCTAAAACAACCAAGAAATCGGCACCATTGTCAATGACATGGTTGACGATTTTCGTCAAAGCTTCGGTATCGACAGATTGATCGGTCTTAAAAGGAGTGATAAGGGCAATGCCCGTACCTTTAAATGGATTGTATTTCATGTTGTTATGTTTAAGATTGTAATCCTGACAAAGCTTTTAAGTAATTGTGCAGGACATGTATGTTCGAAACAGGGTCAGTAGCACGTGGGTTTTCGATGAGCAGATCATAGATTTTTTGGTTCTTACTCTCGTGGAAACAGATTCTAAAGTCTGTCTTTGGCAAAGTGCAAAGATAGTCACTGATTTCAGCGTTTTTACTCGCCATATTGATGAGTATGGCGCTATAAGGCAACTTCTTGATGAATTCATGCTTGTCGGGTTTCAGCACACTCATGAAACCGAAGTCTTTTGGCGTAATCTCGGTGTAAAGGTCGCTTTGCAAAATTGTGTCCGACATTTGGTTGCATAGAATGACAAATCCGCAACGGCTGGCGCCAAACAGATTCTTAGCGCTGCTCTCAATGTTCTTGACGATACTTTTATCGCCTTCATCCAAAATAATCAAAATAGAGCTAAGCCGCTGAAGATTAGGCATTTTTACCATTGGTTTTTCAGCGAGGAACTGCTCTAAGGCGCGATTTAAGGCCCTATTTCTAAGGTATGATGAAAAATTCATGCTGCAAATGTAGGGATTTTCTACGAGATAACACTTTTTTTTGTATAAAAACGCTAATTTTGCGCTTAAATTTTGTCAAGGTGACTACGAATGTTTGAAAAAGATAAGAATATGATTGTCACTATTTTAGGAAGCGGAACTTCGCAAGGCGTACCTGTCATTGGCTGCACTTGTCCCGTGTGCCAATCCAAGGACCCGCGTGACAAACGGCTCCGCACTTCCATTTTGATTCAGACCGACGAAGTGACGGTGGCTGTCGATGCCGGCCCCGACTTCCGCCAGCAGATGTTGCGCGAAAACGTCACCAAGCTTGATGCGGTAATTATCTCGCACGAACATAAGGACCATATTGGCGGTTTAGACGACCTGCGTCCTTATATTTTCATGCAGAAAAAGCCTATGACGCTCTATGTGGCCGACACTGCACTGCCTGAAGTCAAAAGAGAGTATTCCTATGCCTTTGAGGAGCATCCTTATCCCGGTGCACCAACCTACGATATCCGCCGTCTTGATGAAACGCCCTTTGACTTTGGCGATTTGCATATCGTTCCGATAAAACTGAAGCATTTCACCTTGACTTGCTATGCCTTCCGCATTGGCAGTTTTGCATACGTAACCGACTTGAGCGAGATTTCCGAAGAGGCGATCAAAAAGCTGCAAGGCGTTGAATACCTGATTATTGAGGCACTGCAAAAGAAGAAACATTATTCGCATCTTACCTTGGATGAGGCGATTGAGATTTCCCGAAGGGTAGGGGCAAAGAAGACCTGGTTCACGCATTGCAGCCACAGCATGGGTCTCGCCGCTGAAGTCAACCGCGAGCTCCCCGAAGGCATGATGCTGGCCTACGATGGACTGAAAATTAAAGTAGAATGATATGAACACGCTTTGTGTCATTGCGAGGAACGAAGCAATCCAGAAATGAAGCTTTTTCTCTGGATTGCCTCGTCGTTCCTCCTCGCAATGACGGAGCGTCAACTGAATAACTGAACAACTGAATAACTGAACAACTGAACAATAGAATATGAAGGCAACCTGTTCCCAAAGACTGATCAAACTCGCCGACCTCAACCACCACCAGACATTTTTCGCAGGTCGTTGTTCCGAGTACTTTTTAGAGAGTTCTTATTTTGCTGTCGCACAGTATGTTGATACAAAGGACACGGTTCTTCTCGTCCTCCATGGCATCGATTTCAAGTTCCCGATTTTTGCGGGCGACATCGTCACTTTCGAGAGCAAGGTCGTGAATGTCGGTCGAAGCACTTTGACGGTCTACACGAAAATGTACCGCAGCCGTGAGCCCGAAAAAATCGCCGCCGACGGCTTCGCCACTTTCTCTTATTTGGACGAGAATCATCATTCCCGTCCCCATGGCATCACGCTTGAGCCTGAAAATGATGAAGAAAGGTTCCTACAGCAGCAAGCCTTGGAGGTGATGGAAGACTCGAAACGCAGAGCCAAGGAGATGAACCAACGACTCTAAGCAGGCATGTCATCCCAACGACGGCTTGTGGGTAAGCGGGGATCTGTGCCTGCGATGCTTATAGTTCCAGCTCCTTCGGATAGCAAATAAAATGCTTCACCACTGGTTGTGAGAGCACCGAAATGTTCAGCTGGTCGGAAGCCTCGCTGATGTCTTTCATCGTGCCGTCTTTATAAAGAATGTTGATGGCAGGCTTTTTGGGATGGTAGGCGTGGTTTGACGAAACACCTTGCAACAGCATGAAATCCGCCTCTTCTAACGACCAACCATACAGTTTGGCAATCTTGTTGCGAATGTCCTCAATATAATTGGAGTCAAACTCTGAATTGCACATCTCGATTCTGAACAAATGTCTGTCCGTCAACCTTCTGCAAAGCTCTGAAAGCACGCGGTCTTCATCGTCGCACCAGGCTTTCACAGCCGTCATCACGTCGTAGTCGTCCAACTGGCAGAACTTGTCGAGGACGAAGTCGGGGTCATCGCTTTCGAAAGGATTCTGGTTCTTGAGGAAGAACGATAGGGCAGGGGTGGCAAACAAGTCGCGTTCCTGGCTGAGCATCTTGGCGCGCTTCAGGATGTTGCGCAGCATATACTCGGCGCTCAACACGGCCTTGTGCATGTACACCTGCCAGTACATGATGCGCCGCGCCACGATGAAGCTCTCCACGGAATAGATGCCTTTGGCCTCAATGGCCAATTCATTGCCGACAACTTCCATCATTTCCAAAAGTCGTTCGGCATTTACGCTGCCCTCGGCTACGCCAGTAAAGAAACTATCGCGTTTCAGATAGTCGATACGATCTACATCCAGCTGACTGGAAATGAGCTTGCTGAGAAAACCTTTCGGGTGTTGGCCTATGAAAATTTCAATGGCTTTGTCCAAACGACCGCTATGAATTTCGTTGAACTTCTGCATGACCATCAGCGAGAGTTCCTCATGCGAAACACCTTGCACGATACTGTTTTCTAAGGTGTGCGAGAACGGCCCATGACCACTGTCGTGGAGCAAGATGGCGATGGAAGCAGCTTCCAACTCCTCTTCAGAGATGTCGTAGCCCTTGCCACGCAGCAGTTGTACAGCGCGTCGCATCAGATGCATGGCTCCTAGACTGTGGGCAAAGCGCGTGTGGTTGGCTCCAGGATACACCAAGTTGGTCATGCTGACCTGCTTGATGCGTCTAAGTCTTTGAAAATAAGGGTGTTCGATGATGTCGAAATGCAATTCGTCGGGGATGTTGACAAAACCGTATATCGGGTCGTTGAAGATTTTCTTTTTGTTCGATGCGCTTGCCATGTGCCGCTATTTTTGCCGCAAAGTTAGTGCATTTTTTTCAAGTCTTTAAAACAAAACCCTTATTTTCGCGTTTCATATCCATAAACATTTAAACTATGGACAAAACCACAATCCTTTGGGCTGACGACGAGATTGATCTCCTGAAGCCCCATATCATGTTTTTGGAACAGAAAGGCTATGAGGTGGTGACAGCCAACAACGGCTCTGATGCCATCGACCTCGTGCGCCAACGCCATTTCGACATCGTATTTCTTGATGAACAGATGCCAGGTATCTCGGGTATTGAGGCGCTTGAAGTTATCAAGCGCGAATATCCCAACCTCCCCGTTGTGATGATCACCAAGAGCGAGGAGGAACGTATTATGGAAGATGCAATCGGCTCTAACATAGCAGATTACCTTATCAAACCCGTTAACCCGAACCAAATTCTGCTTTCGCTGAAACGCAACCTGGAGAACAGAAAACTTCGCGATGAGAAGTCGACGATGAGTTACCAGCAGGAGTTCCGGAAAATCAGCATGGACCTCAACAACAACCTTAACTTCGACGAGTGGGTTGATCTTTATAAGAACTTGGTACGCTGGGAGTTGGAACTGCAAAAGTCGACTGACGAGGGCATCAAAGGCATCCTCGCCGACCAAAAGCAGGAGGCCAACACACAGTTCACGCGCTATATCGAGCGTAATTATGTGGATTGGATTCAAGGAAGATCCGAAAAACCCGTCATGTCGCATACTGTGGTGCGTGACAAGGTGCTTCCACGACTCGACGACAGCGACACGCCTCTGTTTCTCATCATCATCGACAATCTTCGCTATGACCAGTGGAAGGCCATCCAGCCGTTGATTGAGACCTATTTCCGCGTTGAGGCCGACGATGTGTATTACAGCATCCTGCCTACGACCACGCAATATGCCCGCAATGCGCTCTTCGCCGGGCTGATGCCGCTCGAGATCCGTCGCCGTTATCCGAAATGGTGGGTTGATGAGGAGGACGAAGGCACCAAGAACCAGTTTGAAGGCGAACTGCTTGGTGAGCAGCTAAAGCGTTTCGGCAAGAACATCAAGTACTCTTATAATAAGGTGTTGAACTTGCAGGCCGGAAAGAAAGTTTACGAACAGATGGCCAACCTGATGCCTAACAAGCTGAATGTCATTGTTTACAACTTTGTCGATATGCTCTCTCATGCCCGTACCGAAATGGAAATCATCCGAGAATTAGCTGACGATGAGGAAGCCTACCGTTCGCTGATGTACTCGTGGTTCGAGCATTCCAGCCTCTTCGATATGATGCGCTTCATTGCCGAGAAGGGCTGCGACATGGTCATCACCACCGACCATGGCTCCACCTACGTCGAAAAGCCGGTCCGTATCCTTGGCGACCGTGAAGTAAACACCAACTTGCGCTACAAGTACGGCAAGAATCTGAAATACAATCCGAAAGAAGTCTTCGAAGTGAAAGACCCCGAGAAGATTTTCCTGCCGAAGGTCAATTTGAGTACGACATACGTCTTCGCTGGGGAGAGCGACTTCTTCGCCTACCCGAACAACTACAACTATTATGTGAGCTACTACCGCAACACCTTCCAGCATGGCGGTATCTCCATGAGCGAAATGCTGATCCCGGTGACGCATCTCACAGCGAAATAAGGTTGATTGTAGAATCTTCCGAATTGCGAGCATTGCGAGCAATAATTTTTTGGACATCGCACCCGTGTCGCTTCGCGTCATTGCGAGGAACGAAGCAATCCAGATAAAAGAGCTATACATCTGGATTGCTTCGTCGTTCCTCCTCGCAATGACGTAAAACGAACGAAAAAGTATTATCTTTGCAGCGCAAATTCCAAAGAAATGAATTCCAAAGAATTCCATATTAGCGGTGTGGGGCAACTCTCAGAAATCTCCGAATACTTGATTTCCCTGCGTGAAGAAGCCGACATCATCGCATTTTATGGCACAATGGGTGCGGGCAAGACGACCCTAATCAAGAACCTCTGCCACCGAATGGGTGTCACCGATGAGGTGAACAGCCCGACTTTCGCCATCGTCAATGAATACGTTACGGAAGAAGATGAATCAGTTTATCACTTTGATTTCTACCGCATTAAGAAGTTGGAAGAAGCCTACGATATTGGCTACGAGAACTATTTCGACAGCGGTAACCTATGTCTCATCGAGTGGCCCGAGATGATTGAACCGCTGTTACCTGAAAAGTACATTCGCGTGGAGATTCAGCACGGCGAAACGGATGACGAGCGGGTGATTGATTGTCAAGTGATTGGATGATAATTGCCGATAATGAAATGGGAATACTAAAACGGAGCTTTTGCCCTCATGGCGGACAAGGATCCGCCATCCCCTAAGCGCGAAGAGTAACCTTTTTGCGCTAGGGATTGTGGGTCAAGCCCACAATGAGGACTAAACAGTGAAATGTGTCTTGATATGAACGATAGATTAAGAAAGATAATAGCAGAAGCCTCCCAAGTCTTCATCCTCACCGATGAAAACGTGGCTCCGTTTTGGTTGCCAGAAGTGGCGCATTGGTTGCATTGTGATTCGGCAATTGAAATTGTTATCAAGGCGGGCGAACAATACAAGAACCTACAAAGCATCCAACGCATTTGGAAAATCTTGATGAAGCATCACGCCGACCGTAACGCCTTGTTAATCAACCTAGGTGGCGGCACCATTACCGATTTAGGTGGCTTCGCAGCCTCCACTTACAAGCGCGGTATCAAGTTCATCAACATCCCTACAACATTATTGGCGATGATTGATGCGGCGATAGGAGGGAAGACGGGTATCGATTTTGGTGGTGTGAAAAACCAAATCGGCACATTCGCAGAGGCTGTAGAAGTGGTTATCGACCCTGTTTTTTTGGAAACTTTGCCTCAAAGGGAACTGCTTTCAGGCTTTTCTGAAATGCTGAAGTATGGTTTTGTGGCCGATTCTAAGTTATTGGAAACCAGTCTGGAAAACTATCAGCAATTCATTGTTCGTGCTGGTGAAATCAAGCGTGAGGTCGTGGCAAAAGACCCGACAGAAAAAGGTCTGCGCAAGATATTGAACTTCGGTCATACTCTTGGCCACGCCATTGAAAGCTATTGTCTGACAACGGATCATCCCTTGCTTCATGGTGAGGCTGTGGCATTGGGTATAAAAGCGGCATTGTGGCTCTCTGTGAAGCAGTTCGGATTGGATAAAAAGGTACTTCAAGTCTATGAAAAGCAATTGCCCATGCTACTTTCAGAAGCTGAGATTTCGCTTACGGAGCATGACATCGAACCAATTTTGACTTGTCTCGTCCACGACAAGAAAAACAAGTGTGATAAGGCACAATTTGTTTTGCTTGAAGCTCTCGGAAAGCCCATTTGGGACGTGGAAGTTTCTGAGAGTATACTGAAAGCATCCTTGGAGTACACTGTCAATTAATATAATATAAAGGTGCTGAAAATATGAAATTGTATTGCGACATCACTTTGCCTGCCAGCAAGAGCGAAAGTAACCGTGCTCTGATGATTGCCGCGTATGGTGGATTTGCGCCTGATTTTCAGATCCTCTCGGATTCGAAGGATACATTGTTATTGAAGGAAGTGTTGCGAAGACTGCTTTCTATGTCGTCTCTGCATAGGAATATGGGGGAACAGGAATCTATAGAAGGTAGTCTTCGCATAATCGATATTGCTGACTGCGGCACAGCGGCACGTTTTCTAACGACGTATTTGACCTGCCAAAAAGGCGATTGGATCCTGACGGGTTCGGAACGGATGAAGCAACGCCCCATGGCTCCTTTGGTTGAAGCTTTGAGAAAGTTGGGCGCTGATATTCAATATGTTGAAAAAGAAGGCCGTCTGCCATTGCGAATCAAAGGGAATCCAATCAAAGGCGGCAAGGTTTCCATTGACATGACTCAAAGTAGCCAATTCGCTTCCTCATTGCTTCTGGCAGCACCCATATGGCCGCAAGGCCTTGAACTGGAACTTCTCGGTGAGCTCAATTCACTGCCTTATTTAGAAATGACCCTCAATATGATGTGCCATTTTTCTGCACAGGCCGAAAGATGTGACAGAACAGTTGTAGTGAAGCCTCAACCTTATCAGAAACAGCCGTTTATAGTGGAATCGGATTGGACAGCAGCTTCATATTGGTATGAGATGGCAGCGTTTAGCGAGGAGTGCGAAATAAGACTACGTGGATTGGAGCGGTCCTTCGAAGGGCTTAAAGACTGCAACTCGTTGACTGGTTCAGGGATCACAAACCTACAAGGAGATGCCATCATCGCCAAGTGGATGCAGCAGTTGGGCGTCGGCACTTTTGTTGAACACGGTACCCTTGTTTTGAGAAGGATCCCATACGAAAAAAGTCCATTGAGCTTCGATTGTTCCCAACATCCCGACCTTTATCCCATGATGGCAGCTACATGTGCAGGCTTGAAAGTTGAGGCTGATTTTACAGGTCTCGACAATCTTGCTGTCAAAGAGTCGGATAGAGTAGAAGCCATGCAGACGGAACTCTCGAAATTAGGCCAATATCCCTTGCATTTTTGTTCGCACAATGACCATCGTGTCGTGATGGCTTTGGCTCCGCTTTCAATGCTTTTCGGATTTGTTTCATTCGACCATCCTGAAGAGGTAGCGAAATCTTATCCTAAGTTTTGGCAAAATGCCTCTTTTTTGCCCGTTAGGTGGTAAAAAGTCCAGTTTTTTGGATTTATTGGCCTTAGTATAAAGAAATTCCGTACTTTTGCACGATTTTATGCATACTATGTCATGAAAGTTGAGCTGTTTGTACCTTGCATTATTGATCAATTCTTTCCGGAAGTCGCCGCGCACACGATGAAAGTGTTGGAGCGTACTGGTGTGGAGGTGGAGTACAATCCGGAGCAGACTTGCTGCGGACGTTTCGCCTATAATGCGGGTTTTATAGAGGAAGCCAAAGAGCTAGGTGACAAGTTCCTCAACGATTTTTCATACGATGGCCCTGTGGTGGCACCCTCTGCAGCTTGTGTGCATTATATTAAGAAGCGCTATCCTGAGTTGTTTTTTAATACAGCCAACCACTTAAATTTCAAGCGGATGGTGGCTAATGTCTACGAACTGACCGACTTTTTGATCAATAAGGTGCATTTTGATGATTTTGGTGCGGAGTTCCCTCATAAAGTGACTTTCCACGACAGTTGTAGTGCATTGAGGGGTTTGGGATTGGGCAAGGAAGCTCGTCAATTACTCTCGAAGGTCAGAGGATTGGAGTTGGTGGAGATGAAACAGACGGATATGTGCTGTGGTGCCGATTTCTCGTTGGAAGTGAATCAGGATACATTGGCTATGGGCATGGCAAGTCACAAGGTGAAGAATGCATTAAACACAGGGGCTGAATACATTGTCTCGACTGACATGACTTGCCTGATGCATCAGAAAGCATATATTGAGAAAGAAGGTCTGCCAATCAAGGTGATTCATATTGCCGATGTGCTAGCCTCGGGTTGGGAATGAGTTAAGGTCCCTGAGCTTGTCGAAGGGCCGATCTAATATTGAATAAGAAATGAGTGAATACTACATACATGAAAGCAGTTATGTCGATGACAATGTGAGCATCGGCAAAGGAACAAAAATCTGGCATTTCTGTCATATTCAATCGGGTGCTGTGATTGGCGAAGGCTGTTCTTTTGGCCAGAATGTGAACGTGGGCAACAACGTAAAGATTGGCAATGGCGTACGTGTCCAAAACAATGTCTCCATCTACGAAGGCGTTGAGATTGAGGATAATGTTTTTTGCGGTCCGAGTTGCGTGTTTACCAATGTGACCACGCCGCGTGCACATTTCCCCGTTCATGGTGTCTATGCCAAGACCAAGATCTGTGCAGGTGCTTCATTGGGCGCCAATTGCACGGTGGTCTGTGGCCATACGGTGGGAAAGAGTGCCCTCATTGCAGCTGGTGCCGTGGTGACCAAGGACGTGAAGCCCTACGCGTTGATGGCCGGAGTGCCCGCCCGCCAAATTGGTTGGGTCTGCGAATGCGGCAAACGTCTTGATTCCACCTTGCAATGTGAATGTGGTCGCCGATATGAAGAGAATAATGGTTGTTTAACTGAACAACTGAACAACTTATAACTGAACAACTGATGATGCAATTTAGAGATTTAAAAACACAATATACCGTCCTCAAGGACGAAATGGACAAGGCCATCCTTGATGTGATCGCTTCTAGTGCTTATGTTATGGGACCAAAGATCAAGGAAATGGAAACAGCTTTCGCTGAATATGTCGGTGTAAAGTACTGCGTGGCCTGCAACAGTGGTACCGACGCTTTGCTTCTTGCCTTGAAGGTGTGGGATGTGAAAGCTGGCGATGCTGTTTTTGTTCCCAGTTTCACCTTCTTTGCTTCGGCTGAGGTCATTGCTATGCAAGGTGCGACGCCTGTCTTCGTTGATGTTGACAAAAACACCTTCAACATGGATGTGGCCGACCTTGAACGGAAGATTGAGCAAACCTTGAAGGTTGGCAAGCTCAAACCTCGTGTGATCATTGCTGTCGACTTGTTCGGTCTGCCTGCCGATTTCAGAGCCATCCGCAAAGTGGCTGATAAACATGGACTTTATGTGCTTGAAGATGGTGCTCAGGGCTTCGGAGGTCGCATTGGCGACAAGAAAGCATGCACATTCGGAGATATCTCCACTACTTCGTTCTTTCCCGCCAAACCAGTGGGTTGCTACGGTGATGGCGGTGCGGCGTTCACCGACAACGATGAGTGGGCAGCCTTGCTTGAATCCTACCACATTCATGGCAAAGGTAGCGACCGCTACGACAATGTTCGTATTGGTTTGAACTCCCGTTTGGATAGTATTCAGGCCGCCATCCTTTTGGTGAAACTCAAGGCTTTCAAGGAGTATGAATTGGTTGATGTCAACAAGGTGGCGGCTCGCTATACTGAAAAATTAAAGGATGTTGTGAAGACGCCAATTGTTCCTGACGGTTTCTATTCAAGCTGGGCGCAGTATACGCTTCAAGTTGAGAATAAAGAAACCAGGGCTAGATTGCAAGCAGCTTTAAAAGCACTTGACATACCTACTGCCATTTATTATCCTATCCCGATGCACCGTCAAACGGCGTTTAACTATTTGAACCTTGACGACAATCGTTGTCCAGTTTCCGATCAGTTGGCCGATACGGTCATATCTCTGCCCATCCATCCTTATCTCTCTGAGATGGATCAAGACAAGGTTTGTGATGCTGTCCGTAGTTTCTTAAAAAAGTAAATTATTGACAGACATGGGGCTTAGGTCATTTTTCAGTAACATGATTGCTCGCGACAACTACGACGAGGTGATGGAGTACCTTGCCGTGACCGAGACCCAGCATGCCCCAATGTTTGAGTTTGACCATGCGCCCGAGCAACTCCGCGAATTGATTAGGGTTGCCGAAACACCTCGAGGTCCCGAGCGTTCGCAGTGGCTCAACAATTTTGCGGAAAAATCTTGGGCACTGCCTGACGGCGAAGCTGAAGTTCTCCTTGCCAAAGAACATCTGAATGCAGCTCGTCATCTGAACCAATACTTGCGTAGTGCCAACGCCAAGCTGAAGCAAGATGGATATTTTGTCTGTGCTTTCGATACTTCGCAAAAGCGTAGAGCTCAGATTTTCAGTAGGTATCCTAGGATTGTTGCATACTTTATCTATTTCTTTGACTTCTTATGGCATAGGGTATGTCCCAAAGTTAGATTGACTCGCCGATTCTATTTTTTCTGCACGCGAAAGGTGAGAAAGGTCTTTCCAAGGCCAGAGGTGTTGGGCAGATTGTATTATTGTGGTTTTGATGTGGCTGGTGAACAGTATATCCACGACCGTTACTGTGTGATTGCCCAAAAGAAGCGTCTTCCAAGTAAAGATCAGCACACATACGGTGCTCTGATTCGTTTAAGAAGATTCGGAAAAGACGGAAAGCTGTTTAATGTATTCAAGTTTAGGACGATGTATGCCTATTCGGAATACTTGCAGACCTATATCTATGAGAACAACGATTTGGATGTAGGTGGTAAATTCCATGATGACTATCGAGTGACTGAATGGGGACGATTCTTGAGGAAAACGTGGCTCGACGAATTGCCGATGGTTATCAATTTGTTGAAAGGACAGATGAAGATAGTGGGAGTGAGACCGCTTAGCCAACAATACTTTAATTTGTATAGTAAAGAACTACAACAACTTAGGATAAAAACAAAGCCTGGTCTCCTTCCCCCATTTTATGTTGATATGCCTGAAACCCTCGATGAGATTCAGGAGAGCGAGACCCGTTATCTGAAAGCCTATTTGGAGCATCCCTTCCGTACCGATTGGAAATATTTTTGGAAAATCATGGGCAATATCCTCATTAAGGGCAAGAGATCTAAATAAAAAGTGCTTAACTTTTTATTGTGTTAATTGAAAATTATTCCGTACTTTTGCAAGCTGTAATTTAGGATTTATATATCCAATGTTACAAACAAAAATGCCACCATCTTATGTTTGAGACAAGTGGCTTAAATATAAATAGTTATGCTTTCTTGATGTGGGTCAAGTGGCGAAGCTTTACCTTTTTTTGAAATGAGTCAGACAACTGAAAAAGAAAACTGGACTACCGTCATCAAGCCTCGTAATGGTCTTTTTGAGGTGAATCTGAAAGAAATATGGGATTATCGTGATTTGTTGTCTCTTTTCGTGAGACGAGATATTACGGTACAATACAAGCAGACGGTCTTGGGGCCTTTGTGGTGGCTTATCCAGCCTGCCTTGACGGTTATTATGTACATGGTCGTGTTTGGCGGTATCGCGGGCATTCCCACCGATGGCATTCCGCAACCTTTGTTCTATCTTGGCGGTGTATGCATGTGGCAGTATTTTGCTGATTGCTTGAATCGTACAGCGAATACTTTTGTTACAAACTCAAATATATTTGGCAAAGTGTATTTCCCGCGATTGATAATGCCTATCGCTAATGTCACAAGCAACTTGGTGCGTTTTGGCATTCAGTTCGGTTTGTTCGCTCTTGTGTACATTTATTATGCTTTTCGGGGTATGGCTCCTAGCCCCAATTGGTATTTACTTCTTTTTCCTCTTTTGGTTATAATGATGGCAGGTTTGGCTTTAGGCTTCGGTATTGTCGTTTCTTCAATGACGACGAAATATCGAGACTTACAGATTCTTTTCACCTTTATAGTTCAACTTTGGATGTATGCCACCCCAATCGTCTATCCCTTGAGTCAGGTGGCAGGTAAAAAAGTGCTGGGTATGGATTTGGCTTTCATTATGAGTCTCAATCCTGTGACACCCGTCATTGAGACCTTCAAGCATGGAGCTTTGAGTGCAGGACAGTTCATTGGGTGGGGGTGGCTGGCTTATAGTTTCGTATTCATGATGGTATTGTTAGGTTTGGGTATATTGATTTTCAACAAGGTTCAGAAGAGCTTTATGGATACAGTTTGAGTTGGATGGGAATTGGAAGTTTAAAATTTGAAAAAATAGTTATATGTCAACAGCAATAGAATTCAATAATATCAGCAAACAATATCGTTTGGGTTTAGTTTCTACTAGAACCCTGAGTCACGACCTTAACCGATGGTGGCAAACTGCCATTTTGCACAAAGAAGATCCTTATTTGAAAATAGGTTCGGTGAACGACCGATCCACGGCTGCTGACAGCGAGTATGTCTGGGCTTTGAGAAATATTGACTTTAAAGTGGAAGAAGGCGATGTGGTAGGCATTATTGGCAAGAATGGAGCAGGAAAAAGCACTTTGTTAAAACTTCTTTCGCGAGTGACGGGTCCCACAACGGGTACAATAAAAGCCAAAGGTCGTATTGGGTCTTTGCTTGAAGTTGGGACGGGTTTTCATTCTGAAATGACAGGACGTGAGAACATATACATGAATGGTGCTATTCTTGGCATGACCAAACAAGAAATAAGTAAGAAATTGGATGAAATTGTTGATTTTTCTGGCTGTGAACGGTATATTGATACTCCAGTGAAGCGTTACAGTTCAGGAATGACGGTGCGTTTAGGTTTTGCAGTGGCAGCCCATCTTGATCCAGAGATTCTTGTGGTTGATGAAGTGTTGGCTGTGGGAGATGCAGATTTTCAGAAGAAGGCTATTGGGAAGATGCAGGATGTGAGCAAGAGTGAAGGGAGAACGGTGCTGTTTGTAAGCCATAACATGACAAGCATTAAAGCACTTTGTAAGCGCGGTGTGATTCTAAAGAATGGGATGCTTGTGGATGATGGACCGATTGATACCATAGTGACCCATTATTTGCGCGGTGATAGTGAAATTGATAATTACAAATATTGGGAAAAACCAGAGATATCGAGAAATGGCTTTGATCTTTTGGAGATAGGAGTCAGACGAAAAGATGGTAATTATAATGATGTGATGCGGATGGATCAGGATTTGGAAGTCGTGATTAGGTATCGCTTGAATCGTCCAATAGAGCGCTTTTGGATAACCATGCACATGAAGAATGAACAGGGCAACAAAATCTTTTCATTTAATGGTGGTGGCCGTTGCTATGACAAGCATCATGAGCCTGGTGAGTATTTGCAAAAATGCACTATTCCAGCAAATTTCCTCAATTGGGGCAATTATGCCATTGATTTTATGGCTTTCGATCAGGTGAACAATATTGATTGTTTGGCTGATGAACATGATATAGTCTCTTTTACAGTGGCTAATCGACAAGTTGCCATCGGTGCTTATATGGGGAAAGAACCTGGTGACGTAACTCCGAAATTTAACTTCATTGAAGAAAAAGTCAAATGATGGAAAACTTAATCACAGTCACTTCTCCGTTGTTGCCTGATCTTAATGAGTTTCATGGGATTCTGAAAGAGATTTGGGACAGCAAATGGGTTACCAACAATGGTCGTTTTCATAAACAGTTGGAGCAGACCCTGTGCGAGTACTTGAACGTGCCATTTATTAGTTTGTTTACCAACGGGACACTGCCCCTGCTCACTGCTTTGCAGGCCTTACGCATCACAGGTGAAGTGATCACAACTCCGTATAGTTTTGTGGCGACTACCCATAGTGTTTGGTGGAATGGCTGTAAGCCCGTTTTTGTGGATATTGAGGAATCCACCTGCGGCATGGACCCTGATAGGATTGAGGCGGCCATCACACCCCAAACGACAGCCATCATGCCTGTGCATTGTTACGGCAGACCTTGTAATATGGAACGTATTCAAGCCGTTGCTAACAAGTACGGCTTGAAAGTGATTTATGATGCCGCTCATGCATTTGGAGTGGAAGTCAACGGTCAGTCGGTGTTATGCCAAGGTGATATGGCAACGTTAAGTTTCCATGCCACCAAAGTGTACAATACACTTGAAGGTGGCGCTTTGGTGATGCATGATGCCGAGACCAAGAAACGTGTTGACTACTTGAAGAACTTTGGCTTCGCTGGTGAAACGGAAGTGGTCGCTCCAGGCATCAATAGCAAGATGGATGAGGTACGTGCAGCTTATGGACTGCTGAACCTCAGACAAGTGGATGAGGCGATTGAGAAACGGCATCAAGTGGCCATTCGTTATCGCAAAGCTTTGAGAAATGTAAAGGGTATTCGCTTTTTTGATGATATGCTTGGCGTGAAACACAATTACAGTTATTTCCCCATCTTTGTAAATGCAGAAGAATTCGGCATGACGCGTGATGAGTTGTATTACAAGATGAAGGAACAAGGCATTTTAGGCAGAAGATATTTCTATCCCCTTATCAGCTCTTTCAGCACCTATTGTGGTTTGCCGAGTGCTGCTCCTGAGAATCTGCCTGTGGCGACGCGTATTGCCAATGAGGTGATATGCTTGCCGATGCATCATTTGTTAAGCGAGAAGGATGTTGAGAGGATTAATAAAGCAGTTGTGAACAAATAGTTGTGGAGGAAAGATAGAATGATAAATTATGATAAGATGTATAATCTTCTTGTGGAGAATGGAATGCAAAAAAAGATAGCAAAGCTCTTCATCAAGAAGTTTAAGATCGAGGAAGGCATATACAAAGGTGGAGATGAACTTAGAGAATGGGCGATGACCAAAGGTTTTTTCCCAAGCCGCGTTGACCTTTATGGGCTAAATGATGATAATTATAGATATTATATACCTGATTATGTGGATTTCAAATTACATCCATATAATAATCATTTCGTGATTTGGATTAATGACAAACTTTCCTTGAAATATACTTTAGGACGTGATTTCGCGGACTTAATTCCAGAGTATTACCTCTACATTGAAAACAACGGAGAATACACTTATTTGCAAGAATCGCCACAATCAGTAAAAAAAGATAAATTTTTTATTTTGAATCTCCTTAGAGAAAAGAAAGAGTTGATCATTAAACCAAATTCCAGTAAATCTGGGGGTGAAGGCGTGATGAAGGTGGAATGGGTTGGTGATCAAATTCGAATTAATAATAAGCAGTTGATAACAATAGAAGAGTTTCAGGAACGTATCAAGTATCTTGGAAACAATATCGTCACGGAGTATGTTCATCAACACAATGACTTAAAGAGAATATGGCCTGAATCTGAATGTACTTTACGAATCATCATGGTGCGTTTGCCAAAAGTAAACATTTATGCTAAAGCTAAATGGAAATGCATCGTATCGTATGCACGCTTTGGTACTTCCTTGTCTGGCGGAGCCAGCAACGTGTCGTCTGGAGGTGTTGGAATTGGATTTGATTTTGAAACTGGTCAGTATAATCCATTTGCTGTCCGCTATCGTCAATTCTGTACTGATGGAAATTGGAAACTTTATGAGCATCCCGATACCCATGTGATATGGCAAAATGAGAAACTGCCCAATTGGGATTATGTTAGGGATACGCTCTATAAGGTTTGTAGTTATTATGATAGTTTAAGCCACCTTGGTTTTGATGTTATCATCACAGAAAAGGGTTTCGTGTTCTGTGAGATCAACTCAAAGCCAGCATTAAATTATGAGCAAGTGATTTGTGCCCCAATCCTTTCTTCTGAAGAAAATGTTGCTTATTTCAAAAGTAAAGGAATGGACAAGGTCAATTGTTCAGAGTTCTATAGTATTTATAAACAAAGTCAAGAATAATCTTAAACATACTAATGAAGTACTACACAATGAAAGAAACCCGTGAGTTTCTCGAGAGCATAGGTATGCCTGGCGGCGATCTCTATGATTTACCCACTTCGGTGAAGCGTTTTCCTGATGGTGGACAATATCGTTTTGAGGTTCCAGGCATACAAGGGCCTGGTCCTATGAAAGCTTTGTTGGAAGCTCTTGATGATTATGGAGTTCAGATTCATCGTGTCACCCAGACCAAGGGCATCATGTTTTTGACGGATAAAGAGATCCAACAGATGGTGGAATATGCCAAGAAATGGAATGTCCAGCTTGTGCTAGCCTGTGGCCCTCGAGCCACTACTGACACTTCTGCTTCAGTAAAAACTGAAGAAGGTCAACGTATGGGCTACCGCTTACGTGGTGAGGAGCAGATTGTCCGTGGTATAGAGGAGATCCGACGTGGTGCACGTTTGGGTGTCCGAGGTTTCCTTATCTATGACGAAGGTCTGCTTTGGGCTTTGGGCGAAGCTCGTAAGAAAGGCTTTATTCCTGCAGAATGCCATTTCAAAGTGAGTGCGCATAGCGGTCATGGAAACCCCTGTTCAGCTCATGTGTTGGAAACCTTGGGAGCCAATAGTATCAACCCCGTGCGGGACATCCAAGTGCAGATGCTGGCTGCCATGCGTGCTGCCATTGATGTGCCAATAGACTTGCACACGGAGAACCCCAAATCTAGTGGTGGCTTCATCCGTCATTATGAAGTGCCTGACTTTATCCGCGTTGCTGCTCCTGTATATCTTAAGACTGGTGGAAGTGTTGCCGCTAACCACAGCTATGACACAACTGAAAAAGAAGCCAAGCAACGAGCCAAGCAAGTTATGCTGGTGAAGAGGGTGATTGATGAGTATTATCCAGAAGCAATTGTATCGCCTAAATGATGGGGAATCCTGTTGCAATAGTTTTGGGAGGTACAGCCCCTCACATTGAACTTATCCGTCAGTTGAAGGAGAGAGGGTACAAGGTGGTGTTAGTTGATTATCTGCCTAATCCACCAGCTAAGAAGTTTGCAGATGTGCATGAGCAGGTCAGTACATTGGACAATGAAGCGGTCTTGAAGGTTGCTAAACAATATGGTGCCAACTTAGTAATAAGTGCCTGTGTTGATCAGGCTAACATTACAGCTTGTTATGTGGCCGAAAAGATGGGGCTGCCACACCCTTATTCATATCAGCTGGCTTCTGATATTACTAACAAAGGTTTTATGAAGCGTGTGATGTGGGACAATGCTATCCCGACTACTAGGTTTGTTTTCTTGGGTAACGGAGAGGAACTTGGTGAGAATACACTTCGTTTTCCTGTAATGGTGAAGCCTGCTGATAGTTGTGCAGCATCTGGTGTGAAAAAAGCCAATGATGCAGAAGAATTGGCGCAGTTTCTTGCTGAAGCTAAGAAGGTAAGTCGAACTGGACGTACTGTGATAGAAGAATTCTTCTCTGGCGTTGAAGTAAGTGTGTATGCCTTTGTCAAGCAAAAGGAAGCAAATATTTTGATGATTGCAGAAAGATTGTCTACGATTGAAGGTGAGAATCAAGTGCTGAAATGTTATGCCACTATTACACCTCCGAATATTACGGAAGGGGCTTTACAAAAGATAGAGTTTTACACTACTAAAATAGCCCAAGTTTTTAGTTTGGATAACACACCACTCCATGTACAGTTTATCTGCGATGGTGACAAAGTAAGTGTGATAGAGTTTGCTCCACGTGTGGGTGGTGGTATTAGCTATAAAAATATCAAGAACAATACTGGCTTTGATATTATCAGTGCTACGATAGATTCATATCTTCAAAAACCAGTGGATATGAAGTATTCTAGGAGTGGTAGATATTTCTCTGTGAATCTAGCCTATGGAATTCCCGCTGTGTTTGACCATCTCGATGGAGTGGAGCCTCTAATTGAAAATGGATGCATTGACAGTATTCATTACCATAAGACTAAGGGAGCTACTCTGACTGCAGATAGGGCAAGCGGAGGACGTATCGCCGCGATTTTGGTTTCTGGCGGTTCCCGTCAGGAAGTTTTGGAAAAAGTGAGATATGTATTTGAAAATATCAATGCTTTTGATGATAAGGGAAACCAGATACTAAGAAAAGACCTTTATATTCGACAATGAAGCATCATCAGTATAACAGGGATTTTAAGTTTGTAATTCCTCCTGTGGAATTCAATAAGTACAGCGACCGCAGTTTATTACAATATTGTCTTGGCGCTACTATGTATATGCCTGGCACCAAAGATTTCGCTCAGGCTATTATTGAAAAAAAATATCCTGGCCTCACTTCAATGGTGATGTGTTTTGAGGATGCATGTCGTGAAGAGGATGTGCCTGCAGCTGAGCAGAACTGCTTGTGTGTTTTAGAAACATTGAGAAAAAAAGTGGGAAGCGGAGAGTTGGATTATAAGGACATACCTCTTATCTTTTTCCGGGTTCGCAATGTGGAGCAATTCAAACACTTCGCTAAGTTATTGCCTGTGGAATCCGTCCCTTTTATAACAGGTTTCAATTTTCCCAAATTTAATAGTCTTAACGCAACGGCTTATATGGATTTTCTCGTAGAACTTAATGATCGTGCAGGTGAAGTGCTGTATGGGATGCCGATCATTGAAGATGCGCGAGTGGCATATAAAGAGAGCCGACTAGAAGAGCTACTTGCCATAAAACAGGTGCTAGATAAAAACAAAGGCCTAATTCTTAATATTCGTGTAGGAGGAACTGATTTTTCTTCTTGTTTTGGTGTTAGAAGAGGTATTAACTATACCATCTACGATGTCATGACTGTGAGTAATTGTTTAATGGATATTTTAAATGTTTTCACTCGCAACAACGATTACACCGTTTCAGGCCCAGTTTGGGAGTATTTTAAGGCAAGTAAACGTATGAAGAGCATGGATGAATTGCCCAAAGTCGATTTGCAACAGACTTTATTGAAGCGTAGGGCTATTGTGAATGATGCAGTTGATGGCCTCATGCGTGAACTTGTGCTGGATCAAGCTAACGGTTTTATGGGCAAGACATGTATCCATCCATCTCACTTAAACTTTATCAATGGCATGTTAGCTGTTACCAAGGACGAATATGACGATGCCTATCAGATAATGCACACCAACGGTGGCGTTGTCAAAGGCACAAAGGGTATGAATGAAATTGGTCCCCACAAGAATTGGGCAGAGAAAATCATAATGCGTTCTCAAGCTTATGGTGTGATTGAAAACGATGCCAGTTACATTGATTTATTTGGTGTGTGATAATGGTGGGGAATAAACAATATAACTATTGCATGGATTTTTCTTAAAAGGAATCGCTTGCATTTTTGTAGTATTCATCCACGTGAAATTCTTAGATGTTTGATAAGAAAAATGACGAATTCTGAGATAGATAATAAGTGGTTAGTATGTGTTCGCTGCATGACGTATAACCAGTCTATGTACATTGTGGATGCTCTGAACGGTTTTACGATGCAGCAGACGGATTTTCCTTTTGTCTGCACTATCGTTGATGATGCAAGCACAGATGGAGAGCAGGAGATGATTAGAAATTATGTCAGTAAAAATTTTGATTTGGCGGATTCTTCTGTAGCTTACGAAAAAGACACTGATTATGGTCATATTACTTTTGCACGGCATAGAACAAATGAGAATTGTTTTTTTGTGGTATTAAATCTGAAAGAAAATCACTTTAGTCAAAGGAAAGCAAAAGCGCCGTACTTAACGGAATGGATGAATACAAAATACATTGCTCTATGCGAAGGCGATGACTATTGGACGAATCCATTAAAGCTGCAAAAGCAGGTGGATTTCATGGAGGGGCATGAAGAGTATTCAATGTGTTTTCATAGGGTTGACATTTTGGGCTCTGATGACAGTAAGTTTGATAAATTCTCCAATTTAGCAGAACGCGATTATTCGGCCAAAGAAATCTTAGAAAACTGGACGATTCCCACGGCTTCGGTGGTTTATAGGCCTTATGTTTTTGAAAAGAATCCTGTGCATGGATATGGAGATATTTTCTTGTGGTTACAGCTTGCTGAAAAAGGTAAATTGTATTGCATGGGCTTTTTAGGAGGAATTTATAGAAGAAATGAAAATAGTGTCACTTATGGTTTTAAGTTGGAAAACAATTTGCAATTATTGAAATTGTATAAGTTTTTCAAAAAAAGGTTTCCTCAATTGAAAGAAACCACGGATAGGATGATAGACAACCAGATATATTATATTGGGAATTCACCATATCAACCAGGAGTGTTAAAGTACAGGTTGCTACATATGCTAAGACATCCAAAAATGTTTTTTTCAACCTATTTTACTACAACATTGTTGTCCTATACTCCATTAAGGGAATTAAAGTTTAGAAAAAAAGATTAATAATAGACGGTATTGTATATGAATAACCTTCTAATCATCGGTGGAGGTGCTATAGCCGACTCCACACACATTCCAGCGGCAAAAAAGCTTTTGGGTGTGAATCATATAATATTGGCAGAGCCAAACGCTGTTCAGGCAGAAAAACTCAAGGAAAAACATGACTTACATAATGTGGTACTCGATTACCATGAAGCCCTTGCAAAAGTGGATGCCTGTATCATCTGTACCCCACCTCATGTGCGCAACGGTATTCTCAAAGACTGTATCGCATCAGGCAAACATGTACTCTGCGAAAAACCACTTTCCCCGTCTTCTGCTGAGACCAAGGAAATTCTAAAAGCTGCTTCTGAAGATTTGGTGATTGGCATGTGCCACACTTATCGGTTCTTCCCCAACCGTAAAAAAGTGAGGCAACTCATTCAGGAGGGTTTCTTTGGCAAACAGGTTAGCATGTCCATCAATGAGGGTCTTCCTTCCAATTGGCCTACTGTTTCGGGTTATTGTTTCCGCAAGGAACTTGTTCCAGGTGGTGCGTTGTACGACAATGGAATCCATTCGTTGGATTTCTTGCTGTGGTGCTTAGGAAATCCGGATGAGGTTCATTATGAGGATGATGCCATGGGAGGATTGGAAAGCAATCTGGTTATTAATATGCGGTTTGGAGAATCAAAGGCTTTCTTTAAGCTGAGCAGAACAAGAGAATTGTCAAATACGATTGTGATTGAAGGGAATGGACATAAAGTGGAGTTGAATGTGTTTGAGAACAATCAGTACATATTTGATGGACAATCTTTATTGGCAACTGAGGTTGCGCCGAATGTAGGGGAGGAACAGCTGTCTAATTTCATGGCTGCCATTGAAGGGAAAGCAGAAATGTCTTGCCCTGTTTCAGATGGTGTTGCTGTGATTGAGATGCTGGAGAAATGTTATGCACAAAAAAGCATCAAGGCATACGAAAAGCACCCGCTTGGTGAATTTGAAGGGAAACGCGTTTTCGTTACCGGTGGTACGGGATTCATTGGAGGCCAGTTGGTTGAACAGCTGGTGCTGCATGAGGATGCCAAAGCGCGTGTGTTGGTGCATAATTGGGGCAAGGCGGCGTATGTCAGCCGGTTTGATGTAGAGTTTGTGCAGGGAGATATTTGTGACGCGGATGCCATGACGGAAGCGACAAAAGAATGTGATTATATTATTCATTGTGCTATTCCTGGAGGCAATGGACATGATGAGTTCGTGCAGAACAACGTTCGTGCAGTTGAAGCTTTGATGACAGCTGCAAAACGGAATGGAATCAAGCACATTGTCCAGTTGAGCAGTGTAGTGGTGCATGGCGAAACTGTGAAACCAGATTTGACTGCTGATGCCCCGTTGGAGAGTTACCATGATGATTATGCTGATGCTAAACTGGAGGCTGAAAAGCGCTTCTGGGAACTGCTTAAGGAATATAAACTGCATGGTAGCATCATCCGTCCGACCTATGTCTGGGGACCCTATTCCATGTGGTATACCATTTATATTGTCGAACTAATGCAAAAAGGAGAGTTTAGTTGGGTCGATCATGGAAATGGCATTTGCAATGCCGTGTATGTTGGCAATGTCGTTGACCTTTGCTTGCAATGTTGCACCAATCCAAATGCCGATGGACAAGCGTTTATTGCTACAGATGGTGAACAGAAGACATGGCGTGAGTTTTATGGGTATTATTTGAATGTGATAGGGAAAAAACCAGAGGATTATCCCTCGGTGCCGCTGAAAGACGGAGCGTTTAGGAAGATGCGGTTGGGAATAAAAAACACTTTATGGAAGTGGATGGTCGCGTTGATGGACAAATATGAAGCATTGCGCCCGACCTCACCTCGCTTAGCTTTATGGCTATATAAGGCTCCTCGAAAGATACTTCGCTTGACACGTAATTTGGTGATGAGAAACTTGCCGGAGAAAGGTGCATCGGAGGTGGCTATTTATAGCCAGACCGCACCAATCAATGTGCAAAAAAACACAGAAGTTTTGGGCTTCCAGCCACGCTATTCCGTTGAAAAAGGAATGGAGATTACCTGTGAGTGGTTGAAATGGAGCGATTTGAACAACAAAAAACGTTGAATTATGTCGTTGCGATTGTCGATAATCATCCCATTCTATAACGTGGAACGATATATCGCTGAATGTTTGGACAGCGTGTATCAGCAGGATATTTCTGAAGAGGAGTATGAAGTGATATGCGTCAACGATGGCTCACCCGACCATTCTCGTGATATTGTATTGGAATACCAAAAAAAGCATCCCAATCTCATCTTGGTTGAACACAAGGTAAACAAAAAACTAGGTGCAGCTCGCAATACGGGTCGCGCTGCAGCAAAGGGAAATTACATCTGGAATGTGGATTCTGACGACAAGATTGTCCCGAACTGTTTAGGATACTTGATGCGGATTTGTGAGGAAAATGATTTGGATGTGTTGGATTTCGGGAGATATAGGTTTTGGGAGGGGGAGCGTGAGGATATGCCGAATATCCGTCCGACGGAAAAGGTGTTGTCAGGGCTGGAATATGTGGAACGACTAAATGCAGATGAATTATCTATGATCTGTGTTGTCTGGAGGAGAGTGATGCGACGTGCTTTTTTGGACGAAAACCATATTTTTTCTCCTGAAATCAACATGGGTGAAGACGTGCCGTATTCATTTAAGGTTCTGATGTCAGCCAAACGGATGATGGTGATACCAGACAGATGTTATCTTTATCGCGACAATCCGGTATCGTTGACCGGAAAACAATGGAAGCCCACTCCACAATCATTATATGAGAAGTGTTTTGTGGATTCTCGTTTGATCTATGATGTGGCGGTGCAAGTACCCAAACAATTTGTCAATGTGCGTGGTTCGTATCTCGATGCTGCCCGTTACACATTGGGACGGTATGTGGAATTTGTCCCGCAGATGTCATCTGAATCCTCCAAGGAATTCAGGAAACTTTGTAGGAAGTCTTTCTTTGAAAACGGATTTGTCAGAAAACTCTTTTCTAGAAAAGGCTATATCCGATACTTGTTGTGGCAATTAGGTATTATTTCATTAAGGAAATGAGAAGGATCGTTTGTCATACGAAATTCAAATTGGATCCGTTTGCCGATGGCGGAAGCAAACGTAGTGTGCAGTTGCGAGAAATCCTCACTAACCATGGTTTGGAGTTTGAAGATGATTCTTTCAATAAAGATGAAAATGTCCCTAAAGTTCAATTACTGCAACGCGCTTTTCGGGCAATGGGCTTTATCGGAAAGCACTATCCAAAAAAGATAAGTTCAATTGCTGAATACATCAGGCTGATAAAGTATTATGCATTGCGTATGCCTGCTGTATATGATAAATATAAGCATCAAGATGTTGTTTTCTTTTGGGAAAACACCAGTGATCGCGATGGGTTATATTTAATGAAGGCTACTGGGAATCCAGTGATTGGCGTTCCGCATAATGTTGAATCATTGGTCTCCAAGGGATCCTACAAGGTTTTGGGCGATGAGATAGACAATTTGAAGGCGTGTGATGCTGTATTTGCCATATCTACAGAAGAAACCTGGTTGTTGCGTCTGTTTGGTGTCAATGCTCAATATCTCCCTTACTATCCCCCAAAAGAAGCCGTTGATTACTATTTGTCGATTCGTCAAAAAAGAGAGAAAAGGAATCTTGGCGAGAGAAGGAATTACTTACTTTTAGGTTCTGCAACCAATCCACCTACAAAGGAGGGGATGCAGTCAATGATTGACTTTTTTGGCAAAGCAAGGCTTCCTTTTGATTTGAGTGTTGCAGGATATGAAACAGAGAATTTGACTAATCCCAACAATTCATTCATTAGGTTTTACGGCACTGTATCAACGACCCAATTGGAGCAGATTCTTTGTGAAGTAGATGCAGTGCTTATATATCAACCGCCAACAACTGGTGCATTGACCCGAATTCCCGAAATGAGGATTGCGGGCGTTCCGGTTTTTGTGAATTTTGACGCATCGCGCAACTATTTTAATATTGAAGATGTGCGATTATATGATACCTTTGATGACCTTTTAGGCCAGTTGCTGTCCTTTGAGACCTGTCAGACTAGTCATTTTACAATGGATGACCAAACTGTTAGGAGGTTTGTTGAAATCGTGAAAGGATTTGTATATGAATAACAATACGGAAACCATCAATATTCTATGCGCAACCGACAACAATTATGCACCCTATTGTGGCATAATGCTTACTTCACTTTTCGAGAGCAATAGAAAAAGCACTTTTGAGGTATATGTGTTGGTGGATGGCATTATGTCGGATGTCAACGAGAAAAAATACAAGGAACTGGAAAAGAAGTACGGGAGTTCGATTACTTTGATGACAGTTGATAATCAAATGCTGGAGAAGTGTCCCATAAACCAAAACAGTGACATAGACAATCATTCATGGGTTACTAAGCCTACATATTATCGATTGTTGGCAGCGGAATTGCTGCCCCAATCAGTTCGAAAAGTGATCTATTTGGATTGTGACATCGTAGTTGATGGCGATATTAGGCCTCTTTGGGCTACTGATTTGACTGGCAAAGCTATTGCAGGTATTGCTGATTGTGATGGAGAGGGTAATTGCACAAGGATGGGGTATTCAAAACAAGACGGATATTTCAATGCAGGAGTTGCGGTATATAATTTAGAATACTGGAGAAATAACAATACTACAGAGGCTTTCTTTGAATTTATTAAGGACAATGGTTCCAGGCTATTATTGATGGATCAGGATGTGGTGAATGGAGTGTTGCATGATAAGAAACAGTGGCTGTCGGAGCGCTTTAATTTTCAAGTTTCTTTTTTTGATCCTCTGTTTTGGGAAGGCTATTCGGAATCATACAGAGATACTATTATTTCTGAATGTAATAGGGCAGTCGTATTACATTATTGCGGAGCTCTCAAGCCATGGGATTTCCGTTATTATGGTTGCCCTTTTTATGCCGCTTGGAACAAGTATCGGAAGATGTCGTTATGGCCAAAGTGTAAGGTCACAAAGCCTTTGAATAAATATGTCAAGTCGTTGGTGAAAGAATTCCTTTCTCCAAAATCTTTGAAGAGAAAGAGACAAGCGGTTTGGACAGTTATTCCCGAGAATGAGTTTTGTTTTGAATAAAGACAATGTTTAACAAGGTATAACTCGATAGTCTTTCTCACTACTCATGGTGAGAAAACGGCAGAAATGTTTAATGGATTGATAAAATGCAGAAACTTGCAATCATAGGTGCTTCTTATCTGCAACTGCCTTTGGTGAAAAAAGCAAAGGAGTTGGGCTTGTATACCCTATGTTTCGCATGGGCAGAGGGTGCTGTGTGCAAAGATGAAGCCGATGAGTTCTATCCGATTTCAATAGTGGAGAAGGAACAAATTCTTTCAATTTGTCGCGAAAAACAGATTGACGGCATTTGCACTATTGCTTCCGATGTGGCAGCACCTACAGTGGCATACGTTGCCGAAAAGATGGGATTTGTGGGGAATTCATACAATGCAGCAGTCACTGCTAATAATAAGTTTCTGATGAGAAAAGCCTTTTCCAAAGCGGGAGTCCCTTGCCCAAAATACCAAATTGTGACTTCTTTGGATGAAATAAACAACATGGATTGTCCCTTTCCTTTAATAGTCAAGCCTACAGACCGTTCGGGGAGTTTAGGTATTACCAAAGTGGAAAGGTTTGAGGATTTGCAGAATGCTGTTGAAACTGCGATGCGATGTTCTTTCAAGCACGAGGCCATTATTGAAGAATATGTTGAGGGACGAGAAATCAGCGTGGAGTTCATCTCCTATCATGGTGTACATCATCCATTGCAGATAACCGACAAGGTGACCACTGGAGCGCCACATTTTGTGGAACTTGAGCACCACCAGCCTGCCGATTTGACGAGACAGCAATATGATGAGATATATGATTTGACCAAGAAAGCTTTGGATGCCTTGGGCGTGACCAATGGAGCCTCTCATTCTGAATACAAGATTACATCGGATGGTAGAATTTATGTGATGGAGATTGGCGCTCGAATGGGCGGTGATTTCATTGGTAGCGATTTGGTGCAGCTGTCGACGGGATATGATTACTTGAAAGGTGTAATTGATGTAGCTTTGGGAAACTTTGAAGAACCTGTATTTGGTGAGCGTCATTTCGCTGGCGTTTATTTTTTGTGTGAAGAAACAAAACATTTGCAAACTGTTATAAAGGAAGCGAAATTGCCCCAAATAGTTCGTGCTGAGATAACTGACGAGGCTTTACGACCCGTGAAATGCAGTGCGGATAGGAGTGGGTATTTGATATATTTGGGAAATCAAAGAAAGATTTCATGGAGTCTAATAAGTATATAGGATTACAATTATGATGGAAAATGAAAAAGATGTATCTTGCATCCAAAAAGAGTATTATAAGAATAGGATAGAAACCACAATTGAGAAATTGAAGCATGTTGGCATAAGCGGTTATTATTCGGATAATAGCGAAGATGCTGTTTTGAAAGTGATTGGATTGATAGCAGAAGCGATGCTTTATAATGAGAATCATTATAAAAAGTCGCAGCGTATCATTGGCTTTGGTGATTCTCAAACATTGCATGATATTTCTTTGTTTGATAGTGTGTATAAATACGCTGAGGATAATAACTGCAAGGTGATAAATCCTTTTTTAAGACTTGATGATGGCAGATATGTTGAGTTTCAAGGACTTAAACAATTTGGATGGATAGATGATGCAAAGCAATATAATGAGGCATATTTGCGAGTGATGGAGAAAATGAGAGAATCATTGCTTTCCGATGTGTTTATTACTGGGGCAAATGCAATTACGACTACGGGTGAGATTATTTGTACAGATGGAGTCGGTAATAGGGTTGCAGGTGTGATATTCGGCCCTTATAAGGTAATTGTTGTTGTTGGAAGGAATAAAATTGTGGATTCGGAGGAAGAGGCTATGTCTAGAATCAAGAATGTTACCACCCCTCTGAATCATTTACGTCATGCAAAAATGCATAGTAGACGCAACGAAGATGGCTCATATTTGGAAAAGGATTCCTTATATCAGTTGTCAAAACTGCCATGCGTTATAAAAGGACATTGTATGGAATGTAATGCTGCAAATTGTTCAAGAAGAGTGACAATGACCATGCGATCGGGTACAGGAGGTTCACTAAGAGATAGAATACATGTGGTAATTGTCAATGAAGATTTAGGGCTATAGTTTTGGTAATCATGAAGCAATCGGTACTTGGGTTATACTATGAAGATTTCGTAGTTGGTGAAGAAATAAAACATGCGTTGTCGAAAACTGTTTTTGAGAGCGACAATAATTTTTTCTCGCTTTTGACAATGAATCATCATCCAGTTCATACCAATGTTGACTATGCACAACATAACCAACATGGTCAATTGTTGGTTGTTGGAACTTTGGTGTTTTCTTTGGTTGTTGGGATGACAGTTCCAGATATCAGCGGAAAGGCCATCGCCAATCTCGGTTATGAGAGTATTCGTCATTTGGCTCCTACTTTTATCGGAGATACACTTTATGCCCGTACTAAAATTATCAGCAAGAGGGAGTCACAGTCGAAACCAGACCGTGGCATCATCTATGTTGAGACTATAGGCTATAATCAGCGAGGAGAGGATGTGATCTCGTTTCGGCGTAATGTGTTGGTTAAAAAGAAAGAGAGTTGACTATGAATATTGGTTTTTTGACAAGGAGTTTGATGTTTGTTCCAGCACACAGTGAACGGCTGATGTTGAGCGCATCAAGGAGCAACGCTGACATCCTTTTACTTGATATTGAAGATAGTGTACAGCCTTTAGAAAATAAGCAAGTCGCTCGTGATAATATTGTACGGTTTATCCGGGAAGGTTTTTTCAAAAGTCGTAATCTTTTCCCTCGGGTTAACGATAGGGAAAGTGGTCAATTGCTGAAAGATATATACCAGCTTGCCATTGAAGGTGTTAGCGGTTTCATGTATCCAAAGGCACGGTGTGGTGAAGACATCTATTTCATAGGCAAGTTGCTTGAAACAATTGAATATGACAAGGGTTTTGCTCCAGGGACTTTTAAGTTGATTCCACTTATTGAGACCACTGGAGCTGTGATGAATATTCAAGACATATGCAAAGCAAGTCCAAGGGTTGTTGCTGTAGCTTTTGGTTGCGAGGACTATGTGACAGATCTCGAAGGTAAACACGATATTGAGGGCCAAAGCATTTTCTTTGCTCGCAATATGATAGTGAATGGAGCACATAATTGTGGCGTGGCAGCCATTGATACAGTACATATTCGCGTCCACGATCTAGAAGACTTGGAACACAATCTAATTCTTTCAAAAAAACTTGGATTCGATGGAATGCTCATCTTGAATCCAAAAGAGTTGCCTTTGTGTCACCGGTATTATTCTCCTTCACCCGAAGAAGTGGAATGGGCCGAAGAGATGGTGCTACTGTCAGAGGAGGCAATTCGTGAAGGAAGAGGCGTAGCGGTAAAAGACAATAAATTTATTGGTCCACCGATGGTGAAGATGGCAAAGGAAATTCTTGCAAAACAGGCTTTGGTTGAAAAGAGTACAATGATAAAACAATATTGAAATGGTAAAGAAAGTTGTTATCCTGGGAGGTGAAGGCAACGGTGGAGTAATTGCCAATGCAATAGCTGATGCGAATCGCCGAGGTTTTAATGATTGGGAATGCATAGGATTCCTTAATGATAGATGTCCATTAGGTACTGTTATTGATTCCTTCCCCGTTTTGGGGAATGTCAAGGATGGCACCCAAAAGTTTCTTGATGAAGATTGTTTTTTCATTAACACTATTTTAAGGATTGATGGACAGGGTGATAGAATCAGAATGTTTGATGAACTTGGAATACCCCAAGAACGCATGGCGATGTTTGTCCATCCCTTGTCGTATGTGGCACCTAATGTTAAATTGGAATCAGGATGTGTTATAATGCCAAATGTTTCAATTTCTTCAAATACGCATATTGGGAGATGTAGCTTGGTGATGGTTGGTGCGACAATAGGACATGACAATGAAATTGGAGCGTTCTGTCATGTGGCCGCCCAAGCTTGTGTTGGAGCAAAACTTAAAGTGGGCAAGGGTGTGCATTTCGGATTGAACTGCACAGTGAGGGAGAATTTGATTATAGGCGATTATGCCACTATTGGAATGGGTGCAGTTTTGACAAAAAACGTCGGAGAAAAAGAGATTTGGGCAGGAAATCCAGCGAAGTTTTTGAGAATGGCTGAAGACAGATAATCAAGTGTTTTGGAAACAGTTTAGGTTCGCAATAAGTGTTTTATGGAAGAAAAGTGTTTGTTGACCGTAGTGTCTCCCGTTTATCGTGGAGAGAAAATGGTGCATGAATTGGTTCGTAGGATTAAGGAAAGTGTTTCTCTAATCACCGATAACTATAATGTCATATTGGTAAATGATTGCTCTCCCGACGATTCGTGGTCGATGATTTTGAAAGAATGTGAGGAAGATAGAAGAGTCAAGGGTATTAATTTAAGTAGAAACTTTGGCCAGCATAATGCGATTACTGCTGGATTGAGCTTCTCAAGGGGTGATTGGGTGGTTGTTATGGATTGCGATTTGCAGGACAGGCCGGAAGAAATACCCAATCTTTATTATAAAGCAATGGTAGGTTATGATATTGTTTATGCCCAAAGAATAGAAAGACATGATAAGTATTTAAAGAGGCTATCTTCTTCCATGTTTCATGCTGTTTTTAATTTTTTAAGTGGTGCAAATACGGACAAGTCCATGTCGAATTTTGGTATCTATAGAAAGGATGTTATTGATGCGTATGTAAAAATGCCAGAGCGTTTCAGAGGATTCGGATCATTGGTGCGCTATCTTGGGTTTAAGTCAACGGCAATTCCAGTGGAGCATGCAACGAGGTTGGAGGGCAAATCGTCATATAGTTTGCAAAGGTTGCTTAAGCAAGCGTTTTCCTCAATTATATCCAATACCAATAAGCCGCTTAAGATTATGGTTGGCATGGGCTTTTTTATTGCTGCCATTTCCATGATGGTTGCTTTGTATAATATAATAGCTCGTTTTTGCGGCATTATTAGTGTGCCAGGTTTTACGACAACCGTGTTTTCTATTTGGTTTGTTGGAGGATTGATTATGATGCAATTGGGGGTGTTGGGGGTTTATATTGGCAGAATTTTTGACCAAGTTAAAGGCAGGCCAATATATGTGATTCGTGACAAGGTTAATATTGATTCTTAAGTGATGACGAAACGCAATCTGCCATATTTTTCTTTGATTGGAATTAATTTAGTCTATGCTTGTACGGCAATCTTTACAAAGATGGCTTCACGTCAGGAAATGCTCTCGTGGCCATATCTGTTATGGATAGCAGGCGCTGTGGGAGTGATAGGCGTGTATGCGTTACTTTGGCAGCAGGTTATCGCAAGGATGCCACTTTCGACGGCGTATATGTTTAAGGGGACGAGCTTGATTTTTGTTTTGCTGATTTCGGCATTGTTGTTCGGAGAAGCCATCACAGTGACCAATATTATTGGCTCAGTGATTATCGTTTTTGGAATTGTTTTGTTCGCCAAGGTATAATGTATAAACTACTTGTCATATTCTCGGTGTTGGCTGCTGCCGGTGCTCAGATGCTGCTTAAGCAAGGCGCAAGAAAGCACTATCCGTCTTTCGTGAGCCAATACCTGAATCCTTGGGTTATAGGTGGTTACGGCATTATGGGAATGTCTATGTTGTTGAATATCTTCTGTATGAGCCACGGGGTTCAGGTGAAGGAAGTAAGTATTATTGAAGCTTTGAGTTATCTGTTTGTCCCATGCCTTTCTTGGCTGTTTTTCAAGGAAAGAATCACTTGGCAGAAGGCAGGTGCCATTGCGGTTATAATGGTTGGAGTGGTGGTGTTTTTTATATAATTTGATTTTTATATTTGCCTATGAAAAATGTTCTTGTTAAGAGAATGATCAACAACAAATGGCTTATTTTGTTGTTCAATGTTTTGTTTTTTGCTTTGATGGCATGGCTGTTGCCGATTCGTTTTGAAGTAAATGATGATGCAATGATGTGCATGATTGCAAATGGCAAATTTACTAGTGTTCCCAATGGACATTTGGTTTATATCAATGCTATATATGGTTGGGTACTTGCAAAATTATATGGTTGGATTCCGATTTTAGAATGGTACACTTTATTGTTTTGCGTATTACATGTTGTGTCTGTTACAGGGATTGTTTGTGTGGTGTTGAGAAACAAAGAAATTCAACGTGGTATGAAAGCCGTATTTCTAATTTTTGTCTATGTGATTTGGATTAGAATTATTATTGACTTTCAATTCACTACGACGGCCGGACTGCTGTGTTTTAGCGGTTGTTTGGTGTTGTTGCAACCGAATAGAAAATGGTGGCTTTGGGGTGCATGTGCTGTGTTTGTTGCGTCACTGATTCGCTTTCATGCGGCTGGTATGGTAGGCGTTATTTGTGCTCCTTTGTTTTTTGTGAGTTTTCTTAGAGATAAAAAGCTGATGTTATGGGTGCTAGTATTGGTGATTTTTGTATTAGGGGGATGGTGGGCAAATGGTCTTTTTTATAGTAGTCCAGAGTGGGCCAAATATAAAGCGTACGATGCAGCACGTAGTGCAATTGTCGATGCTCCAGATAATGATTTGGATGAGTCGGATTTGCCAGAAGGCATTAGTTCTGAGGAATATAAGCTGTTTTGTCGTTCTGCAGCGGATCCAAATATCATGACATTGGAGAAGCTTTTGGTAATAAAAACACGTATTCAAGAAAACAGAAAAGATCGTCAAGCAATACCAAATCTGACGCAACTGAAGGTTTATCGAATTCCTATTGTGTTGTTGTGTGTCGGTTTTCTTTTTCTAATAGTTACTTGTATTATTGAGAGAAGAGTGTTGTCGAATAGATACAGTTATCTTTTTCCTCTTTTTGGCTTAGTAATCATCGTATTGTTGCTGTTTTATTTAGGAATCACAGCTGTATTAAAAAATCGTGCTTTTTTGTGTATACTATTTCCAATTATATATCAAATGGTTTTCTATTGTTCCTTTTTGGATGGCAGTCAGGTTCGCAAATTGAGTTGTTATGTAATAGCAGGAGTGGTGATGGGTATTACAATAAAGTATGCCGTTCAAGATTTTAAAGTGAATCAATCGGACCGCAAGAATTATGAGATGTTTTTAACTGATCAAAAACTGTTGGTTGATAATACCACGGACGGACAGACAAGAGTTGTATATCCATATGAATTCTATTTGGATTATATTTCCCCGTTTAGGATAAAAGATTTGAGTTTTCGAATGGGATTTGGGTGGTTCTCTAATATTCCGTTTGATCAAAATAAGATGATTAGCAGTTATCTCGATTTTGTTGATACTGATGTTTTATGGTTTGCTAATATTGAGAATTCAAAAGTACCAGTACCGGTAAGAGTGGCAAATTCAATAGAGAAAAACTATGGCATCAAAGTTGAAGCTGAAAAAGTGGATTATAATGAAAAATACGCTTTATATAAGTTTGTGTCGAAATGAAAATTCCATTTAACAAACCTCATCTTACGGGTAAAGAAGCCCATTACATGTATCAGGCCGTGTATGATGGCAAACTGAGCGGCAATGGAGAATTCACGAAACGTTGTCAGCGTTACTTTGAGAAAAAATACGGCTTCAACAAATGTTTGCTTACCACAAGTTGCACTGATGCACTTGAAATGGCGGCTATCCTCTGTGATATTCATCCAGGTGATGAGGTTATAGTGCCGAGTTATACATTCGTTTCATCGGCTTTGGCTTTTGTACGTCAAGGAGCGAAAATTGTCTTTGCCGACAGTATGAAGCGCAATCCGAACATTGATGCGGAAAAGATTGAGAGCTTGATAACTCCAAGGACTAAAGTCATAGTTCCCGTGCATTATGCGGGTGTGGCTTGTGACATGGACCGCATCATGGAAATTGCCGAACAGCATCATCTCTTGGTAGTGGAGGATGCGGCTCAAGCCATTGATTCCTTTTATAAAGGGAAACCTCTAGGTACGCTAGGTCATCTTTCGGCTTTTTCGTTCCATGAGACGAAGAACATAATATCGGGTGAGGGTGGTATGTTAGGCATCAATGATCCTCGTTTCATTCGCCGCGCTGAAATCATCTGGGAGAAAGGCACCAATCGAGCCGAGTTCTTCCGTGGCGAGGTGAACAAATATGGTTGGTGCGATATTGGTTCTTCTTTTTTGCCGAGTGAAGTGATTGCAGCATTCCTTTGGGCTCAGCTGGAAGATATGTATAATATCCAAAACAAGCGCAAACAGCTGTGGAACAGATATTATGAGCTGTTGAAGCCTATGGCTGAAAAAGGTTGTTTTGGGCTTCCTGACATTCCCGAGTATGCGACCAACAATGCCCATATGTTTTACTTGGTATGCAATGATTTGACAGAACGTTCGGCTATGATTAGGGATTTGAAGGAAAACGATATTTTGGCTGTGTTTCATTATCTGAGCCTGCATAGCAGTGAGTACTACAAAGATAAACATGATGGGCGATTGTTGCCTGAATGTGACAGATATGCTGATTGCTTGGTGCGCCTGCCAATGTATTATGATATGACAGAAGAAGATGTTGAGAGGATTTGTGAGGAAATTATTAAGAACAATTAAAAACAGCAATTGCACTATTAAAGGATATGCATCTTTCCATCATCACCATTAACCGAAACAATGCCACTGGACTTGAGAAGACCATGCAAAGTGTTGCTAATCAAACCTATAAGGATTTTGAATATATCGTTATTGATGGTGCATCAACCGATGGAAGCGTTGACGTTATAAAAAGGTTTGAGCCGTCGTTCTCTCATCTGAAATGGGTGTCAGAACCAGATGAGGGCATATATAATGCCATGAATAAGGGCCTCCGTATGGCGTCGGGAGATTATATCCAAATCCTTAATTCTGCTGATTGCCTTGCTTCTGAGGATGTGACGGAACGGATGCTGTTGGCACTTGAAATGGCTGGCAAACCTTCCATCTATTACGGCAACATGATCAAGTGCTTTCCTGATGGTAGAAAAGTGATAGATAGGAGCTTCGCGGGACAGGAAATCACCATGTTTGGGATGTACACTGGAACTTTGAATCACGATCCGGTTTACATCCGTCATGAATTGTTCGCAAAATACGGCTATTATGACGAAAGTTTGAAGATAGTTTCTGATTGGAAATGGTATCTGCAAGCTATTATTTTAGGGGGTGAAAAACCTCAATATGTGGATATCAATGTCACATTGTTTGACATGACAGGCATCAGCGAAACCAACAAGAAATTGGATGAAGAAGAGCGAAGGATGGTCTTGGGACAATTGTTTCCTAAAGCAGTTTTGGCGGATTATGAGCGCTATGCTGTCTCGATAGACCAAATCAAACGGCTTCAAAGACATCCTTGGGCTTATAAGGTGTTTTGGCTGCTGGAACGTGGTCTGTTCAAGTTGGAGAAGGCGAAAAGGAACAAGGATTTAAGGTAATTCAAGGTAAACAAAGTGAGATTTTCTGTAATTATTCCTTTATACAATAAGGCTCCATACATCGCGAAAGCAATTCAAAGTGTGCTGTCCCAAACCTTCACCGATTATGAGTTGGTAATCATGGATGACGGCAGCAAGGATGATTCTTTTGAGATCGCAAAGAAATCCATAGAAGGGTTGGGAAATTGTCATTTATACCGTCAGCCCAATGCTGGTGTGAGCATGGCTCGTAACAATGGTGTGGCGGTTTCCAAAGGTGATTACCTTTGCTTTCTTGATGCTGACGACTGGTGGGATCCATGTTTTTTGGAGGAGATGTCGAAATTAATAAGTGCTTTTCCTGATGCAGGCATTTATGGGACAAATTATACCATTGTGAATGAAACGAGTCTCAGGACTCGTGTGGCTATGGTTGGCGTGGAAAAAGGATTTGAGAGTGGGTATATTGATTATTGCAAAGTGTATGCAAAAACTATGTATATGCCGTTGTGGACAGGAGCTGTCTGTATGCCGAGAATAGTTTTTGATGAGATGGGCGGCTTCTTAAAGGATATAAAATTGGGAGAGGACTTTTTGTTGTGGATAAGAGTTGCGTTGAAATACAAGGTTGCCTTTATGAATAAACCTTTGGCTTTTTACAATCAAGATGTGGATGCGGTAAATCGTGGGGTTAGCAAGTTGTATCATCCTCAAGAACACATGTTGTGGAATGTGGGTTTTCTTTCGGAAGAGGAAAAGAATAATCTTGATTATAAGCAATTGATAGATAATTTACGAACAAGTGGCTTGTTGCCATATTATTTAACAAAAGATTATCATGAGGCCGCAAGAAAGGAATTGGGGAAGGTGGATTGGAGCCGGCAATCGGAGAAGGTCAGAAAAGAGTATAAGAAGCCTCTGCCGCTGCTGCGATTGAAATATTCAATTATGAAAATTGGTGCCAACGTTAAACAGAAGTTGATAACCGTTTTGGGAAAGTGATTTTATTGGAGACGATTGAAGCGGAAACGGTAATGTTGGTTGGTGCAGATAGGGATAGGGGAAAAATGGTGTGTTTCCTTGCTTTTGGATGCTGGTGGTCTGTATGAGATAATGAGCAAGTCGGTCAATCTCTATGGAGAAAAGATGGCCTGCAAACGAGTTGTAGATTCTTTTGTTGAGGTTATGATACGAAAAAAAATCCATTATTGTTGGTTCGGCCGAAGTGAGATGCCGCAGTTAGCCAAAGAATGCATTGCTAGTTGGCATGAGTTTATGCCTGACTGGGAATATAAGCTTTGGGATGAGGACAATTTTGATATAAACATGATTCCTTATACCAAAGAAGCTTACGGTGTTAGAAAGTTCGCCTTTGTGAGCGATTATGTACGCTTATGGGCTTTGTACAATGAAGGAGGGTTGTATATGGATGTGGATTTCAAAGTATATAAGCCATTTGATGATTTGCTGCATTGGAATGCTTTTGCAGGATTTGAAGGAAGCAAACACAACCCTTTGATGATGGGAGTGATTGCAAGCTGTCCAAGCGGGGAATGGGTGAAAGAGCAATTGGATTGTTATCAGGACAGGCATTTTGTCAAATCGGATGGGACATGCGATCTGACGACAAATGTGCAGTTTGTCACATCAAAAATGCGAGAGAACGGCTTTGTTCAAGACGGGAAGGAGCAGAATTACAAGGATTTGCATGTTTTTCCCGTGGATTATTTTTGTCCTTTGCAAACTACAGGTGAATATTTCCGTACTGACAATACTTATTGTGAGCAACTTGGCACAAGTTCTTGGGCGAATCAAGGCAAAAGCTGGAAAACAAGAATCGGGAATTATGTTAGTCGGCAGAATATGACCCGATTGATAAAGCTGAAAAGAAAATTGTTTGGATAATACAAAATTGCCTATTTTTGCAGGCGGTAAAACTTTTTTTCAATGTTAAGTCATTTTCCTAGATATTTTTCTGTTAGGGCAATCATTTGTTATATAGTTACATTGGCGTTGGTGAGTTTCTTTTATTTCGACTACGCAATGCCGTTCCAGTTCATGCTGTTTGGCTTGGTTCCAATAGTCATGTTCTTTGTATGCTCAAATAAACTGACCCTAGAATGGCAGCGTTTTAAGCCAGAATTGTTCACAAGGAAATTGTTCATAACAGCATTGGCGATACGTGTTGTTTATGTGATTTTTATTTATTTTTATTTTATAGAAAATACAGGTGAACCTCATGCTTATTACGCTGCAGATGAAAAGTTTTATCAATTGATGGGAGAGTCATGGAGAGTATATGGTTATGGTGAATTTAGGGATTGGTTACGTAATTATGTTGCTTTTTCTGATTCGGGTTATTGCTGGTGGTTGGCAATAGAATACTTAATCTTTGGAACACATGTCCTTACTGCACGAATCTTGAAGTGTGTTATTGATGCATTTGCCTGCGTGTTGATATATAATTTAGCCAAACGTAATTTTGGAGAATATGCTGGCCGAATGGCAGCAATATTTTGCGTGTTTATGCCCAATCTGTGGTATTATTGTGGTGTGACTCTGAAGGAAACGGAAATGGCTTTTCTAGTAATTTTGTTTGTGGAGCGGGGTGACTTGGCGCTTCGTGCACCCAGAATTACTTTTGGGAACATTCTGTTACCAGCTTTGATTATAATAGTAATGTTTACTTTTAGAACGGCATTGGCTGGTGTTTTGGTTGCCGCCTTTGTTGCCGCTTTAATTCTTAGCTCGGAAAAACAAATGCAAATGTGGAAAAAAATCTTGTATAGCACCATTTTTGCAGGATGGTTATTCATGACAGTGGGTGTGGAGATTGTGGAAGAAACGCAGTCGCTTTGGGAAAGAAGAAGTGAGAATCAAATTAGTGGATACCAAGAAAAACTGGAGCGTGAGAATGCTAATAGTTTTATTCAGTATGCCTCTGCTGCCACTATGGCACCACTGATTTTCAGTATACCCATTTCTACGATGGTTCAAATACTCCATCAAGAGACTCAAATGATTCTGAACGGAGCAAACTTTATTAAAAACATTTTATCAGGTTTTACTATTTTTGCACTTATAACGTTGCTTACCTCAGGAAGATGGCGAAAACATGTGCTACCTATAGCAACTACAGCCGGATATTTAGTTGTGATTGTGTTTAGTGTTTTCGCACATTCTGAGCGATTCCATTTTCCAGTATTGGCATTGGAATTAATGTTTGCGGCATACGGCGTTACGTTGATGAAGAATAAACACAAACGTTGGATGGTGATTTGGATGTGCTTTGTGTGTGTGGGGGTGATATTATGGAATTGGATTAAACTACGTGGTAGAGGTTTCGTATAAAATGAAGATTCTTGTCGTCGCATCATACAACAGGAGCCGTTTTGCTCCTTTTATTTTGGAGCAAGCTACTGCTTTACAAAACTTAGGCAACGAAATAGAATATTTCGGTTTGCAAGGCAAGGGGCTTAAAGGCTACCTTAAAAATCTGCCGGATTTTAAGAAAAAGATAAAAGAATTTGATCCGGATGTGGTACATGCCCATTTCGGTTTGTCGGGACTGTTTGCTAATTTGCAAAGAAAAAAACCTGTGGTGACAACCTATCATGGGTCTGATATTAATGAAAGCAGTTTGTTGCCTTATTCGAAATTGGCCATGCGCTGGTCCGCATGGAATGTATTTGTTTCACGGCAGACCTTGGATGTTGTACACCCGAAAAAGAAGTTTTCATTATTACCCTGTGGCATTGAAATCAACGAACTGCAACTTATGGGTAAAAGTGAAGCACGTCAGAAGATGCATTTGACCCTGGATAAGTATTATGTTTTGTTTGCGGGATCTTATGACCGGGAAGTGAAAAACGCTCCATTGGCAAAAGAAGTTATTTCAAAATTGCCAGAGAAAAATGTAGAATTGTTGGAGTTAAAGGACTATTCGCATGAGGAGGTGATTATGTTGATGTGTGCGGTGGATGCCCTTTTGTTGACTTCACTGAATGAAGGTTCTCCGCAAGTAGTGAAAGAAGCCATGGCTTGTGGCTGTCCTATTGTGAGTGTGGATGTGGGTGATGTGGTTGAAAGAACCCATGGAGTAGAAGGATGTTATGTTGCAAAGACTTTTGAACCGGAAGAATTGTCGGAATTGCTATCCAAGGCATTGACGTTTTCGGGAAAGACCAATGGGAGAAATCGAATCATAAACGACAAATTGGACAACAAGTTGGTGGCAGCCAACTTGTTGGAAGTTTATAGGAAAGTGACACGGACTGATAATAACTAGGAAAGAATATGTGTGGAATTGTAGGTATAGTGAGCTATAAGCAGCAATCTGTTGAAGAGCAACGGCTGCGGCAAATGATGCATGAAATCAAGCATCGTGGGCCAGATGATGAAGGCGTATTCGTGAAAGACTATGTAGGCCTTGGTCATGTGCGTTTGAGTATTTTGGACCTTTCCATGGCAGGACATCAACCCATGCAAGACGAGACGGGCAGATACACGATTGTATTAAATGGAGAGATTTACAATTTCATAGAACTACGCAGTCAATTGGAGAAGTTGGGAGTGGAATTCGTGTCCAATTCTGATACTGAAGTGTTGTTGAAGGGATATATGTACTATGGTCGTGAGGTATTGGAAAAATTGAATGGAATGTTCGCTTTTGCCATATATGATGCGGAAAGGAAAGAATTGTTTGCTGCCCGTGATCGTTTTGGGGTGAAGCCATTCTATTATTATCAGTCGGATGACGAGTTTATCTTCGCTTCTGAGATACCATCCATATTGGCGGTATATGGAAAGAAAAACCAAGCTAATGAAGCTATGGTTTTTGACTACTTGGCTTTCAATCGTACAGATCAGACAGAAGACACTTTTTTCGAGGGAATAAAAAAGTTGCAGCATGGTCATTATATGGTCATAAAAGAAAATGCTCTTGTAGTATCATGTTGGTATGATTTGCGAGAGCGGGTTCAAGGAAAGCGGTTGCAAAGTGATGAGAAGGAGTTTAGGGAATTGTTGGAGGATGCCATTCGTATTCGATTGAGAAGCGATGTGCCCGTAGGCGTGTGCCTGAGTGGAGGATTGGATTCCTCTTCCATTGTTTCAATAGTTTCTGAAAGATTGGGACATCCGGAGGTGAATACATTCTCTTCGGTTTATGAATCAAAACATCGAGCTGACGAATCTGAGTATATTAATCTATACAAAGATAGATTGAAGAACATGCATTTCACCTTTCCTACCTGCCAGACCCTGTTGGAAGACATGGAGAGTTTTATAGGCTGTCATGCGGAACCGGTGCCAAGCACGGGCCCCTATGCTCAGTATTGCACCATGAGGTTAGCTAGTCAGCATGTTACGGTAACACTTGACGGCCAAGGTGCTGATGAGGAATTGGGCGGGTATCATTATTTTTATGGACTTTATTACAAAAGTCTGTTAAAACAATTGAAACTAATCACTCTGACTAAAGAGATCGCGAAATACATTGCTATACATCATTCATTGTATGCTTTGCAAACGTTTGCATATTTCCTGCTTCCTAAGAAGATTCGTGTCAAAGCTAGGGTGAATGAAAGGGGATATTTGTCGCATGAGTTTGCCGAAAGACATAGTGAATCCGTTATTGCCGATAACTTGTATGGTTCCAAATCTATGCAGGACGCTCTGATTAACCATTTTGAATACAAGTTGGAGCATTTGCTCAAATGGGATGACAGGAACTCTATGATGTTTTCCATCGAGTCTCGAACTCCATTTTTGGATTATCGTTTGGTGGAATACTTATTGAAGACAGAGGATTCGGCAAAGATTAAAGATGGTTATACCAAGAGTATTTTGCGTCGTTCCATGAAAGGGTTGCTTCCAGAGAAAATCCGTCTTCGTCGCGACAAGGTTGGTTTTGCCACGCCTGAAGATGTGTGGTTTTCCGAACAATCCTTTAAAGATTTGATAGGATCTATTTTGGATTCGGACAGTTTCCGTAATCGTGGTATCATAGATTCTGAAAAGGCATGCAAATTGTATGATAAGCATTGCAAGGGCGAGATCAAGATTTCAAAAGATATCTGGAAATGGATTAATTTGGAAATTTGGTATCGAACGTTCATTGATGAAAGGAAAAATTAAGGAATTACAGATATGTCAATCGTAAAGCATCGTAGTATTGGTTCAGTTTTGAAAGGAATATGGACACATTCATTGTCTTTGTTGACCATGTTTTCATTTCCCTATCAAGTTACAGTTGCTTTGCACCGTATGAGAGGCGTGAAAATAGGAAAGCAAAGCCATGTTGCCCGCGGTGTGATGCTAGATGAAAGGAATCCAGAGCTGATAGAGATTGGAAAAGGTGTAGCCGTTACTTCTGGTGTGATGATATTATGTCATCAAAGAGATTTATCGGACTACAAGCCTGGTATGTATGCGATGCATTGTCCCTTTAAGGAAGGGAAGGTGGTTGTAAAAGATGGTGCCCATTTGGGGATAGGTTGCATTATCATGCCCGGAGTGACGATAGGGGAAGGTGCCATAATTGGGGCTGGTGCAGTTGTTACTCATGATATTCCCCCCTATTGTGTTGCGGTGGGTATGCCTGCTAAGGTAATAAAGACATTTGAAAAGAAAGATATAGAATGAAGATTTGGATTGATGTAACCAATACGCCGCACGTCAATGTGCTGATGCCCATCATTAGGCATTTGGAAAAGAACGGACATGAATTGATTATTACGGCACGTGACTTTTCTGAAACCGTCCCTATGTTGGAAAAAAATGGTATAAATCCAGTGGTGTTTGGTGGCCACAAAGGGAAAAGCCGTTTGAAAAAAGCCTTTGGATTGTTTGGACGGATGAATGCAATGTTATTCAAAGTCCCCAAGTTTGATCTAGCCTTCTCATTAGGGGGTAACTACACCTCATTCTTGGCATGGTTGAGAAGAAAAAAATCAGTCGTATTCAGTGACAACGACATATCTTTCAAATTTTTCTCTTTTGCCATGGGAGATTATTTTCTGTTTCCCTCCTATTTTAAGTATGATAGGATCCAAAAAAAATACCGTCTGAAGGATTCCCAGATTAAATTGTTTCATGGTTTTAAAGAGGATATTTATATAGCGGATTACCAAACCGATGAACACTTTTTGGAACAATTGCCTTTCGAGGAGTTTATCACTATTCGTCCCGAGAATTTGAAGGCGTCTTATGTTCCGAAGGACAGTACCACCATCGTGCCTCAGTTGTTTGAGGTGTTCAAGGATGAAAACATCTTGTTTTTACCTCGTTATGAGGAAGAAAAGAAATATGCAGAAGGCTATTCTAACGTGTGGTATCCTCCTGGGCCACTGTCGGGCTTGGACGTGTGCTATTATACGAAGGCAATGCTGACAGGTGCTGGTACTTTTGCACGCGAGGCAGCATTGCTGGGCGTTCCTGCGGTCAGTTTTTTCCCTAACACGGTTTTTCTGACCGTGGATGAAGTGATGCAGGAGATGGGTATTGAATTCAAGTCTAGGGATCCTCAAGCTATTAGAGATTATGTGAAAAACCATGCCCGGCGGGGGGCCTCTTCTCAAGAAAGGAGTAAAAAGGTTCTGAAAGAGGTCCTTGATTTGTTTGATGGTATTGTTGAAGAAGTGAACAAATAAAACATTATTAGATTATTGATATGCAACATATAACCCTTATTGCGGGCGCTCGCCCCAATTTTATGAAGATTGCTCCTTTGATTCACGCCATTCAGAAGGCGGAAATGGAAGGGAAAGACATCCATTATCGTCTTGTTCATACAGGCCAACACTATGACAGACAGATGAGTGAGACCTTTTTTGAGGAGCTCAACATTCCCAAACCAGATGTCAATCTGGGATGTGGTGGCGGTACACAGGCAGAGCAAACGGCAGCCATCATGGTGGCTTTTGAGAAAGACTTGATGGAGCATCCCACCGACCTGGTATTAGTGGTTGGCGATGTAACATCTACGATGGCATGTTCTATTGTAGCTAAAAAAATGTGCACAAAAGTGGCACATGTTGAAGCGGGCATACGCTCCTGGGATTTGACTATGCCAGAAGAAATCAACCGCATGGTGACAGACAGTCTGGCGGATTATTTCTTTACTACTTCTGAAGTGGCCAATACTAATTTGCGTCGATTTGGGGTGGAGGAGAAGAACCTGTTTTTCGTTGGTAATGTGATGATTGATACATTATTAGCTAATCGCTCGAGATTTATCAAACCTGCCATACATAATGAATTGGGCCTTCGGCATCAACAATATCTTGTGTTGACAATGCATCGTCCCGCCAATGTGGATGAGGCTGAGAAGTTGAAACGACTAATGAATGAAATTGTTTCCAATGTTCAAGGCTTGCCTATTGTTTTTCCTATACATCCGCGCACAGCAAAGATTTTTAGGGATTTAGGCATTAATGCTGACAATCTTCATATCGTGGAACCAATGGGTTATTTGGAATTCAATTATTTGGTGGAGCATGCTAAGGCAGTGATTACCGATAGTGGTGGCATCACAGAAGAAACCACGGTGATGGGTGTGCCTTGCATCACCTTGCGCGACAATACAGAACGTCCTGAGACTTGCACCATTGGGACAAATGAACTCATTGGGACGAATCCTGACCATATAAAGCCCGCTTTAAATAAGTTGTTTGATGGTCAGTGGAAGGAGGGAGGTATTCCTCCGCTTTGGGATGGCCATACAGCGGAAAGAATTGTGGAATTGTTGTTGAAATTATAAGCATGACCAATGTTATATCAGCTTTTATATTACGTTTTTGCACGAAAATTGCCCAAGTCAACTGTTCCAGTGATTGGAAAAGTTTCGGCATGTGTGAGGAGGTTGTGCTGTAAGAAAATGTTTGCTGAATGTGGCGAAAAACTGAATGTTGAACAAGGGGCTTATTTTGGAAAAGGAAATGATATTCGTGTGGGGAATTATGTGGGTTTAGGTAAGAATTTTACAATGCATAATTGTATTTTAACTATTGATGACAATTTGATGATGGGCGAAGATGTTATGATTATTGGAGGAGGGCATAATTTTGCTCGTACAGATATTCCTATGGGAGACCAGGGGGCAAAAGAAAAGACATCGTTGCATATTGCAGGGGATGTGTGGATTGGAGCTCGGGCAATTGTTTTGCCAGGATGCAAAAGAATCGGTCATGGAGCCATTATTGGTGCGGGTACGGTGGTTACGAAGGATGTTCCGGATTATGCTATCGTAGGTGGTAATCCCGCAAAAGTTTTGAAATTCAGAAAAAGCAATGAGTCTCACAATGAGTGCTGATTTTACATTAAGGAAATATTCAGAGCTTCTTCAAGCTTTGCATAATAGAGGATATCGATTTGTTACTTTTGAGCAATATTGTTCCGAGAGGTCGGTCCTGACTAGTGCAGACTTCGTCATACTACGTCATGATGTTGATATGAAGGCTGAGAACTCACTTGCAACAGCGGAAATAGAACATTGTCTAGGCGTTAAAGCAACATATTATTTCCGCATAGTAGAACAAAGTAATAAACCTGAAATCATAAGTAAGATTGTTCAGAATGGACATGAAATCGGGTATCATTATGAGGATATGACAGTATGTGAGGGGAATGTTGACAAGGCGATTGAACATTTTAAAACATGGTTGAATTATTTTCGACAGTTTTATCCTGTAAAGACCATCTGCATGCATGGTGCTCCACGAAGCAAATACGATGGTAAGGATTTATGGAAACATTATGATTATCATGATTCTGGAATAATAGGAGAACCTTATTTTGATGTAGATTTTTCTAAAGTTTTCTACCTTACGGATACGGGGCGTCGATGGGATGGATTCAACGTGAGTTTGCGCGATAAAATTCCAATCTATCAGGATAAATGGATTAAACAAGGACTTGTTTTCCATAATACAGATGATGTAATAAAAGCTATAAAGGAGGAGAAACTGCCTAAACAATTGATGATTACGACTCATCCTCAACGTTGGACGGACCGACGGGAAGAATGGCTCGGGGAAATGGTCAAGCAGTCGGCCAAAAACATGGTGAAAGGACTTATGGTGAAGCGTTACTGACTATTTAATAATTTTACATGGCTTTAGCTTTTTATTCCGAAAATATTTGTAATTTTGCCACTCAAATGAAGATGATAAATACTTATACCAATGAAAACAGATAAAATAACCCTTTATTTACTTTTGATAGTATTAGCCATATCGGCTTCATCATGTGTTACACCAAAGAACGTGCGCTATTTACAGGATATGCCCAAAGAGGGTATGCCTATCAATGAATCTTTGGAAGCCACAGTGGCTCCATACGATGATTTGAGAATTTATGTGTTGAGTAGTAGTTCGGGAAGGGATGACGAGTTGCTCAAACCTTTCAATGCTCTTCAGTCAATGGGACAAAGTAATACAAATGCAAGATTGTCTGGATATCTTGTTGATGCTGAGGGTAATATTGAGTTTCCAGTATTGGGCACACTTCATGTCGAAGGTTTGACACGCTTGCAGTTGCAAGACACTATAGCAGCGCAACTTATACGTAATGGACAGCTTAAAGATCCCTTGGTTGTAGTACGTTTCTTGAATTTTAAAGTTTTTGTGTTAACTAGTTCAGGGGGTAAAGTTATCAATGTCACTGATGAGCGTTGCACCTTCCTTGAAGCTTTGTCTATGGCGGGAGGTTTGGATTGGTATACCCGGCGAGACCGAATCGGGGTGATGCGAGAAGTTGATGGCAGGCGTGTGATACATTATCTTGATCCGAGATCCACAGACGTTTTCAATGATGAGTTTTATGTACTTCAGCAAAATGATATTATTTTCACCGAGGAACGCCCGTACAAGTTCTTTAGTTCCAATTTGAGTACTGTATTAGGGCTGATATCATCGCTAACAGGACTAGTAACATCGACAGTTGCGTTTATTTCACTTTACAAAATGTTTGATTATTAGTGTGATGGTTAACAATAATAATATTTTACGATAAAATAATAATACTAAAAAAATGGCTACTAATAACAATCTTGACGATATCAACAATACGAACAAGAGACCGGAAGACATTAATTCGTTTTTCGATGAAAGTGCCAATAGCGGCTTCAAGTTCAAGGATGTGGTTTTTCTTGTTTTGCGCAACCTGCATTGGTTTGTCATTTGCGCTTTGATAGGAGGTCTAATAGCTTATTACAAGGTGAGATCAGAAGAACGGGTTTATGCCAGTAATGCTACAATATTGATCAAATCCTCTTTAACGAGTAGCGGATCAGAGTCACTTCGTGGCTCCTCGACGTTGGGTAGCATTGTTGGAGGACCTATTATTAGCACCATCAACAATGAGATAATGGTTTTGAAATCGCAGTCGATTATGGAAAGTATGGTTCGCGAACTGAACTTGAACGTATCTTATTCATATAAAACAAAGGTTTCAAAACGAAATAAAGATCTTTATAAGGAATCGCCGATTGAAGTTGTTTTTCCTGAAATGGACGAGCAGGCCAAAGCCTCATTTAGTGTGAAGCCAGTTGATAAAGGCCACGTGATTCTTGACGATTTTGGAGGCGACATTCCTGCCATGACGGTGCGCTTGAATGACACGGTGATTTCTCCAATTGGCAAGATTGTAGTGAAGCCCACTTGGAGATATGGTGATTTTTATAATACTGAGGTCTTGGTCTACCATCGTCCAGTTTCGTCGGTGGCTGCATCCTATCGAGCTCGTATCGTAGTGAAAAGAGAAAATGAAAAGAATTCAATCTTAAAACTTTCAGTTACCGACTCTTCACCTTTGCGTGCTGCAGATGTTCTTAATACTCTTATGGATACCTATAATAAAGAGTCAATTGACGACCAGCAACGTGTGCTCGATTATACTGAGAACTTTATCAATGATCGTATCGACTATTTGATGAACGACATACACGAAAATGAAAAAGTGTTTGTCAATTTCAAGCGTAGCCACAACATTATTGACACGAAGAGTTATGGTCAAGCCTACGTGGCTGCCAGCAATGCCTTGACAGAAGAAGCGAAAAAGCTTGATGCACAGGCTGATATGATTCGTTATTTGCTCAGCTTTGCCAAAAACAACACTGACCAGATGATACCCATTGGTGCAGTTAACATTTCTGCTGAGGCTTCCTCGATCATCAAAAGATATAACGACAATTTGGTCAAAATTGAGAAGTATAAGACCGACGGTACAATCAATAACCCCGTGGCCCAAAGCATGATGGAAGAGCAAGTAAGCCTTCATGCCAGTATCATTACTGTCCTTGAAACCAATCTCAGAGCGTTGGAAGATCGTATTGATGCTGCTAATCGTGATCGGAGTATTGCCAATTCTCAAATTCAAAGTGTTCCGGTTGCTCAGTTGGAGCTGGGCTCTGTGGAGCGCATGCAAGGCATCAAGGAGAGCCTTTATCTGCAACTGTTAACCAAACGCGAAGAGTTGTTGATGACAAGCCCTCAGCTGGAATCCACTGGTAGGGTGATTGACTATGCTAATCCGAATTACGCTCCAGTTGCACCTGACGAAAGAAAATCTACTCTTATCGGTATTCTTATCGGTCTCGCTGTCCCGATTCTCATTTTGGTACTCAAGAATTTGCTTGATACGACGATTCATGACAGGGTGGATGTGCAGAAGACTTCCAATGTTCCTTTCCTTGGAGATGTGCCTTTTGAGAAGGATATGGAAGGGTATGCCATCAGGGTGCGAGAGAATGGTCGAGACTCACTTTCCGAGTCGTTCCGTCTCATTCGATCTAGTTTGGAATACATGAAAGATAGAAAAGAAGGAGCCCATGCCATCATGTTCACTTCGTTCATGGTTTCTTCGGGTAAAACATTCGTTTCCACTAATTTGTCCACCAGTTTCGCTTTGGCAAAGAGAAAGACAGTGCTTGTTGACTTGGATATCCGTAAAGGTACCTTGTTCAAAGTGTTCAATGTGTCTACCAAAGCGGGTGTGTCCAACTATCTATCCGGTAAGACCGATTCAATTGATGACATCATTCATTCTGATGTAAATACACCAGGTCTTGATATCATTTTCTCGGGACCGGTGCCACCCAATCCTGCTGAGTTGCTGATGAGTACACGTTTGGAGGACATGATGGTTGAGCTGCGCAAACGTTATGAATACATCTTCTTGGACAACGTGCCTGTGGGTATGGTGGCCGACTCCGATATCGTGAAACGCGTGGCTGATACTACGATTATGGTGTTGAGAGCTGGTAAGACAGATAAACGTTTGCTCTTCGACGTGGATAAATTCTACAGGGATAAGACCTATCCTAATATGTGTGTTATTCTGAACGGCGTGAATAAGAAGAGACGTGGCTATGGTTATTATGGTTATGGCTATGGTTACGGTTATGGTTATGGTTACGGTTATGGCTATGGTTACGGTCATAGCTATGGCGGTTATGGTTATGGTTACGGTTACGGCTATGGTGATGAGGAAGAGCATAAGAAAAAAAAGAAATGGTACCAGCGAATCTTTAAAAAGAAACACCATCACCATCGTCATTCTGGCAAGCATGTGAGTAAGATGCAAGATGACGGTAAAGAATAATTGGTAGAATATGTTTGGATTTCGTAACAAACTTCCGAAGGATATCTTTGAGGGTGCTGCCGATGTGCATTGTCACCTTTTACCAGGTGTTGATGATGGCTTTCCCACAGTGGAAAAATCCTTGGGTGCCTTGAAGAAACTTGAGGAGCATGGCGTAAAGAAGATGGTGCTGACGCCCCATTTCATGAAAGACTATCCCAATAATGATCGCACCACTATCACAGCCAAGTTTGAGGCTTACAAGAAAGAGGCGGCTAAGGTATGCGACATAGAGTTGCATCTTGCGGCAGAATATATGTTGGATGCACGGTTTATGGAGCATTTCAAACAAGGTTTCATGACTCTGGATAAGGCAGGCACTCATGTTTTATGCGAGACTTCATATTTGATGTATGAGCATGGTGTCTCTGAGATGCTTTATGAAGTAATGTGTTCTGAATATCAACCAGTTATAGCTCATCCTGAACGTTATGAATATGCCAATAAGGATCTTTATTTTAAATGGGTTGATAAGAGGTTTAAGTTCCAATTGAATTTATTGTCACTTGCAGGTGCTTACGGAAGCGCTGCGGTTGCTAAGTCACATTATTTGCTGAAAGAAGGCTTGTATGACTATATCGGTTCGGATATGCATAGAGTGAGTACTTACGAGCGTTTTCTTCCGGAAATTCGCTTGAGCAATAAAAATATCGAACGATTGGAACAACTGATTGAAAACAATAAGAAGCTGGTAGGCTAGTTGATTATTCCCAAGCATATCGTTTCGACAAGCTCAACGACCATAAAACATGAGATAACAATTCCGATGAGTATGCTCGTCGGAATTGTTTGTTTTATGTCTTCAGAACGTGTATCCGATGGACAAATAGCATGAAATCTGTTTCATGCTGTTTGACCACTGGGTGGAGAAAGAAATGGGGCCAATGAAACTATCGTATGCATATCGTATGCCGACGCCCGAGTAATGTACCGTGCTATTGTGCCCACGAGATGCTCCAAAGGGATAAAAACCATACAGGAAATTGTAGGTAGCTGTGAGATAATGCTTCCCGTAGAAGTTGTACCGTAAGTCTAAGCGGGCTATTGAGGTAAAATCGGGTGACTCGTTTACGTGGGTAATCCCGATGAAAGGCATCTGATAATCGGTATGCCGATGGGCAATTTCGCCACCGACAATGTTCCAAAGGTTGGCGTATGCAGGCGCACCAAATATGCAACGGCTATACAGCTGAGGAATGATAGTGAATTTGCCTTTGTTTGGTGTGATGTAACCTTGTAAGGAAAAATCAATGTCTTGCGTAGTATTGGAATTACCTATCAAGTCAATGTTGATATTTCCAGTGAGAGCTGTCTTTATGCCGTGTCGGGCAAAATATGAGTCATCCAGATTGTCGTAACTGATTTGGACGAACGGACTGAGCAGATGGTTGGTCTGGAAATGGTAGATGGAAGACAACTCGGGGTTAATGGTGTCGTTGGTGTAGTTGAAAAGGCCAGCTCTGTCGAATGATGTGGCAAGGTATGAAATGCCAAGGGCACTATTGATATTGAGCCAATGGAATTGTGAGATATAAGTGCTTACTTTGTTTTGCACGTAGTTGATGCTTGCGACATTGTCGTCAAGGCCTTTTGCCTTGAAGTGCTGACTACGGTAATCATAGGCCACATTGAAATTGGCGAGATTGAGGCTCGAATAGGTGCCGGTGATGCTAATTCTAGGATTGTAACTCAGTTTTGCATCGAAGCTTATTTTATACCCTGTCAGACGTTTTTCATTGATGCCGACGTTGAAGAGCATGGCAGCACCTTCTTCGGTGTCGTATCTAATGCCAAGACCTATGATGTGTGGCTGGGTGGGCCTGAAATTCATGGTTAGTGTGTAACTGTCAATGGTGTCCTGCTCGTTTTCAGTGAGATTGTAAGTGATGGCATCAAAGGCGCCAGTGCCTCTGTAAACATCAACGGCTCGGTTGATGTCTTTCTCCGACATGAGCTTCCCGACTTGAAGCTTACCTTTGTTGAGTAGCCATTCGGTTTGTGAATCACCAATTTGGTTGATGACAATGGAGCTGACATAAACAGGGGCGTCGGCAAAATTTCTTGCTTTGGAGGCGCGTAGTTTTTTGATTAAAGGTACTCCTTGAATAGAGTTCAAGTGTTGTTTGATCTGGATCAGTGGCTCTTCGTATTCATGCGCTTTTTGATAGCCTCTGTTGACGAGTGTATCAATTGCGTCGTGTGAGAAACTCAATGTGCCATATCCAGAAATGTCAGGAGCTAAATAAATGGTGCATAGTTCTTGATTTTCTTTTCTCTTCAAACTTACAGCGTTATCAATCAATTTATTGAGTATATCAGGTAAAGATACGGCATCATCGTCATCATTGGAGGAAACTTTGTCGGACACTTCCACGCCAATGATGATATCGGCTCCCATGTCTTGTAGAACGTCGGCGGGGAAATTGTTGACCAATCCGCCATCGACAAGCAGATGCCCATCCATGTAAACTGGAGTGAATACGCCTGGGATGGCCATGCTAGCCCGCATGGCAGTAGGTACGCTGCCATGTCGGATGACGATTTCCTTGCCAGTTTTGATGTCAGTGGCCACACAGGCAAATGGAATGGGCAAGTCATTGAAATCCATTTCTTTCTGATAGCCGACGCAAAGATTGTTGAACAGGTTGATTAACGTTGTGTTGTTGACATAAGCACTGGGTATGAAACTGACGGGAGTGCTTTTCTCTTTTTTATAGAGAAGTCCGTTAAGACTAAATGGAATGTTGACAAGCATGGTGCTGTAGCGTTGTCTGCTTTCTTCCGACATGGCTGAGCGATCCATCTTGTTGCCGACGTATTGAGACCAGTCCATTTCTGCAATCAGCTTGGCTAGTTCGTCGGGTGAGTAACCCATGGCATAGAGCCCACCGATGATGGAGCCCATGCTGGTGCCTGCCACATAGTCAATGGGGATGCCGATTTCTTCAAGATATTTCAACACGCCGATATGCGCTGCACCTTTGGCGCCACCGCCTCCCAGCACTACGCCTACTTTAGGACGGGGTGGGGTGAGATTAACGTTGAGCTTGTCTTGAGCTTGAACGTCCATTAGACAAAGATAGGCAAACAGAAACAGAAAAAGGCGTTTCATTATTTTCGTTTTTGATTGAATTGTAGGGCTGTCGTGATACGGCAGCCCTACAGTCCTATGGCAATTCTTATTTCAGTCCACGTGCCTTCAGATAAGGCTCATAATCGGGGTCTTGGCCGCGGAACTTGCGGTATTGCACCATGCCTTCGTCGTTGCCGCATTCCTGTAAGCAATTCTTGCGGAACGAAGCTGCAAGCTCAGGATTGAAGAGGTTGCCCGAACTCTTGAAGTAGTTAAAGGCATCCTTGTCCAACACTTCAGCCCAGGTATAGGCATAATAACCAGCACTATAACCACCGTTGAAGATGTGGCTGAAGTTTGTGCTGCGATAGCGAGGCAGGATTTCTGGCATTAGGCCGATGGCATCCATCTGCTGCTTCTCGAAAGCATCGACATCGAGGTCTTGAGGCTCGGTCAGCTCATGGAACTTCATGTCGAGGATGGAGGCGGCGATGAGTTCGGTGGTCATGAAGCCTTGATTGAACAAAGCGCTGTTCTCGATTTTGGCGATAAGGCTATCGGGCATGACTTCGCCGGTCTTGTAATGCTTGGCATACATGCGGATGACTTCAGGCTCGGCTACCCAATTTTCCATGATTTGTGAAGGCATCTCCACATAGTCGTGAGGCACGTTGCCACAAGTGCGGGTGTAGAGGCCGTCGGAGAAGAAAGCATGCAGCGAGTGGCCAAACTCATGCCACATGGTTTCGGTCTCATCCCAAGTGAGCAGGGCAGGGGTGTTGCCTGAAGCGGGAGTGAAGTTCATCACCAAAGAAACGACGGGATAAATCTTCTTACCGTTGATGTCGTGACCACTGGTACGGAACTCAGTGCACCAAGCACCGCCGCTCTTCGATTCACGCGGATAGTAGTCAAGATAGAGGATGCCGAGGAAATCGCCGTTGGCTTCCTTCACTTCGTAGGTCTCAACACCGGGGTAATACACAGGAAGGTCGGTGTTTTGGGTGAAAGTAATACCGTACAACTTGTTGGCAGCAGTGAACATACCATTGCGCACATTGTCCACGGTGAGGTAAGGCTTGATGTAGTTTTCGTCGAAGTCGTATTTGGCCTTGCGGAGCTTCTCGGCATAGTACCACCAGTCCCAGCCTTCCAGCTTGATGTTAGCACTTTCTTTGTCGGCGATGGCTTGCATTTCTGCGAGTTCTTTTTTTGCAAGTTGCTGCGCAGGATTGAAGATGTCAATGAGGAATTTGTCAACGGTCTTGGAGTCTTGCGCCATGTTGATGGCAAGGACATAGTCGGCATAGTTGTCATAGCCAAATAATTTGGCTTTCTGGACACGCAGCTTACACATCTCATTGATGAGTTGCTTGTTGTCGTACTCGTTGCCGTTGTCGCCACGGTTGTAGTAGGCTTTGTATATTTGTTCGCGTAGGTCGCGATTGTCGGCAAACTGTAGGAAGGGGATGAGGCTGGGCTTGCTGAGGGTAAACACCCACTTGCCTTCCATGCCGTCAGTCTTAGCCTGTTCAGCGGCGGCATCGATGCTGGTCTGAGGCAGACCTGCGAGGTCGGCTTCGTTCTCAATGACGAGTTTGTAGCCGGCGTTTTCCTTCAGGAGGTTGTTGCCGAATTGCAGACTCAAGGTGGAGAGTTGCTCGTTGATTTGGCTCAATTCGGCTTGCTTGTCAGCGGGTAGGGCGGCGCCGTTGCGTACGAAATCTTGATGGTATTTCTCAACCACACGGATTTGTTGGTCGTCCAAACCCATTTCATTGCGGTGCTGATACACATAGTCGATGCGCTCGAAGAGTTTCGGGTTCATCATGATGGCATCGCTGTGTTTTGAGAGCATGGGCAACACCTGTTCTGCGATGGCCACCATCTCGTTGTTGGTGAGGCATTCGTTGAGGTTGAAGAACACATTGCTCACGCGATTCAAGGTTTGGCCTGACTTGTCGAAAGGCAGAATGGTGTTCTCGAAGGTCGGTGTTTCGGCATTGTTGACAATGGCGTCAACTTCAGCTTGATGTTCGGCGATACCCGCTTCAAAAGCAGGCATGTAGTGCTCGTTCTTGATTTGGTCGAACGGCGGCACTTGGAAAGGTGTCGTGTACTCACTAAGGAAGGGATTGGGGCCGACGGCCTCGGTTTTTTGTTCGGGCTTCGAGGTGCATGAAGCCAATGTGATGACGCTTAATGCGATCATGTTGATAAGTTTTTTGGTCATTATATCGATATTTAGTGTGTTTTCGAGGCTGCAAAGATAAAAAATGTTGTTTTTTTCTTTGCGAAAACCTAAAAACATTATCTTTGTACTCGGTTTTTTATGCAAATTTTGAAAAATTATATATGAGTTACATTTCTTGGGATAAACGAAAATTGGTCAATCTGGAGTTTACACTCAACCGTGAAGTACTGCGTTCCAATGCGTTAGGCGCATTTCTCGCCACTACTGTGATTGGCTGTAATACGCGAAAATACCACGGCCTCCTAGTGGTGCCTCAACCGCAATTGGACAATAACAACCATGTGCTGTTGTCGAGCCTAGATGAGACCATTATTGAAAACAAGGAGGAGTTCCACCTTGGCGTACACATGTACCCTGGTGGCATCTTCGCTCCAAGAGGTCACAAATACCTCCGCGACTTCACTGCCGACCCCATGCCGAAGCTGACCTACCGCATTGGCAATGTGGTTTTGGACAAGGAGCTGATCTTCTCCGCAACTGAGGCCCGACTTTTCGTGCGCTATACTTTGCGCGAATCACTGGTGCCAATTACCCTACGCGTCTTGCCTTTCTTGGCTTTCCGCAATGTTCACATGTTGACGCATGAGAACCATGAGGCCAGCCGCAAGGTGGATTTGGTGAAAAATGGTGCTTCATGGCAACTTTACAAAGACTACTCGAGATTGTACTTGCAGTTCTCGCGTTCAGCCGAGTATACGCATGTGCCGCATTGGTACTACAATATGTTCTACATCCGCGAACAGGAGCGCGGCTACGATGCCGCTGAGGATCAGTTCGTTCCTGGATTCTTTGAGTTGCAGATGAAACAGGGCGATACGGTAATTCTCTCAGTGAGCTTGAAAGAAGAAAGCCCTGCGTCCATCAAGCGTCAATGCGAGGCTGAGGTCAAGAGACTGTTGCCTCAGCATAGCTATGAGGAGTGTCTTGTGAAGGCTGCTGATCAATTTATCATCCGTGACGACAAGGGCACGCGTCTGTGGGCCGGTTTCCCATGGTTTGGTTCGTGCAGTCGCGACACCTTCCTAGCGTTGCCAGGAATTGCTTTGGCGCAAGGCGATGAGAAGACCTTTACTGCGGCTTTGGATTATCTTGTTTCGAGAATGCAAGGCCCGTTCTTCCCGCATCGTTACTATCAGAAGAGTCTTTATTTCACGGCTGTTGATTCGCCGCTGTGGTTCTTCTATGTGCTGCAACTCTATGAGAAGATGCTTGGCAAGGATAAGAAGGACATTTGGAAGAAATACAAGAAGCCGATGACGACCATCTTGGAGAGCTTTATCGCAGGCACGGACTTCAATGTGCATACCTTGGACAATGGCTTGCTCTATGCCGGCAACCGCGACTTGGCTCTCACCTGGATGAATGTCTTCGCCCAAGGCAAACCTTGGACACCACGCACGGGCTTGGCCATCGAAGTGAATGCATTGTGGTATAACGCCTTGTGCTATGGTGTCGAGTTGCTGAAAGCAGCCGACGCGAAGAGTCCGCTGATGAAGAAATGGAAGGCTTTGGCCGATAAAGTGAAAGCCTCGTTTGCCGACACCTTTTATAATAATGCGACCAACGGCTTCTATGACTATGTGAATAGCAACGAGAAAAACGAGCAGGTGAGGCCCAATATGATGTTGGCTGCAGCCTTGCCGTTTAGCCCCATGAGCGACGAGATGCAGAAACGCGCCTTCGACATCGCTCATTCCGAGTTGTTGACGACTCGTGGCATCCGTTCGCTGTCGCCCAATGACGAAAACTACAAGGGCATCAGCATTGGCAGTCACAGCGAGCGCGAACGTGCCTACCACAATGGCTCGACATTCCCGTGGCTGATTATGTTTTATGCAGACCTTTCGGTGAAACTGTTCGGAAAGACCTCGTTGCCCTATCTGGAAGACCTATACAACGGTTTCGAGGAGGCCATCAAGGACAACGGCATCGGTACGGTGTCGGAGATCTACGACGGCAATCCGCCCTTCGAGGCAAGAGGCTGCATCTCGCAGTCGACGAGCGTGGGTGCCTTGCTTTACTTGCATTACCTGATTGAAGAACTAAATAAGAAAGGAGGCTCAAGATGAGAGTCCTGATGTTTGGGTGGGAGTTTCCGCCCCATATTACTGGTGGCCTTGGAACGGCTTGTTTCGGCATGACCAAAGGCCTGGCCAAGAACGATGTGGATGTGCTTTTCGTGGTGCCGCGTGCTTATGGCGATGAGGATCAAACCAACATTCGTCTGCTCAACGCTAGTGACGTGACTATCGACATCGACCACGAGAAAGACCGCCGCTATTGGGAACGAGTGCAGTATATGGAGATTGGCTCCAACATCATTCCCTATGTCGGTCCGGAGGAGTTCTTGAAATATAAGGATGGCTATAGCACGGTAGACCATTTCAACCGTACGGGTTCGGTGTTTGCGCGCAACTACCAGTTTTCGGGCAAATATGGCATGAACCTCATGGAAGAGGTGGCGCGTTACGCCTTGATTGGCTCATCGTTGGCCACCAAATACGACTTCGACGTCATCCATGCCCACGACTGGTTGACCTATTCGGCGGGCATTGCGGCGAAGGAGACCACGGGCAAGCCACTGGTGGTACACATGCATGCTACCGAATTCGACCGTTCTGGTGAGAA
>JAEEGJ010002969.1_pt1 | contig 72025 bp, 43 predicted proteins | sample 8958761 | NCBI WGS metagenome assembly JAEEGJ01 (sample SAMN16246546, study PRJNA631951) | gut metagenome | biome: gut microbiome; feature: rumen; material: RS-attached | host: Bos | place: Iran: Karaj | collected 2018-10 | reverse complement strand
GTTATGAAGAACACTCTGCCGAAAAATATTTACAAAAACCTTAGAAGAACAATGGAAAAGGGTGAGCCCCTCGATATGGCTACCGCTGACGTTGTTGCCAATGCTATCAAGGAATGGGCTCTCGAGCGCGGTGCTACCCACTATACCCACTGGTTCCAGCCTATGACCGGCTCTACCGCCGAAAAGCACGATTCCTTCATAAATCCCGGTCCCAACGGAACTGCTCTTATGGAGTTCTCAGGAAAGGCGCTTATCAAGGGCGAGCCTGATGCCTCCTCATTCCCGTCGGGCGGACTCAGACAGACCAGCTCCGCGAGAGGCTATACCGCGTGGGATCCGACCTCCTACTGCTTCGTCAAGGAGGGCAGCCTCTATATCCCCACTGTTTTCGTTTCCTATACAGGTGAGACGCTCGATAAGAAAACTCCGCTGCTCCGCTCTATGGACGCCCTCAGCAAGACCGCTGTCCGCTTCCTCAAGCTCTTCGGCAACGAGAACGTTACCCGCGTTACTTCTACTGTCGGAGCCGAGCAGGAATACTTCCTCATAGACAAGAAAAAGTTCGACCAGCGTGAAGACCTCGTCCTCACCGGAAGAACTCTCTTCGGCGCAAAGCCCCCCAAGGGTCAGGACCTCGATGACCAGTACTTCGCCAACCTCAAGCCGAGAATTGCCGCTTATATGGCTGACCTCGATGAGGAGCTCTGGAAGCTCGGTATCTACTCCAAGACCAAGCACAATGAGGTAGCTCCCGCTCAGCACGAAATGGCTCCCATTTTCACTACCTCCAACCTCGGTACTGACCAGAACGAGCTCGCTATGGAGATAATGGAGAAGGTCGCTCTCAAGCACGGACTTGTCTGCCTCCTCCACGAGAAGCCCTTCGAGGGCGTTAACGGCTCGGGTAAGCATAACAACTGGTCAATGTCCACCAATGACGGACAGAACCTCCTCGACCCCGGCGATACTCCTATGGAGAATCTCCAGTTCCTCACGATACTCTGCGCTCTCATCAAGGGCGTTGACGAATATGCCGACCTCATGCGCCTTTCCGCTGCTTCTGCCGGAAATGACCACCGTCTCGGCGCTGATGAGGCTCCTCCGGCTATCATTTCCATGTTCCTCGGCGAGGAGCTCGACGCGGTCCTCAAGGCTATTGAGGAGGACGGCGTTTACAAGACCAAGGCTAAGAATTTCGAGATAGGCGTGAATGCTCTCCCGTCGTTCCCGAAGGATTCCACCGACAGAAACAGGACTTCTCCTTTCGCTTTCACCGGCAACAGATTCGAGTTCCGTATGGTCGGTTCCTCCGATAATATCGCGTGCCCGAATACTCTCCTCAATACTATCGTTTCCGAGGAGCTCAGCCAGTTCACCGAGATACTTGAACCCTTCAAGGATACCGAGAGCTTCGAGAATGAGGTAAAGAAGCTCCTCAAAAATGTCCTCAGGGAGCACCGCCGTATCATCTTCAACGGCGACGGTTACTCTCCCGAGTGGGTCAAGGAAGCCGAGAGACGCGGACTTCCCAACTATCCCTCGACTGTTGACTGTATGCCACATTATACAGACGAGAAGAACCTCCGTATCCTCCGTAAATTCGGCATCTACAACAGGGAAGAGCTCACTGCGAGAACAGAGATACACCTTGAAAAATACTCCAAGACAAGACGCATCGAGGCTCGCACTATGATCGAAATGGCGAGAAAGCAGCTCCTGCCCGCTTCACTCGAATACCTCGATAAGCTCTGTGTTGGCATTGCCGGCAAGAAGGCTGTTGGGCTCACTGCCAAGACCGAGGAGAAGATAGCCAGCAAGCTCAATGACCTCTGTGACCGCTTCTACGACTCGATCGAGCGCCTCGAAAAACAGGTAGCTGCTGCCTGCGAGATAGGCGGTGTTCTCGAGCAGGCTGAATACTACCATGACTACGTCCTCGCTGAAATGGACATCATGAGAAGTATCGCTGACGAGATAGAGATAAATATGCCTATCAGCTACTGGCCGATACCGACATATTCCGAGATAATCTACAACGTATAATAATAAAGGGACGGTTTTAGGCTGCTCCCCTTAGCGGAAAAAGCGGGCTACCGAGCCGTAAACTTACGGCTCATATTTAGTAACCTGCGAATCCGCCAGAGGGGGCTCCCCTTGTGCGACTTTTTATCAAAAATTCATTTTGCTGCTGCAACAGGCAGCTCTTTTACCTTGCCGAGCAGGAACTCCTGTATAGCAAGTGCGTCGTTAGTCGTAACGCCCGAACCCTTGTCGTAAACATCCGCATTGCTCCAGCCCTGTACTCTGAAAGCGTTCTTGTCAGTTCCGCCCACTCCGTACTTATCGGGATTTGCCAGAGCCTGCATAATGAGAACTACATCGCCCATGTCCACCTTGCCGTCGCAGTTTGCGTCACCGTACTCAGGCGGCTCTGATAAAATAGATGTAGTAAGAGTCGTTGTTGAAGAAACGCCGGAAGTCGTGGCAGTCGTAGTAGTTGTCGTTACAGTTGTTGTAGCAGTCGTAGTATTTGTATTCACTTCGGGAGCTTTTGCGCCTTTATCTTCAAGGAAAGACATATTCCATGCAAGAGCAGCCTGCCAGTCAGGTGACGAAGAATTTACAGACCACGCCTCAACAGCATCTGCATAGCACTTCTGACTTGGCTCCTCATACGGCTTGAGTCCCGTCATGCGCACATAATTATCATACAGCGGTGAGCATGGACCGCCTACCATAACTCCGTCGGGAGCCTTCGGGAAGCGCCTGTCCACATCGTATATCCAGTATTCACTGGTCGGTGCGTTTACATGATACGAACCGCAGCCCGTAACATATGAGAAGCCCAGACCGTTTCTTCCGAAGATATAGTCCATAGCCTGCATAGCGCCGTTGAGGTATTTGCCGTCCCCTGTTGCATCGTAGGCATAAGACATTATGACTGCGTTATTGGTAACTCTGCTGTTGGAGCCGTAATCGTAGCCATAGTCAGACGGCCAGTTACTGCCATACATACGATAAAAGCCGACTTTTTTATAAGGAATGCCCATTGCATTTTTGTCCACTGTGAGATCATTTTCAACTTCTATATATTTATCCGCAGCAGCCAGCAGATTCTTCTTTATTATCTCCTTGTCGTCCTTAGGAGTCTTATCGCTGAGATAAAGCGACAGCGAACCGCAGCTTGTTTTGTTGAAGCTGTCAAAAGAAGTCATCAGTTCATCGACATCGTATGATTCGGCATAGAACGGAACTTGGAATGCAAGGTTCTCTCCGCGTTCCTTTTCACCATCTCGTGAAAGAATGTAGTTTTTGCAGTTCTTGATATAGTCGTAATAGACCTCATCGCCTGTAGTTGCATAGAGCTCGCAGGCTGCCCAGTAAGCGTCATCGGTGATATCAAAATTATCATAATACAGAACACCAATAGGAGCACAGAAAGGATTTGTGGTATTTGGATCAACATTGGCAACAATATCTTCATCGTGCTTCATAACAGCTTCCCACGACTTCTTTGCATGGTCGAGACACTCCTTGGAGAAATCATCGTCAATGCCCTTCCACAGACGTGAAGCCTGTGCCGCGCAGGCTATCATATTAAGAGTTGCCGCATATGACGGCGGATTGACAACACGCGACGGACTTCTGTAATCTGAAATGCCGATATAATCCATAGGAACATACGGAGTCGGCAGCTGAGAGCTGTAAACAACGCTGTCATAAACAAGATCAGCAGCCTTTTCGCCCCAGATAGGATCCTTTTCGGGATCAACTATCATTCTGAACATGAATTCCAGCTCATATCTTGCCTCATCAAGGATATCAGGAGAATCCTTGCAGCTTACGTCCTTTCCGCCCGACACCTTGTAGCTGTCCGGAATGGTCATGGTCTTGCCGTCAGCCCATTTGCTGTCGGTGCCGCTTGCCTTGGACATTTCGTACATATTCTGGAGCAGCCATAAAGCACCGCCGCCGTACTGAACGCTCTTGACATAGTCATCAGCCTGATACCAGCCGCCCGAAACATCAAGCTCTACATCATTCTTTGCTTCTGAAGAGAGTCTCCATTTTTTCCACCAATACTGCTGAACATAAGCAATATCCTGCTTGTTTACGTCCTCGTGGGCAAGCGCCTTTTTGTCTCCCGAGGTTATGTACTTCTCCTCGACAGCAGAGCCCGAGCGGTTCTGATAGAAATAGTTCATCGCATTGCCGAGAACTCCGTCGTATACATCATCGCCTATCTTAAACTCATGGCTGATATATTTCTTGCAGATATCTCCTGTTAAATTGTCCCGTGAAACATTCTTCTCGTCGTCCATGACAATGGTATATGTACCCGGAGTCTTCACCGAGGTGAAATCAACGATATGGCAGTATTCCCCTGCATCCTTGTCATAGCCTACAGGTACGCTCTTTCCTGTATATACAGCCTTTCCGTCCTTGTCCACCACATTGAATTCCATAGCTTCTTTATCCTTTGCGGTAACATAGGTAGCCTTTTTAACGGCATTGGGATAATATCCCATCTGATTGAGACGCACGTCGCTCTTAGGAGTTACGATACCGAAATCATTGTATCCCCTCCAGCCGCATTCATTTTCTCCTTCTTCCTCGCAGGTAAGGCACTCTATGGAAATATCGTCGAACCATATCTCGTCACCCTCACGAGCATTGCCCTGATACTTAGTACCCTTTGCATACTGGAACGTCCACTGACAAGCCTCAAGGTCCTGAGTAGGCTTGAATATGCCCTCTATCTCCTGCCACTCGGTAGTCAGCTTTAAAGCCGATAAAGGCCAATTACCGCCCATATCCGGGCCCATGTGCATTTCGGGTTTTTCGTCGCTATCCCAGGAACGGCCGTCAAGCTCGAAATACTCCTGTATACCTGCAATATTGCCGATATATGAGCACAATTCCATATTTGCTCTATTGGATTTTACCTTAAAGCTAACCTTGTACTCATGACCTTTTCTGAAGTTGAGATTTTTGTGTCTTAACTGCAGATCCCATTTTTCGCGTTCACCGCCCTCAGGCACAAGTATCTTGATCTTGAACGCTCCGTCCTCAAGGCTGAATTCCTGTTTTGCAGGAGAATTCTCTACGATCTGCCACGGCATAGCCTTTTCATCAAAGGTGCTCTCGCCGAGGACCTGAACGGTCATCTTCTCCGCACTTGCTGTAGGAACTGCTGCGTTTGCTGTAGTGACCATTGCCATAGCCATGATCCCAGCCATTATTCTGTTTGATTTTTTATGCATTTGAAACCCTCCCTTTATCTTAATGCATTGTACCATTATTATACATTATTATCTCAAAACAGTCAAGTTTTTTAGCGTGAATCCACAAAAAATCCACATAATGTTCACAGCCTGACAATTGACATAAAAGCTGCGATAAAGTATAATAAAAATAACACTCATTCAGGAGGGCACTATATGACGATGTGGCTGATAATATTAGCGGCAGTTCTTGCGGCTTTTGCGGCAGGAACGGTATATCTGACAGTTGCAGTGGGACGGTTCGGCTTGATAAAAAAGCTTTCAGGTGACAGGAAATGGCTGAAAGGACTCATCTCCTTCGGCATCATAGCAATAGTATTCGCGGCACTGGTGTTCCTTACCTCGGTCACCAACGCCATAATCATACTGCTGAGCACTCTCATGTTCTTCCTGATATACGGGCTCATTTTCCGCATCATCAGAGCAGTCCGCAAAAAGGACTTCACCTGCAACTGGGCAGGCTGGCTGGCGCTGGTCACCTCGGCGGTGTATCTGGGAGTCGGCTATTATCTCTGCTTCCACATCTGGCAGACCGATTACACCATTTCCACTGATAAGAATATCTCCCCTATGCGCATAGCTCTTATTGCGGACTCACATCTCGGCACCACCTTTGACGGCGAGGGCTTCGCAATGCAGCTTGACCGCATAATGGAGCAGAAGCCCGATATGCTCCTCATCGCAGGAGACTTCGTAGACGACAGCACCAACCGCGAGGATATGATAACAGCCTGCAAGGCTCTCAGCGGCCTGAAGCTTAACTATGGCGCATTTTACTGCTACGGCAACCACGACAAGAGCTACTACGGCAGCGAGCACCGCGGCTTCTCAGCGGAAGACCTTGCCGCAGAGCTTGAAAAAAGCGGCGTCCGCGTCCTTGAGGATTCCGTATTCTCCGCAGACAATATCACCATAATCGGCAGGCGTGACAGCGGCGAAAAGGAACGCGCCGAGATATCCGATCTCATGAAGGACGTCCCTGCTGAAAACTACACCATAGTCCTCGACCACCAGCCCAACGATTACGATAACGAAGCGGCGGCGAATGCCGACCTTGTAGTCTCGGGGCATACCCACGGCGGACAGCTCTTCCCTGTCACCTACGTGGGCGAGTGGTTCAGCATCAACGACGCAACATATGGTCACGAAAGGAGAAAAAACACAGATTTTATTGTGACCTCAGGCATTTCCGACTGGGAGATACTCTTCAAAACGGGTACTAAATCCGAGTATGTAATAATAGATATTGAATGATTTTAATGACCTTTTGTGCAAACAAAAGGTCATTTTTATACCTCGGGTGGATTTTTTATCAGTGCAAAAATTAATCTACTGTTCATAATTAGTAAACTCCGCAAGATTTGAGTTGACATGTGTTGTAAAATATGGTACAAATTATACATAAAGATATATTTACAAGGAGGAATGTAAATGAAAAAATCCATACCCACCCTAATGGCAGCCATGCTTGCCCTTTCATCTGCGAGCGCCCTGCCCCTCTCAGCCGCAGAATCCGACTACCTGCTCCACAGTACCTTTGAAGAAGGCACCGACAAATGGAGCGGCAGAGGCTCCGCTTCTGTAAAGACCGTTTCAGGCACCTCACGCTCAGGTGAATACTCTCTCTTCACCAGCGGACGCGAGAGCTCATGGAACGGCGCAACAGTCGCTCTCGGCTCGGACTTCAAGGCTGGTCAGGACTATGCATTCAGCGCATACGTCATGACCGAAGCCGAGGACTCAGTGACATTCTACCTGACATTACAGTGCAACGACGGGGGAACTACCAGCTATCCGAAAATAACCCAGGTCACCGCAAAAAAAGGCGAATGGGCACACCTTGAAGCAAGCAGCTTCACAATTCCATCAGGTGCCTCAGATATGCAGCTTTATATCGAGACCGATGAGAGCAAGTGCAGCTTCTACGTTGACGAAGTAGCAGCAGCTCCCAGCGGCACCACATTTGACGAGCCCTCTGCTCCCGTAAAAATGAACAAGGGCGACATCAACTACGACGGACGTATCGACTCCTTTGACATCATCCTTGCACGTAAGGGACTTATCAATGGAATCACCGATAAAAAAGCTCTCAAGGCTGCCGACGCAGACAGCAACGGAGTTTATGAATTGGCAGACGCCGTACTCATCATGAAGTTCGTTTCAGGCAAGATAAGCGAATTCCCTGTTGAGGAGCCTGTGGTAGCTACAGGACAGCAGAAGTACACCTGCGAGGAACTCACCGAAAAGGTACAGAGCGAGCTTGTAAACAACGAGCCCAGCAGCTCACATCAGGAGAAGCAGGGCGTCAAGTACGGTACTATCAAGAAGGAGAACTACTTCTCCAAGAAGGCAAACAAGCAGAAGCCATACAATATCCTGCTTCCTGCCGACTATGACGAGAGCAAGAAATATCCGGTCCTCTACGTTCTCCACGGCTTCTTCGAGAACGAGGACCGTATGATAACCAAGGGCAACGGCACAATGTACACCCGTCAGATAGTGGGCAACGCTATCGCAGAGGGCGCAGCAAAGGACATGATCGTTGTATGCCCGTTCATCTTCACCAGCGCAACTATGAGAGACGCTACAGGCTTCGGCGACGCAGGCTCAGTTGAGGGCTACAACAACTTCGTTGACGATATCGTTGACAGCCTCATGCCTCATATCGAGGAGAAGTACAGCGTTGCAACAGGCAGAGAGAACACAGCCGTAACAGGCTTCTCAATGGGCGGTATGGAATCCCTCATGATAGGCATGAAGCACGGCGACAAGTTCGGCTATGTAGGCGCTATCTGCCCTGCACCCGGCGGTTCTGGCGCATTCAAGTGGAGCAATCCTGACGAGCAGCCATATCTCCTTATGATAACAGGCGGTACTCAGGACGACGTCGTAGGACTTAACACTCCCGAGGGATACCACAATAACTTCAACAAAAACAGCGTACCTCACGTATGGCACGTAGTTCAGGGCGGTCACCACGGCGACGACTCTATCCACTCTCACCTCTACAGCTTCGTAAGAGGCGTATTCCAGGCAACTGACGGCGGAACAGCTTCAACCAATCCGACTAATCCGACCAATCAGACAACCACAACACGCTCTAATCCTACTACTATCGCAACTACCACAACAAAGTCTTCTGCCCCCACAGGTCAGCAGAAGTACACAATGGAGGAGCTCACAAAGATAGTTCAGAATGCACTTGTAAACAATGAGCCAAACGAGTCACATCAGAAGAAGCAGGGCGTTCAGTACGGTACTATCAAGAAGGAGACCTACTTCTCCAAGAAGGCTAACAAGAACAAGCCGTACAATATCCTGCTCCCCGCAAACTATGACTCAAGCAAGAAGTACCCTGTCCTCTACCTGCTCCACGGCTTCTTCGAGAACGAGAACCGTATGATAACACAGGGCAACGGTCAGATGTACACACAGCAGATAATCGGCAATGCTATCGCCGAGGGCGCAGCAAAGGACATGATAGTAGTTGTTCCATTCGTATTCACCAGCGCTACCATGAATGACGCTACAGGCTTTGCAGATCAGGGCTCAAACGAGGGCTACGACAACTTCGTTGACGATATCGTTGACAGCCTCATGCCGCATATCGAGAGCAAGTACAGCGTTGCTACAGGCAGAGAGAACACAGCCGTAACAGGCTTCTCAATGGGCGGACGCGAGTCTCTCCAGATAGGCATGAAGTACGGCAGCAAGTTCGGCTATGTAGGCGCTATCTGCCCTGCACCGGGCGCTTCAGGCTCATGGAAGTGGAACAATGCAAGCGAGACACCTTACCTCGTAATGATAACAGGCGGTACTCAGGACGACGTTGTAGGACTCAACACTCCCGAGGGCTACCACAACAACTTCAACAAGAACAACGTACCTCACGTATGGCACGTAGTTCAGGGCGGTCACCACGGTGACGACTCTATCCACTCTCACCTCTACAGCTTCGTAAGAGGCATATTCCAGGCAACTGAGTGAACTCTTCGTTCCCCTTTATGATCTTCGGCGGCAAGTCCGTCGGCAGAGATCGCGTTCCGTTTCTTGCGGAACGCGATTTTTTGTTCGTCAAAATGCACATTTAATATATAATTCATTGACAAAATAGAGTAATAATGTTATAATAAATATAGTTAATCTTACTATTCATACCCAAAGGGGGGGATATGTATAATGAATAAACAGGGAATCTTTGACAACATAGCCGAAAGTCTGGCACGAAGCTACGATATCATCTACTATATCAACGCTGAGAACGGCAATTACACCCGTTTCACCAGCGCCAAGATATACGGCGACAATCACGTAAAAGAGGACGGAAAGAACTTCTTCAGCGACGCCCAGAAAAACGCCGAGAAGATAATAGCTCCCAAGGACCTTGAAAGAGTAAAATACAAGCTGAAAAAGGAAAGCATTATTTCAGCCCTTGAGATAAAAAAGCTCTACACCTTTGATTATACCCTGCTCATCGACGGCGAGCCGCGCTTTGCAAGGGCTACCGTATCATGGGCAAGAGACAAACTGCACCTGATAATCGGCGTAGAGGATACCGTTGAGGAGATACGCCGCGAGAACGCTCTTACAAACGTTCTCAGCCTTGCCAACGAGGTCACAAGGCGCGACGAGCTGACAGGCATCAAAAACAAGACCGCCTTTGACGAGCTTGCCAAGACCATACAGGAAAACATCAACAACGGTCTGGTATATCTTCCATTTGCGCTCATAGTCTGCGATGTCAGCGGCATAACACAGCTTAACGAGAGCTTTTCATCTGCGGCAGGCGACGGTCATATCATCGCCTCCTGCAAGCTCATCTGCAATATCTTCACCCACAGCCCTGTTTTCAGGATAGGCGGCGACAGATTCGTAGTCTTCCTCAGAGGAATAGACTACGAGAACAGGAACGCTCTGTTTGAGGATCTGCATGAACAGGTGCTGGACAATATCCAGTGTCATGACGGTCCTGTCATCGCAGCAGGCATGGCAGTTTTCTCCAGCGGCGAGGACAGGAACTTCAACGCCATACTTGAACGCGCCGAAAACCTGATGTACAAGGACAAACGCGCTATCAAGGACGGAGAAGCATCCAAGGCTTCACTTGAATACAAGGACGGCGACGTATCTATCCCCCTTGACCGCAAGGAAAAGCTGGACAGACTGTTCAATGCCTTTTCCATATTCGCAGAGGGCACTTTTGTATATCTCTGCGATATGCGCTATGATTATTCACGCTGGTCCAAAAAGGCAGTTGACCTCTTCGGACTTCCGTCTGAATATCTGGTCAATGCCGCAAAGATATGGGACAGCCATATCCACCCCGAGGACGTAGATATATACCGCGAGGGTATCGAGGCTATCTTCTCAGGCGGCGCAAATTCTCACGATATGCAGTACAGAGCCCGCAAGATAAACGGTGAATACGACGTATGCACCTGCCGCGGCACAGTTCTGTACAGCCCCAAGGGCACACCCGAATACTTCTGCGGAACTATCCGCAACCACAGCCTGCAGGGACATATCGACACACTTACAGGACTCCAGAACCAGTACGGCTTCTTTGAGGATATCGAAGCAAAGATACTGAAAAACGAGCCCTTCAAGGTAGTAATGGTTGGTCTTGCAAAATTCTCAGAGATAAACGACGTATACGGCTATCATTTCGGCAACCTTGTATTGCAGAAATACGGCAGATATCTCTATGAGAACGTAGGCACCTACGGCACAGTATACCGCCTTGACGGAACAAAATTCGCTATCCTTACATCTCTGCGCAGCTTAGATGAGATAAAGTTCAAGTACAATGAAATGCGGCACTATTTCCGCAACGATTTCTTCATTGACGACGAGCTTATCATACTTGACACCAATGCAGGACTTCTCAACGTTGATAACTTCAATATCGATCCTCAGACCGTCTATGCCTGTCTGAATTATGCCTACGGCGAGTCAAAGCTCCGCAGGCAGGGCGACATGGTGGAATTCGGCAGCAGAGCAAACGAGGACAAGAAGCACCGCACAGAGGTGCTCCACGTTATCCGCTCCTCTATCATGCAGGATTTTCATGGCTTCTTCCTTCTGTATCAGCCTGTAGTTGACGCCCTCACCGAAAAGGTCACAGGCGCCGAGGCACTTCTCAGGTGGAAAAATGATGAATACGGCATGGTTCCGCCTGACAGTTTCATACCTGTCCTTGAAAAGGATCCTATCTTCTTCGAGCTGGGACAGTGGATACTCAGAACTGCTCTCATTGGCGCAAAGAAGCTGAGAGAGAAATACCCCGACTTCATCATAAACGTCAACCTGTCCTACAATCAGCTTGAAAAGCCGAATTTCGTGGATATGGTGCTTGCAACTCTTGCCGAGACGGATTATCCGCCCGAGGCTCTCTGCCTTGAGATAACCGAACGGTGCAGACTCCTCGACATGGATCTGCTGAAAAACATCGTAGTAAATCTCCGCGGACGTGGCATAAAGATAGCTCTTGACGATTTCGGAACGGGCTTCTCGTCTATCGGCATAGTAAAGAGCCTGCCATTTGACGTTATCAAGATAGACCGCAGTCTTGTCATGAAGATAGAGGAAAATCCTCAGGACCGCCAGCTTGTGGGATCTGTCGCCAATATGATGCGCAGCTACAGCACAAACGTCTGCGCAGAGGGCATAGAGACCGCAGCTATGAGGGATATACTTCTCAATTACGAGGTAGACTGCTTACAGGGATATTATTATTCCAAGCCTATCCCGATCGAAGATTTCTTAAACAAATTTGACGCATAGTTCATAATTCTGTAGGGGCGAACAGTGTTCGCCCGCAGGAAATAAGATTTGCCGGATAAAGGGGCGCACACTGTGCGCCCCTACATTTATTTATGTGCTTTTTTATAATTTGCGGACTGCCAAAGGCAGCCCCTACAGCTAACAGCTAATAGCTAACAACTAATGGCTTACGGCTCGGGCGGCGGAACGCCGCCCCTACATTCTTAGTTCTAAATTATAAAACGCCGCAGGTTTAACCCTGCGGCGTTTGTAATTACAGAAGTCTGTTTTTGCGTTTTCTTATCAGGAATGCAGCTGCACCGCCAAGGAGCACGATACCTCCGCAAACGAATTTGAACCATGTCTTATGGGCAAGTATTCGCATAGCGTTTGTGGTAACAAGGATATTCTTGTAGGAATATTCTATCTCGTTGCCTGCCATATCGGTGAGGACCACCCTTACATTCTGAGCGTGCTTAGCATTGCGGACTGTAAATTCAAGATACTCGTCGTCGATGTATCTCGACCTTATCTCCTTGTCGTCAACAAATACCTTTGCGCCCTTGAGCATGATGTTGTCCGATACGGACATCTTTGCCTCAAGTCTTTCGCCCTTATATGCGCTGTTTGCCGAAAGATTCAGCGGTATGCACAGAGGCTGTGTGGTATCCACGCAGAATTCAAGGTAAGAATTCTTCTTCTCAGAGGTGCTGACGTTGATATTTCCTGCCTCGTCGACCGAGTGTATGGATACGGTATATCTTCCGTCGCCCTCAAAGTTCTTGGCATAGATTATGTACTTGTACTCAGACCACTCATCGTCGCCGCCTGTGTACTCCACCTTGTAGTCGACATTGTCTTTAAGTACAGCCATTTCCGAATCCTTGGTGATGTATACGCTGTAGGGCTCGGAGTGCTTATTGGCGTTGACCTCGGAAATAACGATATCCTGAGCCTTGGAGATATACTTTCCGACTATGCTTCCGGTACCCTCGTCCAGCATGAATGTTGAGCCGTATCTGTTTACCGAGAAGCGGAAGTCCTTCTCCACCTTATTTGAAGCGCTGTCCTTAGCGCTTGCCTTAATGGTGTAGATATCGTCAAAGTCCGCCTTATCGGGGATATTATTGAATACATACTCATAGCCGTCGGCACTTTCACGGAGCTCTCCCTCAAAATCCAGAGAGCTTCCTCTGTTAGCACCCTCAAGCTTTATCTTGATGCTGTCCTTGTCAAGGTTCACGTCCTTGAACTGGATATGCGGTCTTATCTCCTTTTTGTTGTTAGCCGTGTTTACGTCGCTGACAGAAATCTTAGGCGACTGACTGTCGATACAGAACTTGGCATTATAAGCTTCGAGAGTATTTCCAGCCTTGTCCTTGCCCGTGATATTAACGGTGTACTCGCCGTCCTTTTCAAACTTGACGGTAGAAACGTAATCGTTTCCTGACTTTACCCATTCCGACGCCTTCGGGAACTCCTCGGCGCTGTTGTTGTAGGTACCCGTCATCACAACTCTCGACGGCTCGAAATTCTGGTCTGAAATCCTGAATGTAGCCGTAGTAGGCTCGTTGTAGAAGTGCTCGTTGGCTATCTTCTTATCGAAGCCTATATTCATAGCAGGAGCAGTCCTGTCGATGACGAATTCGCCCGAATCATAGGACTTAGCCGCTCTGCCGCACATATCCTTGAAATCGGCGGTAAGTCTGTAGGTGCCGTCGTTATCAAAGGCTATCTCCGCCTGATATGTAGCACTGTCAGTGCCTGCCGTACCGTTTATCAGTCTCCATTCGAGCTCTCTTCTGCTGTTGTTTACTCTGATATCAGGGAGCGACTTGTCGAAGTTTCTCTCGTTTATGGTTATGACAGCTTTTCTTGTGTTCTTGTATATCTGCTTGAACTCATTGTCAGCTGAGCCGTTTGCGTCTGTAAAGACCACATTCATAACAGGATCGGTCTTGTCTATGCTGTAGCTCCTGCTGACCGCCTTATCCTCACTCGGATTTCCTGCTCTGTCATCAAATACAGCATATACGCTGTTGTTATTGGAGTTGCCTGTAAGCTTTACCTTTGCGGATATCTCCCTGACGGTATTCATGTCCCTGCTGGTTTCGTCAGCGCTCCAGCTTTCGATACCGTTTTCGGATATCTCTCCTCTGTCGTTTACGGAAAGGCTTCTCTCCTCAGCTCCCGACGCGGATATGCGTATATCTGCGATACCCGAGAAATTCTCCTTGACGCGGATATCGGCGTCGATATCGTCAGCATACAGCGGTACGCCGTTTACGTCCTTGAAGCTTGTCGGCGGGAGATCAAGTGTGATATTTGCATTTGCTCTGTGGTCATCGTCCTTTTCCACCATGAACAGAGCAGTCTCGAACATCTCCGATTCTCTGCCCATTCGGCTTACAGCGCTCAGTCTCATATAGCCCCTGAACATCTGCGGAACAACGACCTCCCACTGACGCGGATCGTCTGTTGTGCGGACCTCGGGTACTACAGCACTTGGCGTACCGTCGCTGTTCACCAGAACAGCCTTGATACTGTCTATACCTGCGCTTGGACCGTTTCCATTTACTGAAACGCGGACAACAGCCTGCTCCCTTGCGAAATAAACATAGCCGTAGCGCTGGTCACGCCTGAGCGGAACACCGTCTGCGATGACGTCATTTATGCTTGGAACAGCAAGGTCAACCCAGACCTCTGCTTCGCTCCTTGAGCTTTCATTTCCTGCGAAATCCTTAACGCTGAGCTCTATCTTTACGGAGCCGTAATTTCTGCTGAATTCACCAAAGTCGGCTGCAACAGAACCATCGGCAGTGCTGACAAGCTTTGCTCTGAATCTGTCCGAATCCTCAACAGCCTCCAGCGCGATAACATACTTGCCGCTGCTGAGAGCTCCGCGGTCTATGCCGCTCTGCAAGTCAGCCCTGACAGTTCTGTCATGACCGTTTATCCTGAGCTTCAGCTCCTTTAATCCCGAGCCTATGCCCGAATTGGGATCCTCGGCAGAAACAGCTATCTTAACATCGGAATAAGCCTTGTACCATTCCTTTCCCTCGGAAACATAGCTCTTTTCACTGTCCGAAGCATTCTTCACCGAGCATTCAGGCGCAGTATCGTCGATTATGATATTGAAGCCGCCGTACTTGCTGTCAGTGCTCTTTATGGTAACGGGATTGCCAACGCTGTCTATGGCATAGATAGTGATACAGGTCTTGATATTTACCTGTTTAATGGCGTCCTCAACGATATCGAAGATATATTTTCCGTCGCGGAAGGTCATCTTCTTCTCCGATGAAGTATCGTCCCCGAAGTAAATCTTTACATCGCTGATTCCAGAGCCGTCCACAGATGACTGCACATCGCTGAGAACAGCGCTGATAGTGCTGCCTGCCTTGAGAACGTGCGCCTCTTTGCCGTCCTCGTCGGTTATGACCTCGTCGCCTGTGATAGTTATCTTGTTATCAGAAACAGCAGGCGGAGCGCCGTCTATCTTCACTCTCACGTGCTTTCTGTCGGAGCTGTCATAGCTTGAATTATTGCTGTCGTCAAGAGCGAATACCCTGAGCCACTCATCTATCATCTCGTTTGCGTGAGCAGCCTCAGCCTTTACGGAAACAGCAAATTCCTTGGTATCCTTGTCATAGGTGAGCACAGGAACACATTTTGAAGTCCTTACGGGAGTCTCCTGAGCCGCCTTATATGCAGACACAACTCCTGCGTACTTGTCACGCAGCCTTTTCAGCTCGTCTATCCTGCTGCTGTCAGGCTCCTCCTTTGCCTCCTCAGCGGTTATCTCGGCATTGTAGTATTCATTGATATCGTCCATAAGAGAAGCGGAATGCTCCCTGAGAAGCTCCCTGTAATAGCCGTCGCAGTTGAGCTGTTCGCTGTACCTGCTGTTGATATCCGCAAGCCTTATCTTCGAGAGCACAGACACAGCCGCGTTATACTTCTCTCTCATGTCGGGAGTTTCCACATAGCCCTTTATCTTGGCTGTATCGCCCCAGCCGTCTGCCGGTCTGTCGAATCTGTAGTCTCCCACTACAACAGAGCTTATATCGCCGCAGTCCTTAGTCTCCTTGTTTATATAATTCTTATAGATATCCGATATCTCGCCCTCTTCAAAGGTAAGGTCTTCCTTTTCCCCAACAGGGCATTTTTCATTATCGGTTATCTTCATGGCAAAGGACATACCGTCCATGCCTACCCAGTTGTCAGAGTTCTCTCCCCGTGTAAATTCCACCTTGGGAGCAGTCTTGTCACTGTAGAAGCAGATAACTCCGCCCAGACCGTCTCTTAAAACGTCGTCGCCTGTCTGACTGATGATATTTTTTACGATATACAGAGCAGACTTAGAACTGTCTGCAAGGTTCTCTGAAAACTCTCTTGACGAGCCGCCGATAACGAACTTCTTGTGCTCAACGGTATTTGTGCTCTTGTTGTATACGTCGTAAAGAACCGTGCTTCCGTCAAACAGCGAAGTAAAGTCCATAAGCTTTACCAGAGCGTCCATTGAGCTAATAGTATAGCACCTGTCATTTCTCTCGAAGAGGTCTGCCTCGGGCTGGAAAATATACATATTCTCGCTGTCTGCAAGCTTTCTGTAGACAAGCTGTATCTCGCCGCAGTCGAACTTGTAGCCCAGCGACTTTTCTCTGATATCCTTTGTCAGGTCGTCATAAACGCCTGTGAGAGGCTTTTCGTCGCTGCCTCCGTAGGTATAGCTGCTGAGGCAGTAGCCGTCGCCTGCAAGATATGGTATTTTCAGCTCATAATCATTGCTGTCCTCTTTTCTGACAACGGGTATCTCGTATTTCTTGAAATACCTGTCATCTCCCTCGCCGAATACCGCCATAGCAGAAACAGTCCTGTCAACGCCCTGTATGGATATTTCGCAGTCATGCTTGTATCTGAACTTGTCATTGAGCGTCAGCGTGGAGCAGTTGAACCACTCGTCAAAAAGCTCTATGAACTCTCCGCCGTATTCACAGTTCACAAAGAGTGCCTGCTTTTTAGGGCATGAGACAGCTATCCTGTTGATGTCCTTCCACCTGAACTTGCTGAGTTCTGTTGTATGTCCGTCGAACTGAACATCAAAAACGTTCCTGTCAATATCGAGAGAAAATGTCTTAGGCGATACGGTATAATGAGTCTCGTCAATGATAAGCTCATAGCCGTCGTTGTAGTAATTATCTCTCCTGATATTGATAGGAGCCTCGGCAGCAATGTCTATAGCCTGCGCTCCCGAACCCAGTATATAATACTCGGTAGGAGCTATCTCAAGGACTGTTCCGCTCCTGCAATAGCCGTCATTGAGCTGATAATGGGTATCTCCGTCTCTGCCTGTCATGGTTATCTTGTCATCGCTGAAATAGCCATACACCTTGAAATAGGTATTGAAAACGAAGGTATCGTCAGTATCCGAGTCGATCACGAGCTTGGTATCGTCTGAAATGACTATATCGCTTTTGTTTATAGAGTGATATCCGCCGATAGTGACGCTTCCCGTACCGGATTCCGCATTATAGCTGTGAGCTGAGCCCTCTGTGCCGAATACCTGCCTGAGAAGCTGTTTGAACATATCGTCTTCAAGGGCTATGCCGTTTATGACAATATTGTATGTTACGTTCTCAAATTCATCATCGCCGTTATGAGGCGGAGGCGGAGCTGCATCGCCCGGTACGCCTACAGTGGCAGGCTCGCTGCCTGCCGCAGTCAGGGCTGCTTCAGCGCCTGCCGCAGACAAACTGCCTGCTGAATTTGCAGCAAAAGCAAGTGCCGCCACAAAAGCAAGCTTTCTTTTAAGATCAAATCTTCCGTTATTCATTTGACCTACCTCCTTTTCTGACTATAAAACAGGCTGTCCCCAGTGCGATGACTGCGGCGGCGATAACAGGGATCAGCAGAAGATTCTTTTTTGGTTTTGATGTATCTGTCTCAGCTGTCGGCTCAGTGGTCACAGCCGAAACAGCAGTGGTCTCTTTTGAAGCAGTCACCGCAGAGCTCTCCTTTGCGGTAACTGTAGAAACCGTTGTTGAAGTGACCGTTGTTTTCACTGTTGTTTTCGTTGTGGTGACAGTTGTTGCTGTGGTCACTGAAGTTGTTGTATGCGTTTCATTATTGCTGTCGTTTTCATCGGAGGAGCCTCCCTCCTGAAACGGCGCATTTCTTTCCCCGTCATCATCGTGACGAGGCGGAGCCTGCTCCTGCTGCGGCACCGTATCGCCGTCCTTTACGGTAATAGTGCCCCCTCTCAGCTGAGAAAAGCATTCAGCTCCGAAATATGCGTCAAAATTATTGTACGTCAGTATCATCGGCTCGTCGGTATAGGGATAGATATCTATATCATATCTTCCCACGGGAGTATCCTCGGGGAGCATTACTCTCACATAGCCTATCTCGCCGTCGCCTGTAAAGCGTGACTTTGTCTTGGTTACGAAGTTCACCTTTCGGGTGTTCTCCATATCCCTCTGCTCGGAAATATGTACACCTGCCATCTCCTCAGCTCTTGTGCCCAGCTCATAGTCATCAGCAAAACTGAGCCTGCCGTCAAGCTGTATGAGCATTTTCACGCCTACAAATCCGCTGTTATTGCCGATATTGACAGGCACCTCCACAAGCTTTCCGCCTGTAAGGTCAGTCCTGTCTATCACTGTATCGCCTATGGAAAGCTCTATTCCCGACGGTGCTTCATAGTCCCCCGCCCCATAGACAGCTCCCGCAGGAGCAAAAGCAAGTGCAGCGGCTATACCGCCGAAAACGACGCTTTTTCTCATTTCTTTCTCCCGTTGTCTATTGCATCTACATCTGCATTTATTACTACGATATTGCTTGTAATGATAAAATCGCTCTCCGAGCTGTTATTATTGCCCACTACCACAGTGCCGTCCATATCTTCCTCCTGCTTGGGAGCAACCACCACTGTCCACGGACCGTCCTCGTCGCTTTCGGGCGGAGCGGACAGCTCTGAATCGGTGCTTCTCAGGCTGAGATTTATTGAAGAAGGCGCCCTGAAAGGCTCGGGCGACATCTTTCTCACCTTGATATCAGATATCATATTAGATATGACTCTGTACCTGATAGTCAGGATAAGTGCGGAGATAAAGAGAACTATACTTATCCCAAGGAATATACGGGATATTATCTGCCAGTCATATGAATCCATTCCGCACCCTCTTCCTTACTCAGAGCCCTCTATGCTCTGTATTATCATATCATATGAGCCGAGGATATAATCCCTTGCTTCTGCGGCAGTACCGCTCTGAGGATTGAGCTTCTCGGTCTTTTCCCTGATATTCTCGATGAATTTCTTCTGCTCGGCATAGCTGACGCCTGCCTTGTAGAATTCGTTTATATTTGTGTATTCGAGATTTACAAGAGTCTTGTAGGTCTCTAATACGATTATGTCCGAATCTGCGTTTTCCGTCTCCACAAGCTCGCTGAGCTCGTTCATGCTGCTCCACAGGTCTGCGGAAATATCATTTCCGAGAAGCTCGTTCTCCTTTTTACGGCTCTGTGAATAGAAATCACCGATAGCGCAGTAAACACGGGCTATTTGATACTTCTTGGGATATTTATCCTTGAAGTTCTCCGTCTGAGCCTCCTTGAACCACTTAACGGCAGCTATCTTGCCCGCTGTTCCCGTATTCTGGTTCATAAGCTCCTCTTCGTTGCTGCCGTAGAAGTAGTAATACCAGTAGAGTATTCCCAGCTCAAAGGCGACGTTCTCATAATCGGGAGCCTTTTGCAGCACATTTACGTTCTCGTTTATGAGCCTGCGTATCTGCTCCACCTCGTCAGCCTTGAACACCTGGTCGCTCTTGTAGAGCTCGATAAGCTCAAGGTAGGCGTCCGCATATGAGCCGTCGGCGTGGATAACGTCCTCGAAAGCCGCCGCTCTCTCCTCGTATTCGTTGGAGCTTTCGGCTATTTCAAGGAGGGTATTGAAGTCCTCGCTGTCCTTTTTGTGAGCCATTACCCCTGCAAAGAGGGATATGCCAAGTGAAAGAGCGGCAAGTCCTGCAAGTATCGCCGTAACTCTGATGTATGTATGGTTCTCCGCCCTGTCGAGGTCTGCATAGAGCTCGTCACATGAGCGGTAGCGCTTGTTCTTGTCGTCCTGTACGCATTTGCGGATTATCCTCACAAGTCCCGCATTGGTGCCCTTGTCGAACACGAATCGCTCCGCAGAGCTTACAAGCTTGCCCTTAACGGAAACGTTCATGGGCTTTTTGCCTGTTATCATGTGATACATGGTAGCGCCGATGTTGAAGATATCCGTCTTTTCGTCAAGCTCCTCCTTGCGGAACTGCTCGGGAGCGGCATATGCAGGGGTATAGGCAAATGTACCCTCTCGCCTCTCGATAACAGAGCCGAAGTCGATGAATTTCAGCTTGCCGAATTTGTCGGGACGCTTGGAGTTCTCGAGGTCCTCCTCGGTCCTTACGACCATTATATTGTCGGGCTTCATATCGCTGTGTATCAGTCCGCACTTATGGATAAAGGATATTACAGAACAGATATCCTTGGCGTATTTAAGCACCATATTGTGCCTGAACGGATAGTAAGCGAGAAGCTTTTCCATAGAGACGCCGTCTATATAGTCCTGAACGATATAAAGGGCGTCGGGCTTATTGTCGATTATCTCGATAATATTGGGAAAATAGGAATTCTTCACGTCCTTTTCGCAGAATTCCTTGATAAGCAGCGACTCCTGCCTTGCATTGTATGCGTCTGTGCCGTTGGTCTTCTTGACCTCTTTCACAGCTCGCTGGGCGTTATTGGCTTTGAGGTCAAGTGCACGGTAAACCACGGATGTACCGCCTTTTCCTGCAATATTAACGATCTTGTACCTGTTTTCAAGCACAAAGCCTTCGTTAAGCAAACCTATCTCCTCGCTTTCAGCAGAGCTTGACCATAAGGGCAGTTATATTGTCCTTTTCTCCGCGCTTCATGACCTTATTTTTGAGACATTCCAGATTATAGGTTATCTTCTTCTCGTCCTTGTTGTTTGAGGGCGAGAGGTACTCCTGTATCTCGTCGGCAGAGAGCTTCTTGCGGAAGCCGTCGGAGCACAGCATATAGCAGCTGCCCTCGCTTATATCCGCAATGCTGTAATCGTATGAGGTATCTTCAAGACCTGCTCCGATACAGTTAGTGAGCTGGTTCTGTCTGGGATCGTTCTCAGCCATTTCCTCGGTGATTATGCCGTTTCTGACCTCCTGTGCAACTATTGAATGGTCAGAGGTCATGAGCTTTATCTCCTCGTCGTCTATCCTGTACAGACGTGAGTCTCCCACATGAGCGATGAGGATATGTCTCATCTGAGGTATCACCAGCAGCGAGGTAAAGGTAGTAGCCATATCCGAGTTTTTCTTCTCCGCATAGGCGTTGATATTGTCGCTGAGCTGGTGAAGACGGTCGTCAAGTGACTTGCGTATCTTCAGTATGGAAGCGCCGCTGTTCATGAGCTCCGAAAAGTCCTCGGTAAACCACTGGTTTATGCGCTTGCATACGTAACCGCTGGCTTTTTCACCGCCCGAGAGTCCGCCTACTCCGTCGCATACAGCTCCGAAGAATATCTCATCTTCCTTGTATTTTGCGGTGACGATAAACAGAGAGTCCTGATTTATCTTTCTTACCGCACCCTCGGTAGTAACGTAGGAAAAAACGTATTTCATAAAAACTCACCGTTAATTTTCTTCAAAAAATGTAAATGGTATGCCGTGATACAGGAAATTACAGCCCGAGAAGATGCTCTCTCTGCTGCCCTCGGCGATATCGCTGCCCTCAACGGAAAGTGAGCTGCACGAGATATTCTCGATATAGATGCTGTGTCTGTCGCGGCTGTTCTCGCGTCCGATAACGATGCCCGAGATCTCCGAGCAGGTAAAGGGATAAACGAATATGGGCACCTTTTCGTTGCTGGAGGAATTTACAAGATATGCTATATTCTTGGACTTGTTGTTCTTGCTTTCGGACTTCTTGCGGTTTGCATTGTCACCTACGACGACAGTAGCGTTATCGGCTGAATTTACAGTAAACACATACGGAATGTTGTAGATATAGATAACATCGCCGCTGTTGAGCTTCTCCTTGATGACGCGCTGACTGTTCTCGGCAAAGTTATTGAGGAAGGTTCCGTTTGAGGAGTCCTTATCCTCGATGTAGAAGGTGCCGTTTTCAAAAGTTATCACCGCGTGGAGCTTTGAAACTGTGCCCTTGTCTGTGAGGGCGAGGTCGTTGTCGGCTTTTCTGCCTATAGTGAAAGGGAAATGGTTTATGGCAAATTCCCTGTTGTTCTCATCTTTAAGGTAAGCAGGGCACTCCGCTTTTTTGCCGCCGCTTACAACTATAGTGTGGTCGTTGTCTGCACCTACAGCCGCAGTCTTGCTGCTGTCGGCAGGAGTCTTTGCTCCCTCCTCGGCAGATATCTGTGAGGGTGTGCCAAGGGAGACTTCAAGGACCTCATGGAGCAGATTGTACAGATGATTATGTGTAAGAACACTGCTCTTTTTGGTTTTGAGGTAGTCATTGAGGAAGAAAACGTACTTCTGCATGACGCCCTGATCTGTAACTGTGATATTCGCGTATTTATGGAGCTTTGCAAGGAACTTCACCACGTTGGCGCACTTGTAGTCCCTGCTGAGAACGGGCAGAAATGCCACGCCTATCTTTTTCTTTTCCACATCGTAATATACGTGCTTGGGATCTGTCAGCACAAGATGATCGTAATCAAGATTGTTTTCGCTGGCAAATTCCATTAATCTCTGTATCTGGCGTATCAGCTCGAAATACTTCTCCTGAGTAAGGTTCTGCTTGACGTACTCAGACAGCGCAGTCATATTGCTCACCTTATACTTCAGAAGATTCTTGGAGCCGGTCTTTTCCCAGTTCACATTAAGGAAGCCCTTATTCCTGTTCCTGTTGATGAATTTGAGCTGGTCCTCACTGATCTGCACCTTCTTTTTGATCCCTGCCTGCATAAAGGTCTCGTTCTGATAAACCACCTTGATTGAAACACTTGCCATATCCTCACCTCTAAAAAAATCACCATATACATTCCGTCAAAACAGAACGCGCAGCTATACGCTGCATATAAGCTAATTATATCATCTTATGCAAGATTTGTCAATAATTTGAATATTTTTTATGCCCGACCATACAAAATATATGTTACATTTTACACAATATTCACATAAAAGAGGAGCTTCTCCTTGTTTTCGGCAAGTTAATGGTATATAATGTAAAAAATAACCCGAAAGGAGCAGCCTATGCTTTACCTGAAACCTGCCAATACAGACGACATCGAAAAGGAATATCTCTTCGTCCGTGACATACCCGAGGACGAAAACGGCTTCATAAACGAATACCACGGTATCAGCCGCGAGGACTTCGACGACGCCCTTGATATCATCATAGCAAATTCAGTCGGCGAGCGCCTGCCTGAGGGCTATGTGCCTGCGACTACATACTTTCTGTGGGACGATGACGAGATAATCGGCGAATTGCAGCTCCGACAGCATCTCTGCGAGTCACTTGTGAACGGCGCAGGGCACATCGGCTATTATATTGCTCCCGAATACCGCGGAAAGGGCTATGGTACGCAGGGGCTTGCAATGCTCCTTGAGAAAGCCTGCGATACAGTTCCCGAAGAGGAGGTATATCTCCGCGTTCAGCGGACAAATCCTGCTTCACTGAGAGCTATGCTGAAAAACGGCTGCTATATCCACCATGAGGACGAAAGCTCCTATTTTGTGCGATTCCGCAAGGAGATATCATAAGCCTTGCCATTAGGGTTTAGAACTAATATCGTATGGACGAATATTATACGCCCGTTTCAATGCATAATTAAAGGCGAACCATGAGGTTCGCCTTTTTTGCGTTATATTTCTGCTTTTTGCTCATTCGGGCGCTCGGAAAGCGCCCCTACAGGTTAACAGCTAACGGCTTATTTGAGGAAGCCGTTGATTATCTGCTCCTCAGCCTCAGCCTCGGTAAGACCTAAAGTCATGAGCTTTATGAGCTGTTCGCCTGCGATCTTGCCGATAGCAGCCTCGTGAACAAGAGCTGCGTCGATGTTGTTTGCTTCAAGTGAGGGAACAGCGAGAATACGTCCGTTGTCCATGATAATTGAGTCGCACTCGGTATGACCGCTGCAAGCCGCGTCGCCCTTGATGCAGAGGTCGAGCTTCTGATAGGAGTCGTCCCTTGCCACTGAACGCGATACAACGTCTGCGCTTGAACCGTCCCCCAGCAGGCTCACCTTGTAGATACTGCCTGCGTACTGCTTGCCGTGAGTCATAAGTCTCTCGCGGACGATGAGCTTTGCGTCGCCCTTGAGCTCTGCGATAGTGGTTCTGTCGGTGGAGTCAACGCCCTTTATCTGCACCATTTCCATTTCCATGGTGCTGCCCTCCTCCATGTAGACCTCGGTCACAGGATTGAGTATGCGCTTGCCCGTGCCGTCGCCTGAGCCGTAGTGCTTCTCGACGTACTTGATACGGGAGTTTTTGCCGATATAGAAGCGGTGGATACCGTCGTGCTCGGAGTCCTGAGAGCCACAGTTGTCGATACCGCAGCCTGCAACGATGAGCACATCGCAGTTTTCACCAACATAGAAATCGTTGTAAACGTTCTCTTTGAGACCGCTCTGACTGAGCACAACAGGGATATGAACGCTCTCGTTCTTAGTGCCGTCCTTGATGCGGATATCAATTCCGCTTACGTCTGTTTTTGAAGTTATATCAATGTTTGCGGTAGTGTTTCTGCCCACGGATTCGCCGTTTGCACGGAGATTGTAAGCTCCCTCGGGGATATTATGGAGATCGGCGACCTCCTGAAAAAGTCTTTTCTGAACTGCGTCCAAAGCTGCCATATTATCCCTCCTTACACCATTTTGTGACAGATATTAGTTGCGTTTTCAGTGCCTGTTATCTCAGGGAGAATGATATCCCTGCTGCCCTGCTTGGCTATCTTGCCGTCAGCGATGACAACTATCTCGTCAGCGATATTGAGGATACGCTCCTGATGAGAGATAACGATAATGGACCTGCCGTGACGGTCCTTGCGCATATTCTCGAAAATGCGGATAAGGTTGTTGAAGCTCCACAGGTCGATACCTGCCTCAGGCTCGTCGAAAAGCGCCAGCTTTACGTCACGGGCAAGAACTGTAGCTATCTCGATACGCTTCAATTCGCCGCCCGAAAGTGAAGCGTTTATCTCACGGTCGATGTAGTCCTTTGCGCAGAGACCTACCTCGGAGAGGTAATCGCAGGCTTCGGAAACAGAAAGAGTCCTGCCTGCGGCGATACGCAGGATATCGAGGACTGTCATGCCCTTGAAGCGTACAGGCTGCTGGAAAGCGAAGCCGATACCCATGCGGGCACGTTCGGTTATGGACTTCTCGGTAATGTCCTCGCCGTCGAAGAATATCTGACCTGATGTGTTCTTGATTATACCTGCAACTATCTTGGCGAGGGTGGATTTACCGCCGCCGTTAGGACCTGTTATAACGACGAATTTGTTGTCCTCAACAGTGAGGCTGACGTCGCGTACTATGCCAATGCTCTGACCTTCGTCCTCGGCATTGAACGTAATATTCTTTAATTCGAGCATTTTTAACTCCCTTTCGCTGTAAATCAAAATTTAACGCCTTTGGCGTCCCGAAAAATTGGTATTGTAGGGGCGAACATTGTTCGCCCGTGTCAAAATTGATGTGTATGTTTGCGGGCGCACATTGTGCGCCCCTACAAATATAAATTATGATTTATTGACTTTGTTACTGCTTTATCAATTATACCACGTAAAAACACTCAAATCAACACGGCAGATGATTTGTTGCACTGATGTAACATCGCAGAGCCCTGATATTTGGCGAAATATAGCCTTTTTCAAGTTATGCTTTACTAACAACTTATAGACTGAGGCTATTAAAAAGCAAATCCTCAAATAATGAACTTTTGGTATAAGTTCAGCAGAATTCAACGTGTTCGCGTTGAAAAAAAGGGCTTTACGGGGTATATATGGAAACGCTTTTTAAATTAGCCCCAATTACTGAAAGGAGAAATTATATGCTCGTTATTCTGAAAGAAAAATTTGTAAGCTTCGATGAGGGAGTATCCGTTGTTATCGCTGAGCTCGCTGTAGACAGCAAGACCGAGCTGCCCACCGAAAGCGGTATCGAGGGCAGAAAGCTCTCGCCTGCTTCACTTGCGTGGGAAATAGGCACAGGTGAGTTTTACGGCTTCGGCAGTGACGGAAAATGGGTGAACCAGACCACAGGCGAGTCCTATGATCCGACACCTGCCCCCGATCCAGAGCCCGATCCGGAGCCCGATCCAGATCCCGAACCCGATCCCGAGACCGAGACCGATACAGAATAAAAAAGGGCGGCATATGCCGCCCTGCTAATTACCGATTTCCGATCACTTAGCTCTGCTTACTGCTGTCTAATTTAAGAGTACGCGCTGTAAGTCCCACAGCTACGCCCTGTGTGCCTGTACCTACATGGCTGGCTATACTGCATGAAAGAGGTCTGTATGTGACCTTGTAGCCCTTGAACTCGTTCTTCACGATATCCACCCAGCGCTTTATCTCCTCGGCAGTCTCCATAGTACCTGCCGCGCCGATACTCAGGTGCTCCTTGGGTATACCTGCATACTTGCTCTCAAGGTCTTTATGGACAGCTTCCAGCATTTTCGCCTCGGCAGCCGCCATTCCGCGGACTCTTCCGTAAGCGTCCAGCTTGCCGCCCTGTATCTTCAGAATGGGCTTCAGATTGAGGACTGTAGCGATAGCAGCTCCTGCGGCGGTAATACGTCCCGTCTTGGTGATACGTTTAAGGCTGTGGAGCGTGATATATATATCGTTCTGATAGGCGTTCTCTTCGAGATATTTTTTTATCTCCTCGGCAGACTTGCCGTTGTTGGCGAGGTATTTCGCGTCGTAGACCGCGTCAAGCAGAGTTATTGAGATACGGTGATTGTCGATGACTACCACCTTGCCGTCATAGTCCGCAGCAAGAGCCTTTGCGGTATTGCAGGAGCCGCTTAGACCGCTTGACATAGGGATATACACCAGCTCGTCGTAGCCGTCCGCAAGTATCCTGTCCCACATAGCAGTAAGAGCTCCGGGAGAGGGCTGAGAGGACACGATGTCCTTGTTCTCGTTCAGCGCCTTGTAGAGCTGTTCGTGCTTGAGGGTGAGCTCCTCCATGAAGTCCTTTCCGTCTATGATAACAGGCATGGGCAGCACATAAACGCCGTGCTTTTCGCCCTCATCTATCGTTATACCGCTGTTTGTGTCGGTCATTACCGCAGTTTTCATAAGCTACCTCATTTCATTTTCCGCTTCTTCTCCGCCTATTGCGGAGCATCTTTCCCATAGGGTGATTATACCATTATACAGGGTTTTTGTCAAGGGCGGCGGGGTTCAGTGATTAGTTGTTAGTGAGTAGTGATTAGTTAGTAGTAAGTAGTTAAAAGCAACAGCCGTATTCACAAGGAATACGGCTGTTTTTCTGATCACTAATCACTTTTTCAAGTGCTCACCGAACGAGATAACTATATCCGTGGCTATAGCTCCTGCCATAAAGGCTCCCGTGCCGAGGCATACGGACTCGGGGAGTTTCTCGCTGAGCTTTCCCGACAACGGGTGGAGCCCGTAAAAATAGGCAACTGCAAGGACTCCGAATATAGCGCTGGATATAAGGCTCGACCTGTCAAGTATGGAGAAATACCATGTTTCGTATGTCCAGAACTGCTCATGGAAGATAAATTCCAGCAGATATGAAGCTCCAAGCTCGAATATTGTCGTCACCACCGTTGCAAACAGGAATATGAACAGCGGATGCCGCTTTTTTCTCAGCAGGGCAAGGAGTATGAACGCTCCCACGGAATAAATAGGTATTATCGGCATATGGAGCATACCGCGGTTGTCGAAATATCGGTACATTATCCATACCGTAGCCACCTCGTACAGCCAGCCCACAAATCCTGCCGCCGTGAACTCGAATATATATCGGAAGAATATCCGCGTGTAGTTCTTTTTCATTGCTTTGGAAGGTCAAGTCCCAAGTCTACATGCAGAGCCGAGCCGCTGCACTCAACTATCACCTGAAACAACTGAGTCCCCCACAGAGTTATGGTGACGTCACCGCTGTAATACTTGAAAATATTTTCATTTGATTCCTTTACCATAAACGGTTCTTTTCCAAAAAGCGCTATTATTTCGTCAAGCGTCATATATGCTTTCAGCTTTGCGAGCTTTTCCACCAGCTCCCCTGCTTCCATAGGAGCGATGATACCATCGGATTCAAGTACGCTGTCGGGTATAGCTATAATAATTCGCTGAGAGCTGTCAGCTGTTGTTACAGTAGTATTTTCCGCAGTTTTCTCCGCATATGTCACAACCTCTGCTGTAGGCGCTGCTGTTTCACTTGCAGGACTGCTTTCCGCAGCGCTGCATGATACCGCAAATACAGCCATTAACGCCGCAGCAGCCGATATAAGTACCTTTTTCATGGTATTCCTCCTTTTTCGGGTGATATCACTTGACCTTAGCTCCGAAGGGCATGAGAGCCAGCTTTGCCAACTTGAACATCTGTATACCGAATGGCACACCGATTATGGTAGCGCAGAGAACCGCTCCCCACGCCGCAAAGCCTACAGCCAGCGGTATACCGCTGAATATGAGCCATAATATATTGGCGATGAGCGAAACAGGTCCGCCGCCGTATTCAACTGTCTTGCCGAATGGGAAGAACGACAGCTTAGCCAGCTTGAAGCACTGCCTGCCTATCGGTATGCCGATTATCGTGATGCACCAGAGCAGTCCTGCCAGAACCCAGCCCAGTCCGCTGACACATCCGCCGAATATGAACCATAGAATATTGCCTAAGCACCCCATATTTACCCTCTTTTCATGTTTTTATCATTGCTGATGACTACATAATAACACAAATCAGGAGAAATATCAACACAAACTGCAAAAAAGCTTCAAAAATACCAATGGGACCTCCCCTTTTCCCCCGTTCTTTTATGTATTATTAACACGTTATAGGCAGCAGTGTTCAGCATAATTGTAAACTTTCTGTTTTTTGCTTATATCAGGGAAAAAATCATTGACGATATGTAAAAAATATGGTATCATATATGTGATAAAATGTCATTTCTGAAGGAGATGTTTTTATGGAAAGATCGAATAAACTACTAAAGCTCCTGTTAGCTTTGCTGATAATCGCTATAATCGGCGTAGCTTTGTTCTTCTTTGCAGGTCACGCCAACGGCAAGTCAAAATCAAATGACACGGAAAAATCCAGCAGCTGCGGATACATCAAATACCGTGATCTGGAGAAAAATGTCAGCATGACAGGCTCTGTATCGGGCAGTGACAAGGTCACAGTAAAAGGAGAAACAGACCTCAAGGTCAAGAAGCTCAGCGTAAAGGTGGGCGACAAGGTCAAGAAGGGCGATGTTCTCTGTGAATTTGATTCCTCCGAGCTCAAAAAGCAGGTCGAAGCACTGAAAACCAAGGCTCAGGAAGATTCAAAGAAAGCACACGCTGCCAACGAGAAAAAGCTCAGCGACGCAAAAAAGGCTAAAGAGGACAATGTCAAGAAGGCTCAGGAAAATATCGACAATGCCAAGTCAAAACGCGATCAGGCTTATACCGACTACAACAATATGGTCGACGAGTACAACGCCCTCATCGGCGAGGCTGACCACGCATACGACGAAATGGTAGCTGCTACAGGCAGCGACGCCGAGGCTAAGAAAGCCAATTGGGAGTCTATCCTTGAAAGAGCAGGCAATATAGACCGCGAAGCGGACGAGCTCCACGCAAAGCTCGCTGACTACGACAACGCTATCCCTGCTGCAAAGACAGCTTACGATGAGGCTGTAAAAAAGGCTGACGCAGAGATCAAAAAGGCTCAGGACGCTCTTGACGCCGAGAAAAATGCGGCACCAAACGCAGATCTTGAAAAGCAGCTCAAGGAGCTTCAGGACAAGATCGACCGCTGTGTTGTAAAATCCCCAAAGGACGGCGTTGTAACACAGGTAAATGCAGCTTCGGGCAAGGTCCCCTCATCAGCTGATATCTTCACTGTATCAAACGCTTCACAGTTCCTTATCACAGGCAAGGTCAGCGAGTCCGATGCCATCAAGTTAAGCGCAGATATGTCTGCGAAGATACAGACAGCTTCAACAGGCGACAAGGTCATAAGCGGCAAGGTAAAGCGCCTCTACAAGAAAGCTTCATCTGACGCACAGGAGGCTGAAGAGGGCTCCACTGTAGAGATCGGCATTGACGACAGCGACAGTCAGCTCGTTATCGGCGAGAAAGCGACTGTGAATATAGTTCTTGACAAGTGTGAAAATGTTCTCAGCGTTCCATATGACGCTGTTATCAGCGGCGACGGCGGCGGATACTATGTTTTCGTTGCAAGCAAGAACAGCAAGGGCGATTACATAATCTCCAAGCGCAAGATAGAAAAAGGCTTTGACGGCGATGATTACCTTGAAGTCACCTCGGACACTCTCCACGAGAACGACCTTGTGCTCACAAATCCAAGGGGCATTTCCGACGGAGACTCCATGCACCTGAATCCGCCTGAGAACTGAGCAGAACTATCATCTGCACAAAAGACATGAAGCAATATGAGCTCCCGAATAACCGTAGTACGTATAAAGAAGTTTTATGCTTATTATTGAGAGAACCCCTTTTGAAAAAGGGGCTTCTCTCAAACTCTCTCCCTAAAACTTTCGTTTTGTTTTTTCTCAGATAGAGCGCTTTATAAAATAAAAAAGTCCTGCAAAATGCAGGAGCGCCCTATCTGAGAAAAAACCAGATAAAAGTCTTTGGAAAGGGGTATGGGGGAGAACCTTTCTTCAGAAAGGGTTCCCCCATAATTAACTATAAGCTTCTATATGAGTATTACGGTTATCGGGAGCTCTTGTTTTTATAACTGAAAAAGCCATAAAGGATAGACCTTTATGGCTTTTTGTTACTGATTTACCGCAGGTGAAAGGAATCTCCGCAGTTCTTCGATAGGGATAGGCTTTGAATACTTATATCCCTGCAAATACTGCGCCTTCATCATAATGCAGCGGTCCTCGTCGCTGTCGTTCTCGACGCCCTCAAAGAGCACTGCGTACCGCAGGTCGTTGAACATATTAGCGAAGGTCTTGACCATGTACTGCGATGATGTGCTTCTGTGGGACTCCATAAGCATCGAGCGGTCAAACTTGATGATATCGAATGGTATTTCCATGATACGCTCAAAGTTTGAATAGCCTGTTCCGAAGTCGTCAAGATAGAACTTTATGCCTAAGTCCTGAAGCTGGATAACTCTCTGCTTCATAAGGTTGAAGTCCGCCTCGCTTCGGCTCTCGGTTATCTCAACGGCTATCTTGTCGTATTCGAGACCGTTCTGGTCGATTATGCTCTTGACCTCGTCACAGAAGGTATCATATCGTATATCAATAGCTGAGAAATTGACCGAAACTCTCTTTAAGTAGTAGCCCTCCTCGATGAAGTCCCTGACCGTAAAGCAGGTCTTGTTGAGGATTATCATACTGAGGTTATGAATGAGATTGAACTGCTCAGCCAGCGGAATGAACTGGTCTGGGAATACCATTCCCGTCTTTTCCAGTTTAAGCCGCATAAGAGCCTCTGCGGTGTCGTACTTGCCCGTATTTATATTGTATACAGGCTGACAATACACAAGGACTCTCGGATCGGAGAGGTCTTTTTTAGTAGCTATATCCTCAAGCTGACTGAGGATATAGTTCTTGTCGTAGTACTCTTTGATATCCTTATCGGTTATGCGGCAAATGGTATTCTGCTGCATTTTCATCTCGCTGTATTCAATGAGATGATAGTAGTCGTCAACATCAAGGATACTCTTTGAGGTCTCCATAATGACTATCTTGTAGTCTATCTTGAACTTTGAGTGACTTTCAAGGAAGTCGCTGAGCATTTTTTTGACCAGCTTTTCATAGTCTATCTGCTTTTTCTTTACGATAGTAAGGACATATCTTTCATTCGGGAAGCTGTAAAGAACGCCCTTTTTAACATTGATCCGGAAGAACTTGTAGAATTCCGATTTGAGCTCGGGCGAAAGTGAGATAGAACGCTCAAAGTCCGTCATTGAGCAGCACATTATGAGCATTTCGTTGCCCTTTTCGATGTTTCCCTCTATCTCCTTGGTAAAGAAGCTGCTTGAAACTGCTCCAGTATCAATATTGAAAGGATTGGAGTGGAACATCAATATTATGCCCACCACAGGCAGGAAGAAACAAAGTGTAGTATAGGATACCTGCTTGTTCAGCATCTGAACGCAGAGCAGAACATTCGCAAGAATAACAGCCCCCATTACTCCCCAGAAAACTCTGGCAAGAAGCCTTGATTTGTATTTGATAAGTATGTATACGACTGTGATCATCAGCAGCGTATACACTATCTCGAACACATCGAATTTAGAGCGGTACTCGCCGTTTTTTCCGACATAGAAGCCTACTTTCAGGAAAGAAGCCATGATATCTGCGGTCACCGCAATAATTACAGTGATAAGCGATATTATCTGATACTGCTTCTTTGTGCCGGGAGTTACCCAGAGCGGCTCGCGGAGATACTGGATATACAGGTAAATTACCGATATCATCAGCACATGATGCGTAAGTCTCATAATATATATAGGCAGCGGTCTGACAGTATCAGCCTTTAGCAGCATCTGTACGCCGACATTCGCCATAGCCGATATGAGAATAAACACCAGAATGAGCATAATGATACGGAATCTTTTCTTTTCGCTCCCGATATAGGACTGTTTTATAAAAACAGCCATGATAATACAGAGAGCCATGACCGTGATATCGCCTACAGGACTGTACAGTCCAAGGTTAAGGTCAGAAGCCGTAAACATATATTCACCCCCCTATATTGCTCCGCAAAAGCAGCACAAAAGCTGCCGTGCCAAGCAATAACGAATATAAATTACACCATTATCCATACATATTATATCACAAAAGCGACATAAAGTCAACAATTTTTATCAATTATATTAATTGTATTTTGTATGCATTGCAATACTTGCAGTATTAGAGAATGCAAACATTTGTATAAGAAATATTAATATTTAATTAAAAAACAGCCGTGAATCATAATACCTATATGGAAGTTTTATGCTTATTATTGAGAGAACCCCTTTTGAAAAAGGGGCTTCTCTCAAACTCTCTCCCTAAAACTTTCAGTTTTATTTTTTCTCATATAGGGCGCTCTATGTAATAAAAAAGTCCTGCCAAAAAAGCAGGAGCGCCCTATATGAGAAAAAATCAGCTAAAAAAGTCTTTGGAAAGGGGTATGGGGGAAAGCCTTTCTTCAGAAAGGTTTCCCCCATAATTAACTATAAGCTTCTATATAAGTATCATGGTTAGATTCACGGCTGTCTTGTGTTATTTTCAGTTTTTAGAGGCTTCCTTATACTTGCCGCTGCCTACGTTCTTTACGGTATCTGCGGTAACGTCGTTATCCTGACCGAGGACATAATAGGACTTCTTAACCTTTTCCTTGACCTGCTTTTCGTAATCGCTCTTGTCGGTGAGCTGACCGTTCACCTTGTAGATGACCTCAGCATTTTCGTCCTGCTTTTTACTGTTCTCGGTATTTCCGTAGCTGAACAGCTCCGAGAACTTGTAATTGCCCTCTGTATCGAAGCTGTAAACGCTGCCTGCGGTGTAGCTCGGGTTATCCACAAGGGAGATGAGCTCCTTGCTGTCGGGAGCAAAGCCGATTGTGCCGTCTGTACCGAATGAGCCAACGGGCACTGTACAGCCGTTCCATGAGTATATATCAACATATGGAGCGTAATGATATCCGCCCGAAACAAAAAGCTCGGGAATATCGTCGCCGTTTATATCATAGAGAGAGAAGTGGTTATCGTCGTTTGCCTTCTTATATTTAAGGTAATCGTTGAGCACAGCCTCATAGCCCTTTTCCCAGCTTTCCGTATCGCCGAGAGCTGCGTCAATGGTAGCGTCGTCAAAGCCGAAATCCAAGCCCATGCTCTTGATAACGCCTGATATGTAGTGTGTGTACTCCTCGTCGTACTTATCATCAGTAACAGGAACACCGTCGACCTTAGCAGCGCTGGCTGAACGCTGGAACGAGCCCACATTAGCCATCATGCCGCTCTTTATGCGGTATAGCTGAATGTTCTGCACCTGTATGTCGTCACGGAGACGAACAGCCGTCAGCAGGCTTCTGTCCATAACGTATGAGAGCTGGTCGCAGCCTGTCATCGGCTCAAACTCAGTGTAAACACTTTCGCTGAGTGTTTTTACGAGGAAAGTCTTGTCACCGTAGCCGCCGTATGATATGATAAGTTCGGGTACATGGTCGTCGTTTATATCATAAACGGTGAAGCGGGCGTCGTCGCTGAACTTATCGGACTTCTTGAAGTCCTCCAGTGCAGAGCGGTATATCTTGTCCCAGCTCACATTTGCAACAGAGCTCATATCGGTCTTTTCGCCGCTGACCAGTATCTCCGAGGGATCGCTCTCCAGATTCGGATCGGTTGGAGCGTTGTTCACAGTAGTTCCCTCCTGTGAGCCGCTGCCTGTATCAACCTCGGTAGTCACCTCCGAGCCTGTATTATTACCTGAAACAGCGGACTGAGAGTCACTGCTGCCTGTATTTTTTGATGAACAGCCGCATAAAAGTGCGGTCATGCAAAGAATAGCCATGAACTTTTTCATGCTCTTGCCTCCGTAATGAGATTATCTTGATTTTCCGATGTACTGTACATCGTACAAGTTGATTATATCACAAATCGCCGCAAATGTCATCACACTTATTGCGATTTTCGTCAATTTTTCATTTTTCTTACTTTTTTAAAGACTTTTTAAACTATAATATGTTATCATAGTATCAGACGAACACCGCAAAGGAGATAGCTATGTTTTTTAAAATGCTGAAAAGTGACCTTAAACGCAAAAAAGGTCTGAATGTGATACTGTTCATATTCATATGTGTAGCTTCGATACTTGTTTTTTCAGGTTCGGTGCAGATATTCTCCAATTTCACCCGCGGAGCCACTGCAAAGCGGCTGTGTAAAAGCTCCGATACCCAGTTCTGGATGCTTTCCGAGCGATTCAACGAAGGAGAACTCAGCGACAGGATATCCGAGGCTCTCAAAAAAGATCCCGATGTCACCGACTGGAGCACGACCAAGATAGCAAAGATATCCGAAACTGCCATTGAGTACCCCCACAATGACCTCCACGAGAACAGGTATATGTTCATGATGAAGTTTCAGGGGCTCACCACCATGCCGCGGGAGCATGACCTTGTATACGACCTCAGCGACAAGCCATTCTACGTGCCCAACGGCTGTATCGCCATACCTATCGAGGTGCAGTCCACATTAGGCGTAAAGGTCGGCGACAAGGTAAAATACACCAAGCCGACAGGCGAGGTCTATGAGCTGGAGATATGCTGCATATTCAAGGACAATATGGACAGCAGCGTTGTGAGATACATCGTTTCCGACGCAGATTATGAAGTCCTTACCGAAAACCATATCCACTCCTACATCGTATACAATATACAGATGAAGGATCCTACCGAGGACAGTATAGCCGACATGAAGGAAAGGCTGTACAAGCAGGACGTCCCCGTGCTCAGCATTATGTCCAGCTCAAGCATGAGCGACGATGTGATATTAATGGAGATAATCTCGGTATTCGTGATAATAGTCAGCGTTTTCCTCATACTGATAATCTTTATGACCATACGCTTCACCATGATAGCCGACCTCAAGAACGAGGAAAAGGAAATAGGCATGATGAAGGCTCTGGGCGTGGATTCATTCGGATTCCGCTGGCTCTTTGCCGCTAAGTACATAGCCTTTGCCATAATCGGCGGCATTGTGGGAATAATCGCAGGTCTGCCCATTGCAGGAGCATTTATAAATATGTTCGGTCCCGACTGCATACTCCCCGAGCGCTGGCAGATGATACTCATCGGCGTGATATCCGTTATCGCCATAATCATAATGATGATAGCGTTCTCACTCATCGTGATGCGCAGGATAAACAAGATATCCGTAATAGACGCCATTCACGGCGAGAACCGCGGCGAGCGTTTCAGCAAGCGCTTCCCCATGTTCCTCCACAGAAGAAAGAAAATGTCCGTGCCCTTTTTCATTGCGCTTACTGATATACTCATGCGCTTCAAGCGCTATATCTTCCTGCTCATATCCTATTCCCTCGGAATAGTGATAGTGCTTCTCGGATTCAACGTCCGAAACAGCGTAATAAATCCCAAATACACCTCCTACTGGCTGTACAACAACCTTGATTTCTCTATCCGCTGGAACGAGGAGCTTCAGAACGATATATTCAACGAAGCCCAGAACACAGGCGTTTATTTTGCCGATATAGTAAACAAGAGGCTTGCCGACGCCGATATTCCTGCGCATTTAGACTCGATGTACACAACCAGAGGCTATATGAAAATAGACAGCAAGGAAAAATTCTTTGATATACTCTGGAAAAAGGGCGAAGTAGAGAAAAAAAAATACCGCAAGGGCGGAAAAGTGCCAAAGCTTGCCAACGAAGCCGCAATGAGCGCCTATACCGCAGGAAAGCTCGGCATAAACACAGGCGATGTGATAAAGGTATTCATACAAGAGAACAACGAAGACAAAACAGGCTACGTTGAGAACGAAAGAGAGTTAGTTATAACAGCCCTGATAGATTACATGGAGAACGGAGACCCCATTATCATCATGGGCAGCGAATATGAGGACGGCTTCAGGTCGTACAATACATTCACAGGCTACACCATTGACGCCCCCGAAGATGAAAAGCCTGCCGTAATAGCCCGTATGAAGGAGCTTTTCGGCAGCGAACAGGTCGTTGACGGCAAACAGGACCTTAAAAACTCGGTAAAGCAATTCGACACACTGTTCATGCTGTTTGAATACGTGGTAGGCGGAGCTATAGTACTGATACTCGTACTCATAACATACCTTTACATGAGCATTTTCGTAGCCGAGGAAGTCCCCGAGACCGCTCTGCTCAAGAGCCTCGGATTCCGCAATATCTCCATAAAGGCATGGTATCTGCTGAGAATGGTGATACTTCTTGTATTGTCCATAGCTCTGGGAGAACTGTATCTGTGGACACTGGGCACGATATTCTTCGGAAGCTTCATGACGCAGTACGAGGTAACAGGTATGAAGCTCTATTTCGAGTTCCTTGTGAGCTTCATAGTGATACCGCTGATAATCACGGCGGCAGTGCTCTTAACGACAATGATAGAGCTCAGAAACATAAAACACATCGGTATCTGGAAGATATCCGAGGAATAACGGAGGCGTTCAGATGAACAAAGTCTTACAGGTAAAGGACCTGTGCAAAACATATATAATCAAGAAAAACAGCAACAACGTACTGAGAAATATAAACTTCGAGCTTGAAGAGGGCGAATTCGTCACCGTCATGGGACCGAGCGGAAGCGGCAAGTCCACCCTGCTCTACACCGTCAGCGGCATGGACGAGATGACCTCGGGCAAGGTCAATTTCAACGGACGTGATATAAGCTCCCTCAACAAAAAGGAGATGTCGAAGCTCCGCCTTACGGAAATGGGCTTCATCTTCCAGCAGATGTACATGATGAAGAAGCTCTGCGTGTTCGATAATATCGTGCTCCCCGCCTATCAGTCGGGAATGTCGAGAAGCGAAGCCAACAAACGCGCCGAGTCCCTTATGCGCAGGCTGGATATCATAGAGACTGCCGAGCATGAGGTGAACGAGGTCTCAGGCGGACAGCTCCAGAGAGCCTGCCTTTGCAGAGCCCTCATAAACGAGCCCAAGGTCATATTCGCAGACGAGCCCACAGGCGCCCTCAACTCAAAGGCTGCGGCAGACGTAATGCGTGAGCTTGTGGCTGCAAACCGCGACGGCACAAGCATAATGATGGTAACTCACAGCATAAAGGTAGCAGCCATGAGCGACAAGGTGCTGTATCTCATGGACGGCAACATACAGGGCGAAATAGAGCTTGGCAAGCTCACAGACGAGACCGAGCTCTCAGGCAGGGAGCGCCGTCTGGGCAGCTGGCTCATGGAGCGCGGCTGGTAAGGAGAGTAATATGAAAAAGAACAGATTCTTCCCTATCCTTGCTGCCGCCGCCCTGACATTATCGGCAGCCGCAGGCTGCGGACGCAAAGGCTATGACGATTTCTCATTCCCCGAGCAGGGACCGAGCACTCTCCGTCCCCTATCCGACATTTACATCGACAATCACTATGAGGGTAAAGCTCCCACAAAGGAAAAGACAGTCAAGACCGTGAAAAGCGACGACGGTCTCTGCGTTATCGAGTGCAAGGACAGCTATTTCGACGTAACTCTCGACTATGAAAAGGGCACTCCCCAACAGGTGGGAGCAGCCTACGGAAAGACCATTCTTCTTGCATATCCCGATTACAGCGAAATGTGCGAGGGCTACCTCTACGAGAACATAAAAGCCGCCTTTTCTCATCTCAACGGCGATTATTCGGGTATAAAAAAGCGCACCGACGCCTTTTACAGCGCTCTCCCCGAAAACTACAGGCAGGAGCTTGACGGCTTTGCAGGCGCAATAAGCGGCGATTCCGAGGGCTTCACCGAGGACGGGATCATCAGCTGCGACGAAGCCAAACTTTTGCAGTTTGTACCCGATGTACTCAGAAATACCGCCTGCAGCGCTCTCTCCGCCAACGGAAACGCCACAGCTTCGGGTGAGCGCATCACCGCCCGTCTCCTTGAATGGCAGCTGGGCACCGAAAATCAGATATGCAAAGCCCACACCCTTGTGCATATGAAGAACGGCGAAAAGAGCTTCACTTCCCTGTCCTATCTGGGATTTCTCACCATACTCACCGCCGTTAACAACGACGGAGTAATGCTGGGAGAGCTTGACGTGGGCAGCGGTTATATGGTAAAATATACCTGTGAAAACAAGACCAGCTACACCTACGGCATGAGATATGCCCTTGAGAACTTCACTACCGCAAGAGAGGCGACGGAGTACCTCACGGAAAACGCCTACAGCTATCCCTACAGCGTCAATGTTCTTGCCACAGACAAAAACGAGGCTCTCGTTGCGGAGCTCTTTACAGTCCGCGATGACCAGAAGCCCGAGCCCAGCGACGATCCCAATGAAGAGGAAATAAAGATAATCGGCACTCCCCTGATACGTGACAGCTCTTCCGAGCTCCACAGGCAGTACACATGGGAGGACAGCAATTACATCTGCGCAGTCAACTGCTTCGTAACAACGCAGAACCTCATGGATATAGATCAGGCTGAAAACAACCTCATCAGGTGGCAGCGCTACAAGGATCTATTCTGCGGCAAAAAGGATATCACCCTTGACCGCTTCAAGGAGCTCATGACCTGCGAGAAAACCGACAACGACCTTGACCGCATACGCAGTGACGGACTGGTGCATATGTTCATCGCAGACTACTCCACCGAGACCATGCAGGCTGTACTTACAGGCACAGACGGCGTGGAGGACTCCCCCGAGTTCATAGACTTAGGCAGCTGGAAATGATACTTACCAAAGGACAGGAAAACCTATGACCGACATTCTTATTATTGAAGACGATCCCGAGCTCGGTCAGCTCGTACATGATTTCATAATTAAAGAGGGCTTCTCGGTAAAGCTTTGCGAAGCTGCCGAGGAAGCCCTTGTGCTGCTTAATGAGGAGGATTTCCGACTGGTGCTGCTGGACGTTATGCTCCCCCGTATGAACGGCTACGAGACCTGCACCGCCATACGCAGCAGACGTGATATCCCCATACTTATGATGAGTGCCATAACCGACGAGGACAGCAAGTTGCTGGGCTATGAAACAGGCGCCGACGACTATATCGACAAGCCGTTTTCGGTAAAGGTGCTCACCGCCAAGATAAAGGCTCTCATAAAGCGCAAATCCGCCGATACAGAGAGCAGTACCATAAGCTGCTGCGGCATAGCCCTCGATCCGAATTCACGTATAGTCACCCGTGACGGAAAAGAGCTGAGGCTCAATGCCAAGGAATTCGAGCTGCTCCGCTATCTCATGGAGCACAGGGGCGAAGCCGTCAGCAAGGAACAGCTTTTCAACGCCGTATGGGGCACGGACTGCTTCACCGAGCCCAGCACCGTCAGCGTACATATACGCTGGCTCCGCGAAAAACTGGAACAGGATCCCAATTCCCCACAGCTCATAAAGACAGTGTGGAAGGTGGGCTACAAATTCGGTGACAGCCCATGAAAAAGCTTATACGCACACTTGTGATAATGACCGCGGTATTCACAGCTCTTATTATCGGCTTCAATACCGGCTTCAGAAAAGTCATGGACGAGCAGCTGAAAAGCTTCAACGTCACCATAAACAGAATAAACCGCGAGATATCCGACGCTGCCGCTGAAAGCGAAGCTTCTCCCGAGAAGATAATCGCAGATAGGACTGAGCAATGGAAAAAGACCTACGGCAGCAGCGTTCCCGAGAGCATAGTCTTTATCCCGTTGAATAACAGTGACCGCGTGTTTTATGCCGCCGTTGACAAAAGGTGCGCGGTTTGCAGTATCTACGGCAAAGACGAACAGCTCGCAGGCTTTGTAAAGTACACCTGCTCCGACAGCATCTTTCAGCGCATAAAGCTTGCAGTGAATATCATGCTTGCGGTGTGCTTTGCACTTCTCACAGGAGCTGTACTGTTCATTCACTTTGCCGTATTCAAGCCCTTCCGCAGGCTTTCCGAATATCCCGAGAGACTGGCGCGGCTCCGCGATATACAGAAGCTCCCCGAGACAAAGAGCCGATATTTCGGCAAATATATCTGGGGCATGAATATGCTTGCGGACGTCCTTGCAGCCAGCAGCCACAGGATACATATACTGGAGGGCGAGCACCAGAAGCTTGTCAGCTCCATAGCTCACGGCGTAAAGACTCCCGTAGCCAATATACGTCTTTACACCGACGCAGTGAGGACGGGACTTTACTCCGATACGGGAATGTCCTCGGATATAGCCGACAAGATAGACAGCAACACCGCCAAGATAGAGTCCATGGCGGCAGAGCTTATGACCGCTTCCGAGGCAACAAACGACGGCTATGACTTTGAAAAGAGCTTATTTCCTCTTTCGGAGCTTGCAGACCTTATCCGCAGCGAATATACGGACAGAATGGCGCTTCTGCGCATACCGTTTACAGTGGAGTGCGAGGGCTCCCCTATCATGGAAAGCGACAAGTACGCACTGTATCGTGCTGTGAGCCAGCTCCTTGAAAATGCGCTGAAATACGGCGACGGCAGCGGCATAACGGTGAAGCTTATGAAGCAGGACGAAGCATTCTGCATATCCGTCCGCGACAAGGGGGAGCTGCTCTCCGAGAACGAGCTGCCCTACGTATTCAGAAGCTACTGGCGCGGCTCAAACGCCGCAGACAAAAGCGGCTGCGGCATAGGACTTTACGTAGTCCACGAGACTGCAAAAGCACTGGGCGGCAGCGTCCATGTGCGCCGTATCGAGGAGACCTCGGAAATGGAGTTCGTGATTTTTATAGAGCAGTAAAAAAAGCCATAAGGGTTTACCTTACGGCTTTTTTAGTTATTAGTTATCAGTGCATAGTGATTAGTGTAGGGGCGGCGTTCCGCCGCCCGCAGACGATGTCCCCCTACAAGCTAACGTTTATACTTACTTCTCTATGACCTTGGTAAATCCTGCTCCGCTGCGCTCATGTGGGTGCGACTTATAGCCGCATTTCAGGTAAAACTCTTCCTTGCCCTTGGCGCTGATGAGCTGCAAAAACGACCACCAGCCCTCTTTCAGTTCACCTCTGATATAATCCTCGATATGTGCAAGAAGCTCCCTGCCTATGCCTTGTCCTTGATAATCGGGCGAAACGATAAGGTCTTTAAGGAAAAAAGCCATGCCGCCGTCGCCAATAAGCCGAGCCATAGCCGCAATGCGCTCCCCGTCCCTTACTGCAAATGTAGCATAGCTGTTACGGAGTGATTTCTTCACCAGCTCGCAGTCAAGAGTCCCCCAGCCTGCCGATTCCCAAAGCGCCATGTGCTCCTCGGGAGTTAGGGTATTATGTTCAATGATGTAGTTCATATTCCGCCTCCTTTTTCACTAAGTATAGCACAAATGAGACGTTTATTCAAGATAATTCGCCCCCAAAACATAGTGAATAGTTTTTAGTGATTAGTAATTAGTGAGTAGTAAGTAGTGAGTAGAAAGTAGTAGGGGCGGATATTATCCGCCCGTGAATAACGAAATAACTTCAAATAGCCATGTGTAGGGGGCGATGCCCACATCGCCCCGTGTGTATTCGGTACAATTGGTCGGGCTGATGTGGGTGACTCCCTACAGTGTAGGGAGATGTCAGCAAAGCTGACAGAGGGTACGGGTGCTTGTTAAGCATCAGCCCCTACAAATCGGTAATCGAACTTTTATCTCGAATTACGGGCGAACACTGTTCGCCCCTACAAGCTAACGGCTAATTCTCAATTCAAAACACCGTATTGACAGCAGAAAAAGAATGTGCTAATATAGAAATGTAAAAAGAAAATTGTCAAAATAATAAAATATCTGTCGAACCGTAACACTTGGACTTCCCTGTCCGATTGTTTCTTATGAAAGCTTTAAACCGCGCAGATACGCTTCTGTGCAAAGGAGGATAAAAATGAAAAGGATATCAAAGATAACTCTCATATTAATGGCAGTCGCTTCAATGACAGCCTGCGGAAAGGTCGGTGAGCGTTCAAGTCTCCCCATTCCGCAGCAGCCTGCGGCAACTGTCACCGAAGCAGCCACAGGCACATCTGCCGAGGAGTCCACAACTGCCGCTGATACCACAACTACCGCAGCTGCTGACAGCTCCGAGACTGTGACCACAACAAGCGCAGACACCGAAGCTGCTACAGAAGCTCCTGCTGCAAATACTGCAACAGGCAGCTCTGATAATACCGCAGCCGCACCTGCTCAGCAGCAGAGCGCTCAGACTTCCTCATCAAGTGATAATTACGGACCTGCGCCTGTGCAGTATGATATCCCCGGTCTCACCTACATAAACGGTGTGCTCATTGCAAACAAGAGCTACAGCCTGCCTGCGGACTTTGCTCCGGGACTTGACTCCACCTGCTATAATCAGTTCTGCAAGCTTTCAAGCGCAGCCGCTCAGGAGGGACTTAACATCTACCTTTCGTCGGGATTCCGCTCATATGATTATCAGGCTCAGATTTACAACAACTACTGCGCCCGTGACGGACAAGCCGCCGCAGATACATATTCCGCACGTCCGGGATACTCCGAGCACCAGACAGGACTTGCTATCGACGTAAACCAGATAGATGACAGCTTTATCGGAACTCCCGAGGCTATTTGGCTTGAGAACCACTGCCACGAATTCGGATTCATACTCCGCTACCCACAGGGCAAGCAGGACATCACAGGCTATCAGTACGAATCATGGCATATCCGCTATGTAGGAACAGACCTTGCAACTCAGATACACGCCAGCGGACTCACACTTGAAGAATACTTCGGAATCGATTCTTACTATCACTCCTGAAATTGCGTATAAGCGCAAGGTTGAGAATTGAGAGTTGATAGTATCGCCTGCGGCGATATGATTTAAATAACGTGAGCGAAACGAACACATAAACTCGCAGCTCTATCAATAAAAAACAGGCATGAAGCTAAGCTTTATGCCTGTTTTGCATTTATGGCTCACTTATCGGACTTGATAAAATCCTTCATGTAATCCGTCATAGACTTTACCTTTTCCTTAGTTGTCTGTGCGTAAGCATAGTAACTGAGGATAAACGAAGCATCTGTAGCATTAAGTGTGCCGTTTCCGTCAACGTCGCCTGCCGCAAGCTCCTCAGGCTTTACAGCGGCGTCCTTTGTGGTTGAAGCTATAGCGTAGTATGTGAGGACCATTGAAGCGTCAACTGCATTTACCTCTCCGTCGCCTGAGATATCGCCAAGGTCGTACTTGGTTTTCGGAGCTGTAGTCGTTGTGGTCACAGGTGCTGTCGTAGTTGCTGTAGAAGTTCCTGTTACCTTAGTTGCAGAAGTTGTTGGAGGAGTTTTTGTGGTAGTCGTAACAGGCTTTGTTGTTGAAGTTGTCTGATTTGCAGTTGTTCCTGTGCCTGTTGCAGTAGTAGTTGTTGCCTTTGTTGTGCGCTGAGTTGTAACGGTAGTAGTTGTGGTCATAGTACCCGTTGGCATAACGTAAGCGCCGTCGCTGTTGAGCCACCTTACCTTGCCGTCGATAAGCTCGTTTTTATCACCAACAGTTACATCGTCCCACTTCTCCTTTGTATCAGGGAAGAACACATTTGCAACAGCCTCACAGCCGCTGAATGCACTGCTTCCGATATAGGAGATATTGTTGGGAACTGTGATATCAGTTGCCTGTGAGATATTTGCGAAAGCATAGTTTGGTATTCTTTCGCCGCCTGTGATAGTAATGGACTTGAGAGTCTTTGGAACATATCTTGTATAACCGCTTGGGCTTACAGTCTTATATGTTGAATCTCCTGCGTCGTCATTGAAAAGGTCAATGAGGTATGCGTTTGAGTTCTCCTTGTTTACATCGGTAAGCTTATAGCCTGCAAATGGAAGTGTAACAGCTTCAAGAGATGAACACTTGTTGAACATGAACGCGCCTATCTCAGCAACTCCGTCGCTGATGACTGCATTTTTAAGGTTTGAGCATTCTGAGAAAGCATAGTTTCCCACAGTTGATACAGTTGAAGGGATAGTCACATCTGTAAGACCTGTACAGCCTGCAAATGCGCAGTTTCCTATGCTCTTTACGTTTGCGCCGATATAGATATCCTTCATGCCTGTGCACTTTTCAAATGCGTGTTCACCGATACTTGCAACCTTTTCGGTCATCACATTCTCTTCAAGTGCCGCATAGCCGCTGAATGAGTAATTGCCGAAGCTTGATACGCTGTCGGCTATCTCAAAATCCTTTACGCCGCTGAAGCCGAAGAATGCATAGTTGGGCAGCCTGTTTCCGCCTGTTATGACGATAGTTTCCAGCGATTTCGGAACATATCTTGTATAGCCCGAAGCATTTACTGTTTTATATGTTTCGTCACCGCAGTCTTCATCGAACAGGTCAATAACATTGGCGTTGGAATTCTCCTTGTTTACGTCTGTGAGATTATAGCCTGCAAATGGCAGAGTAAGCTTTTCAAGCGACTTGCACTTATTGAAAATAAATGCGCTGAGCTTTATATCCTTGCCCTTTATCTCGGCTGTTTTAAGAGCAGAACAGCTGTCAAATGCGTGTTGGTCCAGTGTCGTAACTGTTTCAGGAACAGTCACCTCGGTCAGAGCTGTACAGCCTGAGAATGCATAACCGCCAACATTTGCGAGCTTCTTGCCGAATACAGCCTTTTTAAGACCTGTACACTCTGAAAATGCATTATCGCCGATAGATGTTATATTATCTGTCATAACATTCTCGGTAAGTGCTGCGCACTTCTGGAACGAGCCAGAGCCGAAGGAAGTAACGCTGTCAGGGATAACGAATTTCTTAACGCCGCTGAAACCGTAGAAAGCATTGTTCGGTATCCTGTTTCCGCCTGTTATGACGATAGTTTCCAGCGATTTCGGAACATATCTTTCATATCCCGAAGCATTTACTGTTTTATATGTTTCGTCGCCGCTGTCTTCATTGAAAAGGTCAATAACGCAGGTGTTGGAGTTCTCTTTGTTCACATCGGCAAGCTTATAGCCTGCAAAAGGAAGAGTAAGACTTTCAAGAGAAGCGCACTTGTTGAAAACAAATACACCTATACCGTTCTCACCGCCCTCAATAACTGCATTTTTAAGTCCCGAACAGCCGCTGAACGCATAGTTTCCGAGAGTGAGCACATTTGCGGGTATGGTCACATCTGTAAGACCTGTACAGTTCAAATATGCGTATTCTCCGACAGCCGTAACGTTTTCGTTCATGAAAATATCTTTAATAGCCTGACAGTGTGCAAATGCATAATTGCCGGCTGATGTTACGCTGTCTGCTATATCGAAGTTCTCAACGTTTGTAAAGCCGAAGAAAGCGCCGTTAGGAAGTCTTGTACCGCCTGTTATCCTGATAGTCTTGAGAGACTTCGGAACATATCTTGAATAGTTATTAAGATCAGCACTCTTGTATGCAGCGTCGCCGAAATCCTCATTGAAGAGATCGATAAGACAAGCTGTAGAACCTGCCTTTTCGACATCTGCAAGCTTATAGCCTGCATAGGGCAGTGTAATGCTCTCAAGTGAAGCACACTTATCGAAAACAAAAGCGCCTATACCGTCCTCGCAGTTTTCAATAACCGCGCTCTTCAGAGCAGAACAGCCGCTGAACGCGCTTTGTCCTAATGATGTTACCGATGCGGGAACAGTTACCTCTGTAAGTGCTGTACAGTCTGCAAATGCAGAGGCACCTACAGACTCGAGCTTCTTGCCGAAAACAGCCTTTTTGATGCCTGTACAGCGCATAAACGCTCCGTTGCCGACAGAAGTGATATTATCTGTCATAACATTTTCGGTGAGCGACTGGCAATCGCTGAATGCGTTATTTCCGATCTCTGTAACACTGTCTGGGATAACGAAGCTCTTGACGCCGCTTAACCCATAAAATGCACAGTTAGGCAGTCTTGTACCGCCTGTTATAGTGATCTTCTCAAGAGACTTTGGAACATATCTCGTGTAGTTGCTTGCATTGGTCGATTTGTATGTATAATCGCCGCATTCTTCCTCAAAAAGGTCTATAACATAAGCATTTGAGTTAGCCTTTTCAACTCCCTCAAGTGAATAGCCTGCAAAGGGCAGAGTAAGGCTTTCAAGAGCGATACACTTGTTGAACATAAATGCGCCTATACCCTTTTCGCCGCCTGCAATAACAGCAGTTTTCAGCGCTGAACAGTCATCAAATGCATAGTTTCCTATGGAAGTGACCGTTTTGGCAATATTTATCTCGGTAATGGCTTTACAGCCTGAGAACGCTCTCTCACCTATTGAGCTGAGACTCTTTGGAAGCGGAGCTGATTTCAGTGAAGCACAGTTAAAGAATGCTCTTGCTCCGATAGTTGCAACAGTATCGGGAACTTTTATTGTCTCAACGCCTGACAAGCCATAAAATGCGTAACCAGGGACAACTTTTCCGCCTGTAACGGTGATAGTCTTCAGTGACTTAGGAACATAACGTTTATAGCCGTGGCTGCAGGTCGCAGCGTACATCATTTCTGCGTACTTCTCATCTTCGCTGTTTGTATTGAACAGGTCTGCGATACAGGTATTCTTATCTGCTTTTTCAGCCGAAGCTGCTGTAGTTGCCGCATACGGGAGAGTAAGGCTTTCAAGAGAAGTACACTGCTCAAAGCAGAAATCTCCGATAGTTTCAACTCCCTCTGCAATGACTGCTGTCTTTGCGGAATAGCACCTGCTGAATGCATTTTTTCCTATGGTCTTGACATTTGCAGGTACATTTATAGCAGTAAGACCTGTACAGCCCTCAAATGCGCGGTCACCTTAAGCAGTAACGCTCTCCGGGATAACAAGCTCGGTGAATGCAGCACAGTCCTTGAACGCACCTGCACCTATGGTTGTTACGGAAGCAGGCAGAGTAAGCTGTCCTGCCTCGGAAGGCTTGTCCTTGTTATATGTTATCTGAGCAAGTGACGAACAGCCTTCAAAAGCGCTTGCGCCTACGGTCTCAATTGTCTTAGGTATAGTTACCCCTGTCAGAGCTGTACAGCCCTTGAACAGGTTTACTCTGATATCTGTGATGCCGCCCTCAGCGGAGCCGTCGTTCTCGATAACTACGCTTGTGATAGTCTCGGGATTTTTGAAGGGATTGCCCGAGCCCTTCATAGCGCCGTGACCTGTGATTATAACATTTCCCGACGAAAAGCGCTGAAATGTAATGTTCTCGCCGAGTGAGCCTGTCTGCGGAGCATCTTCGTCCTCCGCGGCAACTGTGTTATAAACTTCGGTCAGCTTTTCTGCCGACGGGAGCTTCTTTACGTTTTCCTTGTCATGTACCTCTGCTGTCTCTGCGGAGACTGGGGACGCAAGCTGAGCGTTAGCCTTATCGTCTTTTTGCGCAGCGTCTGCTATTACTTCTCCGAGGGTATCTGCTGTTTGCAGCCTTGCGTCATAATCGACTGCACTGCTGCTGTCGTTTAGGTCTGTGCTCTGAACAGCTGCGGCAACTGCCGCAGTATTTGGCAGAGCTGCCGATACACACATAACTGTACTGAGTGCAGCGGCAGTAAATCTTTTCAGCATTTTTAAACGCTCCTCCTTAAAAAATTATTATAGGTATATTATAAACTGTAATATACATATAGTCAATCGTCTTTTTGTACAAAAAGTTACTAAGTTAGGCGATTATACTCTCGCAAATAATTAATTAAACTGCAATATTGCTGTTTTTCAGCGGAATATATGAGCTTTTAAGCCGATAGCTCAAAATATTGAGCACAATATGTCAATTTCACTGTTTTTCTATGCAATATAGCCATTTTTCATTGACATAACCTTATAATAGTGTTATACTGATATTATGGATAATTTTCCAATTTCATTATGGGAGGAGTAATGTACTATGAGAAAAATGAAAAAACTGTCTAAGCTTACCGCAGGTGTTCTCAGCTTTGCACTGGCTATGGGAGCTGCGGGAACATTTCCGCCGTGCGTCAGCAGAAATCAGGCTTTGGCTTCTGCCCCCGGATATGCAAGCGAGACCGCATATGAGGTAACGATACCTGACGCTTATATCAACAGGATATACACCTATGACGATGTTGAAGACCTGTCACAAGCCAGTATTTTAAGGCTTACTGTTATTCCTAAGAAAACAGACTATTACGATTATTACGATGCTATTGAGATATCTATGTACTCTCCTTATATCAGAAGCAATACACTGGACGAGCTTGACAAGGAGTTATATGAAAAATGGGACAGCACTATCAGATACTGTGATATGTTCGGTCAGGACGACATCGTTACGCTGAAATTCACGACCTATGATAAGGAACAGGCTGACGCTTTGCAGGCTGAGCTTGATAAAGAGGGCGGCTACTGGGGCAGTTCTTCATCATCAAGAAAATATGAATTTGAAATGGACTTTATCTCGGGCGTAAGAGGTCTTGGTATCCACTATTACGGCGATATCAACGACGACGGAGTTGTGGACAGCTTCGACTCTATCACCTACAGAAAGCAGCTTGCAGGAACTCTTAAAACCGAGCTCACAGAAATACAGTTACTCAACGGTGATGTAAATATGAATGACAAAATAGACGAGGAAGACTTTAAAATGGTACAGGACTTCCTCCTCGGAAAAGCCAAGGAGATAAACGGCGCTGGCGAGATAGGCAGTGTCCGTCTTGACAATACCGTTGACGTAAAGGCTTCCGAGGGCAAGACGACCGACGCTGAGTTTGCTGCCGCTGAAATGAAATTCGGCGTGGATATACTTAAAAACAGCTTTGATCCTACAAAAAAGGACGAGGAAAATCTCCTTGTATCGCCAATGTCTATATCAGCTGCTCTTGCTATGACTGCAAACGGCGCTGACGGCGAAACAAAGGCTGAAATGGAAAAAGTCCTCGGCAACGGTCTTACTCTTGACCAGCTCAACGAGTATATGGCTTACTACATAAGCAAGCTGCCTAACGAGAAAAAGCAGAAGGTAATGCTTGCGGATTCTATCTGGTTCAAGGATAAGGAAACCTTCAAGGTATATGACGAGTTCCTTGAAAAGAACAAGAAGTTCTACAATGCAGAGCTTTACAAGGCTGCCTTTGACAATAATACAGTCAAGGACGTAAACAGCTGGGTAAACAGGAATACTCAGGGCATGATACCCTCTCTCCTCAAAAACGGCGACCTTACGCCTACAGATGAAAAGGAAATACTGATGATGCTCATCAATACCCTTTACTTTGAGGCTGAATGGTCTAACCCGTACACGAGTTCAAGAGACGAAAAGTTCACCGACCTTAACGGCAATGAGCACTCTATTAAGGCAATGCACAGCCAGGAGCGCTACTACTATGACCTCGGCGACGCAGACGCTTTCAAGAAACCCTATGCAGGCGGCAAATACAGCTTCGTAGGTATTATGCCAAAGGAAAAGGACATCGTAAGCTACGTAAAAGACCTTGACGCCGAGAAGCTCTTTGAGGGACTCAAGGAATATGAGGATCCCGAAAAGATAGAGCTCAACGTTATGATACCAAAGTTCAAGTATCAGTACAGCAAATCAATGACTAAGGTACTTATAGATATGGGTATGCCGACTGCATTCGACTGGCGCAATGCTGACTTCTCGAAGATAAACGACCTTTCAGTCGAGGGAGCAGATCCCCTTTACATCGACGATGTTCTCCACAAGACCAAGATAGAAGTCACCGAAAAGGGCACAAAGGCGGCTGCGGTAACAGCTGTTATGATGGCAGCAGGCTGCGCTATGCCGGAGCCAAAGAAGGAGATAAATATCTTCCTCGATAAGCCTTTCGTTTATATGATAGTTGACGAGAACAACGTTCCGCTGTTCATAGGCGCAGCTACTCAGCTCGAAGAGAAATAAGCTGTATCTGAATACCTCTGAGTCAACTTTTATACTGATGTAAATTTTATATTTTGTTGAGAGAGCCCCTTTTGAAAAAGGGGCTCTCTCAATAATAAGCATAAACTCTCTACATAGGTATCAAGATCGGCTCAGTGGTGTTTCAGTTATGGCTTATCACTCGTCAAGTGCGAATACCGAGCCGCTCATGCGGTATGGTCTGCCGTTTATGGTAACATCGCCGAAATACCACGATGACACATTTTCGCAAAGAGACTGATAGACGTCCTTTGTAACGAATGCAGAGGCCGGATTGAAAAACGGCACGATATTGGTATTCTTGGCATTGACATTTTGATTTGCGTCCTGAGCAGAAATATTAATCTGCTGAATAACATCACTTGTAAACATTGCGCACTTATTATCTCCTGATGAGGAGCTTGAACCAAGATATATCAGTATCGTTTCCTCGTTCTCTGTATTGGTATTGACTGCGCGGCAGATGATGTATTTATCACAGAGATCAGCCGCAACATTGGAGCTTCCCGAAGCATCAACTCTCCACGCGCTGATTATCAGGGTGTTGTCACCTACCTTTTCAGCCTTGAGCTGGAGCTTTCCAACTGTACTCTGCGGACCTGCAAGGTGATAGTAGCTTGAGCCGAATATAACACCGATAGTAGTATAATTGACATTGCCATTATATACGAATAATCCTATCTTCTTGGCTGCGTCGATGGTGAGCTTAGTTCCTGCCGAAGTCTCCGCGCTGCTTGTCCAGTTCCATAAAGCTCTCAGGTCGGATACTATCGTTGAATATGAACCTGATGAATTTGGATAAACCTTATCTACAACTACTGTTCCCATTTTTTATACCTCCTCAATTTTTCCTGTGACCATAGTCACACTATTGTTCAAAACGGCGGACATATTTCCTGCGGTAAAAGCCATTCCGCCAAGCTCGGCTTCTCCGATATACTGCTTTACCTTGCCTCTTTCATCATAGACAAAGTACACCCTGTCGGCGTCCTTTTCGGCAAGGTCGTCGAAGTCCTCCTTGCTTATCTGCTCAAAGGAAAGACCGTTGAGACGCTCCTCTGAAAATACGTCGGAGCTGTCAGCCTTTGCAAGCAGTCTGTCAATTTCAGGACCGCTGTAGGCTCCGCGATAAACTGCCATTATGTTCCCTCCCTTAAAAGATACATCTCGGTGCTGTCAGTGCAGTACCTCTGGTCATCTGTAGTAAAATAGCACCTGCGGATACAGGCTCGGTCAGTCATCAGCTTGACCAGCTTGAACACTTCATAAAGACTGTTCATTTATACTCCTTTCTGTGGTCAATGGTTTGCGGGTTGAATGTGAAGCTTTGGAAACGCTTTCATATATCCCCCGTAAAGCGCATTTTTTCAACGCGAACACGTTGAATTTCAGAAAAATAATTTTTCGATTCGTATGGATAAACAAAAACGCAGCTGGCAAACCAACTGCGTTTTAGCAAATATAACAAAGATTTTTTGTAGGGGCGGATATTAGGCTGCTCTCCTTAGCGGAAAAAAAGTGGGCTACCGAGTCGTAAAGTAACGGCTCATATTTGGTAACCTGCGAATCCGCCAAAGGGGGCTCCCCTTATCCGCCCCTGCTTAGTTTTTCTGTAAATATGATTCAGCTGTCAAGCTCTGCGATAAATTTTCTCATTTCTTCTTCTATCTTTTCAGGTTCGTGTTCTGCTACATTATGTCCGCAGTCAAGCTGTATTACCCTCGAATCTGTAAGACCGTCTGAATAGTCGTTCATAGCGTCTATCCATAGCTTTCCGCTTGTTTCCTTGCCGTCAGACAGGAAAAGCAATGTAGGGATATCGGGCTTATCAGCGGAATTTATCTCGTCGATAGCGTCAGCAAGATGATCTCCCTCATCTGCTACGTCCTTGTTAGCAAACTTTCTGAATGCAAGTGCCTTGTATATATCCTTTTCGCGGTCTGAAAAACTCTGACAAACATTCTTGTCTGTGAGAATGAGTCTTCCGACGCCTGATTCCCTGAGGAATTTATAAAAAAACTCCATACCCTTGTCATCGTCATTAAGGTTTTCTTCCGTATAAGCCTTTGGAGTGCTCATATCCAATCCAACTATCGCTTCAACTTCATCGGGATACTTCTGCGCCCATAAAATAGCTTCTATTCCCGACATAGAGTGCGGACAAAGTACATAAGGAGCTTCTATGCCTGCCTTTTTCAGAGCTTCTCTGTCCTGACGAAGCAATGTGTCAAAATCCCTGTCACCGTCCACAACATCACTGAATCCGTAGCCGAATTTCTCTATGACCGCTATTTTATAGGTATCGCTCAAACGTCTGTACAGCGGACTGTAATCAAGTATCGGCGAGACCATTCCTGCGCCTGCCATAATGACGATAGTGTGTTCACCCTCGCCCTCGGTGTAGATACTCATATTATGCCCGTCTACCTCAACCATTTGTCCCAATGGTTCAAGATACTTCTTCTCCTTGTTAAGCATTATCCTGTGATAAACAAACATTATCAGCAGAAATACCAGAATTATGATAAGCAGACCAAGAAAAAACTTACCTATGATTTTTAACGCTTTTTTCATATTACAATATTCCCTTCAACGGTAAATAATGAACTTACGCACAGGCAAAACCCCTGTTATTCAATCTATATCATCTATATCATGTTCGTTTGCTTCTGCGCTTTCAAGATTGGCTATCTCAGCGCAGAGCTTTCTTGTAGTCCCGTTGTCAAATTCAATGGTAACTACTGTGTCGCCCCCCAGCGGCAGTGTGTCGGTGACCGTTCCTGTGCCGAATAATCGGTGTCGGACACGGTCGCCTTTTTTTATTTTTGTGTGGTCAAGCATGGCTTTCAGCGTGAAACATTATAGTTTACCGTCTTTGAGCCTATGCCTGTATCTATATCTATTTTGTACTTGCTGCCGCTGCCCACAAAGTCGCTCTCGGGATTTGTGAGGTTTACGACTATCTCTCCTACGCCGCCGTCTATGTCGATATCGCCGTTTACTGTGCCTGTGAAGTTAAGCTCGCCTACGCCCTGATCTGCGTCCAAGCCGCCGAGAACTGCGCTCGAAACTACTACCTCGCCTGCTCCGCCGTCGATATTAAGCTTGCTGCTGCACTTGATGCCATTTACAGTTACCTGACCTGCTCCGCACTCCAGATTGCCTTCCTCACAGTCGATATCCTCTAATGTAACATCGCCTGCTCCGCAGTCAACTCTGAATTTGCCGCACTTGAAACCAGCCATATCTGTCTCGCCTGCCCCAAGGTCGAGAACAAAGCTTTCGTACTCCTTATCTGGGAGCTTGATATCTACAACGGCATTATTGCTATCACTGCCGTTGAGCCAGCTCGGAAGCATATAGAAGTGTATCTTCTTCTCGGAAAACTCAGTCGAGAATGTATCGCCCCTGACGCCCGCTGTAAACCCCTCGGGCACGTTCTTAGCCTCTACATATATCTTGTCGTCATTGCTCTTGCCGACAGTAAGGTCTGCCCAGCCTATCTCAAGGTTGAACCTCTTTACGTCAGCTGCGCTGTAGCTCTCGCTGAAATCCTTTATCTTTGCGTATTTCTTGACATCGGTATTGTTGAAAAGGATAATTCCGATAACCAGCAGTGCTATGCCTACCAGCACGAATGATATCCATACCCAGTTGCCGCCGCTCTTCTTCTGAGGAGATGCTGCCTGAACTTCCTGTGTTACCCCATTATTATTCTCATACATTTTCTTTTCCTCCCTTTTTGAATAATCCGCCTACCCATGTGAAAAGCTTCTTTATGCCTCTTCCGCAGGCAGGGATCGCTGCTCCGAATACAGGCTTGCAAAGAAGAATCACAAGTCCTGTGATGATAAGTCCTGCACCTAATGCCATAAGTGCTACTGACGGCGCTTCAAACAGCGCTGCGATACCGCCTACGATAAGACCGATACCTGCTGCGATGAACGCAAATATCAGTGAAAAGAGCACTACGATAATTACGAAAAGCATTACTACTGCCACGATAAGTACAGGCAGCCATATAGGGAATGTGAGCACTCCGATGATAATGCTTGCTGCTATCGCTCCGCCCGAAGGCTTTTTCTTCTGCTGCGGCTGAGGTGCCTGTGCAATGTTCTGCGGTACAGGCGGCGGAGGCGGTGTGATACCGCTCTCGCGGAGTATATTCACTGCTACGTCCTCGGGAGCTCCCATAGAAGCGGCAGTCTCCTCTTCCTTGCCGAAGCCTGCGTCCATGAATACTTCCTCATAATATGTAAGCGCGTCGTTTATATCCTCGACAGGCATTCCGCCTCTTTCAAGGCTGTTCCTTAATCTGGTAAGAAATTCAAGTTTGTTCATTGCTTTCAGCTCCCTCATTCAATAAAATACTGTCTATCTTCTTTTTGTGGCTCCGCCATTCCTCACGGTACTCCTCCAGCGAATCATTGCCCTGCGGCGTTATTCGGTAGTACCGCCTGTTCCTGCCCATGAACTCCTTATCATAAGTTTCAAGGAGCTCGCCTTTCTGCAAGCGTCTGAGGACGGGATACAATGTTGATTCCGAAATGTCCACAGCCTTTCGCAGATACTGGGTTATCTCATAGCCATAGGTGTCGTTGTTCTGAACTATTGAAAGCACCATAGCGTCGAGAAGCCCTGCGTTGATAGAAAAACCCATAGTCATTCTCCTTTCATATTCAGTTATGCTGCTTGAACTTGTTTTGCCTGCAATATTTTATTGACTCCAATATTCAAGCTCTGACAATATTATACGCCGTATAATATTGTTTGTCAATACAATATTGTGATTTTTTAGTAACATTGTAGAGCTGCACAGTGAGAAGCTGATTTTACTGTGCTTCGCATGGTAAATATTAACAAAAAGCAGTAAAAATATAGGGGCTGGCGTCCCCGACAGCCCGTTAGTCTCACTTTATTTATGGGACGTCGAGGACTTCCAACAGAAGCCGCGCCCTCTGTCCTTCGGACATCTCCCTACACTGTAGGGAGTCACCGTCCTCTACAATGGGGTTATTTCATCGGCGCCCCTATAATGAAAAAAGGAAGCTTTCGCTTCCTTTTTTCTGTGTATTACTTTATCGCTTCAAATGCTCCCTCTATATCCTCATCAATTACAGTATAGTCTCCCTTATCAAAGTCAAGGATATAATGTCCCAGCTCTGCTTTTTTATTATTTTCAAGGTTTGTTAAATACGCTGTTGCTTCGCATCCATTCCCCTTTCCACTTATCTCTGTAAGAACCACATTCCCATACTCAGGCAGCACAAAATTACCGCTTGACTCTACCTTTGTTATTCCATCTCCGTCAGTCCATATAAAATCTACGGCATATCTTCCGTTTATGTCATCGGGAACTATGAATCTGTAGGTTATCTCACCTGCGGTATAGCCGCCCTTAGAAGTAAATAGGGTTACATTTCCTCCCGACACCGCCTCAGTTCCTGCCGCAGGATACTGTTCAACTACTGTGCCCTGCGGTTCGTTGGAAGGTATCTCATAAGTGAATACCTTAAAATTCTTGTAGCCTGCCATAATGGAAGCGTCCTCAGCCATTTTTCCTATATAATCATCTACTGTGACGTTCTCACCCTCTGAACCCATACTTACATATAATGTCACAGTATCGCCCTTTCTCAGCTCTGTACCTGCTTCGGGCTCTGTTCTGATAACGTAGTTGGACTGTACCTCATCATTCTTTTCTTTCTTGACCTCGTACTCATATCCGCGCTCTCTCAGCTCCTGCTTTGCAAGCTCAATGTTCTTACCCATAAGCTCAGGCACAGAAAATGCTTCTTTGTTACCCACATGCACATATTTCCATATATCACTGCTGTTATTCTTTGCTGACAAATCGCCAATGGCATTTAAGAACTTCTCAGGATCTAATTCTATGGAGTTCAGAAACTGTATTATCTTTTCACTGCCGCTGTAAAGCTTAGTCTCTGTTTTGCCGTCGGCATCTTTACAATACATTATCGAACCGTCCAGCATATTAACTATGAGCAGATACGGATCGTTGTTATTATATATGTGCAGAAGCGAATTTTCGCCTTCGGCAGGCTCCTTATCATTGATCTCCTCCCATGTAAGCTCGTTTAACATTGATGTAAGCTCTGCAACCTGCTCTGGCTCAAGCTCGATAGCCGCAGGAGCTATTGCAGGGCATAGCATACGAACTCTGTCAATTTCTCCGAATGGGTAATTGCTTTCGGCAGCTTCCTGCACCTGAGAGTTCTCACCGCCTGCAAAATGATTGTCTGCACCTTTGTTTCTTGCAAGCATATAACCGCCTGCGCCAAGTCCTGCAACCAGCGCCAATGCGGCGGCTGCGGAAACTATCTTATGCCATATGGGTTTTTTGTATTGCTCAACGCCTGATACTTCATCGGCATGAGCTTCATTACTTTCGTTTGTTCTTTCATTATATATCTTCTGGCTCAACTTGAACATCCTTTCCTTTTCTTCGGGTGAAGCAGGACAGTCAGCAGCAATGCGTTTTATTTCCTCGTTGTCTGCCATTTCAAAAACGTCGAGACCGAGTTCCTTATCATTCATATATTTCACTCCTTTATTCCAAGTTTTTCCAGCTGCTTTCTGAGCTTGTCCAGTGCCCTGCCGCTGCGCACGCGGACGTTTTCGGGCGTCATTGACACAAGCTCGGCTATTTCCTTTGAACTGCGGTCAAAGAAATACTTCTGCATGATTATGGTGGAATCCGGCTCGCCAAGCCGCTCTATACAGCTGAGAAGCGTACTGCGGAGCTCCCTGCGCTCAACGGTCTCCACGGTGTTGTCGGGAGCTTCGATATCCGCGGCTTCTTCGCTGTCGACCGAGACCGCAGGCACAGACCGCCGCGTAATGCGGTTAAAGACGTTTATTGCCTTACGCCGAGCAACAGTTCCCACAAATCCCGAGATATCACCGTTTCCAGCCTTGTTCTCCTCGTAATATATGTATATGTCCGAGAAAACGTCTCCCACACATTCCTCAATATCCTCGCGGCTTGCACAGCTTCGGAGCTTGCTGAAAATTATGGTATAGACATAGCTGAAATACTGGTCGAATATGGCTCTCTGAGCCTTTTCTTTCGATTCACGGGCTGCATTCTGTAGTTCTTCATTTGTCATAGTTCATCACCTCTTGTAAAGCTTTAGCAATGCATTGTGTTGGCTTTCATACTATCTATTCACTTGCAGCATGGTCTGCGTAACATTTCGGGATATATTTTTTTGTTTTTACAATAAAAGAGAGCGGATAATATCCGCCCCTGCATCAGGACGTCGAGGACGCCGTCCCCTACAAATATCATTTCATACTAAAATAATAAAGAACAAAAAAATTGTCCGCTTCGCGGACTTACTAAATAATATCGCCGCAAGGCGATACTTCTATTATTAATTATTATTTATTCTCTATTCTTTCTTATTCAGAAACGGTCATAAACTGATTTATGACCGTTTCATTCATCGACTCTGCTGTTTTTAAAGTGTAAACTCTTTTCCGTTATACATTATATCAAAGGAAGTTTTGTCTATGCTTATACGCTGGCGGTCGATATAATCGTTTATATCTATGGGCGTATCTACCTTTATATGTACCTCGGCTGAGTTATGGTGGATAGTGGTATTACTTGTAAAGCCGCCGATTCCAAGAGCCTGCTTGCCCGATACGGTAAGACCGAAGGCTGCTCTGTCGATAGAAGTATCTGTGATGCCTTCAAGTGCCGCAATAGCCGAGCAGCGCTCCCCCTTTATGGTTATGAAGCAGCTGGCTTCTCTGATAGCAAACTCGGTCTTTTCGCCGTCAAGAGTTCCTATTCCCACAAGCTCGATACCCGTCATGAATATCTTTAACGAGGTCTTGAAGATAGTGATGAAGTCGCTCTTGCCGATAGAGCCGATAGCCGTTCCTCTTGCGGAATTCATCTCCATGCCGATATCACAGTCGTGTATCACCATGTCGCTCTCAGCATAAAGAGCTCCGATGCCTACGTTGACGTCGCCCTGTACATTAAGTCGGTACTGACCTGCGTTGATATTGATAACGCCGCCGTTTCCCGAACCTATGGCAACTCCCTTCTCGCCGTCCGCATTGACAGTTATTCTGCCCGACTGCTCAAAGGTTATATCGCCGTGCCACATCCCTGCTCCGTTGCCTATGCCGTAGAATTCTTTGCCGTTTACGTTTATTTCAAGTCTGCCCTCACCTGCTATGGTGAGCTTTGAGGACTGGGGAACACGTATTCCGCCCGTATCAAGCTTGTTATCACCGCTGAGCACAAGCGTTACTTCGTTGTCCTCTCCGATATCTATGCAGGGCTTGTTCTTTATACTGTTGAACCATGCGTTTTCAATAGTTATCCTGCCGCTGTAGCCCTTTCGCGTTTCTATGCGTATCTGGCTGTCAAGCTCGGAGCTGCCCTCGATACTGATATCGCCGCTGCCGTTTGAGCCGATAACTATGCACTTCATGCCCGACTGCATAAGCCTTTCGAGGATTATACGCTCGGAAACATCAGCGATATATACCTGCTGTCCGATACCGTCCTCACGCTCCTGATGATAGCGCTTTATCATCTGCTTGATGTCCTCGGGGATAGAACCAATTATCTCAGGAGCCGGTCTTGCCGTAAAATAGCCCTGTATCAGGTCTGCTCCCAGAAGTATGACAGTGTGGAGCTCCTCAGCGGTCTCAACGCCCTCTGCAAGAGCAAGTATATCGTTTTCATGGCAGAAGTGGATTATTTCTCTTACGAAATGGCGCTTTTTCGGGCTGTTCTGGATATCAGTCAGCAGCGAACGGTCTATCTTGACAAAATTCGGCATATAGCGCAGAAGATTTCCTGCATTGGAATATCCCGAACCGTAATCGTCAATAGCCATTTTTACGCCCATATTACGGTATCTCTCCTTGAGGAACTCAAGGCTCTCGTCGTCTATCTCAGACTGCTCGGTCATCTCAACTACAGCCATATCTGAATGCTTGAGAAGCATTTTGGTAACTTTTCTGAAATCCTCTGTGCTCATTTTAGCTTCGGGGATACTGTTTATGAATACCGACTTGCCGAAGAAATCTTCCTTTCTCACGTCTATTATGCCGAGAACATTGAGGAATGTACCGCGCTCGATGTCGGGAAGTCTGTTGACAAGCGAAGCGTACTTCAATATGTGATAGGGAGTGAGCTTCATATCGCTCTTAGGTCTCATAAGAGCCTCATATGAGTATATCTCGCCGTCCTTTGCGCTTACGATAGGCTGGAAATAGTAATCAAAGAGGTTTTCATCGATAATATGCTCTGTTTCCTGTAATTCTGCCAGTTCAGCCTCGGAAAGATTAGCCAGCTTATGGTCTGTGCCGCTGTTTTTCAGGCTTATGAGCATCTCAGCGAGAGTATCCGCGTCATCAATTACCGCATTCTCTATATCGCCGGTATGTTCGCGGCGGAATCGCTCGATAAGCGCCGTTCTTTCGCCGTCCGTTGAGACGTCTTTGAGCTCGCACAGCAGCTCGTGTATCCACAAGCAGTCATTGCTCTTTTCAGACATGGTACTCCCCCCTTTACTTACAGAATACAGCTTTGTACATATTATATCATTTTTTCTTTTAATTTTCAACCCATTTAAACAAAGTCATCTAAAATTTACAATCATTTAAAATTTTTATTGCGGTATCATGTAAAAGCTGCGCAAATCATTACAAAAAAACAGGCGGTCACGCAAATGCCGTGAACGCCTGTTAATCATTATTCTATTTTTGGTGGAGCATAGGGGATTCGAACCCCTGACCCCCACACTGCCAGTCGATTTAGTCTCTTATTTTAACTTATCGTATTTTATCGTATTTGGCTATATATAGCCAAACTTGTTTTGTAATTTATTCTAACTCATTGTAACTTTTAAAGGCGTTAGAGTCTTTGTAGTGCCCTCAATCCACCCTTAAAAAAACATAAAAATGGTAATTCCTTTACGTTTAAATCTTAAATTATAATCTGTTTTTGTTTCCTTTCAAAATCTTTTAACATTAATCTTATAAATAATATTCGAAGTATAATAAAATGCCAATTCTTGAAAATAATAAGAATTGGCATAAAGAAATTGTATGTTATTTTTAGATATCATTAATATTTACACTCCAACCGCTATTCTCATCTCTTCTGAATAAATTGCTCTATCATTTACTTCATTTGGTGTATGATACGTTGGCACTACTTTCATAAGTGCTTTCTTTACTAAACGATTACTTTGTGTCATAAGCGCTTCTTTAAATATTTCAATTTTATGCTTTATCATATCACTACTTAGTAGCTTACAGTCTTATCATAAGCCCTATTACGCAATTCATGAAAAATGATATCTACGGTGTAAGAAAAAAGCCGAGGTCTGAGACCTCGGCTTTTTCAAATCAAGTCTTAAAAAAATAAATTATATAGCTCTTTATAGAAAAGCACATCATAATTATATATATTCAGATATATAATCAATTAGACGAGTAATATCATTTTTAGAAAGTTCAATACATGAAATAGCTTTGTAGTTAAATAAAAAATCTTTAAAACAAGCATTTTTATTTACATTACAGTTCTCATCAAAATGATATTGGAAATTGGGAGTTATTGTTAAGTAGTATTTCGATTTGTATTTATATATCCATGCTGTTTTTTCCTGTGATTCATAGAGTATATATTTTGTTTCTTCCAGTATCTCACTCTCTTTAATATTCATTTCCTTAAAATCAATCTCTTCATCAATAGAATGTAAATAAATATTGTAATAATAACCTATGCTTTTTCCATTATTAACTGATTGATCTGACACATTACGCTCATCCATTTTTATAAGAGCATTATATAATGTTTTCGTCAAAAAACTGAGCGTATCATTAATAATAAATATTTCGCAATTATTATTAATAAATACAAGTGATGAAAAATACTCGTCTGAATACCTTCTCTCAAAAGAATAATCATCTGGCATCTTTATAATAATACTCAATCCGTTTGAAAGAATAATTTCTTTTTTCATAATATTTTTCCTTTTTTGTTAACTAACCCAGCCTTACGAAGGACAGCTTGCATTAACTGCGTTAATTCAGACCAACTTCTAACATGTCCATGAAAAATATTATCTATCGTATTATCAAGCACAACAAACTCTCCATCACTAATACCAATTCTTCTATCTGTATTTGGTCCTAATGGAAGTGAAGCATCTAAAGCAGCTTGACCATCAGTTGGTGCTCTGTTTTTTATACCTGTATCATTTTGTGTATGATAATCAGCATTTTCATAAACACCATTTTCATAAGTATAATTATGCACCAAAACAGCTTCATCGCCAACGAAGTAGGTGTTGAAGTCATCGACCTCAAGGTTATATACCGTTATAGGCTCTACAAGCTGTTCCAGCTCTGCGCCTGTTACATATGCTGATAAACCGTCAATGAGGTATACTTCATCGCCCATATTAATGTCGCCTGCTGCTACCCAGCCTCTGCCAATAACATAGAACGGGTGGTTTGTTGTTGTATCCACATCACCTACTGTTGTATGGAGATGAAGTATCTCGGTCTCATCATCGTGGACATAAACCTTCGTCACTTCCTTTAACTCTGTCTTACCGTTGAAGATATCATATGCCCATACCTTGTCGCCAACTTCTATCTCGTCAATACGTTTCTGTCCATCTTCCGTTGCTACAAGAGTATCTCCTGTAAAGCAGTTTTGATGGAGTGAAGCTAACTGTATAAGGAATTGGATAGTTCTTGTTACTGCAAGATCGTATTGTCCCGCCTTAGCAGCATCCAATATACTCTGGAATTGATTAAACAAACCTGCTCCTATAAGAAGTCTGCTCAGAATAGGTCCAATTCCTTTCAGCTTACACATATGGTTGATAAAGACGCTTGTAACTATTCCTCTTGCAGCTGCCAGAAGCATATCTTCAAATGAAGCATTCGGATCTGAAAATGCCATAAGAATCTGTCTTCCCATATCATACAGAGTACAAAGAGTGTCAATTGCATCCAGGAACTTCTTTATCTTCTGATAGATCTTTACGTATTTTGCATAAGTATCACTTTCGAGTATCCTATCAATAGCATTTGATATTGAGAATTCTGCGAGTGAGAAGAAGTTACCTGTAGGATCATTGTAAGTTACAGGGTTAGCGTTTGCATAAAGGTATTTATGCAGGGTCGCAGGATCAAAGAGATCTCCCTGATATGTATCCATTGAGGTAAATGTACCTGTTGTAGGATCCATATACCTTGCGCGGAGATAATACAGGCCTGTTGTGCTGTCAAGAGTCTCTGCACAGTACAGATAGCTGTTGACTGTTTCACCCTCAGATGAAATCAGGTTGCCCCATGCGTCATAATCATATTTGTCGGTTACTGTACCGTTTTCATCTGCAAGCTGTCTTACAGAGCCATGTCCGTCAGTGAGATAGAATGATGTATTGTCATCTCTGCGCTGAGAAATAAGCTCAAGACCTCTTGTATAGTTACAAAGTACTGCGCCGTCTTTATTTACCTCTGCAATGACCTGTGCAAGCTCACTGTTAAGATCATTAAGATAATGAACGTAGTCATTCTCTGTCTTCTTTGTGATACGGTTGCCTGCAAAGTCGTACTCATACTCCTCAACATTTACATCGTTGCCTTCCTGAACGGTAGCACGGATCATTTTATTATCAGCATTATATGTGAACAGAGATGACTTATCAGGAGATGTTACAGATACAAGGTTGCCTGCTCCATCATACTCGTATTCAGTTGAATTTTCCTTGATAAGCTGATTCAGTGCATTGTATGAGTATGTTGTTTCTTCGCCATCGACCGTCTTGGTCATACGATTGCTGACATTATCATATGTATACGATGAATTGCTTACTATCTTGCCTTCGTTATCGAGTATGACCTCAGAAGTAAGTCTGTAAAGCTGGTCATATGTATAGTTGACAGTACGGTCTGTTTCAACTACAGAAGTCTTTTCTCCTGCCTTGCCGATAGTATATTCATACTTAGCAATAACATTTTCATCAGCAGCGTAGATATACTCAGAAACAAGACGATTATTTGAATCGTAGTAATACTTTATCTTCTGACCGTTTGAATAATTTGTTTCAGAGCGGTTTCCGTTATCATCATAGATATATCTTACGGTCGAGCCTGTATTATCCTTTACGGAAACAAGTCTGTCAAGTATATCATATCCGTATTCAGTTGAGCCATAAGGAGTATTGAGCCCTGTCATCCTGCCATACTCATCGTATGCATACTCTACATAGCTTCCGTCAGGATATGTTATCTTGGAAATATTATCCATAGCATCATATGCAAATGAGCAGGTTCCCCACTTATTGCTTCCCGATGCAAGTTTTCCGTCTCTGGTATATGAATAACCGGTATTTCCATCATCAGTATGCTTACGTGTTACTCTATCGTAATTATCATATGTATACGATGTCAGTTTGCCGCCAAAGTCTGTAGATGTCAGAACATTTCCGCATACATCATATGTAAATTCAGATGTTTGTCCAAGAGCATTTACTGTCTTAACAACATGACTATGTTCATCGTATTCATAGCTTGTTACATTATTATTAGCATCGGTGATCGAAATAAGATTTCCGACCTCGTTATATGCATACTTGGTTGTGTTGCCATATACATCTGTAACACCTGTAAGTCTGTCAGCGCCGTCATATGTATACGATGTTGTATAGCCATTCTGATCTGTCTGACTAACTACTCTTCCTCGTGAATCATAAGCAGTAGACGCAGATGTTCCATCAGGATAAGTAATGCCTGTTCTGTTACCGTTCAGATCATATGAATAGCTGATGATATTGCCCTTAGGATCTTTCATTGATGCGAGAAGTGAATTACTGTTATATGTGAATTCTGTTCTCTTGCCAAGAGCATCTGTTATCGCGGTATTTCTGCCGATAGTATCGTATTCGTACTTTGTTACAGCACCATTTACCGCAGTTTTGCTGATAAGATTATAATCTGCATCGTATTCATATTTCTCGGAAATTCCACTTGGATATGTCTTAGAAACAAGATTGCCGACCTTATCGTATTCCATTGTGAGAGTTCTTCCAAGTCTGTCGGTAGCTGTAAGGTTATTTCCTTCATTATCATAAGTGAAGGTTTCGGTAGTTCCGTCAGCATAGGTTATCTTGGTAAGGTCTCCCATATTGCTGTAATCGTATCGAGTCTGTCTGCCCTTTTCATCAACAGTCTTTGATACCTTGCCGATAGCATTATACTCGTTTGTAGTCAGACCACCTGCATTATCAGATTTCTGAATAACATTTCCTGCGTCATCGTATGTATAATTCTCGGTAAAGGTCTTCTCTTCGCCGTTGAGGTGATACTTGATTATCTTAGAAATACAGTTGCCTTTTTCGTCGTATGTGAAGTCAGTTGTACTTCCTGCGCCGTCAACAGTTGAAAGAACATTTCCGTCATTATCATAGGTCATATTCATATACTGACCTATACTGTCGGAAACTGATGTAAGTCTGCCCTTAGCACCATACTCATAGTTAATGGAGTTGCCTAAAGCATCTACTGTTGAAGTCGTTGTACCAAGCTCGTCATAATTAAGTGTGATAATATCTATTCCCATTGCATTGATAGAAGATATCAAGCCCTTCTGATTATATGTATTGGAAATAGTATTGCCTTCGGAATCGGTCATCGAAGCAAGATCACCGTTCTCGTTATACTTGTATGTAGTTACATTGCCTGAAGCTGTTGTCTTTGATATGAGCTTTCCATTCTTGTCATATGACTTTTTGATGGTATTGCCCATAGGATCTGTAGCAGAAATGACATTGCCGTGTTCGTCGTAAACATACTTTGTCACACCGCCGTTTCTGTCAGTGATAATCTCTTCACGGCCGTCAATATCATGCTCATACTTGGTAATTTTACCGTTTGAATCGGTCGAACTTATAAGTCTTCCGTCAGAATCGTACTCGTTCCTTGATAGCAGAACATTTCTCGGATCATATATTTCAGTAATATAGTGATCTCTGTATACGAATTTTGTTACATTGCCGCTCAGGTCTGACGCAGATACAAGATCACCGTAGGAATTATACTCATAACTTACCTTTTTACCGTTGTAAGTGGATACCTCTATGATCTTTCCGTCGTCGTCCTTTGTATATGTAATTGCCTTTCCATCAGAAGCCTTGATACCGTTCTCATCAAACTTCAGTGTTTCGCCTGTTGCTGTAGTTACCTGTATAAGACCCTTATTAACATCGAAGAGATACTTTGTTCCATCAGCCTTTGTATAAAGGAACTGCTTTGGATCATATAACTCTGCATCTTCTGTTATGAGTGTATCGGCATTGAAAATAAGATCACTGCCGCTCTGGTCATATGCTTCCAGCTTTGCTTTTGAACCGTTGAGAGCTGTATAGCTTGCTGAGATACCATATTGTACAGGTATGAACATCTGACCTGATGGAGAAAGTGTCAGAGCAAATTCGTCTGTATTACCGTTTCCGAGGTCGATCTTTATTCTGTGAGAACGTGTCTCCTTTATATCATATCTTACAAGATATGTATCCTTTGAAGTTACAGTATTCCAGTTTATTCCGGGAGTACAGCTGACACTGATCTTAGCGCTGTTGAATGTCATGTTCCAGCCGTAGCCGAAATCACCGAGCACATCCTTTGTTCGGCTGTCATATGTTCTGATAACAGATACAGGAATACTGCTGAATACTTCTTCAATATCATTGAAGCTGATAGTGAAGTTTCCTATCTTGAGGTTTCCTATGATGTCGGCAGTAACTGTATCAGATGCCTTTATCTCATCGTTATATGCGGTTAATCTAATATCATAGTATCCGTTTTCAAGAAGAGTTGTATCGAGTGATGCTGTTATCTCGCTCTCATTCGATATTTTGCCCTCATCAAATCTTACGAAATTGTTTGAACCTGCAGCAGCATATTCAAATTTGAAGTTCTTGAAAACATCAGGTGTGATCTTTGCCTTAACTTCATAGATTCCCGATATCTGTTCAACATCTGTCGGAGAAATAATGCTGCAAGTGTATTCCTCATCGTCAGCTTCTTTGTATGTATGCTTTATTGTAGCCTTTGTTTTTTCACAAACATCAATGTTGTTGCCCTTAACTGCGATAGCTACTTCATATTTACCATCATCATACATAGAAGTATCAACAGATGCGGATATTTTTCCGTCACTGCCGATCGTGCCTGAACCTATCTTTATCTGCTTGCTGTCGTCACCGGTCTTCTGAACATATACTTCATACTGCCCGTTTACAAGCTTAGGATCAGCCTGAGCCTCAACTTTAAGCACTTTATCCACAGTAACTGATGTCTGTGGCTTGCTGAAGAAGATACTCTGTGCATCCTTATCATTGCCGCTATCGTCACCAATATCACTGCCGTCATCAACCTCAACAGGCTTTACAGCACCGTTTTCAACCTGATATTCTCTTGTATATGTAGCTGTATTTCCGCCGTTGTCTATAGCAGTAAGTCTTAACTCATAAACGCCGTTGTCAAGAGGATATGTATCCCACTCACCAAGTACCTCGTCCTGTTTGCTGTAAAGGGACGAAGCTATTGAAAGATAGTTCTCTGTACTGCTCTTTTTATAATCGAGCTGATACTTTCTCAGAGCAGTTTCATCGTATGCTGAACCTATTACAGTTACTTTACCACTAATGCTCTTATCGTTCTCAGGAACTGTTATCTCAGCTTTTGGCGGTGTTTTGTCAGAAGTATCCTGGAATACTATCTCTATAGACTTCTCAGTTCTTGCACCGAGCGCATCTGTTGCAACAGCCTTGATCGTAACAGTTTTTGCTTCGATCTCCGAGAAGCGCAGCTCGCCTGCCTGCTCTCCGACCTTCTTATTGTCTTTATAGGTAATAAGTGAAACAAGTCCGTCCTGATCCTTGGCATCTACTGTAACTATTACAGTATCACCTATCTCTGCAAGATAAGCTGAAGCCTCCAGCTTTATCTCAGAAGGGATATTTTCTCTCTTTGGAGTAACCTTTTTCTCTGTTGTCTGATTGCCGCTTGCCTTGACTTTTTCTTCTTTTTTAAGTGTAAGATTATAATTTGCAAATCTCTTGTTGCCTTCTGCATCGACGGCTTCAATAACAACGATGTATTCTTCTTTGTCCTCAACATTGACATCAAAGGAAGCAATCGTATCGTTTTCAACTTCTTTATCGGAGCTGAAAGCTACCTTGAAATCATCGCTGTCTTTCTTGGCATAGCTTACCTTATATTCTCCGAATTTCGTCTCATCTTTTATAGAACCGCTGATAGACAGTGTTGTACCGTCATATACTATGTCCTTGCCTGCGTTTATAGTGATCGTAGGAGGAACAGAATCTCGCGGTCCCTGAACGGTTATCTTCTTTTCAGCGTTGGAAAGATTTCCTCCGATATCCTTGCACTCCGCGGTGAAAAGCACCTCTCCTGAGGAACTGCAGGAATAGATAACACTTCCCTGATAATTTGAAATTACCTTGCCGTTAGCCTTTAATGAAACATATGCTACTTCATTATCGTCCTTTGCTGAAACAGACACAAGTATCGAATCGCCTCTGTACGGATTCATATCAGATACTGTGATCTCAACTGTCGGCGGAAGATCGTCCTTGAACTGATCTGGATTTTCTGTCTTCTCCGCATAGATCAGCTCAACGCATGGAGCGCTCCACTGTCCCATCTCATCGCATACTTCGTATTTCTGGAGATAAACCTTATCGGTATCTATTACTCTTGGTACAGTTCCGTCTATCCAGTTCTGATCCTGAATGCACTTCCACTGATACTTTTCTTCCTTTATGCCCTTATTATCCTTGCTCTTTGCATCAGGATCATACGCATTGAAAGAAAGCGTGCATATCATTTTATCTGCCTGATCCGAAGCGGATATATCAGAGGTTATCTCAGCGACAGGTCTGCTGTGAACGTAAAGACAATCTGTCCAGTTTCTTGCATTTGACCACTTGCCGTAGTCCTTGAGGTGTTCATTGCCGTTTGAAGGATCGTCCTTCAGCTTTGAGGAAATGCTGTACTTGCCTGTAGCGTCAAAAACAGTTATAGGAGCGTTCTTTGTAAACGCACCGCTTTCGCCCTTGCTGTTTTCGTATACGGAAGCATCAAGGGTGTAATCCCAGTACTGCTCTCCGACAGGATCGTTTTCTTTATCAACAAAATGACCGTTATAGTCTATTTCGTCAGATGTTGTTATGGTATCTTCCTTTATGGAATAGTCAATACCGCTGAGCTCGTCTTCAATATACTTCTGTATAAGGTCAGGTGTTTTCAGAAGATCATACCAATCGAAATAAGCGCCATTAGAAGATCTGAAAAGATTGGTATACTGATCCTTTGAATCAGCTGTACCCAGTCCGATAAGCTCTATGTCCTTTTCTGTCAGTGATTTTATAGCAGAGCCTACAAAAAGATCATCGCTCAGATCGTAATTGCTGCTCTTGCTGAGATTTATCACATAATGCTCTGCGGAATCTCTCCATTCATGCTTGTCAAGTATATCGCTGAGCTCACTGCCGTTGATAGTAGACATCTTAATATTGCTGAATGTGAAATATGACTGCTGAGAGCAGCCGTGAGGGCCGTGACAGATTATGGGTCCAAAGCCTGTACCTGTATTTTTATCAGGGAGCACAAAGTTCTCGATCTTAGGCTCATTGTTTGCATAAACAGAAACAGTTCTTTCACTTGTGATGATCCTTACATTGAATTCATCATATGAATTGCTTACAGGTGATGTTGCAAGAACCTTTCCTGCTGATTGTGCAGAAGAGCTTATGCCGCCGTCACGGAATTCATCAGCGTCAATATCATTGAACTGAATAAGCTTAAAAGCACCGCCTGTAAGCAGAACACAGTAGCCGCTGAGCTTTCTGACTTTCTTGGGCTTATTGTTTTCTTCTGTAGTTGTTTCTGCGTTTTCCTCATCATTCTTCACTTCAACTTCTTTGATGGAAGTATTGAAAAGGAAACCGCCGCCCTCCATACTGTGCCAGTCGGTCTTGTCTCTGACCATATCAAACGAGAGCACACGCTTTGCCTGGATACCGTCATCTACAAATAGCCAGTCTCTGAGAGGAGCCCAGCTGTAGCCGACCATTTTTATTGAATCCTTTTCGTAAAGGATATGCTTGTCAAGGGTTGGAAGATGAGCATCCTGATAATTATAATGGTCGTATTCATCCCACGCAAATTTATCTCTTGCTGTAAGGGTAGTCGTGGAAACTGTAGAGAGATTTACGGAAAAGCCTTTGCTTTCCAGCTCTTTCTTTATATTTTCCGCGTTCTTATTAATAGTATTTATCTCGTCTGTATCTGCATTGCCGACAGTAACTACTATATCAACATTCTTTGCCTTGCTGATACCTGAATTTGTTACAGGAGCAACATTTACAACCTCGGTTTTGCTTTTGGTATTCTCGTTGTTAAAGCTGTCAGCACCGAGATATGCATCAGCTGAAATAAGCTTTGGAATAGTATCCTCGAAATACTCTGCCGCCTGAAGACGGAACTGGTATTTACCTACAGATGGAGCAGAATACTTTACCTTTGTTTCATTTCCGAGGCTGAAAACCTCTTCTTTTTCATCGGTAAAGTCACCGTCATTATCACTGTCAAAGTATACAGACCAAATTCTGCTGCCGATATTATCACCGTCGACAGAGAACGATGTATCTTCAAGCTCGAATACAGCCTTACCGTCAGCATCACGCTCTGCGGTATCTTTATCTACCCAGAATCCAGCCACAGGAGCAATATCTTCTGTAACATTCAGTGTGCTGTGATACAGAACATCTTCTCCGTCTTTATTTTTAGCTGTCAGAGTTACTCTGTATTTGCCTGCTTTAGTAATAACAAGTTTCTTTACAGTTGAAGTCGAAGCTTCATCATCGATCCTGATAGCATTCTGCAATGAAGGGTCAACAGCCTCAAAGCTCCAGTTGATAGTGCTCTCGTTCAGTTCGTCGATACCCTTGCTTTCTGATATATCAAGAGTAATAAGACGGTTTTCGCGGTGTGAACCTTCCGAGCCCTTTATATGCATTTCGGGTCCCTTTTCAAGAAGGACTGAATAAGGGTCTGTCATCTTACCTATCTCAATATCAGTCCCGTTCAGCTCGGTATTTTTTGCAATTATAGCACCGTTCAGCCTGAGGTGCTTTGCATTGATCTCAACCTTGCCATTAGGAGCGTATATGATGCCGTTTAAAGTAAGATCAGTACCCTGAATGACAATATCGCCGTTTTCAGTACAAAGGAAAACCTCGCTGTCATCTTCGTTCTGAACAGCATCATACATTATATTTCCATCAGCTTTTATATAGCCTACACCTGAAAAAACGGTGTTGCAGATTTTCATATCTCCCTTTGTATAAATAGAGGAGGAAAGATCATGTCTGCCATTGCTTAATGTCTGATCACCGTCATAAATAATATCATATGTTACTCCGCTGCTGAGTTTATATGAATAATCAGGCATTGCAGACCTTGCATCAGCAGTACTGAGAGCTCTTATATTGCCAGAGCGGTCATGAGCATTGAGCATTTCATTCAGATAGCATACTGAGGGTCCGCGATAATCGAACTTATCGCCTGTGTAGACATTTCCGTTTATTACAGCTGATGCGGTATTGATCACTGTATCATCTGCGGAATATATTACATAATCTGCATCAATATCAGCCGCCTGTACTCTTTCAGGATAGACTGAAGTTCCGAACTGAAAAGCTATAGCCGCAGTAAGAACAGAAGCAGTTATTCTTTTGAATATATTCTTATTCTTCATCATCTCTCTCCTTTCTGCGAATTATAACACTTGCAGTTCCTGCAGCCAGTGCTGCTGCCATAAATATTACAGAAGTTACGGGGAATTTTACTCCTGTATTTACGACCTTGGCTTTATTTCCGCCGTCTGCCGCAGCATAATTCTTTATGCCGTAATACGTAGTAAATTCCTGACCCTTCTGTACCTGTTCAGGCTCCCACTTGACTGCAACAGCTCCATCATCTATGGGAGAGTTTATATCTGTAGTGCTGTTCCACAAATCAGTATACATCTTATTCCAGTTTCCGAAATAGATCGCGTCAGGAGCATTTAAAACACCGTCTGTCTTACCATAAGCAGCAACAGCGCTGTTATTACTCATTTCAGCTTTCCATTCAGCAGGAATATTTCCCGTAAAGAATGCTTCGTTGGCTATCTCAGCATTTTTAACGGTGAATT
>JAEEGJ010002968.1_pt1 | contig 72132 bp, 60 predicted proteins | sample 8958761 | NCBI WGS metagenome assembly JAEEGJ01 (sample SAMN16246546, study PRJNA631951) | gut metagenome | biome: gut microbiome; feature: rumen; material: RS-attached | host: Bos | place: Iran: Karaj | collected 2018-10 | reverse complement strand
AACTGTAATTCAATGATAATAAATTGGTACACAGGGGGTTGGTTTATAGAGGTGTTGTTTCTAGAATTACACGCACCAACATTTTTGATAATCTTCGACAAAAATCATTTAATCGCAGGTGTAAATATTTGAAATATAGCGGATTGAAATTGATATCGATTGCAATTACAATAATTGTCAAATTTTGACTATATTTTATATTCAATACTTGAGCATTATAACCCAAATTATACCAAACAATTTATTGTTCTATTCAAGATGTTGATAATCAATATTTAGTAATAATGTGCTGGGGGTTAATCAATTACAATCTCACCACAAAAATTCCAAATGAAAAATCAACACCGTTTCCCGCTAAAAATGAGAGGGGTTGAGTGTAATTAAATATACCGTGTTGAAAACTTGAAAACAAGGGGCGTCAGAAGAGGGGTTTTAATTTTGTATCTTTGCAGTAACACAGAATTTACGGGTATTCGACGTAATTAGTTGATACATAAACAGCAGTCGTTTTTCGGATCGACACAACTATGTTTCACTTTATTCAATGCGTTGAAAATCTGTAAATTAGCACACAAAGACACACAAAAATATTTATAGAACACACATTTTATGGCAACAACGGAATTATTCATCAGGAAGAGAGACGGCCGTCGCGAGGCTTTCTCCATCGAAAAGATTAAAACGGCTATCCGCAAGGCCTTCCTCGCCGCTGGCGGTTTCGCCACCGAAGAGGAGCTGGCAGCCATCCTCGGACGCGTGCGCGTGAACAACGACATGACCGTGGAGGAAATCCAGGACCAAGTGGAAGTCGCCCTCATGGCCGAACGCTATTTCGTCGTTGCCAAGAACTACATCCTCTACCGTCAGCGTCACACCGAGGACCGCGAGACCCGCGAGAAGATAGAGTTCCTCACCAACTACTGCGACGCCTCCAACGCCGCCACCGGCTCCAAGTACGACGCCAACGCCAACGTGGAACGCAAGAACATCGCCACCCTCATCGGCGAGCTGCCCAAGTCGAGTTTCATCCGCATCAACCGCCGTCTGCTCACCGACCGCATCAAAGAGATGTACGGCAAAGAGCTGAGCGACAAATATATGTACTACCTGCTCAACCATTTCATCTACAAAAACGACGAAACCTCGCTTGCCAACTACTGTGCTTCCATCACCATGTACCCGTGGCTGCTCGAGGGCACCAAGCCCATCGGTGGCAACTCTATCGCTCCCACCAACCTGCGCTCGTTCTGCGGCGGGTTCATCAACCTTGTGTTCATTGTGTCGTCGATGCTTTCCGGTGCCTGCGCCACCCCCGAGTTCCTTATGTATATGAACTACTTTGTGGGCAAGGAATACGGCAAGGACTACTACAAACGTGCCGACGAGATTGTGGACCTCTCCATCAAGAAACGCTCCATCGACAAGGTTATCACCGACTGTTTCGAACAGATAGTGTATTCCATAAACCAGCCCACCGGCGCACGCAACTTCCAGTCGGTGTTCTGGAACGTGTCGTACTACGACAAATACTATTTCGAGTCGATTTTCGGCGAATTCTATTTCCCCGACGGGGAGAAACCCGACTGGGAAGGCCTCTCGTGGTTGCAGAAACGTTTCATGAAATGGTTCAACGCCGAACGCAAACGCTGCGTGCTCACCTTCCCCGTGGAGACCATGGCTCTGCTCTCGAAGGACGGCGACGTGATGGACAAGGAATGGGGCGATTTCACCGCCGAGATGTACGCCGAAGGACACTCGTTCTTCACCTACCTCAGCGACAACGCCGACTCCCTCGCCTCCTGCTGCCGCTTGCGCAACGAGATACAGAACAACGGTTTCAGTTACACCCTCGGCGCCGGCGGCGTGTCCACAGGCTCCAAGAGCGTGCTTACCATCAACATCAACCGTTGCGTGCAGTACGCCGTTAAGAACAACATGCACTACCTCACTTTCCTCGAGGAGATGGTGGACCTCTGCCACAAAGTGCAGACAGCCTACAACGAAAACCTCAAGGAGCTGCAGAAGAAAGGCATGCTCCCGCTGTTCGACGCCGGTTTCATCAACATCGGCCGCCAGTACCTCACCATCGGTGTGAACGGCATTGTGGAAGCTGCCGAGTTCCTGAAAATCAAGATTAACGACAATCCCGAATACGCCGCCTTTGTGCAGGACGTGCTGGGACTGATAGAGCGTTACAACCAGAAATACCGCACCAACGAGCTGATGTTCAACTGCGAGATGATTCCCGCCGAAAACGTGGGTGTGAAACACGCCAAATGGGACCGCGAGGACGGCTACGAGGTGCACCGCGACTGCTACAACAGCTATTTCTATGTGGTGGAAGACCCCAACATCGACCCGATAGAGAAATTCCGCCTGCACGGCGAAAAATACATAAGCCACCTCACCGGAGGCTCTGCCCTGCACCTCAACCTCGACGAGCACCTGAGCCAGGCACAATACCGCCAGCTCCTGCGCGTGGCCGCCAAGGAAGGCTGCAACTACTTCACTTTCAACATACCCAACACCATCTGCAACAAGTGCGGACATATCGACAAACATCACCTGAAACAGTGTCCCGCCTGCGGCAGCACCGATGTTGACTACCTCACACGTATCATCGGGTATCTGAAACGAGTTTCCAATTTCTCCGAACCGCGCCAGGAAGAGGCCGCACGTCGTTACTACGCCAAAAACGCCGAACAATGCTGAAATTTGCCAACCACGATGTAGTCTTTCAGGAGGTTCCTGACCAGATAACGCTGGCCATCAACATCTCCAACTGTCCCAACCACTGCCCCGGTTGCCACAGCAAATATCTGTGGAAGGACGTCGGAGACGAACTCAACAAGAATGCCCTTGAAAGACTTATCAGCAAAAACGAAGGCATCACCTGCGTGTGCTTTATGGGCGGCGACCAAGCACCGGCAGAGGTGTCGCAGTTGGCAAGTTTTGTAAAACAGAAATATCCCAAACTGAAAGTGGGCTGGTATTCCGGCAAGGAGGAAATATCTCCCGCTATCGACATACGCTCCTTCGACTACGTGAAAACCGGACGCTACGACGAGAAATGCGGCCCGCTGAGCTCGCCCACCACCAACCAACGTATGGTGAAACGCCTCGCCGACGGCCGTCTGGAGACCATAACTCACTTCTTCCAGAAAAAGAAAAACATCCAGCCCCAGAAACACGGCTGATTGATAGTTTGCAGTTTTGAGTTTGGAGTTTGCAGTTAGTTTATAGTTTGAAGTGTGGAGTTTTGAGTTTGCAGTTAAACAAATAAACAATTAAACAGTTAAACAACTAAACATCTAAACATCTTAACATCTTCACGCCTTCACATCTTCACCAATCACTAATCAATAAAAACAATGAAACACACCAAATTTCTTTTAACGGCCTTTGCCGCTGTGATTTTCGTTACATTCACAAACTGCTGTGGCAACAACGCCGAGACGCAAGCCGAAACGGAGGACACCATGCAAGCCGAACAACCGACATTCCTTACGGCCATCGAAGATTATCTTTCCACCGAAATTGGAGCCTCGTATTCCAAAGGCGATGTCTGCATCCCGTATTACGAAGTCGTTTACACTGACGAAACCGACACTACCGACATACGCGTGTGGGGCGACTGGTGGGTAGACAACTACAACATCGCCGGCGACACGCTGATAACAGTATCGGGCGGCAACCATCCAGGACTTTTCCATGTGCGTAAAGAGGGCACCAGTTTCGAAGTCATAGCCTTCGACCAAGTGGAGGACGGGGCAGGAAACGACGAAAGCGCAAAACGTATTTTCGGGGAACATTACAACGAATATAAAGGTGGCGACTCTTGTGGCCTGCTTGATGAAATACGTTACGAGACAATAGCAAGATATGTGAAGGAACACAGTCTGAACGTTACCCTGTGTAAGGACTACGGCTGGCCTGCCGTGGTACTGAAATTAGAATAGGCTATTCGGTAAGAAATCCGACCACACGACAAGCATGATAATACTCGCGACAAACAAGGCGACAAAACGCTCTAAATCAGATAATGTCTTAGATTGTATTACGGCGGGAATTTGTATTATCTCAGGATTGGCTTTGTTTATTTTTTCCTTCTGGATGTGGGTGGATTTCACCGACTTATTTTTGAATATATTAACGGGAAGTTGGTTTGCGATGGGACTTGTTATGATATATATGGCCTTGATGTTTATCGATAACTATAGGCGTTGGAACCGTGGCTTGGAGACGGTGTGGGTGGACGATGGGGTGCTTGTGATAGACTGCGAATGCAGCATACTGCGGAAGCATAAGGAGATACTGTTGTCCTCAATAATAAAAGTAAAGCAGTACAATAATATCGAGAGTTTGCGAGGTTTAGATGCCCCGGACAGACTGAAAGTCTTCTATTCGGGAATTCGGCGTTACCGTTTCGGGATGTGTATGAATTCCTACGAGCGCGACACCTTGGCAAAAATAATAATGGCCTTGGTGGAAGAGAGCAAACGTAAGGAAGAAGCGGGCAAAACGGATGACTCCATAAAATAACAGTGGTCAAAATCCCAATATATTGGGATTTTAGCATATTAAACATCAACTTTCCGGCAATTATTTGTTAAAAATCGCAATTTATTGCGATTTTATTTTGTCAGTTTCAAAAAAAAGTGTAATTTTGCAGCGAAAATCGCAACATATTGGTAATATGGATTTGGAAGAAATAGGAAAGAGAATAAAAGAACGCAGAAAAGAGCTTGGCGTGGACCAGCGAACCATTTCCGAATTGTCGGGGGTGGCTGTGAACACGCTTGTAGCCATCGAACGGGGGGAGGGGAATCCCCGACTTTCCACTTTGGCGGAGATACTCGACACAATAGGGCTGCAACTCGACTTACATCCTAAAAAGCTGAACTATGAGACAATGTAAAGTGTTTGTAAACAATAAGGAAGCAGGTCTTTTGCGTGAGGAAAACGGCGGCGGATACACCTTTTCCTACAACAGCGGTTACAACGGAAGTCCTGTTTGCCTTGCCATGCCTGTCCGAGAAACGACATACACATCGGAATACCTGTTTCCTTTCTTTTTCAATATGCTGTCGGAGGGTGCCAACCGCAAAATCCAGTCGCAGCTGCTACATATCGACGAAAACGACGATTTCGGCATACTGCTCGCCACTGCCCAGACCGACACCATAGGCACTGTAACAATAAAACCCTTGCCGTGATGGAGAAACTGACTTTCTGCCCTTCTACATTGAAAAAAGGTTACACAACCTATTCCCCCGAAGCCTGCCGCAGACTCTTTGACGGAAAACAGGTGTCGCACGTGCTCGACTTCGACAGTCCCAACAACGACACCGCAGATTCCACCGACTACGCCGCCCACATCGGTAGGATTTCCCTTTCGGGTGTGCAGCCCAAAGGCTCGCTTGTACTTAAAAACGGCATCCTCTCCAAACCCGACGAGGGCGAGCGGGGACAATTCATCCTGAAACCGGCTCCCGTTTCATACGCCCTGCTCGAACGCAAATTCTGTCCGGCAAACGAGCATCTCACCATGCAGATAGCATCGCAAGTCTACGGCATTGAGACAGCTGCCAACGCCCTCTGTTTCTTCCGCGACGGCGAGGCGGCCTATATCACCAAACGTTTCGACGTGGCTCCCGACGGCACGAAATACGCCCAGGAGGATTTCGCCTCCTTGGCAGGACTTACAAAAGCCAACGGCGGCAGCGACTACAAATACAATGTGCTGAGTTACGAGGACTGCGCCGAGATAATACACAAGTATGTGAGGGCGGCACAAGTGGATGTGCTGCGTTTTTTCCGCCTTGTCCTTTTCAATTACATCACACTGAACGACGACGCACATCTGAAGAATTTCTCGCTGATCGACAGAGGGAACGGCGACTACAGGCTGTCGCCCGCCTACGACCTTATCAATACAAGTCTGCACCTGCGCGAGCCGCGGATATTCGCACTTGAAAAAGGCTTGTTCAAAGAAGGTATGACAATAAACGACACCCGCACCGTAGGCAGAGACGATTTTATGGAGTTCGGCAGAAGGACCGGACTGCCCGAACGACTTGTGAAAAACGAAATAGATGCTTTCTCCGAAGTGTCGTCGGTGGCCATGGAGCTTATAGGCAATTCGTTCCTTTCGGAGAAATTGAAAAAAGCCTACCTCCTGTCGTACAGTTACCGCTGCTCCACACTAAAAGCGTAATTATATAATAATCAATATTTTAATATGACACTCCTCGCAACAAACAAGGCGACAAAGCTATCCGGAGCCGAAAATGCGAAAATGTTGCTCCCATCTGTTTTACTCTTTGTTGTCGGCATTATTCCTGTATGTGCACTCTCAATCCTAACGCAAGAGGAACTTTGGTTGTTGTTGATAATATTACCGCAGTTGTTTGTTATACTATATATTGGTTTCAGCCTTTTGGATTGCTATCTGAAATGGAACTATGCCGAAGAGACAATCTCGGTGCAATACGAGACACTTATAATTGAGTGTCGCCGAAGCCTTTTCCGACACCGCAAGGAGATACCACTCTCCACCATCGACTGCGTGGTGATTTGCGATGAGCCCCTCCCCGAAACCTTGAAAGTGGTTTATTCAGGCTCACACCGCTACCGTTTCGGGATATGCATGACAGACGAGAAACGCGACTTTTTGGCCAAAGCAATCATGGCCTTGGCGGATGAATATAAATGACAAAAAAAGAAAAAAACAAAATAATTAAAATAAATCGTATATTTGTTTTTGCAACGATAGTTTGTAGAAATGGCTATATTATTGATACATACCGATATACGTTGCAAAAGTAATGAATCTAAATCTTAAAAAATATCGATATGAAAGGTTATAAGATTTTACGCAAAGTGTTGGCAGCCTCGGCAATAACCGGAGCTATGTTCGTTATGCAGGCCTGCTACGGCACTCCCGTACAGAACCGTTGCGACGACGACACCATCGTGGATATGGAGGAAGTTATTGAAGACGAAAATGCTGTTGCCGAAAACGTCGAAGCTACCGAAAACCTCGAAACTTCGGAAACAGAAACTGTGGCCGAATAGCAACTGCCTATGTTGCAGGCTTTTCACAACTACTTCCGCCGCAAGGAGACTCAGCTGCACGAGCTGAACTACCTCTTTTGGGAGTGCACCCAGCGATGCAACCTCAACTGCCGCCATTGCGGCTCCGACTGCACAGCCTCGTCCCTGCAGCCCGATATGCCTTTTGCCGATTTCCTCAAGGCCATCGAACCCCTCGAACAGCGTTTCAAACGTAACTCCATACTTATCGTCATAACCGGCGGCGAGCCTCTGCTGCGTGCCGATTTGGCCGACTGCGGAAGTGAACTACGCAAACACGGCTTCCCGTGGGGTATTGTAAGCAACGGCTACGCCTACGACGCCGTCATGCACAGCAAACTGATGGATGCCGGACTTGCCACCATCACCATCAGCCTCGACGGACTGCGCGACACCCACGACATGTTCCGCAAACGGCAGGGCAGTTTCGACCATGCGTTGAACGCCATAACACTGATTGCCAACGAGAAACGCAACCTCACCTACGATGTGGTAACCTGCGTTAGTCCGCTGAACTTAGGCCAGTTGCCTGAGATGAAACAGATGCTGATAGAGCACGGGGTAAAATACTGGCGTTTTTTCACCATCGCCCCTATTGGCCGGGCCGCCACCGACGACGGCCTGCAGCTCGACGGCCCACAGATGCGCCAGCTGATGGATTTCATAGTGGCTACCCGCAAAGAAGGCAAGATTAACGCCACTTTCAGCTGCGAGGCCTACACAGGGCCGTACGAGCGCAAGGTGCGCGACTGGTTCTATTTCTGCCGCGCCGGCATCACCATAGGCTCGGTGCTGATAGACGGCTCCATCTCGGCCTGCCCCAATATCGACCGCGGTTTTGTGCAGGGCAATATCTACAAAGACAACCTGCTGGATGTGTGGGAAAACCGTTTCCAGCCTTTCCGCGACCGCAGCTGGACCAAGGCGGGACAGTGCGCCCGGTGCAAGGAATACAAAAACTGTCTGGGCGGCGCCATGCACCTGCACCCCGACATTACAAGCGGCATAACACTTTGCCACTACAATAAGATAGTTGAGAGTTGAAAGTTGAGAGTTGAAAGTTGAAATGTGGGCGGGGCTTCGACAGGCTCGGAAAACGCGGAATAAACTCGGAACTCGGAGGGCAGAACTCGGAACAAGCGGACATTGGAAATTTCTATAGAAATACAATAAATACAACAATATTAGAACATAAGTAAAAACGAAAAACAATATAAAACAAGAAAAAAAACGATAAATTAAAATATTAATAATCTGAGCTTTACGCTCTTGTTCTCTTTACGGTAAAAATCGCCATTTTAATAGTACACGAGAATAAGCAAGCGAGGGGTTCACGCTTTGAGCGTGAGCTGTTTCGCGTTTATTAGTGTACATAGGTATGGCGATACCTACCGTAAATGATAAGCGATAAAGAAATGGCCACGCCTTTTTTCTTTTGGGGGCTTATGGAGTGAGGGCAGAAGGGTTCACAAAAAGAACAATATGCAGCGAATTAACATTATTGACACAATTGGACGTGACAAACACGTTGAGAACATAGAGGGTGGTGAATTCTCATACAAACAAGTTTTATTCAATGTAACGCAAAGTCATTGGAAGTTAGATATTCGTTTTTTTGATGCAGCAAAAAATACCGCCGTATTAGTAGAAACAAAGCAAAGACAGGTGGATTCTGACAAAAATCAGCTTTTTGATTATGTTGCATTGGAGCAACGATTAAATAGAAACACAAAGATTGTTGCAATATTGGCTGATACAAGTTTGACAAACAAAATTCGTGTATGGAAAATATGGAGAAATTCATCGGAAGAACTTCTTGAAGAAAATGTATTAAAGTCGTTTGATGAATATGCCAAACTGTTTGAACGGCAAACATATAACAATGCACCTGCGGTATTGCAAAATACAAACGAGTTAAATGAACTTTTGCATACAAACGGAATAAAGGAAGGTAAACGGAGTCAATTTGTCGGAACTTGTATGTTGGCTTTGAAAAATGATTTGGTTTATAAAGATCGAACGACAAGCGAAATTCTTGCAAACATTAAAGCAAAACTGGGTGACTACTTGCAGAACAGTGTCAATAAGGCCGAGAAAATAGCGCTGCTCTCTACTAATGTTCTTCAGGACCAGAATGTTGAAGCGTTAGAAGCACAACATTTTGAAGAGATTTTAGATTTCATAAATAAAAAAATCCTCCCCTATATAAAAGATGATTCAACCAAAGGACAAGACATTTTATCTTACTTCTTCACGACATTTAGCAAGTATGTTAACAGAGGAGATAAGAATCAAGCATTTACTCCAAATCATATTGCACATTTTATGTGTAAAGTGGGTGGAATAAATAAAAATCTAAGAGTTTTTGACCCTACGTGTGGCTCGGGAACTTTTCTTGTTCAGGCAATGACGCAAATTTTGGATGAATGCGATACTGAAGCAGAGAAAAAAAACGTAAAACAAAATCAAATTTATGGTATTGAGTACGATCGTGATGTGTATGGATTAGCAACTACAAATATGTTGATTCACAGCGATGGTAATTCTAATATTATTCAGGCATCTTGTTTTGATAAAGCTAATTGGATAAAAGAAAAGAACATTGATCTAGTTTTGATGAATCCTCCTTATAATGCGCAAAAGACTGTTGTTCCACGTGATTATGCTAATACATGGGGAAGTTCAAAAGAAGATCCGAGTAAAGGTCTTTATTTTGTCCGATACGTGGCAGACACCATCGGGCAAGGTCGTTTGCTGACACTTTTGCCTATGCAATGTGCCATAAAAACAAACACAATTATTGCCGACATAAAAACAGATATGTTGTGTCGTCACACTCTTGACGCTGTGTTCTCGTTTCCGGCAGAAATGTTTTACCCTGGTGCAAGCGCAGTGGCTTGTTGCATGGTATTTAAATTGGGGCAGCCGCATCCACGCAATTATGAAACTTTTTTCGGCTATTTCAAAGATGATGGTTTTGAGAAACGTAAAGGAGTCGGACGCACCGATATAAAAGGCCGTTGGGCTGACATAGAAAAAGAATGGCTTTATTTATATGAGCATCGCTTGACTGAGCCGGGTCTTTCGGTTATACAGCGCATTGACAGAGGTAGTCAAGAATGGTGCGCTGAAGCGTATATGGAAACGGATTACAGCACATTAACGGATGCTGATTTTATCCGTAAAATGCAAGATTATGCTGCGTTCTTAATTAGTAGCGAGGAGGCACAGCAATGAACACAGAGAATTGGAAATGGTTTCGTTACGATGAAATATTCGAAATCAAAAAAGGTTTTTTTAATAAAAAGCCGGAAGAAGGTGGATTGGGAACAATCCCTTTTATTGGAGCAACGGATTCAAACAATGGAGTAACATCGTGGTACACTAAAGACGAAATTGATTCTACGCCTAAAGCAGAAAACACAGAAAATGTCCCATTAAATGAGAAAATATTTGACGTGCCATGTATTACAGTATCAAATAATGGTTCCGTTGGTTTTGCTTTTTATCAAACGCAACCATTCACTTGCTCTCATGATGTAAACCCATTATATCTAAAAGATAGAAGAATAAACCTAACACCATCTCTTGCTTTTTTTCTTTGTGGGATTATTGAATGTGAGCAATTTCGTTGGACTTATGGGCGCAAATGGCGTCCTGAAAGAATGCCAAGTTCTCTGATAAAACTACCAATGAAAGAGGATGGACAACCCGATTGGCAATGGATGGAAGAGTTTGTAAAAAACGTACTGTTGCCAAAAATGCCAGAAAAGGCACGTCAAGTTTGGGAGAAAAGATATGATAATAAGCCTCTTTCTGCTCAAAAATTGGAGTTGAAAACAGATGAGTGGCAGTGGTTTAGAGTGGGAGATTTGTTTGATTTGGAGCCGACCAAAGGCACAACCACAAATGAAATGGTTGAAGGGTCTGACATCATGTACATTGCCGCTAAAAAAGAGATGAATGGTATGAATGGGTATTTTGCTTTAGAGGGAAATGAAAATTATATTTCAAAGGGCAATTGTATAGTTTTTATTCAAATTGGAGCAGGGAGTGCTGGTTATACAACATATCAACCATTTGACTTTATAGGCATGTCTGGAAAAACAACTTGTGGATACAATAAGCACTTGAATCAATATGTTGGATTGTTTTTGATGTCTGTATTAGACAAAGAACGTCCTCGCTATAGTTTTGGTCGCAGTTGGACAGGTGACAGATTGGCCAACACTCGCATCAAACTCCCCGCCATCCTCAACGCTCAAGGCGAGTACGAGCCCGACTGGCAGTGGATGGAAGATTACATCAAAGGGTTGCCTTATTCGGGGTGTCTGTAATTTATCCTTCTTTTGCCCTTACAGGGCGCTAATCGGTATCGTTTCCATTTCCGTGGCGTTGCCACGGTCTAACAGGTTTTGGACTTTCAGGGGGGAGCGGAAAGTGAGGAGTAAAATCCCCCTAACCCCCTTAAAAGGGGGAACTTTTTAGACCAACAATTAAACAGTTAAACAATAAACATTTCAACAATCTTTTTCACTCATCACAGATCACTGATCACAAAACAATTAAACAGTAAACACTTCAACAATCAACCTTTCTCCGTCCAGTCTCCGTTGTCCTTGATTAGTTGCACCAGACGTTCCACGGCTTCGCTTTGGTCGATGTTGCGGCACACAACTTCTTTGCCTTTGTAGAGGGTAATTTTGCCTTTGCCGCTGCCCACGTAGCCGTAGTGTGCGTCGGCCATCTCGCCGGGGCCGTTCACAATGCAGCCCATAACGCCTATTTTGATGCCTTTCAGGTGCGAGGTATGCCGTTTTATCTCCTGCAGAGCCTGCTGTATGTCGTACTGTGTGCGTCCGCACGAGGGGCAGGAGATATATTCCGCCTTGAAAATCTTGGCACCCACGGCCTGCATAATATCCTGAGCCACAGGCGAATCGTCGTCGATTTCGGCTATCTCGCCGTCGATGAGCATGCGTCCCAGCTCGGCGGCGCCGCGGATGCTGTATTCCTTGTCGTCGCCGTAATGCGGTGCTATCTTGCGTTTGTCGGTGCAAGGCTCGAAAGCGGTTTTCAGTTTCAGAATATCGTCCTCCGACACTTTCTTTCGTGGCAGATGTTCCACAATGGATTTTGCCACAGGGATTTCCGCCACGGGACTCTCGGTGAGCGACACCCTCAGCGTGTCGCCGATGCCGTCCAAAAGCAATGTACCTATGCCCGCCGCCGACTTGATGCGTCCCTGCTCGGCGTCGCCGGCCTCGGTAACACCCAGATGTATGGGGTAGCTCATGCCGTTTTGCAACATTTTCTGCACCAGCAGACGTGTGGAATAGACCATCACCTTGACGTTGCTGGCTTTCATCGAAAACACCAGCTTGTGGTAGTCCATATTGCGACAAATCTGTGCAAATTCCACCGCCGATGTGGCCATTCCCAGCGGGGTGTCGCCGTAGCGGCTCATTATGCGTTCCGACAGCGAGCCGTGGTTTACGCCAATGCGCATGGCGGTGCCGTGTTTCTTGCAAATCTCCACAAGGGCGGACATACGTTCCTGAATGCGTTTCAGCTCGTCGGCGTATTCTTGGTCGGTGAAGGTGGTCTTTCCCGTGTTGCGGTCCACGTAGTTGCCGGGGTTCACGCGCACTTTCTCCACAATGGTGGCGGCCACTTCGGCGGCCTTGGGGTTGAAATGTATGTCGGCCACAAGGGGGACGTTGTAGTTGCGTTTAAGCAGTTCGTTTTTGATGTTGTACAGATTTTCGGCGGCTTTCACGTCGGGGGCGGTGATACGCACCATCTCGCATCCGGCGTCGGCCAGAGCCATGGTCTGGTCCACGGTGGCACGTGTGTCCATGGTGTCGGTGTTGGTCATCGACTGTATGCGAACGGGGTTGTCGCCGCCAAGGGCGAGGTTGCCGATAAGTATTTCGTTGCTTTTGTATATCATTGGGTGTCAGATGTTATTGAGCGTTTTCCACCAGAATCTGCACGGTGGAGCGACTGCGCTGCTCGAGCAGTATGTTGCGCTGCCCTACGATGGAACGAATTATGTCATCGTTGTAGTAACGTATGGTAATCAATTGCAAACCAGTGTTGTATCTTACTTTGAACGACTTTTTCAGCAAAGGTATCAGTTTTTCGAAAATCATGTCGTTGTTGTCGAGGCAGACGGAGAAACTCAGTGCGGAATTTTGCATCATATTGATTTTCAGTCCTGTCTGTGCGAAAGTGCCGAAGATGGCATGCAGGTTGTCCTCGGCTATGAACGAGAAATCCTTGGGCAGGATGGAGAGCAGTATCTGGTTGTTTTTGAAGATATAAAGCGGTGTGCGTGGTTTGATGGTCTTAAAATCGCCGATGGTGGAGCCCTCCTCGTCGGGAGTGATGAAAGATTTTACAAGCAATGGTATATGCTTGTTTTGCAGTGGTTTGAGAGTTTTGGGGTGTATTACGGAGGCACCGAAATAGGTCAGCTCGATGGCCTCGTTGTAGGGGATATGCTCTATTTTTACGGTCTTTTCGAAATATTTGGGGTCGGCGTTGAGGAAACCGGGCACGTCTTTCCAGATGGTCATCGCTTCGGCGTCGAGACAGTAGGAGAGCACCGAGGCTGAGTAGTCGGAGCCTTCGCGGCCGAGGGTGGTGGTGGCGCCCATGGCCGAGCCGGCGATAAAGCCTTGGGTTACAACCATTTTGTGGACGTTGAAAAGGGGTTTCAGCAGTTTGTCGGAGGCGCTCTGCGTAAGCTGCCAGTCGATTTTTCCTTCGCGGTAACGGTCGTCGGTCTTGATCACCGAACGCACGTCAAACCACTTGTTTTCAAGGTTTTTAAAGTTGAGGTACTCGCTCACTATGGTGGTGGACATCAGCTCGCCGAACGACACAATCTGGTCGTAGTTGTAGTTGTAGTCGAACGAGGCGTTGCAGATGCGGTCGTGGATCTGTTCGAAAAAGAGGTTTAGCTTGGCTATTATCCCTTCCGACTGGTTTTCAAATAGTTGCTGCGCTATCTCGGTGTGGTAGTCGGTGAGTTTGGCGAAATTTTCGTCGAAATCGGGCGGCTGCATATCCCCTTGAGGGACAAGCTTTTCCAACAGGTTGGTAGTCTTGCCCATGGCGGAGACCACCACCAGCAGGGGCTCGCCGTAGTACTGTTCCACTATGTGGGCCATGTTTTTCACCGCTGAAGCGCTGTTCACCGAAGCGCCACCGAATTTAAAAACCTTCATAACTATCTATTTTACAATAAGTTTATCTGTAAAAAACGTCTCTCCGTCAACGGTGAGCCGCACTGTGTAGGTGCCGCACGGCAGTTTCGAGACATTGACTTTTTCGCCGGAATGTATATTTTTTATTCCCAACACTTTAGCACCAGTTTGGGAGAAGATTGCCATATCGACATTTCCGCCCAACTCGGGGAACTCAATCGTCACTGTTTGGGTTGCGGGATTGGGGTACATCATTACAAAGCCGCCTATGACGTCGGCAGGGAGGCTAACTCGGATATTTGCTGTGTCGGCTATGGCAAGGGTGTATTCGCCGGTTTTCAGCGGATAAACGGTGAGATAGCCCTGAGTGCGGGAGCCTTCCAAAGTCGATTCCATGTAATGCCAGTCGTCGGCGGGGTTCTCGCGATAGAGCACCACCAACGAATCCACCGAGGCCGTTTCTTCAAGGAAATTCTCGTCGAGGAATGCGTAAGGTGCTGTGGTCGAGGTGTGTCGGCTGAAGAAGAACTTGCCAGTAAGACGGTTGCGCAGGTCGCCACTCACTGTCCAGTAGCGGTTGGCCATACGTTTTACAGCCGTGTCGGGATTTTTCATTGCGTCTGGAGCGACGAAATGGTGCTGTACGTGCAGGAAATTGCTGTCGCGCACCATCAAATTCTGTTCGGTGAAATATGCCGACGTGAACTGCCTGCTACCGGGAGTTTTCGCAATTGCACTGCCGGTGGTGATGGCGTCGGAAAGGGTGTTGTAGAAATCCACGATGGCGAATTTGGGTGCGAAAGGCAGCGCGAAGGTCTGATTACCAAACTGCCCGTCGAAAGCCATTATCTTTGTAACGCTGTCCCAAGTGTCGGAGAAGAAGGTTATTGGCACACGGTTGCCGTCGGCTAACTGCGTGGTGCCCACGGTGCGTTGGCGCATATAAACTGTTGTAGCTGTGCCGTTTGTCCGCATCGAGTCGATGGAGAAATGTGTGAATCCGGGGGTAAAGACGTGGAAGTCGAAGAATTTTGTCAAATCCACACCGGAATAGAGCGACAGCGAGTCGCGGAGCTGTGCCGAGGTGAGGCTGCCGAAGGCGTGGTTGGCGAACAGCCGACGCATAGAGGCGTAGAACACCGAGTCGCCGAGATATCCGCGCAGCGAGTGCCAAACCGTTGCTCCTTTGTTATACACTGTACCAGAATAGGTCAGCGGGTCGGGGATGTTGGCCACGGAGTGGTAGGTGGAGTCGGTATGGTGCATGGTACGTATCACCTTTTCGAGGTTGTCCTGATAGTATTCGGTGGCAGCCTCTTTGCCGAAAGCCGCTTCCATAGCCACCTCCTCGCAGAACGACGCACCGCCTTCGTTGAACCACATATCGGCCTGTGTTTCGCAGGTAACGAGGTTGCCAAACCAAGCGTGGGAAAGCTCGTGACACACCACCATCTGGCATACGGTGCTGCGGTCGCCGATGCATTGTCCTATCAATGAGATATTTGCCACGTGCTCCATCGAGCCGCGCGGAGTGCCCACATATCCCACACGTCCCCAGCGGTAGGGGCCGAAACAACGCTCGAACATCGGCACCACGGTGTCGAGGATGGCAAAGGTGTTGGCAATGTTGTTGCTGTCGCCGGAAAGGAAACGCACCTCGAGCGGGTAAGTCCCGTAAGGGCTGTTAATGTTTTTGCTATGCAGACGGAAATTGCCGATGGTTACCGACGAGAGGTAAGTAGAGATGGGATGCGCCACACTGTAGTGGAAAGTGCGGCTGCTGTCGGAGGCGTAGGCGCTCACCGAATCGCGGATGCCGCTGCAGGTGGCTTCCCAGCCGCGTGGCACCGTTATGGAGTATTGGTAGGTGGCTTTGTCGGCAAACACGTCGCGACAAGGGAACCACGCTCTGCCGAAGGTGTGCGGCGTCTCCTCGAACACCGCCCCGAGGTTGTAGATGATGTTTCCCGCAAAATGGAAACCGCCCATGCCGTAGTTCTCCACATAGCCCGTGCTGTGGTAGAAAACACGCACCATAAGGGTGTCACCAACACTAATTCCGTTTGGCACGCCGATTGTGATGTAACGGTTGTCGTAATTCACCGTACTGCGGGTGTTGTTCACAAAAACGGAATCCACCGTGGCGGCCTTTAGGTCGAGGGTGAAGGCAGGTACTTGACGTAAAAGCTTGACACTTAGGTCGGTATGTCCGACAAGGGTTTGGGAAACATTATGGTTGACATCGAGGCAGATGCGGTAGTTGAGCACATCCACAGAGTCGGCGGTCTGTGCCGAGATGTGGGATGAAAGCATTGCCACAATGACGGGCAGCAGTCCCAGAAACGTTTTCTTCATTTCTTATTTTATTGATTGAACCACTTTCAGGGCTTTTTCTAGCTCCGGGTCGGTGGTGAGGTAAATCTCGTAGAAGGCGTCTTGTCCGTAGAGCAGTTCGGCCATATAGGCTTTGATGCAGGTTTTCAGCTCTTTGCCGTGTGCCGCAATGGAGGCTTTGTCGCGCGGAACGCCGTGTTTTTCAGTATATTGGACAAAAGTCTCCAGACCGGCGTTGTCCACGTTGAAGTTTTGCACAAAGCCGTCGGCGGAGGGGTATTGTTTTTTCAGCTCGTTGCCGTGACGGTCGATGTACTCGAAGGCGTATTTCTGTATCAACCCCTTGCGTATCAGTGCGTTGTAATAGATATACGTTACATCTTTCTGATAAGGGATTATTATGTCGGGCAGTATGCCGCCGCCGCCGTAAACCACGCGACCGTTTTTGGTGTAGTATTTCACGGTGTCGTCTTTGGGCTTGTAGTTCATCGAGTCGGAGAGTTCGGCGGTGAGCCGCAACAGGAAGTCCTGATAGTACTCGTCGCTGCCTTTTTCGTAGGGACGTTGTATGCACCTGCCCGAAGGGGTGTAGTAGCGTGCCACGGTGAGTCGCAGCGCCGAGCCGTCCTTCAGCTGGAACTGCTCCTGCACAAGACCTTTGCCGAAAGAGCGCCGTCCCACTATGGTGCCGCGGTCGTTGTCCTGAATGGCACCCGCCACAATCTCGCTTGCCGAGGCGGAGAATTCGTCGATCATCACCACAAGGGCTCCCGTGGTGAAATCGCCGTTGGCGGTGGCGAACGACTTGTGTTTGCGACGGTCGCGGTCCTCGGTGTAAACGATAAGGTCTTTGTTGTTGGCAAGGAACTCGTCGACGATGGCCACCGCTTGGTCGAGGTAGCCGCCCGCATTGCCTCGCAGGTCGAGAATCAGCTTTTTGGCACCCCTCTCCTGCAGGTAGTACAGGGCGTTGACAAATTCCGAATAGGAGTCGGACGAAAATTCCTCGAGTTTGATGTAGCCCACTCCGGGAGTGAGGATGCCTTTGTACGAGACGCTGTTTGTCACTATCACATCGCGTTTCAGGGTGTAGCTCAGCAGTTTGGGCACTCCGGAGCGTTTCACTCCTATGCGCACCTTGGTGCCTTTCTTGCCTTTGAGCTGATGAATGACATCGTCGTTGGTGATGCCTTTGCCAGCCACCACGCTGTCGTTGATGGTAATGATACGGTCGCCGGCCATGACGCCCGCTTTCTCGGCGGGACCGCCTTTGATGGTCTGTATCACAAGGATGGTATCCTCGTCGAGGCGGAACATCACGCCTATGCCCTCGAAATTGCCCTCTAGCGATTCCATCTCCGCCGTAAGGGTGGATGCGGGGATATATACCGAGTGCGGGTCGAGGTTGTTGAGTATCGTTGCAAGTGCCTCATCCACAAGGGAGTCGAACGACACGGTGTCCACATATTTGGTGCTGATGAGATACAGCAGGTCGGAAATTTTCGACGATGCCGAATAGCCGTCGCCGCTGTTGGAATGTACCATCACATTGTCGTACTTGCTCACGGGAGCCAGAACGACGCCAATAATTATTCCCACGGCGGTGGCCACAGCTATCCACAGTGCCACGAAGGAGACTTTTATCCTTTTCATCGTAAACAGTGATGCGGTTTAGAAATTGGCGTTGCCCGGAGTACGCGGGAATGGTATCACGTCGCGGATGTTGGCCATGCCTGTTACGAAAAGCATCAGACGCTCGAAACCGAGGCCGAAGCCTGCGTGCGGACAGGTGCCGAAACGACGGGTGTCGAGATACCACCACATGTCTTTCATGGGTATGTTAAGCTCTTCGATACGGCGGAGCAGCTTGTCGTAGCTCTCCTCACGCACGGAGCCGCCTATTATCTCGCCAATCTGTGGGAAAAGCACGTCGGTGCCCTGAACGGTCTTGCCATCGTCGTTCTGTTTCATATAGAAAGCCTTTATCTCCTTGGGGTAGTCCACCATGATGACGGGTTTCTTGAAATGATGTTCCACAAGGTAACGCTCGTGTTCCGAAGCGAGGTCTACGCCCCAGCTCACGGGGAATTCGAACTTATGTCCTTTGGCGGCAGCCTCTTCGAGGATGCGTATGCCTTCGGTGTAGGGCAGACGAACGAAATCGGTGTCCACCACGCTCTTCAGACGTTCAATAAGACTGTTGTCGATCATCTTGTTGAGGAACTCAAGGTCGTCCTTGCAGTGGTCGAGAGCCCAGCGTACGAGGTATTTGATAAACTCTTCCTCGAGCTGTGTGAGGGTGTCGAGGTCGTAGAAAGCCATTTCCGGTTCAATCATCCAGAACTCGGCCAAGTGGCGCGGGGTGTTGCTGTTTTCGGCACGGAAAGTGGGGCCGAAGGTATAGATTTTGCCAAGTGCTGTTGCGCCAAGCTCGCCTTCCAGCTGTCCGCTTACGGTTAGGGCTGTGAACTTGCCGAAGAAGTCCTGTTCCCAGTCTATCTTGCCTTCCTTGTCGCGGGGCGGATTTTCGGGGTCGAGGGTGGACACGTGGAACATCTCGCCCGCACCTTCGCAGTCGCTGGCGGTGATGAGCGGGGTGTGGAAATAGAAGAAACCGCGTTCGTGGAAGAAGGTGTGTATGGCGTAGGCCATCTCGTGGCGCATACGCATCACGGCACCGAAAGTGTTGGTACGCAGACGCAGGTGTCCTATCTCGCGCAGGAACTCCATGGAGTGACCTTTTTTCTGCAAAGGATAGCTGTCGGGGTCGGCTTCGCCGTAAACCACTATCTTCTCGGCCTGAATCTCCACTGCCTGTCCGGAGCCTTGGCTCTCAACCAGTTTTCCTTCCACGCCTATGCAGGCGCCCGTGGTTATGCGGCGCAGCTCTTCCTCAAATTTGGCGGGGTCGGCCACCACTTGTATGTTGTGTATTATGCTTCCGTCGTTGACGGCTATGAAGGCCACATTCTTGTTGCCGCGTTTGGTGCGGACCCATCCTTTGACACAAATGGAGGTGCCGATCAGCGCCGACACATCCTCTTTCAGCAGATACTTAATCTCGTAACGTTTCATTGTTTATATTGTTTTATTGTTTTACTTCTGTTCCTGCACGTAGCATTTTTTCAGCTCTCCTTGATTGACATTGAACGACATCACCTGCCAGCAGTCGACGGCGTTGCCGTTCTCGTCGGTGGCGGGAGTCCAGCCGTTGGGCAGCTGTCTGGCAATCTCCAGCACCTGGTTCGACAACTCGAACAGCACCCCTTTCCCTTTCGAGGCGATGGCCCATTCGCTGGCTTCTCCGTGGCAGTTCACCTTGAAGAGAAGTACTGTGCGGAACATCATCTCTTTGGCGCGCGGGTCGGTCAGTGGATGGCCGTCGAACCACGCCTGCAGAGCCTCCATGCCCTCGGTCCAGGCAGGGAAGGTGGCCGCCTCGGGCAGTTCTTTATAGCGGTCACTGGCGCCCCAGTGGTCGCAGCGGTACACATGCTCGGGGTTGCAATCGGCGGAAGCTGTGGCCGGGCCGACGGTATTGAAATCTGACGGCGTCCAAGTGGAACTCACGATGCGGCCGGAGTCGAGCATGATGCGCTGTTGTCGCTCCAACTGAAACTCCTTCATTCCAAAAGTACCTTCTTTTTCCTCGCCGTATTCTATCGTTTGTTCGCCGTTCATCCAGAAGGCGAACACTTTGCCGTCGATAACCCGTTCGGGCTTGAATATCCAGTCCAGCCTAACGGTGTCCTCGTTATGCTCGAAGAATCCCAGTCCTGACCATAGGGTGATGTTGTTGATGAACAGCGAGTCGTGGCTGATGCTCCATGTACAGATGGGGGCTCCGTTGCGTTGGAAGTTTTCCCAGCTGAAGGGGAACTGCATGGGGTCGTAATCCATTAGCGACATCAGCAGAGGGCGGAAGTCGGAGGTTGCAAAATGCCCCTCATGGCTGTCATACATCACCTTTTCGTGGCCTCCGCCGCTTTGGAGATAGAAAGAGAGATAGCATTGGTTCAGGTATGCAATAGTATATTTGTCCATGAACGCATGGTCAGACGTGTCTTTGGCGGAGATGCTTTGCATCCGCTCTAAATCCTTGGCGGTCAACAGCTGGTCATCTATCACTTTGCCGTAGCGTATGTAGACATAACGCACTCCGTCGATTTCTACACGCTTGCCCTCTTCTGTAACCTCATGGTTAATCTCCAGCACACCGGAGAACCAGTCGGCCACCACTGCACCATCATTTGTAGCGGGTTGTTCAGACAGTGGGGCGATGTTGAAATAGCCTGGAGCGGCAACGGTGTCTATCCGTTTCCCTTCGTCAGGCCAATAGGTGCCCGTGCGGCCACTATAGCGGCGGGTGTCGACATTGACCAGATACAGATTTCCTTCGCTGATACGCCAGGTGGCAATATGGCCGCGGTAGTTGGCAGTGCTCCAACCATGGAAGGGCGACTCGGTATTTGTGCGGATATACAGCACCTGTAGCGGCGAGGGATGTCCCCAGCTCACCGCCAACTCATATTTCTTCCCACCATACAGGATGTAGTCGGGATATTGCTCTGTGGCTTGCAGCAGAGGCGTAAAAGCCGCAAGACAGAGAAAAAACGTTATCGCCTTTATATATTTCATTATTGTTACTTTAGATATTAATTCAATCTTTATTTTTCCTGTTTGTTTTTACGCACTTCTATGTCGCTTTCGAACTTGAAAATGCGGTGTTCCTCGCTGCGTTTGCAGATAAGCACGGTGTTGTCGTCGCCGGCGATGATGTAGTCGTCGAGGCCCTGCAGTACCACAGTCTTGTCGTTGGGCAGGTTGATGATGCAGTTTTTTACGTCGTAGGTGAAAACGTTGTCGCCAACCACCACATTGCGGTTGTCGTCCTTGTCCACCGATTCGTATAGCGACTGCCATGTCTCCACGTCGGACCAGCGGAAGTCGGCCTCCATAACGTGCACGTTGTCAGTCTTTTCCATAATGCCGTAGTCGGCGGAGATGGGCTGGCAGGTGGCGTAGATTTGCTCCACCTCCTCGTAGGGAGTGGCGGGGGTTATCTTGTCGAAAAAGGTTGCCACATCGGGCAGATAGCGGCGGTAGGCCTTTTCGAGGGTGGGCAGGCTCCAGATGAAGATACCGGCGTTCCACAGAAAATCGCCGCTGTTGAGGAACTGCACGGCCATGTCGTAGGGCGGTTTCTCGGTGTAGGTTATAACCTCGTGCAGTTTGTCGATGTTGCCCACGCTGTTTTCGTTGTACTGTATGTAGCCGTATTTGGTGTTGGGACTGAAGGGCTTTATGCCGAGGGTGATAATCCAGTCGTGGCTCTCGGCGGCGCGTAGGCCCTCCTGAATGGTGTGGGTGAACTTGTCGTTGTCGAAAATGGCGTGGTCCGAAGGCGAAACGATGATGTTGGCCTTGGGGTTGAGAAACCTGATGATGGAAGCGGCGTAGGCCACGCAGGGAGCGGTGTTGCGACGCATAGGCTCGTAGATGACCTGATAGTTGCGCAGGCCGCCGATCTGACTTTCGGCAAGACCGCGGTAGATGTTGTTGGTAACAATGATGATATTCTCGCGAGGACAGATGTTCTCGAAACGTTTGAAAGTGGTTTGTAGCAGACTCTCGCCGTTGCCGAAAATATCGATGAACTGCTTGGGGTGGTCGGCGGTGCTCATGGGCCAAAAACGGCTCCCGGTACCTCCCGCCATTATTATGCAATAGTTGTTTTTATCCATATCGTAATTTATAATTATCTGGTATGCAGACAAATAACTTGATTCAAGTGTCGTTTTTTAAGCGTAAAAACGCATATTTCAAACTTGCAAAGATACGAAAAAAAAATGATTTAGGCAAGTTTAATTTCTGTTTTGTTTTTTTTGAATCTTCAGTAGTAGTTCGCTCTTGTCTTACGTTTTATTACGAGTTGCAATAAAAAAAGCAGGAATCGTACTGACTCCTGCCTTTTTCTCTTTGTCCGAAAAGTACTTATTTCTTGTTTTCGAAGTGACGTTTGTACTTGTTCATGAACTTATCAACGCGTCCTGCTGTGTCCACAAGTTTCAGTTTACCTGTGAAGAAGGGGTGCGAAGTGTTCGAAATTTCAAGTTTCACAACGGGATATTCGTTGCCGTCGGTGTAAACAACAGTGTCTTTGGTTGCTGCGCAGCTGCGGGTAAGGATCATGTTGTCATTCGACATGTCTTTGAACACAACCAGTCTGTAGTTTTCGGGATGGATTCCTTTTTTCATCTTATTAAAATTTTGCCGTTTTAAACAGTGGTTTTTTAAACGATTTGTGAATGATTTTATTCTATTTTTGAGTTTGCAAAGATACGACTTTTTTTTGAAACGGCAATATTTTTTCAATATTTGCCTGTTGATTATTTTGTAATTAATTGATTTTTAGCAATATAATTTATTGTTTTTTTTCTGCGGTCAATGGCGATATCTGAGTTGCGGGAGGCATTCTTGGCGGATGGTTGAAGGATTTTATGTGTTTTTTATTGACTAAAAATTTGTAGTTTTAATTTGATTATAATCTGATAAAATTCCAAATTGAAAACAATTAGTTTTGCGATTTGTCCATGAAAAACGAGACAAAACCAATTTGTTCTATTGTTTCAAATTGTGGTAAATTTCAAAAAATACTTTTATTGGCACATCGCCATGCAATACTCGTATCTGTCTTTGAGATCAGGATGTGCGAGAGACATTTCTCGGAGGTAAGGCAGAGCCTCCCGGTACATTCTCTTGTCGAAATATGCAAGTCCGAGGAAGCTTTTGCACATAGACAGCACTTGAGGGTTCTTGCAACGCATCTCGGCTTCTTTGAGTTTTTGTATGGCCTCGTCGTGTCGTCCTGTCTCATATAGAATCATACCAAGATAAGTGTTGTCGATGCAATATCTGTCTTCATCTACAAGAAAATTGAGGTCTTTAGAAATATAATCGTATGCTTGTTGATGGTTTTTAAGATAGTAGTTTGCAAGTCCGATCCAAAACCAGATGCCGAAGTTGTTGGGGTCGTATCGGTATGCGGAGTCGAGCAGCACCAGAGCCTCTGCGAATTTGTTCTCCCTACACAATTGGACTCCTTTTGCATCGATATGGTTGCGTTTTACCAATGCGCATATTGGGCTTCCGTCCACATATTCAATATGTATGGTGCCCTTTGGCGGGAAAAAGTCTCTTACGGCTTTTGTGTTTATGCCTTGGTAGTTCACTATGGAGTAGTCGCAGTCGGCACCAGAGTAGGCCATGTACTTGCATAGTTCTGGTTTCACCTTGTTTGTATCGCCAAGGGCAATGGCATAGTTAATGGGAGTATGTATCTTCGACGAAATGGAAACGGGGCCGATGCATTTGGGCAGTTCGTTTTCACGGAACCAGTCGTAGGCCAACGTGGCGGACGATTCGTAATAGTCGAGGTCGTAGTTCAGATATGGGTCATCTACAAATGTATTATAATAGCTGTATGTGTATTTATAGTTGCGTACCATCCATATTATCGTGGGGGTGACACATGCTAAGGCGACAACGAGGCATGCCCAACGCCATATCTTGGCAAATTTTTGTTTGCGGAACCACAGCGTCGTTTCGTAGAACCCCAACGATGCTAGCACCACAAATCCGGGATAGACGAAGGTCTCGTGCCGCCATCCGTTGTATATGTTGGATTCTTTAGTGATAATGTAAATAATGGGGAAGAGTACGGTGAACAGAAGGAAAAGCACGTCGAAAGCGCTGTGTCTCTTGAAAATTTTGTAAATGTTTAAAACAAATAGGGTAGCAGCCACTAAAACAAAAATTGGTACAGTGTAGATAAAACTTCTAAAAAGGTAATATTCTGGCAGTTGCAAAGAGTTTATCATTTTGCCGTCGAAAACCATCTTTATGTATTGTGGAAATTTAGATACCAGCGACATGGCCCCCTTTACGTGAGCCACGGGACCTTCGTGGAAGAAGTTCGGATAGAAACACAATCCTGCCAAACTACCTACAACCACTATTAGCACTCCGATGCCGAGAGTTTTCCACAAATTTTTAATCGGATTGAATGTCAGTTGCCGTTTCTCTTTGTTGAACAGCAACAAAAGCACGAAACCCGCCACCAAATACAGTGGGAGCATCAATCCGCCTATACGTATGCTCACCGCGATGGTTATTCCTGCGGTGGCAAAAACGATGTCCTTGATTTTGAAGTTTGGCAGACTTTTGAAGAGTGCCAGAAAACCGTAGGTGGACATTGCAAAGCCCGCCGCCATAGGTATGTCCTTAGTGTCGAGGAACGAAAGTCCGAACACCACCGGCGTAAGTGCAATCATCAGCAACGAAATCAACCCCAGTTTCCAGTCGGCTAGCAGACGACCGATAAGGCCGGTGAACAGCATCAGAATAAAACCGAACAGGGCGCATAGTATGTGCCTGAAGGCGAATTCCTGCGAAGCGGGCAGGTGCAGGTATTTAAGTGCTATGGCAGGCACTATTTCGTAGCCGGAACCGTAGTATTTCAGGTGGGGGTGCGATTTTAGCTCGGGGACCTTGGTGTAGTCGGCAAAAGTGGTGTCGCCGTTGGCGTAGTATTCGAGCGAGTATTTGCCGTTGAGTCCGTCGAGACACTCATCGCCGGAGATGCCCGTGTTGGGTGCCACCAACATCATACAGAGCAGTATCACTGCGGCAAAACTCCAGAAAAGAATCTTCCAAAGCCGTTCCTGTTTCGGGTCTAGGGCAACGGTTTCAACTTGTGAGGGTTTCGATGTCTTGCGTGGGGTGGAGGCTTTGTCGGAGCGTTGCTTCACATAGCCCTGTTTTTTGTTTTTCTTGTGACTCATCTCTCAGTGACAGAATTGTTAAATAATTGAGTGCCAATGTAAAAACTTGTTTCTCTTCGGCGACTTTCGTTTCGCAAAGATAAAATTTTTTTGCCAACAACTCAAAAAAATATTTGTCCACTCCGTACTTTTTTCGTACCTTTGCAAAACCGAAACAGTGTGGCCGGTTTCGCCAATCGCTTTGTCAAGGTGGCCGACACATATTATATAATAGGTATGGAAGAAAAGACAATACAGATAAAATATGCCGAGTACCCCTCGGTAGAAGCTCTGCCCCCCGCCGAGCGCGAGGTGCTGGAAAAGGCTATTGAAGCCACTGTCACTGCTTATTCGCCCTATTCCCATTTCTGCGTCGGTGCCGCCGTGCTGCTCGACAACGGCGAAATCGTTACCGGCAGCAATCAGGAAAATGTGGCATACCCGTCGGGACTCTGCGCTGAACGCACCGCCATGTTTGCAGCCTCGGCCCGCTATCCCAAGGTGCCCATGCGCAAAATCGCCATTGTGGGCAAAAACCAGCAGGGAGAGCTCTGCGCCGCCACCCCCTGCGGAGCCTGCCGTCAGGTGATGTCCGAATATCAAGACGTGGCCGGACAGAATCTTCAGATAATACTCTACAGCGAAGGCGGCATCGTCCTCGTGTTCGACGGCATCGACAGCCTGCTGCCCCTGCGCTTCTCGTTTTAAAAATCAATTCACCAATCACTAATCACTAATCACCAAAAACCATGTTATTCGAAACCATTGTAGGACCCATACACAGCCGTCGGCTCGGCTCGTCGCTCGGCATAAATCTGCTCCCGCAGGAGCGCAAACTCTGCACCTACGACTGCATCTATTGCGAGTGCGGATGGAACAGCGAAACGGAGAATAAAGCCATAAAACTCCCCACCTTCGAAGAGGTGTCCGAGCTGCTCGAAAAACGTTTGCAAGAGCTTGTGGCACAGGGTGTTCCGGTTGATTCCTTCACTTTTGCCGGCAACGGCGAACCCACTTTGCACCCGCAGTTCCCGCAGGTGGCCGATTTTGTTATGAAAATGCGCGACAAGTACTACCCCAAAGCCGTGGTTACGCTCCTTACCAATGCCACACAGTTGTCTCGCCCCGAAGTCTTCGACGCCGTGCTGAAACTCGACAACCCCGTGCTGAAACTCGACGCCGGCACAGCAGCCATGCGCACCGCCATCAACAAACCCAACAAGCCGGAGCACACTTTCGAGCAACTTGTCGACAACCTCGTGCGTTTCGGCAACAGGTGCATAGTGCAGACACTCTTGCTGCGTGGTGAAAACGACGGCCACACCATCTCCAACGTCTCCGACGAGGAGTTTGCCAAATATGTGGAAATAGTGAAAAAAATAGGTCCAAAATACGTAATGTTGTACGCCATCGACCGCGCCACACCCGAAAAAAAGCTCGAGAAACTCACCGTCGAGGAGTTGGAAAAATATGCGCAAATTATTCGTGATGAGGGAATTGAGGTGAAAGTGTACGGCTGAGCCGAAAAAAAATTTGCTGGTTTGGAAAAAAAGTTGTAATTTTGCAAATCCAAACTAAAGGTCTCTTGACCGAGTGGCTAGGTACCGGTCTGCAAAACCGTTTACTCCAGTTCGAATCTGGAAGAGACCTCAAGTAAAGAGCGCGAGTCGGATATGTTCAGGCTCGCTTTTTTTTTCAAATAAACAATAAGAAAATCCCATATACGTTTACATATTAAATGTATAAACCGAAAAAAATGAGAAAATTCACATTCGCACTTGTGCTGCTTGTGTCGGCATTTTTAGTTATGCCTTTCCAGCAAGCCTGCTCCCAGAACAAAGCGCAAATCATCGAATTACAGGCCGCCTCGTTCGACAAGACGATAAAAAACAGCAAAAAACCTGTGCTGGTCGATTTCTGGGCGTCGTGGTGCGGTCCCTGCAGGATGATTGCTCCCAACGTGGAGGCTGTGGCCAAGGAGATGAGCGGCAAACTCACCGTGGCCAAGTTCGACTTGGAACAGGCCGGCGCCGATCCCATCGTAAGACGTTACAAAATAGAGGCAATACCCTGCCTGATACTCTTCGACAAAGGCAAGGAGTCAGGACGTAACGTCGGATATATGACCAAGGAAGAACTGCGCACTTGGTTGAAAAAATACATAAAGTAATCGGGTAATACATTGTTAACGAAAGTATTGAACCATATAATGAAAAGAAACAGTTTTATAGTTGTAGTATTGGCGGCCCTTCTTGTGGGCGGACTTATGTTCTCCTGCGGCATTTTGGGCGGAAGCGGCAATGGTAAGGTAAAAGACGTTTACTCTCTCAAGAGTTTCGACGGAACTATCGACAACAAGAAAAAGTTCGTTCTGGTCGATTTTTGGGATGCCAACAACACCCCTAGCAACATGGTCGCATCCAATTTCGCTGTCGTTTCCGGCGAATTGGCCGACAAGGTAGTTGCAGCCTCGGTGGATATAAACCAGGATTGGGTGAAAGACGTAACCCGCCGTTACAAAATCGAAGGCACCCCCTGCTTCATGCTTTTCGAAAACGGACTTGAGGTGGGCCGCAACGTGGGATATATGACAAAAGAGGAGCTCCGCACCTGGCTCGGCAAATACGTGAAATAACCTACCAGTATGAAAAACGGCGACCTGATATTAGACAAAATTCTCTTCATCGACGTGGAAACCGCGCCGCTCTATCCCACTTACGACGCTGCCGACGAGCGGACACGCTATCTGTGGGACAAGAAATATCAGAACCTTGTCCGTTTCGAGAGCTGTCCCGAAAGCTCGCCCGCCGAAACCTACGACCGCGCCGGCATCTACGCCGAATTCGGTAAGGTGATATGCATCTCCGTGGGCTTTTTCAAGAAAGAGAATTTCTACGTCCACTCCTTCGCAGGTCACGACGAGAAAAAAATCCTCACCGACTTCGCCAAGATTGTGGAGACCTATTTCAACGACGCCAACAGCCGTTTCTGCGGACACAACATCAAAGAATTCGACATACCCTTTATCGCAAGGCGTATGCTCATCCACGGGATGAAACTCCCCAAAATCATCAACATCTCCGGCATGCGTCCGTGGGAGAACCCCCACCTCGACACCCTCGACATGTGGAAATTCGGCGACTACAAACACTACACATCCCTCGAACTCCTCGCCACCATTTTCGGAATACCCACACCCAAGGACGACATCAACGGCAGTATGGTTTACGGCGTGTACTGGAAAGACAACGACCTGCCGCGCATAGCCAAATACTGCGAAAAAGACACAGTAACCGTCGCCAAGCTGTTTTTCAAGCTGAAAAACATCACCGACCGGCGGCTCGACGATGAAAACATCATAACTCTTAAATAAAATAGAATATCATGAAAAGACTTATTTTACCATTAATTGCCTTGTCAATGCTGATAACCAGCTGCATAGGCGGCGACGTTTACGAATCGCCAAGCAACGACAGAACCTCCGGCAACGGCGACCTCGAGTTGATTACCAAAACCATCACCGTGCACCCCAACCAGTGGGTTATCGACGGAACACCGGGAAACGAGGGAGCTGTGCTCATCTCCGAATGGTCCATCCGCGAACTCAGCCAGTATGTGCTCGAAAACGGATTGGTTCAGGTGTCGTACGTCTTTTATGACAACAACGGCAACCTTGTGGAGCATCCGCTGCCCTACATCCTGCCATACGTCGGCTCACCCGCCAACACGTTGGAGACCTACCGCTGGTTCGCCGAAAGAGGCAGGCTCACCCTCGTGATAGAATCGTCGGATTTCCAGTGCTACTCGCGCGAAGGAGACCTCGACTTCAAAGTGTCTATCCTGAAATACAGATAGACCGAGGCCGCAAAAACACTAAACGCTTCCCGCAAATAGGGGAGCGTTTTTTTTGTCCGCATGCCATACCCCTAAAAATGAAAAAAAACAAGCGGCGTTTTTGAAAAAATAGGAGGGCAATGGACAAAAAATCAACAACAAAAAGTGAAAAACCGACAGGGTAAACAAAAAAAGTTTGTTTGGTAATATTCACAAAATCAAACAGTTGTGTTTAGGTAGGAAATAAAAAGAAAAAAAAGTTTTGTCATATCGGAAAAAAAGTGTAATTTTGCACACTCAAAAAACGAGACGAGTTATTTGAAACAATGAGATAAAAAGCCGATGTAACTCAGTTGGCCAGAGTAGCTGATTTGTAATCAGCCTGTCGGGGGTTCGAATCCCTCCATCGGCTCCGCTCTATTTAATAAGTAGGGTGGCAATAAAATAAGGGGAAGTCGCATAGTGGCAATTGCAACAGACTGTAAATCTGTCCTCGGAAGAGTTCGGTGGTTCGAGTCCACCCTTCCCCACACACCTTGCGGAAGTAGCTCATTTGGTAGAGCGATAGCCTTCCAAGCTATAGGTGGCGGGTTCGAGCCCCGTCTTCCGCTCAAGAAAAGAAAAAACAAAGCTCGAATGCGATAAGGGTTCCAGCCCGGATGTGTACGAGTTTTTGTCGCAAGCCGTTGTAGCTCAGTGGTAGAGCACTTCCTTGGTAAGGAAGGGGTCACGAGTTCAACTCTCGTCAATGGCTCTGAAACGTTCCTCATCGCGGATAATCTGAAAGAAAAGATGATTCGGGTGGGGAATTGAGTAGTGCAATAAAATCAAATATTTATAAACAGTTTAATACAGAAACACAATGGCAAAAGAAAAATTTGAGCGTTCAAAACCTCACGTAAACATTGGTACCATCGGCCACGTTGACCATGGTAAAACAACCCTGACAGCCGCTATCACCAAAGTGCTGGCCACCAAAGGTCTTTCCGAGATAAAGACTTTCGACGCCATCGACTCGGCTCCTGAAGAAAAAGAAAGAGGTATCACCATCAACACCGCACACGTTGAATACCAAACCGAAACCCGTCACTATGCACACGTTGACTGCCCGGGTCACGCTGACTATGTGAAGAACATGGTAACTGGTGCCGCACAGATGGACGGTGCTATCCTCGTGGTAGCCGCCACCGACGGTCCCATGCCCCAGACCCGTGAGCACATCCTTCTGGCTAAACAGGTAGGCGTGCCCAAAATGGTTGTTTTCATGAACAAAGTTGACCTGGTTGACGACCCCGAACTTCTCGACCTCGTTGAGATGGAAATCCGCGACCTCCTGAACTTCTACGGTTTCGAAGGCGACGACACCCCCATCATCCGCGGCTCCGCTCTTGGTGGACTTAACGACGACCCGAAGTGGGTTCCCGTTATCGAAGAACTCATGAACGCAGTTGACACTTGGATTCCTCTGCCCGTTCGTGACAAAGATAAAGACTTCCTCATGCCTATCGAGGACGTGTTCTCGATCACCGGTCGTGGTACTGTTGCAACCGGTCGTATCGAAACTGGTGTTATCCACACCTCCGACCCCGTTGATATCATCGGTATGGGCGCTGAAAAACTGAAATCGGTTGTTACCGGCGTTGAGATGTTCCGCAAGATCCTCGACGAAGGTGAAGCTGGTGATAACGTAGGTCTGCTGCTCCGCGGTATCGACAAAGACGAAATCCGTCGTGGTATGGTTATTGCAAAACCCGGCTCCATCAAACCTCACAAGAAATTCCAGGCAGAGGTTTACGTTCTGAAGAAAGAAGAAGGTGGCCGTCACACTCCGTTCCACAACAAATATCGTCCTCAGTTCTACTTCCGTACAACTGACGTTACTGGCGAAATCTCCCTGCCCGAAGGCCGCGAGATGGTAATGCCCGGCGACAACCTGACGATCACCGTTGACCTGATCTCCGAAATCGCTCTGAACGAGAACCTGCGTTTCGCTATCCGCGAAGGCGGTCGTACAGTAGGCGCCGGTCAGGTAACCAAACTGTTAGACTAATACTTTAGTTTCATAACAAATGAAAACGGGCGGGATGAAGCTCGCCCGTTTTTTTCGGAAAGGGGCTTAGTTTAATGGCAGAATGGAGGTCTCCAAAACCTTAGATGGGAGTTCGATTCTCTCAGCCCCTGCTAAATAAAGCAAATGATATGTCGAAAATAGGCGATTATGTAAAAAGCAGCTACGACGAACTGGTACACAAAACGTCGTGGCCCACATTCCAAGAGTTGCAGGGCAGCGCCATCGTAGTGGCTGTTGCCGCATTTATTCTGGCTTTAATTGTGTTCTTTATGGATAACATATTTAAAACAGATTGGGATTGGTGGAAAGGAATATTAGGATACTTTTACGAAATATTCAAATAAAGTTTCTTCCAACGAAGATAGCCGTGCGGTTTTTGCTTCCCAATACATTATTGTAACCGCAGGGCGAGAAGCAGCAGGAGAGTATTAAAATATAAAGTATGTGGCGATGCCACAACAATTTACAACAAAAATCGGTATATGGAAGAACAAGTGAAAAAATGGTATGTGGTGAGAGCCATCAGCGGAAAGGAAAACAAAGCCAGGGAGTATATCCTCAACGAGGTGAACCGCCTGGGCTTGCAGCAGTACGTTTCGCAGGTGCTCATCCCTACCGAGAAGGTTTGGTCGATACGCAACGGCAAGAAGGTGATGAAAGAGCGTAACTTCTTCCCGGGATATGTGTTGATTGAAGCGGCTCTGGCAGGCGAGATAGCACAAATCATTCAGAACATTCCAAATGTTATCGATTTCCTGCGTGAGAAGGACGGCAAACCCATCCCCATGCGCGAGGCCGAAGTGAACCGCATCTTAGGAAAGGTTGACGACGACCGCGAGAAGGGCGAGGGCTACGCCGACCCGTTCATAGTGGGAGAGAATGTAAAGGTTATCGACGGACCTTTCAACAGCTTCAGCGGAGTTGTGGAAGAGGTTATGGAGGACAAGAAAAAACTGGTCGTAATGGTCAAGATTTTCGGTCGCCGCACACCTCTGGAACTGAATTTCGCACAGGTGGAGAAAGAGTAGTCGAGGGCAGAGCCGAAAAAGTCAATTTTATTAGTAATAACAAATTTAGCATTTATCAAAAATGGCAAAAGAAGTTGCAGGATTGATTAAATTGCAGATCAAGGGAGGCGCGGCAAACCCCGCCCCACCGGTAGGTCCGGCATTGGGTGCTAAAGGTGTTAACATCATGGAGTTCTGCAAACAGTTCAACGCCAGAACCCAGGATATGGCAGGCAAGATCGTTCCCGCCATCATCACTGTTTACACCGACAAATCCTTTGATTTTGTAATTAAGACGACCCCTGTGGCAATCCAGCTGAAAGAAGTGGCCAAGTTGAAGAGCGGTTCCGCAGAACCCAACCGCAACAAGGTGGCTTCCGTAACCTGGGACCAGGTGCGTCAGATTGCAGAAGCCAAAATGCCCGACCTGAACTGTTTCACGATAGAATCGGCGATGAGCATGGTGGCAGGTACTGCAAGAAGTATGGGTATCACTGTTACGGGTGAGAACCCCTTGGCTAAATAAATTAAAGTTTAAAAAAACATGGCAAAACTATCTAAGAAACAAAAAGAAGCTTTAGCAAAGTTCGACAAGACTAAGGTTTACTCTTTGGAGGAAGCCGTGTCGGTTGTGAAGGAGATCACCTACACCAAGTTCGACGCTTCCGTGGATCTTGATGTGCGCTTGGGCGTTGACCCCCGCAAAGCCAACCAGATGGTTCGCGGCAGCGTTACATTGCCCCACGGTACCGGAAAACAGGTGCGCGTGCTCGTGCTCTGCACCCCCGACAAGGAAGAAGAAGCTAAGGCAGCCGGAGCCGATTATTACGGATTAGACGACTATATCGCAAAAATAAAAGGCGGTTGGACGGATGTAGATGTTATTATTACCATGCCGAGCGTAATGCCCAAAGTAGGAGCGCTGGGAAAAATACTGGGTCCCCGCGGACTCATGCCCAACCCCAAAACAGGCACAGTTACTATGGAAGTTGGCAAAGCAGTTACAGAAGCTAAGGCCGGTAAAATCGACTTCAAGGTTGACAAATTTGGTATCATCCACTCTGCAGTGGCAAAAGTGTCGTTCGAACCTAACAAAATAGTGGACAACGCACGCGAGGTGCTGCAGGCTATCATCAAGCTGAAACCCGCCGCCGCTAAAGGCACATACGTGAAAAGCGTAACCGTGTCCAGCACAATGAGCCCGGGCGTAAAAGTCGACACCAAATCCATTAGCTTGTAATCAATAATTAGTAAACTTTCGAAACATTATGAGAAAAGAACTGAAAGCCCAACTGATAGACTCACTTTGCGAGGAAATCAAAAACTATCCTCATCTGTACATTGCCGACATTGGAGGCTTCAACTCCGTGCAGACGAGTAAGTTGCGCCGTCTGGCATTCCGCCGCGAGGTGAAACTGTTGGTTGTCAAGAACACATTGCTCATCAAGGCAATGGAAAAGACAGGGGTCGACTATTCCGAGCTGTTCCCTGTTATCAAAGGCGAGACTTCGATAATGCTTTCGAACTCCAACAACGCTCCCGCCAAACTCATAAAAGAGTTCCGTGCGACGAACGCTAAACCCATCCTCAAAGGTGCTTATGTTGAAGAGTCCTTCTACATTGGCGACGAAAACTTGGACACCCTGGTGAACATCAAGTCCAAGAACGAACTCATCGCCGACGTTGTGGCTCTGCTGCAGTCGCCCATCAAGAACGTGGTTTCGCAGTTGCAGTCTGGCGCAAACACATTGACCGGAGTTTTGAAGACTATGTCGGAAAAAGCCGAATAAACCCGATGTGAGAACATCAAAAAAACAAAAAAAAAGTAAACAAATTGTAAAACATTTAAAAATAAAAAGTCATGGCAGATATTAAAGCTATTGCTGAACAATTAGTAAATCTTACAGTAAAAGAAGTAAAAGAATTGGCCGATGTATTGAAAGAAGAATACGGCATTGAACCCGCTGCAGCAGCTGTTGCAGTAGCCGCTCCCGCCGCTGGCGCAGCCGCTGGTGCCGCCGCTGAAGAGAAAACCTCTTTCGACGTGATACTGAAAGCCGCCGGCGCTCAGAAACTGGCCGTTGTGAAACTGGTTAAGGATCTGGCTAGCCTCGGACTGAAAGAAGCTAAAGAATTAGTTGACGCAGCTCCCAAGCCTGTAAAAGAAGGTGTTTCCAAAGACGAAGCTGAAGCTTTGAAGAAATCCCTCGAAGAAGCAGGCGCAGAAGTTGAGATCAAATAGGTTTTCACCTATTGGTTCCATAAGGAATAGGGCTTCCGAGCAGTCGGGGAGCCCATTCCTTGTTTGTTTGTTAGTTAATTCTTAGTTTCGGAAAACATCATTAAAACACATAGACCTTGGCAAATAATAACTCAAAAGTAGTTAATTTCGCGACAGTTCGCAAATTCGACTACCCCGATTTTTTGGATATCCAGCTTAAATCGTTCAGGGATTTTTTCCAGATAGAGACAAATCCCGACAACCATCTTAACGAAGGGTTGTACAAAGTTTTCAACGAAAACTTCCCCATTACGGATACGCGCAACAATTACGTGCTTGAATTTTTGGATTATTTCATCGACCCGCCGCGGTACACCATCGAGGAATGTATCGAGCGCGGCCTTACGTATAGCGTGCCTCTGAAGGCCAAGCTGCGCCTGTCCTGCACCGATCCCGAACACGAGGAGTTCGAGACCAAAATAGACGATGTGTTCTTGGGAATGATTCCTTATATGACTCCCAAAGCCACATTCGTGATAAACGGAGCCGAACGTGTGGTTGTGTCACAACTGCACCGCTCCCCCGGCGTATTCTTCGGAACACAGTTCCACTCCAACGGAACCCAGCTGTATTCCGCACGTATCATCCCGTTCCGCGGCTCCTGGATGGAGTTCACCACGGACATCAACAACGTGATGTACGCCTACATCGACCGTAAGAAAAAACTTCCTATCACAACCTTGCTCCGCGCTATAGGTTTTGAGACGGATAAAGATATTCTTGATATTTTCAACCTCTCCGAAGAGATTAAAGTGAGTCCCACCAACCTGCAACGCGTTTTAGGCCGCAAGCTGGCTGCACGTGTTGAACGCTCGTGGGTTGAGGATTTTGTCGACGAGGACACCGGTGAAGTTCTTTCAATGGAACGTAACGAGGTCGTCGTGGAACGCGACTCCGAACTTACCGAAGAGCATATCGACAAGATCATGGACCTCGGCGTGAAATCTATCCTGGTTCACAAAGAGGCCGACGACACTCTCGATTATTCGGTGATTTTCAATACTTTGAATAAAGATACAGCTCACAATGCCAAGGAAGCTGTAGAATTTATTTACAGACTGCTGCGTAGCGCCGACCCACCCGATGAGGAGACCGCGCGAGGCATCATCGAAAAACTGTTCTTCTCCGAGAAACGTTACGACTTGGGCGATGTGGGACGTTACCGTATCAACACCAAGCTGAACCTTACCGTTTCTTCCGACGTGCGTGTGCTTACCCGCGAGGACATCACTTCAATCATCAAATATCTGATCGAGCTTATCAACTCGAAGGCCGAGGTTGACGATATCGACCACCTGAGCAACCGTAGGGTGCGTACCGTAGGCGAACAGCTTTCGGCACAGTTCAGCGTGGGTCTGGCACGTATGGCCCGCACCATCCGCGAGCGTATGAACGTGCGCGACAACGAGGTGTTCGGAATAGTTGACCTTATCAACGCCAAGACATTGTCGTCGGTAATCAACTCGTTCTTCGGCACCAACCAGCTGTCGCAGTTTATGGACCAGACCAACCCGCTGGCCGAAATCACCCACAAACGCCGTATCTCGGCACTGGGTCCCGGAGGTCTGTCGCGCGAACGCGCCGGATTCGAGGTGCGTGACGTGCACTACACACACTACGGACGTCTGTGTACCATCGAAACCCCTGAAGGCCCGAACATCGGTCTTATATCGTCGCTGTGCGTTTACGCCAAGATAAACCGTCTCGGCTTTATCGAAACTCCCTACCAGAGAGTGGTGGAAGGCAAAGTGCAGGTCGACGAGGAACCGATATTCCTTACTGCCGAAGAGGAAGAAAACCAGATTGTGGCTCAGGCCACCACTCCTCAGAGCGAGGATGGCACCATCACCACCGAGAGAGTGAAAGCCCGTAACTTGGCCGATTTCCCCATTGTTTCGCCCGAGGATGTGAACCTTATGGATATAGCATCGAACCAGATTGCTTCCATAGCTGCATCGCTGATTCCCTTCCTTGAACACGACGACGCCAACCGTGCGCTGATGGGATCGAACATGATGCGTCAGGCTGTGCCTCTGCTCAACCCCGAGATTCCTATCGTGGGAACAGGTATCGAGAAATCGGTGGCCGAAGACTCCCGCGTGCTGCTCAACGCAGTGGGCGACGGTGTGGTGGAATTTGTGGATGCTACCAAGATTGTTATCCGCCACTCGCGCGACGAACGCGAACGTCTTGTTACTTTCGACGATGACGTTAAGGTTTATCCTTTGACAAAATATCAGCGTACCAACCACAGCACCGCCATTAACCTGCGTCCTATTGTTAGCAAGGGCGACAAGGTGAAAAAAGGTCAGGTGCTCTGCGAAGGCTACGCTACCCAGAACGGAGAGCTGGCACTCGGTCGTAACCTCATGGTGGCATTCATGCCGTGGAAAGGTTACAACTACGAGGATGCTATCGTTATCTCCGAAAAAGTTGTTAAAGAAGACATATTCACTTCCGTACACGTTGAGGAGTTCACCACACAGGTGAGAGAGACAAAACGCGGTGTCGAGGAACTGACACGCGACATACCCAACGTGAGCAACGAAGCCACCAAGGACCTCGACGAGAACGGTATCATCCGTATCGGCGCTGAAGTCAAGGAAGGCGATATCTTGATAGGAAAAATCACCCCCAAAGGCGAATCGGACCCAACTCCCGAAGAGAAACTGCTCAGAGCCATCTTCGGCGACAAGGCCGGTGACGTGAAAGACGCTTCGTTCAAAGTTCCGCCTTCGGTACAGGGCGTGGTTATCGACAAGAAACTATTCAGCCACATCGCCAAGAGTCCCAAGAACCGCACCCACGACAAGGAGGTTATTGCCGAACTCGATGTCAAATTCAACGAAGAGACCGAGGAACTGAAAGGCAAGCTGGTGGACAAACTGGTGATCATACTCACCGGCAAGGTGTGCAACGGCGTTTATTCCAATGTTAAGGAAGAAGTGGTCCCCAAAAAGACCAAATTCACACAGAAGATACTCAAGGACATAGACTATACCACAGTTAACCCCAACAAGTGGACCACCGACCAGGAGGCCAACGACCTTGTGAAGGAGCTGCTGAACAACTACAACATCAAATATCGCGAGATATTCGGCCGCTACACACGCGAGAAATTTGTTAAGACTGTCGGCGACGACCTGCCGCAAGGCATTGTGCAGATGGCCAAAGTGTATGTGGCAAGCAAGCGTAAACTGCGTATCGGCGATAAGATGGCCGGTCGTCACGGTAACAAAGGTATCGTGTCGAAGATTGTACGTGCCGAGGATATGCCGTTCCTCGCCGACGGAACCCCTGTGGACATAGTTCTTAACCCGCTGGGTGTGCCTTCGCGTATGAACCTCGGACAAATCTATGAGACCGTTCTCGGATGGGCAGGCAAGAAACTGGGCAAACGCTACCAGACTCCTATCTTCGACGGTGCAACCCTCGAACAGATCAACGGATATATGCGTGAGGCAGGATTGCCCGAAAACGGACGCACCTACCTCTACGACGGCGAAACGGGCGACCGTTTCGACCAACCGGCAACTGTGGGTTATATCTACATGCTGAAACTGCACCACATGATCGACGACAAGATGCACGCACGTTCGATAGGACCTTACTCGCTGATTACTCAGCAGCCTCTTGGCGGTAAGGCACAATTCGGCGGACAGCGTTTTGGAGAAATGGAGGTTTGGGCATTGGAAGCCTTCGGCGCTTCGCATATCCTGCAGGAGATACTCACGGTGAAATCCGACGACGTTCCCGGCAGATCGAAGACCTACGAGGCCATCGTGAAGGGCGACAACATGCCGACACCCGGAATACCCGAATCGTTCAATGTGCTTGTTCACGAATTGCGTGGATTGGGTCTTGAACTCGATTTCGAATAATTAAGAATAGTTTTTCATTAGTTTAGGATAAGAATTATGGCTTTTAAAAACGATTCACAGATAAAAAACGATTTTAGTTCGATAACTATAAGCTTGGCTTCGCCCGAGATGATCAAAAAACGCTCTTTCGGCGAGGTTACCAAGCCCGAAACAATAAACTACCGCACCTACAAGCCCGAACGCGACGGCTTGTTCTGCGAAAGAATTTTCGGACCAGTCCGCGACTGGGAATGCCACTGCGGTAAATACAAACGCATCCGTTACAAAGGCATCGTTTGCGACCGCTGCGGTGTGGAGGTTACAGAAAAGAAAGTGCGCCGCGAGCGCATGGGACACATCGAACTCACCGTTCCGGTGGCCCACATCTGGTTCTTCCGTTCCATGCCTAACAAAATAGGCACCTTGCTCGACATCCCCAGCAAAAAACTGGAACAGGTAATCTATTACGAAAAGTATGTGGTTATCCAACCCGGTCTTGCCAAAAGAGAAGACGGCAAACCCCTCGAAAAACGCGAACTCCTTACCGAAGAGGAATATTACAACATTATCGACAACCTTCCGGGCAACTCGCAACTCGACGACAGCGACCCCAACAAGTTCATAGCCGGTATGGGCGCCGAAGCTGTCCACACCCTCCTCAAGGATCTGGACTTGGATTCCCTGTCGGCAGAGCTCAGAGCCAAGGCAAAGGAAGAGACTTCGAACCAGAGAAAACAGGACGCCCTTAAGCGTTTGAACATCGTGGAGGCTTTCCGCGAAGGCCAACGCCGCAAGGAAAACCGTCCCGAATGGATGATTATCCAAGTGGTTCCCGTTACTCCTCCCGAGCTGCGTCCTCTCGTTGCTATCGACGGCGGCCGTTTCGCCACCTCCGACCTCAACGAGCTGTACCGCCGAGTGATAATCCGCAACAACCGACTGAAAAAACTGATGGAGATTAAAGCTCCCGAAGTCATCATGCGTAACGAAAAACGTATGTTGCAGGAGGCTGTTGACTCTCTGTTCGACAATTCGCGCAAAGCCAGCTCCGTAAGAACCGACTCCAACCGTGCACTTAAATCCCTGTCGGACAGCCTGAAAGGTAAACAAGGACGTTTCCGTCAGAACCTGCTCGGTAAACGTGTGGACTACTCCGGTCGTTCCGTTATCGTGGTAGGCCCCGAACTGAAAATGCACGAATGCGGTCTGCCTAAGGATATGGCAGCCGAGTTGTTCAAACCGTTCATTATCAGAAAACTGCTCGAAAGAGGCATAGTAAAGACCGTTAAATCGGCAAAACGCATTGTGGAACGCAAGGACACCGTTATCTGGGAAATCCTTGAGAACATACTGAAAGGTCACCCGATACTGCTGAACCGTGCTCCTACGCTGCACCGTCTGGGTATCCAGGCCTTCCAGCCCCGCATCATCGAAGGCAAGGCCATACGTCTGCACCCGCTGGTATGTACCGCCTTCAACGCCGACTTCGACGGTGACCAGATGGCTATCCACGTTCCCCTCGGAAACGCCGCCATTTTGGAAGCCCAGCTGCTGATGCTTGCTTCGCACAACATCCTCAACCCGGCCAACGGCGCTCCTATCACAGTGCCTTCGCAGGACATGGTGCTTGGTCTGTACTATATGACCAAACCCCGTAAGAGCGAACCCGGCCACCCGATGAAAGGCGAAGGAAAGATTTTCTACTCGCCTGAAGAGGTGATTATAGCTTACAACGAAAAACGTGTCGACCTCCACTCCATTATCAAGGTGAAGATTGACAACAAAGGAAAAGAGGAATTGATAGATACCACCGTGGGACGCGTGCTGTTCAACCAGGTGGTGCCTAAGGACTACGGCTACATCAACGAGGTGCTGGGCAAGAAATCCCTGCGCGACATCATCGGTGATGTGTTCAAAGTTTGCGGCAACGCCGTAACAGCCAAATTCCTCGACGACATAAAGAACATGGGTTACCGCATGGCATTCAAGGGCGGTCTGTCGTTCAACTTGGGCGACGTTATCGTTCCCGAGGCCAAAGAGGAACTCATTGCCCAGGCCAACGCCGAAGTTGACGAGGTTATCGCCAACTACTCGATGGGTCTTATCACCAACAACGAGCGTTACAATCAGGTTATCGACATCTGGACCGACACCAACGCCCGTCTTACCGAGGCTGTGATGACACAGCTGAAGAACGACAACCAAGGCTTCAACTCAGTGTATATGATGCTGGATTCGGGAGCCCGTGGTTCCAAGGAGCAGATCCGTCAGCTGTCCGGTATGCGTGGACTGATGGCAAAACCGCAGAAAGCCGGCGCTACTGGCAACGAAATTATCGAAAACCCGATTATATCCAACTTCAAGGAAGGCCTTTCGGTGCTTGAGTACTTTATCTCTACCCACGGTGCCCGTAAAGGTCTGGCCGATACCGCTCTTAAGACCGCCGACGCCGGTTATCTTACCCGTCGTTTGGTCGATGTGGCTCACGATGTTATCATCTCCGAGGAGGACTGCGGAACACTGCGCGGTCTGCCCACCACAGCCCTTATGAAAAACGACGAGGTTGTACAAACCCTCGCCGAAAGAATTCTGGGACGTACCTCGGTTCACGACATCTACCATCCCGAAACAGGCGAACTTATCGTTCCCGCCGGCGAAGAGCTTACCGAGGTTATCTGCAAGAAAATCGAAGATGCCGGTATCGAAGAAGTTGAGATCCGTTCCGTTCTTACCTGCGAATCGAAACAGGGTGTGTGCGCACGCTGCTATGGTCGTAACCTTGCCACCAACAAGATGGTGCAGAAAGGCGAGGCCGTGGGCGTTATCGCAGCACAGTCCATCGGTGAGCCTGGTACACAGCTTACCCTGCGTACCTTCCACGTCGGTGGTGTGGCCGGTGGCAACATCGGTACCACTTCCAAACTGGAGGCAAAACACGCCGGTAAACTCGAAATCGACGAGCTCCGTTCGGTACATTATGTAACAAGCACCAACGAGGAATACGACATCGTTATCGGACGTTCGGCCGAGATGCGGATCGTCGACGAACGCACCAACATAACCCTTGCCACAGCTCTGCTGCCTTACGGCTCGCACTTGTACAAGCACGTGGGTGACAACCTGCAAAAGGGCGACATCATCGCCGACTGGGATCCCTACAACGCTGTTATCCTCTCCGAAGTGAGCGGTAAAGTGGTGTTCGAAAATGTGGTTGAGAACGTTACCTACCGTGTGGAATCCGACGATCAGACCGGTCTGCACGACAAAGTGATTATCGAATCGCGTCAGAAAACCAAAAACCCGACCATCAGCATCGTTGACGAGAACGGCGAAGTGCTTAAAGTTTACGACTTGCCCGTTCACGCACACATCGTTGTCGAGGACGGCACCGAACTTAAAGCCGGTGACATCATGGCCAAAGTTCCGCGTTCGTTCGGCAAAGCCGGCGATATCACGGGAGGTCTGCCGCGTGTTACCGAGCTGTTCGAGGCACGTAACCCGTCCGACCCCGCAGTGGTGGCCGAAATCGATGGTATCGTTACCATCGCCAAGAAATTGAAACGTAATAACCGTGAGATTACCATCACCCCGAAAGCTGGTAAGGCACGTACTTATCTGATACCCACTTCGAAACAGATTCTGGCACAGGACAACGACTATGTGAAGGCCGGCACTCCTCTGAGCGAAGGCGCTATCACACCGGCCGACATCCTCGCCGTTAAAGGACCTATGAAAGTGCAGGAATACATCGTCAACGAAGTGCAGGAGGTTTACCGTCTGCAAGGCGTGAAAATCAACGACAAGCACTTTGAGGTTATAGTACGTCAGATGATGCGTAAGGTGGAAATCGAAGATCCGGGCGACACCCGCTTCATGGAAGGCGAACTTGTGAACAAAGTGGATTTCCACGAGGAGAACGACAAAATCTTCGGTATGCAGTATATCGACGACGCCGGCGACTCCGAGAATTACAAGAAAGGCCAGATTATCACCGCCCGCCAGCTGCGCGACGAGAACTCCTCGCTGAAACGTCAGGACAAGAAGACCATGGTTGCAGTGGACGCCAAACCCGCCACAGCCCGTCAGGTGCTGCAGGGTATCACCCGCGCCTCGTTGCAGACCAAGAGTTTCCTCTCCGCCGCTTCGTTCCAGGAGACCACCAAGGTGCTTACCGAAGCCGCTATCTGCGCCAAACAGGACTTCTTGCTGGGTATGAAAGAGAACGTGCTTGTGGGACACCTTATCCCCGCCGGTACGGGCTTGCGCGAGTACAAGGACATCATCGTGGCCGACAAAGCCGAGATGGAAGCCGCTACAGCAGCAGCAAAAAAATAAATGTAAAACATATCTGTCAGGCACAACAAGTTGTGCCTGACACTTTTTTATAACACAAGATGGAAGAGAAAAAGAACGAACAGACGATAAACATCGACCTGCCGGCCGAGGTGGCCGACGGCATTTACTCCAACTTGGCAATGATAACCCATTCGCCTTCGGAGTTTATCGTGGATTTTATCCGTATGATGCCCGGCCTGCCAAAAGCCAAGGTGCAGTCGCGGATAATACTCACACCCCAGCACGCCAAACGTCTGCTCAGAGCTCTTACCGACAACATCGAAAGATACGAGTCGGTGCACGGTCGCATTAAAGACGACGACGGCACCACCATACCTTATAACAATATGTCGCCATTGGCAGAAGCATGATTAAATTTGTTTAAAATGTTGATGATACGGTTTCTTTCCGCAAGGGAAGAAACCGTTTTTTTCAGACACACCCCCAAACCCCATGAAAGAAGTCGAAAAAAAGGCCCGTGTGCCGCAGCATAGGTACGAGGAAATAAAACGCCGCATGACCGAAATATACGGCCTTCCGGAGCATATTGTGGCCGAAGATACCTACTATGCCATGCCTCCGACGGCCAAGGAAAACAAAAACCGTTTCCGCATACGCAAGAACTACGGCGGCGACCCCCTTCAGCTGCAGAGCATCGTGGCCAACGCCAAACGCAAACAGACCGTCCTCGGCAACCTCGAAAATAACGTGGAACACGAGTTCGAACTGCGCGACGAAGCCGACCTGCGGAGTTTTGTCGAGATGATGGAGGACTTCGGCGCAAAGCCGTGGTACACAAAGCATAAGGACAAATGGCTGTTTGTGCATAAAGGCGAGGTGGAGTACCATTTGGAGCTTTGCACGGTGCCGATACAGGGCCACGACGAGCATTTCCTCGAGATAGAAGGCGTTTACTCCGCCGACACGCTCTCCGCCATCGAAGAAGCCGCCCTGCAGCAGCTGATAGACCGTTTCATAACAGGGATTTTCGAGCAGTTCGGCATAGAAAAGGATGTGGAGACACGTCCCTACCGCAAGCTGATGGGGGTGGAGTATCCCCAATGGTAATTTCGTAACACAATGGAACCCAATAATGTAGAGACGATGTGTACATCGTCTCTCGCATTATGATGAAATTCACGTCAAATTGTTTATTGTTTGCGATGAACCGTGCCTAATTGTCGGTGAAAAAAGTGTAATTTTGCAAACTGTAAAAGCAGTTATTTTAGACTGGTATGATGGAAGACACATTCAGACACAAGGGTTTACGCGAGCGTATGTGCGAGGAGATGCGTGCCAAGGGCATCACCGACGAAAATGTTTTGGAGGCGATGCGCAAGGTGCCGCGTCATTTCTTTATGGACCCTTCGCTGGACTCCCTTGCCTACGAGGACAGGGCGTTGCCTATAGCCTGCGGACAGACGATTTCGCACCCGAGTACCGTGGCGTTCCAGTCGCAGCTGCTGGAGGTGAAGCAGAACGACAAAATCCTTGAAGTGGGGACGGGTTCCGGCTATCAGGCCTGTATTCTTGCCGCGATGGGGGCGAGGGTGCTCTCCATCGAGCGTCACGACGAGCTTTTCCAGAGGACACAACGTCTTATCGTACAGCTGAAGTACTTCGTCCGCTGTTACCACGGCGACGGCTACAAGGGCATCCCCACTTCGGCGCCGTTCGACAAGATTATCATCACCTGCGGCGCACCCATGGTGCCTCCCGATTTGCTGAAACAGCTCAAGATAGGGGGGATGATGGTCATTCCCGTGGGCGACGAAAACTACGAGATGCGACGCATTACCAAGCTCAGCGACACCGAGACGAAAGAGGAGACCTTTGGCAACTTCAGTTTTGTGCCCATGCTCGAGAAAAAACAGGGCGGAAACAACAAGTTTCTCTGATTTTTTTTCGCCGACAGACTCTTTTTCGCAAAAAAGTCGTATTTTCCTCAATAATAGAGAATACGAATTGCACGAATTAACACAAATATTTGTGTGATTCGTGTTCAAAATTTTATATGTCTATAAAAAAATCATTTTTTTTGTGTATTTTTGCAAAAAATAAACACACATTTTTTCATCAAAAAATAAAGTTATGACCGACATCACCCCAACCAACGGAATTTTCGAACTGCCGGCATTGCCATACAAGGCGTTGGACGGCGTTATCAGCGAGACCACACTCTCGTTCCACCACGGTAAACATCTGAAAGCCTACGTTGACAACCTCAACAAACTGCTGCCCGGCAGCGGACTGGAAGGCCTTGCCCTTACCGAGATTGTGAAACGCTCGCAAGGCGGACTGTTCAACAACGCCGGACAGGTGCTGAACCACGCTATGTATTTCGAGCAGTTCGGCTCCGCCAACCACGAACCTGTGGGACGTATCAAAGAGCTGATAGACAAAACTTTCGGTTCTTTCAACAAGTTTAAAGCCGAATTTGAACAGAAAGGTGCCACCCTGTTCGGAAGCGGCTGGGTATGGCTGTCTCTCAATGCCGACGGCAATTTGGTGATAACCCAGCAGAAAAACGCCGAAAATCCCGTTACCGACGGCCTTAGGCCCCTGCTTACCTTCGACGTGTGGGAACACGCCTATTACCTCGACTATCAGAACCGCCGTGCCGACTATCTTGCCGCACTTTGGCAGATTGTGGACTGGAAAGTGGTGGAGGCACGTCTGTAAGACGGTTGGCTATTTGCACAAAAAAAAGCGGCTTTCAAAGCCGCTTTTTTTTATTGTATTCAGCCTAAGCTGTTATCTTACATCTTTCTCGTCGAGAGGATTGGCGAGCAGGCCGGTGAATTTACCCACGTTGTCGAAAGTCATACGGGTGAATTTCTTGCCTTTTTTGCCTTTAACCTTTTGGCTGATAACCACATAGAAGTATTGTTTGGGTTTTTTGCCCTCTTCGTTGCGGTATTTGGAGTCGTAGTCGTAGCGAACCATCTTCTCGATGTCGTATTTCTCGCCTTTCAGCTTTTCGGCAAGGTATTTCTGGATGGGACGCGGGTAGCGTTCGGGAGCCAGCTTGGTGCCTACCATAATCATGGTGCCTGTTTCGGCCAGCACTGCGTCGAAATCCACTCTCTGGTTGTTGGTGAAGTAAGCCACATAGTATTCGCCGTCGCGCATTACCCATTCGGGACCCTCTTTGATACGGGTGGTGGGGTAGCGTTTCTCGAAGTTTTTCTTTACAGTGTCGGGAGGTGTGACGGTCTCAATTTCGGCGTCGATTTCGAGTTGTCTTTTCTTACGTGCTGTTTTGTCGGCTTTCTCCGGCGGTTGGGGTCCTTCGCGTTCCGAGAGGTCGGCTTCGGGGTTGTTGCGGGCGATAAAGTCGCGACGCACCACTTCGGGGTCGGGAGCGTTGGTCTTGGTGAGCTTTCCACGGGTGTCGAAAATCAGTTCGAAATCATCGGAGCCGATGCCCTTGCGGGTGATTATCATGCGGTAGTAGTTGTCGCCGCTCATCTCCTCGATATATTCGGTGGAACGGATTTTGAAACCGGGGTAGTTGTCCACAAAATAGGTGTTCATGATTGTGGGGCATTCCGAGATGTCCACAACAAAGGCGCTGTACTGCCATTCGCCGTCGTCGGTGAAATAGGCTTTGCCGTTCTGTCCTTCGGTGGAGAAATCGGCCACATACTGTCCGGGCTGCTCGAACCAGGCTTTCACGGAGTAGCTGGTGTAGGTGTTTTCCATTGCCAGAAGCACGGCGCGCGGCACCTGCGACTCTTTTACCTTGGTTTGGGCGTTGAGGCCCGCACTTATCGTTATCATTGCCAATATGGCCAAAACTAATCTTTTCATTGTATGTAGTTTTTTGAATTGGTTTTTATTTGGTAACTTTTTTGTTCTGATTTTTACGTTTAAACGCTAAAAATTGTTTTTTATTGTCTATCTGAAAAGTACGTCTTTGCGGTCGGGACTGATGGAAACGGCCTTGATGGGGGTGTGTACGGCTTTCTCAATCTCGGCAAGGTAGCTGAGGGCGTTTTTCGGCAGTTGGTCGAACGAGGGAGTGCCTTGCAGCTCGCATTGCCAGCCGGGGTATTCGTTCAGTACGGGCTTGATCTCCACCGAGTTGAACTCGAAGGGTATTTCTTCGGTTTCTTTTCCTCCGATTATGTATTTGTTGCACATTTTGATGGTCTCGAAGTCGTTGAGCACGTCGATTTTGGTGACCAGCAGGTCGGTGACGCCGTTGAGCATGCAGGCGTATTTCAGTGCGGGGATGTCGATCCAGCCGCAGCGGCGCGGACGGCCTGTGGTGGAGCCGAACTCGTTGCCTTTGTTGCGCAGTATGTCGCCGTCGTTGTCAAACAATTCAGTGGGGAAGGGACCGCTGCCCACGCGGGTGCAGTAGGCTTTGGTGATGCCGAACACCTTGTCAATCTTCGAAGGAGCCACGCCCAATCCGGAGCAAACGCCGGCGGTTACTGTGGTTGACGAAGTCACAAAGGGGTAGGAACCGAAATCGATGTCGAGCATGGAGCCTTGGGCGCCCTCGGCCAGCACGTTGAGGCCGTTGGCAAGACATTCGTTGAGGAAATACTCGCTGTTTATCAGTTTGAAATTACGCAGGGTGTCGAGCGAGGCGAACCAGCGGTCCTCGTATTCCTGCAGGCTCATATTTTCGATACGGAAACTGTCGATGTCGAAGTCGAGCATCTCGGCGATGCGTATGTGCTGGAATTTCTGTAGCTCGAATCTCTCGCGGAAGTCGAATTCGAGGATGTCGCCCACGCGCAGACCGGTACGGGCAATCTTGTCGGTGTAGGCCGGACCTATGCCTTTCAGCGTGGAGCCTATCTTCTCGTTGCCTTTGGCTTGTTCGTTGGCGGCGTCGAGCAGACGGTGTGTGGGCAGTATCAGGTGCGCTTTCTTTGAGATGAACAGGTTTTTGGTGGCATCCACGTCTTTCTTCCACAGTCCTTCTATCTCGCGTTCGAAGATAACGGGGTCTATCAGCACTCCGTTGCCTATGACGTTTTTCTTGTCGGGATGGAAAACTCCCGAGGGTATTATGTGCAGCACGTGTTTTATTCCGTTGAACTCGAGGGTGTGTCCGGCGTTGGGGCCGCCCTGAAAACGTGCAACAACATCGTAGTTAGGCGTAAGCACGTCAACCACTTTACCTTTTCCTTCGTCGCCCCATTGCAGGCCCAGCAATACATCAACTTTACTCATAAATGTTTATTTGTTTTATCTGCGTAAATATTTAATCGACAATGCGTTGCTGCCAAAACGGCGATTGTTTGGCAATGTCAATCCAACTTGCGAAAATACCATTTTTATCGGACTTTTGAAACAAAAATCGCCAAAAGATATTAGTTTTTTGTTGTTAATACTCGTTATGCGTTGATTTTCTTTAGGTTACTACTTCTCTCTCTGACGTTTGAACCACTCCACAAAAGCAGGGAGTTCGGCCAGCGGTTTGAGGCCTTCTTTTTCCGGAGTTTGTGGCACGGGGCATATTTCGAAATATCCCAGCAGGGTGGCGCAGTCGAACTCGCCGATAAGTGCTTCGATGGTGGAGTAGGTGCCCACCAGCATGTCCTCGTTGTCGTTGTCGGCGCCGTCGAAAGCCACGCGCAGGCCGAGGATGTCGGGCTCCTCGGCAGTTTCGAGGGGCTCGAAATACATCTTCTTGGTGTCGAAAGTATATTTGTCGAAACGCACCTTCACATCCTTGCCACTGGGCTGTTTGAACGGGATGAACTCCCACCAGTCGAGGTCGGGGGCTTCGTCGGTGAGTTTGAGCAGAGGCTCGAAGAAATCCACGTCGCCCTCGGCGGAGAACACCACACGGCGGCCGTCGCTGTTGGGTTCCGACATGTCGAAAGTAAGGGCGGGACAGTATTTCTCCAGCTGTGCCTGCATCTGGTCGAGGAGCTGGTCTTGTGTGGCTTCGTCGTACTCCGAAAGCATGGTCAGCTGTTCGGCGTTGTCCTGAAACCATTTCCAGAAAATAGATGTGTCGTAGTTCATAAAAATTGAAAGTTGAAAGTTGAAAATTGAAATCTTTAAATTGAAGGTTGAAAATTGAAAGTTGAAATGATTGGTATGATTTTTTTTATTTTTTTTCGTGTTTTTAGATGTTCCTTATTATTTGTTGTTGTGTTGAGGAATAAGGTAGCTTGCCAGACGGGCCATCAGTGCAAGAACTATCGGGAACACCGCTGTGTTGAACTGCTGTGGCAGCCACGCAAAGCCTATCAAAACCACTGCAAGAAAGCCCATTGTGACATATAGCACTATGCGGTTGCTTTTGCGCAAGCGGAACAGTATGTAAAGAAACAACGGGTTGAGCCACAATACGTTGAGATTCCATTTGGTACACCAGTGTATGGTGAAGAACCACATCACCAAAATGACTATGGACAGCAGTCCCACCACCGAAAACAGCGGTATGTCGAGCCAGCGCAGACGCCATCCTCTTACGACTCCCGCAACGGTGAGCACGGCCACAACAAGGAAAAATAGCCAGAAAACAAGGTCGGGCGAGAGGCTCTCGGGGTTGGGCTGTTTGGTCTCGGTAAGTATCTGCACTGAGGGCTCGGCAAGGGGCTTGCCTGTGGCGGAAACCACGGTGGTGTCGAGCTGGTCGTGCAGGTCGAAGGGGATAAACATATAGTCGTTGGTGGACACGGGGCGGTCGCAGCGCATGCCAAGCAGCAGGTCCACGCCGAACTGCCACCATTTGAGACGTCCCGTGTAGGGATAGATCATCTGGCGGTAGGTGCGGTTAGAGTCGGCGGTGCGGTTGACAAAGAGCGAGGGGTTGTCGAGGGCGTTGACAATCATGTCGCGGGCGCGGGTGGCGCAGTTGTCGCGGAAAAAGTCGTAGAGGTAGAAACGCTTGTCGGGCAGGCAGTTGTCCTCCAAGGCATCGAAGAGTCGGCGACACTCGTCGGGTGTGAGGCGCAGACGCTGCTCCACGAGCGAGCGGCCCTCGTATTGGTACGACAGCACGAAATTGCGGTAGCTGCACGCCGACACGCAGTAGTTGAGGTACCCTCGGACGAAATTCCAGTACAGGTTGGGGGTGTCGAAATCGAAAGTGCCGTAGTTATACACACGGTCGATGCCGCTGGCGGGGTCGCACACACGTATGGAGGTGTGGCCGAAAGCGAGGTAATAGTCGTTGCCCGGACCGCAGGTGATAAGGCTGGCGAAAGCGTTGTCGGAGAGCGTTGTTTGTGCGTTGGCAAAACCGCCTGCCGTAAGAAATGCGGCAAAGAGAACGACTTTGGTAAATAGCTTTTTAATCATATCAAGTTGTTGTTTTTACGTTTGCAAAGATACGAATTTTTAGTGAATTGTGATTAGTGAATTGTGAATAGTTTTTTGAGGGTGGTTGTTAGTGACTAAAATTTATTTGCCAGTTCTAGATTGTTGAGAGTTTTTTTATTACGCTCCGCGGCGTTATGCTCCGAAGCGTAATGGAGATATTGGTGTTTGTAATAAATTAAGAAATAGCAAGTTGTGAATGTTGAATGTGTCGTTGAGACTACTCATCTAAATCTTGATTATTTTGCTCTTTATTCAACAATTCCCCATCACTAAGACGGTAGTATTTTGTTTCGTGCCATTTTCTGTTGTCGAATTCCCAATCGGATTCCTCTGTTATCAAATTTTGTTCTTTATTGAAGTGGTATTCGATTTTTATTGGATTACTGCAGCTGGTACCTAACGAACATAATCGTTTTTCTGTAATACCATCGCGTTCGTACAAGACGAAATGACCTTCTTCGATTCCGTTGTTGCTTTCGTGGTACACGACAAACTGGTTGTCGCTCCAAATCTTTGTATCTGGTTCGAATATTCCTATGTGATAGACGAAAAATGTAACAATAATAATATTTATAATTGCGCCAAAAACAATAAGCATTCTCAACGCCCAATGAAGCCTTTTTACTGCAATGACAAGCCAGACTATTCCATAAATGACCGTCATCATAATAGCGGCATAAACAATATGTACATCAGTTTGATGTAATAGATGTTTGTCCGTGCCAAGAAAAAAATGGCATAGGATGGAGGCAATATATAATGCCAAAGCCATTATCCCAATGGTTTTTCGTATTATTGTGATGATTTTCATGGCTTAAGCGTGTTTGAGAAGTTCTAGTGTCTTTTTTGAATGACTTGGATTCTGTAACACATAATAATCACAACCCGTATTTTGCGATGATATATCGGCGCAGGAATGGGTCGCTTATGAAATGGTTGCCGCCTTCCTTTTCGATAACGCCATCTTCGGTTAGGACGGCGACACTTTTCTGCACTGTCGAAGCGGGGGCTAGTCTGTGCAGCTGTATATATCTGGACGAAAATATGTTACATCCGTCGACGGCGATGGCCTTAAGCAGACTTTTTTGGCGTTCGGAATATTTGTCGAACTGCTCTTGGTAGTAATCCCCCTTAAGTCCGATTATATCATCGACACACAAGTCAATATCGTCGTTTGTTATTGTATGTTTGTTTGTTACCACCCTTTGCCAGAGCACCGATGCCAACAATTGTATGTAGTAGGGTATGTCACCGACACACTCAATCAGATACTTGCATTGTTCCTCGCCAATTACCATCCCGTCGCTTGCAAAACGTTGCTGGAGGAAACGAATGGTGTCTTCTTGTGGGAGAGGTCCTATCTGCACCTGTATGCCGGAGTTGTAGAAAGGACGTTTTTTACTGTCAAACATCTGCATCATAAGGTGAGTCTTGCTGCCCAAAAAGATGTAATTCACGTTCTTCTGACGCTGAATTATGGAACGCATAACACCCTCCAGCCCGTATTTATGAAAACGGGTGATTTCTTGGAACTCGTCGATAACTACTACAACCCGTTTGCCTTTTTGTGCAAGGTGTTGAGGTAGGTCGAAAACCTCGGCCACTGTAGCGGCATCGGCTTTGCCGTTTTCAAAATCCACCGAAAACGAGGGCATACCGTCCGGACCGAAATCCACTTTCGGACGTATAGATTTCACCCATTTTGACAGATTTTTGGCGAATGTCTCAATCCGTCCCTGCTTTTCTTTCACGGCATTGACATACGACTCCACAAGACTTTCCAGCGAGTAGGTCGCCATCAAATCTATATACACACAAACTACACCTTGCGACTCCAGCTGTTCCATAACCTTGAAAACAAGCGAGGTTTTGCCAAAACGCCTCGGTGCGAAAAGCACAACATTGTTGCCGCCAGTGAGAGTGGAAACCAGCAACTCGGTCTCGCGAGTTCTGTCGTAAAACTCATCTCCACGGACTATATTTCCAAAACTGAAAGGGTTCATATCAAATACTTTTTTATTGCTCTGCAAAGATACATTTTTTATACAAAATAACCAAATTTATTTTGCAATTTAATCATTATCAAATTATTATACCATTACGCTCCGCGGCGTTACGCTCCGAAGCGTAATGGAGATATTGGTGTTTGTATCGGGTTTTGGAGTAGTGCGTTACGATAGATATTGCTGGATTTTTTGCAAAAATCACCCACTTTTTGTAAAAAAAACACCTTTTGAAGTGTCTATACAATAATTTTTGAGTTTTTCAGTTTTTAATAGTTTAAACAATAACGACAACTACATACCTATGAGAAAACACATTTTGGCTCTGGCCGCAATGGTACTGATAGCTGGCGTAGTAAGCGCCGCACCGAAGAAAGGATACAAGATAACCGTCCAGATAAAAAACGCCAAGGACACAGTGCTGTATATGGGCTATTATTACGGCAAATATACTCCTGCAATGGACACCGCCCGTATCAACAAAAAAGGTCAGTTCGTTTTTGAAAGCACTACCAAGGAGGTGAAGCCGGGGGTGTATTTCTTCTCTAACCCGCAGGGACGCTACGCCGAGTTTATTGTCAACATCGACAAACCCACTTTCACCCTCAAGACCGACGAGGCCAACTGGATTACCAACATGCAGGTGAGCGGATCGCCCGAAAACAAGGCTTTCTACGACTATCAGCGTCTCAACCAGCATTATTATAGCATGCACGACTCCATAACCAAGAACACTCCCGACAAGGAGCTGGCAAAGAAACGCTCGCTCGCCCTTCGCCGTGAGCTTGACACCATACAGGAAGGCCTTATCGCCGCCCATCCGGAATATCTTTTCTGCCGCATGCTTAAAGCCACCAAAGAGGTGGTGGTGCCTGTAACCGACGAGAAAGGCGACACCCTTACCAAAATACAGCGCGCCGACTATTACGGCGAACATTATTTCGACAATATGTCGCTCGACTGCGACGCCATGGTGCGCACCCCCTCGGCGGTGTTTTACGACCGTGTGGAACGTTTCTTCAACACGTATCTGGGACAGGCCTCGCCCGACGTTATCTGCGACTTTGCCGACAAGATGATAGACAAATCGCGTCCCGCCAAGGATGTGTTCCAGTACCTTGTTAACTACCTGGCGGAGAAATACCTGCGCAGCAACGTTATGACGCACGACGCGGTGTATGTGCACATGATAGAGAAATACTACGCCACCGGCGAGGCGTTCTGGGCTTCACCTTCCGACATCGACGCCGAGGTGGAACGTGCCACCAAATGGAAAAAACTGCTCGTGGGCGAGACGGCTCCCGAGTTCGGTGTGCTTTACAACGACCAATGGCACCACCTTTCGGACATCAAAAACAAATACACCCTGCTTATTTTCTGGTCGCCGACATGCGGACACTGCGCTACGATAATTCCGGCCCTCCACGATTTCTACCAGAAACATGCAAAGACCTACGACATAGGCACTTTCGCCATAAACACCGACATCCACGAGGAGGACAAATGGCAGCAGTTTATCAAGGACAAGAACCTGTACGACTGGAACAACTACAACGGCGGTGTGGCCAATGTGGACTGGAAAGAGCTGTACGATGTCATTTCCACCCCCGTCATCTATCTGCTCGACAAGGATAAGAAGATACTTGCCAAGAAAATCGACGCCAAGATGCTGGAAGAGATTTTCAAGATTCTGGAACCGGGATTTAAGGAGTAGGTTGTTAGTTGTCGGTTGTCAGTATTCAGTGGTCAGTTAATTCGGAATTCGGAGTTCGGAACTCGGAACGAATTGATAGTTTATAATTTATAGTTTACAGTTTATAGTTATTGAATAGTTTTCGCCTTCGGCGAAAGCTATTTACAAGATTTATAGATTTCGCTCGGCGAAGACGAGCAGGAGCTAAAAAAAAGATTTACAGAAAAACGCGAAGGCGAGCAGGAGAAAGAATCAGAACTTCGCCCGACGTACTGTGAACCACACCGAGGCCATCGAGAGCACTATCACAAGGGCAAAGACGACCACGAAATCTATTAGGTGCATCGCCACAGGGAAGGCATCGACGATGAAATTGCCGTCGCCCATCTTCACTATGCCGAACTGCTGTTGCATAAAGCACACCACAAATCCCACGGCAAGTCCTATAAACACCCCCACGACGGAAATCAGCACCCCTTCCACGAAGAAAATCCTGCGCAGTGTGCCTTTGGTGGTGCCGAGACATTGCATCAGACGGTTGTCGTCGCGCTTGTCGATGATGAGCAACGAGAGCGAGGCTATGAGGCTAAGCGAGGCGATGATTATTATCAGCGACAGTATCAGAAAAATGCCCAGCCGCTCTGACGAGTATATCTTGTAGTACAGCGGCTGTTGCTCGAAACGGTCCTTAACCCTGAAATTGTCGCCGACGACGGCTTGAAGATGCTTTTTCACTTTTTTTACCGAATGCGACGAGTCCACCGAGAGGGCGAGGAACGACACCTCGTCGGGAGAGTAGTCGAGCAGTTCGCGCACAAAACCGATGTCGGCCACGCCGTATTTGGAGTCTATCTCGTTCTGTACCGAGAAAAAGTCGAGGACCATGGCGTAGCGCGTGTTGAAAGCGTCGTCGATGGTAAGGCCAATACCAGCCTTGCGTTTGGGGATGTGTACCACCAGCGGCGTGTTCTGGTCAAGATAATTGATGCCCAAAGCCCAGTAGAGGTTGCCACCGAGCAGCACTCCGTAGTTGCCGTTGTCATTGCCGAGGTCGTAGTTGAGCGTATTGGATAGCTTGTACTGCAGTCCGCTGTGGTGTAAGTAGTTGCGGTCCACGCCACGGAGCATCACAATCTGTTCGTTTTGTTTGTAGATAACCCACGCGTTTTCCTCTACAATTTCGGAAACGCTTGCCACGCCTTCGGTCTGTTTTATCTGTTGCAGAGGGAAAGTGTCGCCGGTGTGGAAGCTCTTGCCTTGTCGCGGCTCTATCACCAGTTCTGGGTCGAATACGTTGAACAGCGACTGTGTGAGGTCGCCGATGCCGTTGTAAACCGAAAGTACTATGATAAGTGCCATCGAGCCCACGGCAATGCCTATCAGCGATATCCACGATATGATATTGATGATGGTCTTGCGTTTGCGCGAAAACAGGTACTTCCGGGCTACGAAAAACGGCAGGTTCATTGTTTGAGCAGCTTTTCTATGTTTTGTATATAATCCAGCGAGTCGTCGAGGAAGAAGGAGAGCTGCGGTATGATGCGCAGCTGTTTGCCCACGCGGAGGCCGAGGCGTCGACGCAGGTCGGCGGTGTTGTCCTGTATGGCTTTCATCACATCCTCTTTTTTGGCTCCGCCGATGGGGAAGATGCTCACCCATACTTTGGCCACCGAGAGGTCGGGGCTTATGCGCACCTCGGTGACGGTTATCATGGAGCTGCCGAAGATGTTTTTCGTCTCCTGCTGGAATATGTTGCCCATCTCCTGCTGCAGCAGGCGGGATATTTTCTGTTGTCGTGTGTTTTCCATGGTGTGTGTTGTTACCAAAAAAGCAGGAAGTTTTTCAACAACCTGCCTTTTTGTTAGTTGTATTTAGTTGATGTCATCAATAGAATAATACTCTGTTGTCGACAATTTTGGCGCGGTCTTTCAGCACGTTGAACAGCGAACGCAGTTTTTGGGTGCTTTCCATCTCCATCTGCTGTGCCATCAAGGCTCCGTCGATTTGTTCTGCACGGGGGGTGATAGCGTCAACGTATACCACATATACACCGTAGGTGCCTTTTATCGGTTTCAGCATACCGGTCTTTTTGGCGGTAGCTGTCTTTCCGATGGCTTTCATTTCGGGACCGTACATTCCGAAGCTGTAGCTGTTGAAGTTCAGGGCGGTGACGCTGTCCACGGTGGCCTGCATCTGGGCGGCAAAGCTGTTGATGTCTTTGTTGGAGGCGAGGGCTTTCTCTGCTTTTTCTGCAAGGAGTTCCACTTTCTTTTCGTTGCGCACCTGCGGTTCGATGTAGGAGCGCACCTGTTCGAAGGTGGCTATGCCTTTTTTGCGGATGGTTTTCAGCGATGCCACTATGCAATTGTTGTCCGATTCGTGAACTTTATCCATAACGTCGCCTTCTTTGCGATTTTCGTCGAAAGCCCAGCGCACTATGTCACGAGCTTCGCTGATGCCCTGTAGCGATTTTACGTTGGAGGGGGTGAAGTCGGCGTTGCGCACCATCAGGTTCTCGCTCTGTGCGAGGGAGATGAACTGGTCGTGGTTGGCGCAGTTGGCAAGGAATTTATTGGCCTTGTCGGAGACTGCATTGTAAGTGTCTTCGCTAGCTTCAATTTTTCTTGTGATGAGGGCTACACGGTATTTCTTGTTTTCGGGGGTCTTGCCGGTAACTTTCACAATCATATATCCCAGTTTGTCGGGACGTTCGTATTTGAACACGCCGCCCACTGGAGTTTCTATTATTTTTTCGTTGAGGAATCCCATGCTGCCGTCGGGTGCCCATTTGAGGTCGCCGAAAGTTTCATTTTTCTGCGGGTCGTCGGAGAACTGCATCACAGCTTCTTCGAAGGGCATTTTGCCGGATTTTACGAGGGCTTCAACGCTGTCGGCGAGGGAGGCGGCTTCGGCTTCACTGCGTGTTACGCCTTCGCCCACATTGTTGTTGAGGATGTGGATTGCCGAAGCACGGAGGCTGTCGGGACGCATCTGTACTTTAAGCACTTTGGCCATCACCCAGGTCTGGTTGGAGAGCATTGGATTGACGAATTTGCCTTCTGATGTTCTTTCGATGGCACTGTCGAGACCCATATATTCAGCGAAATCGGAGGCTTTCATGAAGGTGGAGTCGTACCAGCGGTCCGACACTTGGTTTACATAGCTGCCGATGTATTCGTCTTCCACATTCTGGAACTCTGACCATACGTTTCCAACGCTGTCGGCGATGTCGTCCATATCTTTCTGGGTGGGGATAACGGGGAACATCACGAAATCGATGTCGCGGGCATCCTCCTGTTTGAACATGTTTTTGTTTTTCTCGTAGAAATTCTTGAGATCTTCGTCGGTAACCTTGATTTCCTCGTCTTTCACCGTTTGGGTGGAGAGAGCCACAACGCGTGCGTCAACGTCGTTGGCGCCAAGGGCGGCAATTTGCGAACCCATAGCCTTGGGAGTGTAGAAACTGCGGGCCATTATCAGGTTGTATTTCTCCAAAATGCGCGACTGGCGGACGTAGGTCTCGATGTCGAGCCAGGTCTGTTTTTGCTCGTCTGGTTGTTGGTCGAAGTTACGTAAGAACTGTGCCACACCCTGAGCGTTGTACTGGCCGGTGTTGGGGTCGTTGAAAGCGGGTATCTGGCGGAGGTAGGGGTGGATGAATTCGCCTACGAACATATCCTCCATCTCTTTATCGGTAACGGTGATGCCCAGTTTCTCGTACTGTTTGCCCAGTATCTTTTCTTCGAGAATCTCGTTCCAAACCTGTTCGCGGAGCTGGAACGACTCGTCGTTGGTAAGCTGATCCTTGCCGCTCTGTCTTTTGAAGCGTTCTTCGGTTTCTTTTACCTTCGTGTCGAAAGTGACGTCAAGAATTGTTTCTCCGTCAATTTTTGCAAAATCGGGTCTGCTGTTCTGACGTTTGAAAACGTCGCCGATGATGAAGGCTATGATAGCTATACCTACCACTGCCACAGCTATTCCCGAGTGTTTTCTGATTGTACCAATTATTGCCATATTTTGTATCTTTTTTCGTTTAAAAACAAGCTGCAAATTTACGATTTTTTTTCCGATTTTGTCCTTTTTTTTCTGATTTTTTTTGTCGTCGTAGCATATTTATGTAAAAATCAAAAAGTTGTCGTGCCGATTGTGGCCCTTTGCGGATGATTTATAATTATGCAGGGGCGTTTTGCACGGCAATTGGGGAGGCCAGATGGCCGAATTTTGTCGTGTTTTTTTCAAAAAAGAAGGGGAGGGGATGGATTATCCGTTTTCGCCGTCATCTCCCTCGGTGTATTGGTAGTTCTCCCAGTGCTGTACTTCCGATTTCAATTGCAGTTTGTTGAGCTTGCGTTTGCCGGCTTTCCAAATCTTGATGTCGAAAAATATGAATGCTATAAAAAGGATTATGGAGATTACGGGCCTTTCGTCGGAGAAGAGCGAGTAGGAGAAAATGAGTGCGTCGAAGGTGCCGTGAAGCACGAGTGGCACCAGCAGCGCTTTTACGAGGTGCGACATACGTTTTGCCGGCTCGAATTTCGCCAGAGCGAAGTAATAGCCCATCGCCACGCCGAAGAGGAAATGTCCCGGCACCGACACGGCTGCGCGCAGCAGTGCTGTGTGCAGTGATGCGTAGAGGTCGCCCTGACCGAAGACGTAGGTGAAATTCTCCACCCCCGCGAAGCCGAGCGAAAGGAAGGCGGCGTACACTATGCCGTCGAAATACTCGTTGAAATGGCGGCTGCGCCACATGGCAAGGGCCAACAGCAGCAGCTTGCTCAGCTCCTCGCTGAAACCTGCCACCACAAAGCCGTGATAAAGGCTGTAGGACAGCACCGAGCCGTTGGCCGTCGTGGCTTGGTGGATGCCCATCAGAAAGCCTTCCAGAATAACGGCCGGTATTACCGACAGACAGCCGAAGAAGAAGGTCTTGAGCAGCATCCCGAAAGGCTCCTTTTCGAACTTGTCCTTGCGGTAAACATAAATCGAGAGCAGCACCACGGGCAGTATGGCCAGAGCTGAGAGAATAAGAGTTGTCGGCATAATGAAATTTTTTTGCAAAGTTACGAAAAAAAATGCTTTGTTCGCAATTGTTTTTTGCAACGCAAGACCACATGTCCCACTTCATACCTTTGTTTCAGACACTTCGCGCGCAGCATTGAAAAATAATCATATCTTTTTTTGGAATTTCAATCATAATTACGTATCTTTGTTGATATGAAGTTTGAATAAAAATAATTCGTTATCACTTAATAATTAGACATAAACGATGAAAATATTAGTTTTAAATTGCGGAAGCTCGTCTATCAAATACCAGTTGATAGACATGGCCAACAACGCAGCCGTAATGGCAAAAGGTTTACTTGAACGTATTGGTTTGGAAATGGGCGAATTCACCCACAAATACCATGGCGAGAAGCACTACGAGCAGCTCCCCATCCCCGACCACACGGCGGGTATCAAAATCGTCCTCAAGGCTCTTACCGACCCCGAAATTGGCGTTATCAAGGACCTCAACGAGATTGGTGCCGTTGGTAACCGCGTGGCACACGGCGGCGAGCTGTTCAAAGGCAGCTGCCTCGTAAACGACGACGTTATCGAGAAAATCAAATCCCTCACCGACCTCGCACCTCTGCACACCCCCGGCAACCTCGCTGGTATCTACGCCATGCAGAATGTGCTGCCCAACGTGAAACAGGCTGTGGTGTTCGACACCGCTTTCCACAGCACACTGCCCCCGAAATCGTACCTCTACGGTCTGCCCTACGAATACTACGAAAAATACGGCATTCGCCGCTACGGTTTCCACGGCACCAGCCATAAATATGTGGCTGAGAAAGCCGCCAAGATGATCGGCAAGGACTGGAAAGACCTCAAGATTGTTAGCTGTCACCTCGGCAGCGGCGCTTCCATAGCAGCCATCGACCACGGCAAGAGCGTTGACACCTCCATGGGTATGACTCCGCTGGAAGGCCTTATCATGGGCTCCCGTCCCGGCGACGTGGACCCCGGCGCTCTGCAGTTCCTCTTTGAGAAAGAGCTGGCCAACGGCAAGACTTGGAAAGACATAGTAACCATGCTTAACAAGAAATGCGGCCTAGTGGGCATCAGCGGTGGCAAACAGGATATGCGCGACATCCGTGCCGGCCGCGACGCTGGCGACGAACGCTGCACCTACGCTTTCGACATGTTCGCTCAGAAAGTGAAGAAATATATTGGAGCTTACATCGCCGAGATGGGCGGCTGCGACATAGTTCTGTTCACCGGCGGCATCGGCGAGAATGCTTGGTTTATGCGTCACCCCATACTGGAAAATATGGAATGCCTCGGCATCAAGGTGGATATGGAACTCAACGACAAGACTGCCGGCGAGGACGGAGTCATCTCGACTCCCGACTCCAAAGTGGCCGCCATCGTGGTTACCACCGACGAGGAATATGTTATCGCAAGCGACACCTACAACCTTGTGAAATAATCCGAGGTTGTCCTTTATAAAAATGTGGGGACGGATTACCGCCCCCACATTTTTTTATAAAAACCTGTATATAAGGCAATTGTTGTTGAAAGAGAACTGCGCAGATATGTAAAGTGTTTTTTATTCTACTATACCATCGGTGATAAAGAGATTGTTGAGTTCATCAGGAGTATTTAGATGCATAATTTTATTTTGAATTGCTGACTTGGATAAATCAAGTCTGTGACAGCTTTTTTTACCTGTTGTAGAGTCTTTAGTTACATGAATGAGTTGTATTCTTTCAATTTTTTGATTCTGTCGGGCATAATCCGCCATTCCTTTTGCCTTTGGCAGACTGTCGGCATACTGTTCGCCGTGAGGTTCAAGTATCGATACTCTAATTGTACCGTCGGAAGCCATGTTGAATATTATAAAATCTGGATACATTGGCTTTTGTTCATTATTTATTGCATACGGTATGCACAATGCCCACGGCTTGCGAGGTTGATTGCGAAGCCAGCATAAAAATCCATTACGTTGGCGCTCTTCGTTAAGAGTGATTTCCTCCCATTCGTTCAACTTGAATTTTGCAACGCCATTGCGATTGACAAATAGATGGTCGGTATAAATGTTGCCGTTTTCTTCAAGAGATACGTTGATGTTTTCAGGCAGACGAAAATTATGTTTGCTGATGATATCTCCATCAGACACTATTTTGTCGTATTGAAGCCTGAAGTGTTCGGGTAAATTGCTAATGCTTAAACGGTAGTTGTCTATAAGCTCGTGGAATTTTGTTTCCGCGTAATTGTGAAGGCTTTTCATGCAGTCTTCGTTGCCGACATACAAGATAAACTGAATTTTGTATGCATCCTCGTCGTTGGAATCCATGTAATACTGACCGTATTTGTAGCCTATGCCCTCGTTGTATAGCATTGTGTTAGCCTGACGGAACTGCCGTTCAAGGTCGGCATTGGACGAGGTGAACAAAGACATGTGCTTGTCGTTATCTATTTCCTCACCCAAAGCATCAAAAACCTTTTTAGTCAACTTGAACTCAAGCACTTTTTCCGCCATGCTTTCGTATTTGCCTGTTGCCTTGAGGTGTTCAATGTAATCGTGAATCTTGCCGACCACATCTTTTATTATTGTATTCAAGGCATCATGCCATAGTGCCGACTGTGTGAGCAGATGCGCCAACTTGAACAGCGAATTTGCATAGTCGTTGATTCTGACTGTGCGTACATCATATGTTAGTAAACTCATCGAGTTGACAACTTGCATTACTTTTTCACGATCAATCATGTCGTGTTGTTGTGAAGTATCGGTTTGTACCTGTTTCGGATTTAATTGTATTTGCGGCGAGGTGTAATCGTGGACGTTTCCTGTGTTGGTTTGTGTAAACGGATAAGTTTTTACTTTTGTATTGTCAGGTTGTGCATTTGTGGCAATATTTGCGTGTGCATTTCCTGTACTAGTTTGCAGATAGGATTGAACTACTGGTTGTTGTCTGTTGTGACTAATCGACAATATTTCAATTTTGCGGTTTCCGCCAACGGACTCTTCAATAAAGTCTGTTGGAATATTGCCACCCTCAATCTTTTGCAATTCGTTAACTATGGTTGATACAGTGTTTATGTTGAAGTGAGGCAGATAAAGGTGAACATTGTTCAACGACTCGTCAACTTGTATGTGCATCTGCATTGGGGTGCGGATCATACGGCCGAGAAGCTGGGCGATGTATGTGCTATCTACAGCATGGCGGAACGACATCATTGTCTCCGCTCTCGGGCAATCCCAACCTGTAGAAAGGCTTTCTTTGAAGAATACCAGTCGAATGTTGTCATCGTCTTGAATGCGTGATGGCTCAATATAGGGAACCGAGAGGCCGTTGATGTTAAGTTCTGATTTATCTCCGAAGCAATGCACAACTTCACCTACCATATATTTTGAATTTAGACGTTTTTCGATAACATCGAGGCATTCGTTGAGGTCGGTAGCTGAAATCTGATTGCCCTTGCCTGCTTCGACTTGGACTACAAATATTGGGTTTACATATTTGTAGTGCTGTTCCTTGCAGTACTGATACCAGTGCAACCATTTGTCGCGCCATTCGTCGGTGGCGGCCTGAAGCACGCCCATCTCCTTGTTTTCGAGCGAATCGTCGGGACTATAGATTTCAATCAAGTCCTTTAGCAAGCCCGACTGACGAACCTCGTCGGGAGAAACTATAACATGATGTTGCGATGATATTGTTCCTGCAACAAGTGTGTTGAAGCGTTCAAGCGTGGCACTCATACCAATTACCACAGGCATCGGCTTGCATTTGTCGTTGCCCTTTATAAAGGTCTGCATTATTGTGGTCTGGTTAGTCTTTGCACCACGATGCGCCTCGTCTATAATCATGAACAGACGGTCTGACTTCTCGTTTATCGTGTTGTTGAGTGTTTCCCAAATTGTGTATTGTCGGGTGTCGCCGTGATTTGTAAGGTTACTGCTTTTGCTTAACTTCTGTGTGTTAAGAAAGTATATGTAGCCGTCCTCCAAAATTTCCTGGTCGAAACTTTCGTCCTCGATAGTTATGCACTGTCCAATCTGTATGTGGTCGGCTTTGGTTTCAATCTTGTTGCGCGACTGCTTGTTGAGTTCTGGCGAATCGCTCAGCCATACGATAATCGCATTGGGCTGTTCGGGGACAAACGAACTGCCGCAGAAAATCTGTTCTATGAGGGCTGATGTAATGATGGTTTTGCCTGCACCTGTGGGAGCGGTAAAACTGATTACCTGCGGAACAAGCATAGTGCGGTAACTCTGCTGTGCGAAAGCGCAATACTGGTGAAGCGAATCGAGTGCTTTCTGCTGGAACGGAAACAAGTTACATTTCATGGCTATCGTTGTTGATTAATACGGAAATTGTCTAAATAGTCGCGGTACAACTGGAAAGTGCGCTTGGCATCAAGGTGTTTAATCATATCCTTGTAGGCGTTTTCCGAGTCGGTAATAATAAATATGGTGTCTATTTCGGTATGGGAATTCACCTGTTCGGCAAAAGTGCTGAAGGCAGATTCCGTATTTAGAACTGCAAATCGGTTTTCGGGATATACAAGCATATCTGGAACGGAATTTTCCGAAACCGAAGGGCAAATGCCGTGAGCGCCCGCCTTCATCCATAGCAGCGACAGCATACGCGAAAACTCCCTGCCAAGCGAAACCTTGGTCTTGTCCAAGAATCCCAACTTGAAGTAGATGGCATTTGCCTTGAAACCGTCTGCCATTGGAATTTCGGAACCGATGTAGTTGCCTTTGAGTGGCTGCCCGTTTACATCGTGCCCTTCGATTGAGCAGACCGTACGCGGCCAAGTAACATAGCGGGCAATGCCAAGTTTTTCCCATTCCTCGTCGCCTGGCTTATATCCCTGATTCTTGAGTAATTTCGATTCTTCCTCGCTTACCTCGTTATTTGTAACCATAATACAACGGCGATGACCGCCATCTTCGGCATTTAGTAGGTTTACAGCGTGCATAGTAGTGCCAGAGCCGGCAAAGAAATCGACAATAAGTGCGTTGGGCTTGTTGGCGACAAAGAACCGTATGGCATCGTGAACAGAGTATAAGGATTTGGGATAAGAAAATCTATCATCATTTAAAATTTTAGCAATAAAACTTGATCCATTTTCAGAAGCATTATGTGAAGCTATTTTCCATTGTGTAGGAGCTATTCTTAAATCTTCTGAGTTTTCTGTTCTGCGGGCTATTATAGAGCCATCTTCGTCATATCCATCTATATTCCATCCGTCTGTATGCAATTCAGCAAATGCTCCATCAGGCAAATAGTTTATAACATATCCATATGAGGATTCTCGCCCAAGGCGAATTCTCCCTTGGCATATTCTGTTTTTTAATTCTGTTGTACTTACCTGCCAGCAGCCTTCATTCCCATTTGTTCTAATTGGAAGAACTTGAACTAGATTTTCAATATCTTTACTTTTGTGCTGACCTGTTGGAATAGGGTCTCCGATTTTTTCAATTCTTCGAGTGTTGGGATTTACATAAATTGGATAATAACATCCGGGAGAATGTTCTCTGCTAGAGTTGCTTCCTCGACGCATCATTGAAGTCCATCCAGGAGATTGACTTGTATTGCTTGAAAATAAAGCAGAAGATGACCATTCTGATCCAAGTGATAAACGGGCAGGTTGACATTCTCCTATCATTATAAAAAATATATATTCATCATTTCTTCTAAAACCACTTCTAGCAACACCTTTAGGGTTAATTACGTCACTGACCATTTGTATATAAGACTCAGGAAACATCTGCTCCAACAAGCATCCCAAATGCAAGTATTCCTTTTCATCAATGGTAACAATAAGAACAGAATCCTTGGGATTAAGAAGTTTCTTCGCCAACTGCAAGCGTTTCTGCATCATCGAGAGCCATTTGCTATGGCGATACGAATCGGAAGAATCCACATAGTCGTTGTTGTATTTCCAGTCGCGTGCGCCAGTGTTGTATGGCGGATCAATGTATATGCAGTCAACTTGTCCTGCATACAGATAAACCAATAGTTGGAGTGCGTGGTAGTTGTCGGCCTCAATCAGCGTGTGCCAAAGGTCACTGTCGGGTGCATTCTGCACCGAATCAATCTTTTTCAGGAAAGGATAAATCGGCTCGCCAAACTCCGCAACTACAACAAGTTCGTCAACCTTGAAAGTGTTTATTTCATGTGAGTCATCGAGTTTCTCACAAGTGGCAATGCTGTTAGAAATCTTTGTAACTATATAGTAATCAGCAATTTGCCCCCCCCCCCGCCTAAACGCGTTGCATTTGCCTTCGGGGCAACGGTACATCCGCGACGTACTGGGATGTCGAAAAGCAGTGTACACTCCGGCATATGCTCCTCGAACACCAATCCGAACTTACGTTTCCTCTGTATTTTGGACAGTTCCTGCTCGATAAGCAATCGCAATTCGCGATTGTCTATTTTATTGATTAAGTCGTCTATCTTTGCCATAATTGATAAAACGTAAAAATTGTAATTATATTGTAAATTCGGTCCAAAAACTTATGTGCAAATTTACATAAAAAAAACCGATTTTTTGTAAAAAATCGGTTTTCAACGTTTTTAAAACTTTTTCTTGGCGGAAAGGAAGGGATTCGAACCCTTGAAGCGCTTTTGACGCTTACTCGCTTTCCAGGCGGGCCAGTTCAACCACTCCTGCACCTTTCCGTTTTTTTTCGGTTTGCAAAGATACAACTTTTTTTCGGTTTATCCGAAATTTTTTGCAATAATTATTCCAATGTTTTGTCAATCAGCGCTTTGTTAATAAATAAAAACATCCGCAACGGGTGGCTACGGATGCTTTTTTAAGGTATTTTGTGGCGTTTTTGCCTTTGTAATTTACGGAATCAGCACCAGACGGAAGCCGTAGTAGCTGTAACCGAGTTGCGGGTTGTAGTTGCAGCGGTCGGTGATACGGCATCCACGGGTAGGACTCGTGTAGCAGCCGCCTTTAAGAATGCGTTCCTCGCCGTGGCGCGGACCTTTGGGGTTGTCCTGTGAGTTTTTGGTGTAAGGTCCGAGGTAGTCGCTGCACCACTCCCACACGTTGCCGCTCATGTCGTAGAGTCCCAGCTCGTTGGGTTTCTTCTGTCCCACCTTGTGGGTGTGCGAGTTGGCGTTGGGGCCGTACCATCCGTACGAGCCGAGGTCCTGGTTGCAGCCGGCGTATTTGTAGTTCTTGCTTTTCTCGCCCCCGCGGGCGGCGTATTCCCATTCGGCCTCGGTGGGCAGCCGGAAATTGCGTCCCGTAAGGCGGTTGAGCTTGTTGATGAAAGTCTGTATGGTGTCCCAGCTCACGCGTTCCACGGGCAGGCTGTCGTGTTTCCATTTGGAGGGGTTGTAGCCCATCACCGCTTTCCAGATGTCCTGTGTCACTTCGAATTTGCCAATGGCGAAGTCGCCTACCGTCACTTCGTGTGCGGGGAACTCGTTCTCGTAGCAGTCCTTGTCCTTGGTGTTTTTGCAGCCCATGGTGAAGGTGCCGCCTTTCACTTTCACCATCTCGAAAGTGAGGTCGTTGAGGGTGATGGTGATGATGTTGGTGTCGACGGGTTTTGCGGCCACGGTGTCGCTCTTCGCGGTGTCGTTCTGTATTTCCGTCTCGATGGGGTATTGGGCTTTGGCCACCAGAGCCGCAAGTGTCAAAAGTGCAAAAAATAACTTCTGTTTCATTATTTTACAGACTATTTGTTGTTATTTTCCGAAAATTTCTTTGAGTTTGTTTTCCAGATCTGTGCCGCGCAGGTTACGAGCAATCACCTTGCCATCTTTGTCGATAAGCACGGTGGCGGGGATTGAGGTGATGCCGTAGGTTGCACCGCCGGAGGATGTCCATCCGTTGAGGTCGCTCACGTGGTTTGGCCACACCAGTCCGTCGCTCTTGATGGCTTGTGTCCACGAGTTGCGGTCGCGGTCGAGGGAGACGCTGAAGATGTCGAATCCCATCGATTTGTATTTGTGGTAGAGTTTCACCACGTTGGGGTTTTCGTTGCGGCAGGGGCGGCACCACGATGCCCAGAAGTCGAGCAGCACCACTTTGCCGCGTAGGTTGCTGAGTTTAAGGGTTTTGCCTTCCGGCGATTTCATCTCGATGTCGGGGGCGGGGGTGCCGGGCAACATCACCGATTTCACTTTCTGGTCGATGTATTTCACCATCTGGTCGTTGGGATAGTCTTTGATAAGGGCGTCGCGCACTTCGACGTAGAGGGGGGCGTAGGTGTCGAACTGGTTCTCGAAGAAAGTCACCAGCAGTGCGCTGAAGAGTCGGCTTTTGTTGTCGCGGAGCAGTTTTTCAATCTGGTCGAAGGTGGCGGGCACCATAGTCTCGAAAGCGTTCTGTATCTCTCTGCGGCGCGATTCTTCGGCGGTCTGGTATTCGCGGTTGAGGGCTTCCACCGGCTCGTTGATGTCGAGGAATTTTTTATAGAGCAGCATCTCGTCCGACGATTTCACGTTGCTTATCAGCACTGTCTGGCCGAGGCTGTAGTCCACCACTATTTTCGCTTTCGGCTCGAAGATGGCGTAGGAGGTCAGTCCCGAGGGCTGGAATTGCAGCAATAGCAGGTTTTTGTTGGCGTTGTCGATTTCGAAACTGTAGGCTCCGTTGTCGGGAACCACGGTCTGCAGCGGCACCAGTTTGTTGCCGTCCACGGCGTTCACCACTATCTTTTCGCACGGGGTGCTTCCCGAAATTTTGCCGGAGACCTTTGTGGTCTGGGCTTGTATGGTATTTATTGCTAACAAGGTGGCCAGTACGGCGACGAAAGCGTTTATCTTCATAATGATAATGTGTTTGTGTTAATAACTGACTGACAGAAAGTTGCTGTCTTTGCGACGCTTTTCTGCTATTCTGCAAATTTACACAAAAAAATGATTATTTTTATATAGAGATATAAATTTTTGAACACGAATCGCACGAATCACACAAATATTTGTGTTAATTAGTGCTATTCGTGTTCTTTAATTATAGAGGAAAATACGATATTTTCTTGTTTTTTTCGACAAAAAAATCCGATGACACGAAAATATTGTCACAAGTCGTAAAATAAACCACTCAAAGCGCAAAAAGAAAAAGTTGTATATCTCGTTTTTTTTTGGTATCTTTGCAGATTGCTTTTTTTGTGAAAAAAAGGCTTGGAAATTATTGTTTTTTGACAAGAATTAAATCTGTAAAGATATGAAAAACAGTGATATGGATCCTGTGATACTGTCGGCTCTGCGCGAAGACATTGGCGACGGCGACCACAGCACATTGGCCTGCATTTCGCCCGACAACCGCGGCAAAGCCCGCATGATTGCCAAGGCCGACGGAATTATTTGTGGCATTCCGGTAGGAAAACGTGTGTTCGAACTGGTGGACCCCACGCTGGTCGTTACCACCTATAAAACCGACGGCGAGGCCGTTGCCAAAGGCGACCTGATACTCACGGTGGAGGGTCCTTCGGGTTCGATACTCACCGCCGAGCGCACCGCACTTAATTTCATTCAGCGCATGAGCGGCATCGCCACGCAGACCCACGCCATGACCGACATGCTTAAGGGTATGCACACCAAGCTCCTCGACACCCGCAAGACCACGCCCAACCTGCGCATTTTCGAAAAATATGCCGTGAAAACCGGCGGCGGTGAGAACCACCGTTTCGGCCTTTACGACATGATAATGCTGAAGGACAATCATATAGACTTCGCCGGAGGCATCGAGAAAGCCATCGCCAAAACCAACGACTACCTCAAGGCCAAGGGCAAAAACCTCAAGATTGAGATAGAGGTGCGCAACCTCGACGAGCTGAACCGCGTTCTGGCCGTGGGCAATGTGCACCGCATCATGCTCGACAATTTCACCCCCGAACTGCTGAAGGAGGCCGTCAAAATCATCGGCGGACGCTACGAGACCGAGGCCTCGGGCGGAATTACCGACAAAACCCTTCTGCAATACGCCGAGAGCGGAGTGGACTACATCTCCGTCGGTGCGTTGACGCATCACATTAAAAGTCTGGACATTAGCCTTGTGGTGTAAGCCATGAAAAGGATAGAAAAGTTGAAAAAACGTAAGGAAAGTCTGGTGGAGTATTTCCAGAAACTTCCCCGCAAGCTGCTCTACAAGCGGCCGGTGCGTAAGTTTCTGCATCTTATCAAGCAGATAACGCTGCCGGGCTTCCAGGGCGTGCCCATTTTCGACGTGCTCGACTTTTTTATCCGCAACCTGCTCAAGGAATCCATCGCCAACCGCGCCAAGGCCATGGCGTTCTCGTTTTTCCTTGCGTTGTTTCCCATGCTGCTGTTCCTGTTCTCGCTGTTGCCCTATTTCCCCATTCAGGGCATTATCAACGAGCTCTATTCGGCCCTCAACGAGATGCTGCCCGCCGATGTCTATGCCAAGGTGATAAACACTATGGACGAGATACTTACGCACAAACATACGGTACTGCTATCTGTCGGATTCTTAGGCACTTTGGTGGTGTCGGTCAACGGTATGGACTCCATAATGCAGGCTTTCAACCAGTCGTTGAACATCATCGAAACACGTAGTTTTATTAAGCGAAAACTGCTGTGTCTGTACCTCGTGCTGCTGCTTTTCGTGCTTGTGGCGGTGGTGCTTACCATCATGATGGGATACAAACATTTCACGGCCTATTTGCTGTCGCGGGATTTGCTTGCTGAAAATTTCTGGTACTACGCCATGAATGTGGGCAAATGGATTCTGATGATTGCCATAGGTCTGTTTGTGATTTCGTCTATCTACTACGTGGCTCCCGTTAAAAAACAGCGTTTGAATTTCTTTTCGGCAGGAGCGTCGCTCTCCACAGTGCTTTTCTTCCTCGTAACGGCCGGTTTCCGTCTGTATATCGAGAATTTCTCCAATTACAACGCCCTGTACGGCTCCATCGGAACGCTGATAATAGTGATGCTGTGGATTCAGCTCAGCTGTATGATACTTCTTATAGGTTACGAACTGAATATCAGCATTGTAACCACCAAAAACAAAGACAATCCGTTTATACACGGAAAGATAGTGAACAAACCTGCAGAAGCTGAAGTGGCTGCAGAAAATGAAAATAATACTGAAGAAAATAAATGATATGGAAATAGACATCCCCAAAGGTATTGAAAACCAACTGACAAAGACCGTCCTCGACAGCGACTCCGCCTCCAACTGCGGCTCGGGGCTGCTGCCGGTGTTCGCTACGCCCGCCCTTGTGGCGTTTATGGAGCAGACGGCACACACTTCCATCGAGCATCTTCTGCCCGAAGGACTTACCACCGTGGGAGCGGAAATCAATGTGAAACATCTGAAAGCCACGCCGTTGGGAATGCAGATACGTTGTCATTCCACCCTTGTGGAGTCCGACGGCCGCAGGCTGGTGTTCAACATCGAGGCATACGACGAAGTGGCCAAGATAGGGGAGGCGGTGCATATCAGATATGTCGTTGATTCCAAACGTTTTATGGATAAGTTAGGAAAGAAATAATTGTTACTGAATAAACTTCTCAAACCATGATAATAATAAAAGAAGGCAACAAACAGGTGGCGCAAAAAAGCAACGCCGAACGTTTCAAGATGATAGCCAAGACCATATTCGGGCTGGAGGAGGTACTTGCCGCCGAGCTTAAAGAGCTGGGTGCCGAGGACATCACCCCCGTAACGCGTGCCGTGACCTTCACCGGCACTATGGAAACCCTCTACAAAGCCAACTACTGCTGTCGCACCGCCCTTGCCATCCTCAAGCCTTTCGCCGAGTTCGAGGCCAACGACGAGCAAGAACTCTACGACAATGTGTATAAAATCGAGTGGGAGCATATCCTCGACGTGGATGCCACTTTCTTTATCGAATCGGCGGCCAACAGCAAGATTTTCACCAACTCGTACTACGCCGCCCTCAAGACCAAGGACGCCATTGTGGACCGTTTCCGCTCGATGTTCGGCAAACGTCCGTCGATAGACACCGAAAACCCCACCTACAAGTTCAACATACACATCTTCCAAAACCATGTGACGCTGCTGATGAACAGCTCCGGCGAGTCGCTGCACAAACGTGGCTACCGTCAGGCGGTAGGCATAGCCCCCATCAACGAGGTGCTTGCGGCAGGACTAATACAGCTCAGCGGCTGGAAAGCCGACTGCAGTTTCTTCGACCCCATGTGCGGATCGGGAACGCTACTCATCGAGGCAGCGATGTTCGCCAACAACATACCGGCGCAGTACTACCGTCGCAATTTCGCTTTCATGCGTTGGAAAGAGTTCAGCATCCTCGACTGGAAACGTGTTAAAGAACGTGCCGACAGGGAGATACGCGAGTTCGAGTACGAGATTTGGGGCTCCGACATCGACATGGGCGTGCTGCAGCAGGCCGAGACCAACCTCAAGTACGCCAAACTGCACCACGACGTGATGCTTTACAACGAGTCCATCGAAACCAAGGAACCGCCCGAAGGCGAGTGCATCATCATCACCAATCCGCCTTACGGCGAACGTATAGCTGTGGAGGACCTCAACAGCATGTACACCATGATTGGCAACACTTTCAAGAACCTCTACGGCGACGGCAAGACGGCCTGGCTCATCACCTCCGATTTCGAGGCTATGAAAAACATCGGCCTGCGTCCCTCGCGCAAGATACACCTCTTTAACGGTCCGCTGGAATGCCGTTTCCTGAAATTCGACCTCTACAGCGGCTCCAAGAAAGACAGATATAAATAATTGAAATACACAGAATAACGAATATAATAATTGAAAACGATGAAAAGATACATAATCCTGATACTGGCTTTGGCCGCAGTACCCAGCCTTTTTGCACAGATCAACCGTGGCGGCGAGCCTTACGCTTTCGCCAACAGCTTGGACAATCCCGTCGAGGTGGTGATGCCCGCCGTGGATGTGGAGCAGTATATGCTTGAGGACGAGCGTAATACCGACTCCAAACACCCGTTCCGTTTCGGTGCCGAACTCGACACCAACCTCTCGCTCACCAACTCCGGCACTTGGCAGCAACTGCCCAACGGTGACCGTGTGTGGCAGCTGAAAGTTACCTGCCGCGGGGCAAAGACGCTGAACTTCGTCTTCGACCGCTTTGTCATCCCGCAAGGAGGCCGTATGTTCATCTACACCCCCGACCGCAAGTACATTACGGGTGCTTTCACCGAGCAGAGCAACAATCCGGAGCATGTGTTCTCCACTTCGCTGTATCCCGGACAGTCGGTGATAATGGAATACTACGAACCACTGTCTGTTCGTGGCATGAGCGAGATTACCCTCTCCACCGTTATCCACGGCTA
>JAEEGJ010002966.1_pt1 | contig 72164 bp, 63 predicted proteins | sample 8958761 | NCBI WGS metagenome assembly JAEEGJ01 (sample SAMN16246546, study PRJNA631951) | gut metagenome | biome: gut microbiome; feature: rumen; material: RS-attached | host: Bos | place: Iran: Karaj | collected 2018-10 | reverse complement strand
GTTCTAAGACTAATGATATGAGCCGTAAGAATAACAATCAGAAATGTTAATACCAAAAGGGTAATACATGCAAGTCTGATATTATTATCAAGCTTCTTCATGTTGTTGGCTGAAATGATACCCATTTCATCCATCAGTTTCTGTGATGGCTCCTCAAGTTCCTTACGCGATACAAACATCATTACTGTCCAGCCTACAGTATTTACAGGAGCATAGGCTGTATAATACATCTCTCCATCAAGCTCTACTTCAGCAAATCCTGTTTCCTGATCAATACCTTTTTGAACTGCTTCAGCAAGACTTGGAGAAGCAACTTCTCTTACATCAGTGCTGTTATCTTCATCCTGCCTAAGGACACCTTCTGTCTTTTGAGTACATACTATATGACCATTCTGACTTATAATTACTGAGAAACCACTCTCGCCGATATTTCTTTCAGAGAGTTTTTGCTCCATAACTTCAAGGGATGTACACCCTTCCAAAACTGCCTCAAGTTCACCATCGACATATACAGGCATACCCCAGGTTACTTCAGTTAAGTCATAAAAGTAACTGTGAACATCTTCCGAGAAATATATATCACCTGTTCTGACTGCGCCCTTAAACCAGTCTCTTGTTGACGCGTCGTATTTTACCTGCACGCCATTCTCATCATATTTTTCTCCAGGCATGTTATCCATTGCTATGGCAGTTCCATCAGGAAGAGCCACATAGCAGTCAATGGTACGCCCATCATTCCCCCTTACAATCTCCGCCATCATTGGTTCAAGATTTGCTACTCTTCCAAGTTTCTCTATTACATCCGGATTATCTTCCATACATGTCGGAGAACCAAGAAGCTGAAGATGATAATTTCCATCATCTACCTTCTGCGGATATTCAAGTTCTTTGATTTCATACTGAGAAGGATTAGCCAGTACCTGTACAACCTGCTCATTTAAAACTGTATAGTCATGTTCAAGTATCCAGAACTCATCATCGATCTGGTCAGATGCCCATGTAACCGTCTTAAGCAAACTGTCCGTTACCAAAGACATCATCGCTGCATTCGAACTGTCCTTGGCAAGTTCTCTTTGCTGAATTTCACTCTCACTAATTGTCAGATGAAGTACATAGAGCAAAATGATTGTCGTTATCATAAAAAGTACAATCATAAGTAAAGACAGCCTTAGAACTATCTTCATTATTTCTCCATGTATACCTTCATAATATTTTTCTTTATTTTCCTTCATCAAGTTACCTTCCCGAAAAATATAAAGCGCTCAAATTAATCAATATCGAGCCTTTGTCTCTTAACAAGTTCCGCAAACTTACCATCCTTCCTGATAAGTTCATCATAACTTCCCTCTTCTATTATGTGACCTGCTTCTAACATAATAATTCTGTCTGCATTCTGTATGGTAGAGAGTCTGTGCGCAATTACAATTCTGGTACAGTTAAGCTTATTAATTGATTCAGATATACTCTGCTGAGTTACATTATCAAGAGCGCTGGTCGCCTCATCAAAAATAAGAATCTTCGGCTTATTAACAATAGCTCTTGCAATCATGATTCTCTGCTTCTGACCACCTGAAATACTGCCCTGACCTTCAGAAATAATTGTATGCATTCCCATAGGCATACTTGAAATGTCATCAGCAATATTGGCAATGGTTGCAGCCTCCCAGGCATCTTCCTCTGTCTTTGAAGGCGCAGAAATCAAAATATTTGAAAGGATATCTGCATGGAACAAAGTTCCATTTTGCGTAACTGTTCCTATGTTCCTTCTTACTGATGTAAGATTGAGTTCTTTCATGTTGTGGCCGTCATAATAAATATTACCGCTCTTAGGTTCTTCAAAGCCAAGAAGAAGTCTTACAAATGTAGACTTACCACAACCTGTCTTTCCAACTATGGCAACATAGTCACCACTGTTAATTTCAATACTGATATCATCAAGAACATTTGGCATATTCTCACCATAAGAAAATGATACATTCTCAATCTTTATATTTCCATCAACTTTTTCAAGTGTGATTTTATTCGGATCTTCAGTTTCAGGAACTTCATCAAGTATCGGACTTACCATATTTAAATCCGGGAATACTCTCGATAATGATGCAACTATTCCTGCAATTGAGGCAAAAGCCCCGGACAGAATACCGAAACCAGCCTGGAATGCCATATAGTCGCCTACGCTGATATCCCCGGTACCTGCTGTAAGATAGATTACTATATTACCAATAAGGGCAATAAAAATCTGGAACGAGGTACTGATAAGCATAATCTTTGGCGGATGATATGTAAGTCTTGCAGCCTTGGCATAGACTTCTGCCCACTTAACGAATATTCTTTTCTCAGCACCCGAGAGCCTGATTTTTTGAATGCCATTAATAACCTCGTAGGTTAAGCCTGCCGCTTTGGAAGAGCGCTTAAGCTGCATTTTAACAACCTTCATACTTACGAAAGATATAAGAATGCTAAATCCCGTAGTACATATCAGAATGAGTACCGTAGGAATAACCAGAGTCGGTGTAAACTGCGAGAGCTGAATAAGATATACCATCGAAATCAATGCTGAAAGGAATGTCATAAAAACACCTTCAACCATAGTACTTGCGAGGCTTATCATACTTCCTGTTCTCATTGACATTTCACCGGTATTATACTTTTTAAAGAAACTTGCCGGAAGATGAAGCACTCTCTCCATTGTTTTTCTCTGGATATTCTTAGAGAGCATCAAACTTACACGAGCCTGGAAAACTCCATTAACTGCTCTCATCAAAAGTGTTCCAAGTGCAGCTGATACAACAAAAACAGAGATTAATATAAAATAATTCATATCCTGTTTTTCAATTACGCTGCCGGTTAAAGTACGTGTAAAATATGGAATCAGCATACCAACCAAAGAAACAAGCAGACCAAATACCAGAGTTATGATTATATCTTTGACAGGAAGTGCGCCCATCATAAATGCAAGATACTCCTTAAGTCCTGCTTTACCTTTATAGTCAGTATCATTGAACTTATATGTATCCTCATTTACCGCTTCTGCACTTGCAGCAACACCGGCCAGAGAAAGGAACGATTCACCAAAAGCGGTTTCATCATATTCTTTTCTTTCATTCAATTGATCTTCAAACCAACCCATTTGTTACTTCCTTTATTCACTGCTTACAAGCTTATAGTAGAAACCTTCAAGTTTCATAAGTTCACTGTGTGTACCCTGCTCCACAATTTTACCCTTATCAAGAACAACAATTAAATCGCTGTCCCTGATGGTTGATAGTCTGTGAGCAATAACGATAGTTGTTATGCCTCTTTTTTTGATGGCATTAACAGCTTCATATTCTGTCTTTGCATCAAGTGCACTTGTGGCTTCATCGAGAATAATTATACTTGGATCCTGAGCCAGGGCACGTGCAATCTCCATTCTCTGCTTCTCACCACCTGAGAAGTTCTTACCGCCTTCAAGTACAAGAGCATCATATCCGCCCTCTCTTGACATTATAAGGTCATGTATCTGAGCATCCTTACATGCCATCTTAACTTCAAAATCAACGATGGAATTGTCCCACATCTTGATATTATTTGCTATGGTATCTTCAAAAAGAGTAATGTCCTGATCAACAACCGCTATGGAGCCTACGAAGACTTCATGATCTATCTCATCTATTCTTTTGCCATCGAATAACATTTCACCGGACCATGGAGAATACAGACCTGAAAGCAGTTTGGATATTGTGGACTTACCGCTTCCTGTAGGACCAACGATGGCGATTTTCTGACCTTCTTCGATATTGATGCTGAAATCCTTAAGTACAGGGTCATCAAGTGAAGAATAACCAAATGTAAGATTCTTTATCTGAATATTACCCTTAACCTTCTGAATCTTATCCATCTGAACATGTCTTATAACATTCTCATCTAAAGGATATTCAAGAACATCTTCCACTCTTTCCATACTGGTTCTCATTTCCATTATGGTCTGTCCACTTGATATAACTGTCATTGCAGGTCCCATAAAGGCTGAAAGAAATGCCTGGAAAGCCAGAATTGAACCGACTGAGAACTCACCATGCATGGTATAGTAAACACCCAGAATAAGGATTCCATAATTGGCAAGGGATGAGATAATCGCAGGAATAAGACCAAGTGACGCATTTAGTTTTGCCATCTTGATGTTCTGTTTATTTACATCCTCCTGTACTTCAGCCCAGGTATCGAAATAACTTTTCTCTGCACCATTTGACTTAATGGTCTCAATCATTTCGATAGCCTTTGATGTCATGGCACCTAACTTTGCCATATCACGACTTTTGACACGGGATATATTTACTCTTACATTGGATATAACCTGCGATAAAAAGATATTAATAACAATATTGATAATTCCGATTGCAGTAAGAATCAGACTCTTTCTGAGCATTACAACCAGATAGAAAACAATCATTACGGAATTAAGCGCAAGCGGTGCAAAAACATTCACCAGAGTTTCAGCAATGGAAGCATTCTCTGACTGTCTGCCCTGAAGATCACCAACCATTCTTTGTGAAAAGAAATTAATCGGAAGTCTGAGAACACGCCACATATAATTGGTGGAACCGATTAAGTCAAGCTTACCTCTGATCTTATATCCGTATATTGTCTCCACAAGTGTTATAATACACTGCATCAGTCCGAAGGTTGCGAACAAAAGAACGAATGGCAGCAACCACGAAGGATTGTTTCCACCCAGAATATAATCAACGAAAACCTGCTGCATTACAGGTGTAACAATGCCAATCAGATTTAAAATGACGGTTGTCATTACAAAGAAAACAATGAGTGACACAGCGCCCTTAAGTCTCTTCTTGGCGAATTCAAGCATTGACTTTCTCTTACCACCTGTTTCAAAATCCTCCCCCGGAGTAAGCTGAAGATAAATACCTGTAAACATCTTATCAAATGTTTTAAGATCAACTTTTACCAGACCTCTGGCCGGATCATTGATAATGGCTTTATTTCCTTTGAAACCACAAAGCACAACAAAATGAGCCATTCCCCAGTGAATAATAGCCGGGAACTGACCTTTTTCTCTTAATTTCTCAGTTGTATAAGCATAGCCTTTGCCTTCGAAGCCATATTTTCTGGCAGCGCGAAGAATATTCTTGGCATTACTTCCGTTACGGGACACACCACAGTCGCTTCTAACCTGTTCCAAAGGAACCCATCTGCCGTAGTATGCCATAATCATGGTAAGGGAAGCCGCACCGCACTCTAAGGCCTCTAGCTGCATAACTATGGGTACTTTTGCTGCACCTTTTGTTCTTGGTTTCTTAATCTCACTCATAATTATTTATTCATCAAAAACTCTACCGGTTTTATTTCTCTTATTACAATCTTACACTTATATGCACCATCTTTAAGTGGCATATCGGATATAAGAATTGTTCCGTCATCTTCCACTGAAAGCACGGTTCCGGCCTCATCTTCTATATATACTTTCTGACCGGCTGCTATTGATTTCACGCTCTCTTCTTCTGAATAAATTGTAACATTTTGATCTGACACAACAGCAGTCATTTCCACTTTCTGTTCTATGGTTGCAAGTATTGTCCATAAAAAGAAATTCAGAAGAAGCAGAATATGAGCCCCAAGAACTATCCATACAACAGGATTGGTTCTTTTAAGGATCTTATCCAGTTCTTCCGGACCTGAAATATTCTTATTTACTTTTTTATCTTTTTCTGACATTTATCTCACACCATATCACGTATTATAACCACCGGTCTTATCATTTATTCCACTTATAAAAAAATTCAGACTATATATCCAGCGGATTCTGAAGTGTCCAGCCATCAAGGGCTTTAACTACCCTGTCATACCAGCCATTTTCAAAGAAAGTGCACTTGGTAACATCCTGATGGAAGAAATCATCCTGCTTAGGACTGTATAATCTTCCAAGCGCCGGACATCCGCCCGTACATGCCATATAATATTTACAGTTACCACACTTATCATTACTGATAACCTGCTGAAGTAATGTTGCCATGGCAACATTTAAGTATTCGCTTTTTGTAATTATATCTTTAAGAGGTCTTGTCTTAACATTCGCAAGACTGATTCCTCTCTCTAGGAAGAATCCCGACATCTGCATACATGGCACAACTTCTCCACCACTTGTTATTGCAATCATGCCTCTGTTACCCGGACAGATTGGAGTTCTTATATTAAAATTCTTTTTGCTTGATGCAATAGGCTGCAAAGAATAAGACTTTCCACTAGGGAAGAGAAAATAATACTGCCAGACATTGATTACCATCTTCATGTCAGACTTAATGTACTCTTTGGCAAAATCCAGCATGGTCTCATAATACATCTCAAGAGGAATTGTGGAATTAGGAGAATTCTGTTCCCACCTTGGCACCTCTGTTGTTCTGATGATTCTCATCTCATTAACACCCATGTCATCCAGAAGCCTTGCGGTATCCATCATGACATCAAGGTTCTTAAGATTAACCTGAACCTGGGCTTTAACCCTGAAACCATTCTTAATACAGAGCCTGAATGCATCAAGGGTTCTCTCTTCTGCCTTGTCATTCTGCCTCATCCAGTTATGATAGCCAATACCATCATAAGATATTTTGATAAGAGGATGACATCCGATTTCCTTGAACTCATCCAGCATTTTCTGTGTTAATAAAATGCCATTTGTATTAAGTTCGAAAACGAACATATCCCTGTCGTAGATAGCTCTTATTATGTCCATAAAATGCTTATGAACAGTAGGCTCTCCACCGGTAATTGTAAAACCATTGACTCCCGTATCTCTTGCCTGATCCAGGATATCAATAATCTCATCAAAACTTAATTCACTATTCAGACGGTCATTATCTTTCGCGTTAAAACAGTGAATGCAGTTAAGATTACATTTACCTGTAATCATGAGATTCATCTTGGGAAAATAATAATTATCATATTCCTTTAACTCAGACCACTTAGATGGCTTATCACCCTTTTCGCACTCTTTAATGTAATTAAGTTCCAATAAAGAATCTATAACATCATCTTTAACCAAATCATGCATTGAGTCGCAAAGAAGCAGTTTTTCAAACTGCTCCTTAGTCACTGATTTAGCATCAGTAACATTTTTTATGTATATTGCCCGGTCCACATATTTCCATCTTCTAAGACCGATAAAATCCTGTATACGATAATACATAATATAACCTTATTCCCGGATTATTTCTTTATCACTCAGGCTTACTCAACTTCTACTACATTATTGAATCCGCACATTTCGATAACTTCCATAATGTCATCATTGGCATTGATGAACTTGGTCTGACGCTTTCCACTCTTCTTCATGTAAAGTTCAGTCGCCATAATTACACGAAGTCCGGCAGATGAAATATATTCAAGCTTTGAAGCATCAATGACAATGGCATTAACACCTTCTCTTTTTTCTTCAAGCTGAGCTTCTAAATCCGGTGAAGTCTTATTATTAAGATTCCCCACAATCTCAACATATAAAACATCATCCTGTACATTCATATTTACTTCCATGATACCCTTCTCCTTATCATCTGAAATATAACACATTTTCATGCACTCATAACTATATAATTATACCATTAAAACAGGCTAAAATACAACGAAATAAACCATTAAAACACAATAAAAAGGCAAGCCATAAAGACTTGCCTTTAATATTTAAATTATCATAAATCCTATTCAGTAACTTCTGATGAAGAAACAGTGCTAACTTTCTTATCTTCAGGTGACTTAACAACAACATTAACATCATCAAGTCCTGTAAGTGTAACATTCTTGTTAACCTTGGCTTCATAAGATTCAGCATTGATGATGCTTGCAAGATCAATACCTGTAGCCTCTCTCATGCTTTCAAAAACCTTGGCCATAACAACAGGAACATTACCTGCTACCTGATCTACACCATTAGAACCGCCTTCGCCGCCACCAATAATGGTAATCTTATCGATACGGTCAAGTGGCTCAGCAACCTTGGCTGCAACATCAGGAAGAACCTTAATCATCATCTCGGCAACGGCAGCCTTGTTATACTTAGCATAAGCCTCTGCCTTCTTCTCCATTGCTTCAGCTTCAGCACGACCCTTGGCAGCAATGGCTGCAGCTTCAGCTTCACCAACTGCACGGATACCTTCAGCTTCCTGCTCTCTTGCATATCTTGCAGCTTCTGCTTCAGCCTTCTTAGCCTCAGCCTGTCTCTCAACTTCGAACTTTCTTGCTTCAGCTTCTTTCTGTCTCTGGTAAAGAGCTGCATCAGCTTTCTGCTGTGCTGCATACTTATCAGCTTCAGCCTGCTTCTTAATCTCAGCTTCCAAAGCCTGCTCTTTAACAGATACTTCTTTCTGCTTAAGTTCAATCTCACGTTCCTGACGTGCGATATTAGCATTGGCTGTTGTAATTTCGATTGTTTTACGCTGCTCTTCCTTCTGGATTTCGTAAGCAGCATCTGCCATAGCTCTCTTTGTATCTGATTCCTGTAAAAGTTCAGATTTCTTAATTGCCAGTTCATTCTGTTTCTTGGCAATTTCTGTCTGAGCTGCTACAGCTGCATCATTGGATTCTTTATCAGCTGCTGCCTGAGCAACTTTGATATCTCTTTCAGACTCAGCTCTTGCAATAGCTGCTGCCTTCTTAATCTTAACGATATTATCAATACCGAGGTTCTCAATAACTTCGTTGCCATCTACGAAATTCTGAACGTTGAATGAAATGATATCAAGACCCATTGCTGCAAGGTCAGGCTCTGCATTCTCTTTAACGAGATTAGCGAACTTCTGACGGTCTGAAACCATTTCCTCAAGTTTCATCTTACCTACGATTTCACGAACATTACCTTCAAGAACTTCTCTTGCAACTGAAGCAATATATTCAGTTGGTTTGTTAAGGAAGTTCTCTGCAGCTAAATGTAATTTTTCCGGATCAGAACTGATCTTGATATTTACAGTTGCATCAACATTGATGTTGATGTAATCAGCTGTTGGAACCGCATTGGATGTTTTAACATCAATCGGAATAAGTCTTAAATTAAGCTTATCCAGTCTTTCAAAGAATGGAATTCTGATAGTCGCCTTACCTATGGCAAAACGCGCTTTCTTCTTATAACCGGAAATGATAAATGCCATATCAGGTGGAGCTTTAACATAACCGAGCATGAAGAGTATTGCAATTAAGACAATTAAAACAATTATAATGGCCACAATTGCACCAATAATTGGGAATGGATTCATGTTTGTTCCTCCTTTTAACATAAAATAAAAAGCCTTACCCATTATATCATTTTGGTAAGGCTTATTCAATATTGTATCACTAGTATTCCCTTAAAACCAGGTCAGTCTGTCCCGGGTTTGCCCCACGGTCCAGTCTCTTAACCTTCTTATGGCCAAAATACTCGTACTCATCCTTAATCATGCGAAAAAGCGCATCCCCCCTGTTATACCCATGAATCAGCCTGATTCTGTAGGTGGAAGAATCCGCACTTTGCAAGGTTTTATTAATCATATGCCTTGCCTCATCCGTAGTCATATTGTGTAAGTCTAATGTAATAATCGGTTCGCTCATGATAATATGATAACTTTACGAAAAATCCTTGTCAATGTAAGTACTATTATTATAAAATGATTAGTGCCGTCAAATGTAGGACGGAGAGTAAATTAAACAATCGGAGGTTTATCATGAGTGAATTAAATGAAGCACTTGAAATGCATGCCAAATGGAATGGCAAGTTAGACGTTGTATCCAAGGCACCTGTTAAGTCCAATGCTGACTTGGCTGTTGCATATACACCTGGTGTTGCAGAGCCATGCAAGGTTATTGCAGAAGACAAGGATGCAGCTTATAAATATACAATGAAAGCAAATACAATTGCTATTATCTCAGACGGTAGCGCAGTTCTTGGTTTAGGAAACATCGGACCATACGCTGCAATGCCTGTTATGGAAGGTAAGGCAGTTTTATTCAAGGAATTCGGTGGTGTTAACGCAGTTCCTATCTGCCTTGATACACAGGATACCGAAGAATTAATTAAGGCTATTACATATCTCGCACCATCTTACGGCGGAATCAACTTAGAGGATATTTCTGCTCCAAGATGTTTCGAGATTGAAGAAAGATTAAAAGCAACTCTTGATATTCCTGTATTCCACGATGACCAGCACGGTACAGCAATCGTTGTACTTGCAGGTTTAATCAATGCTCTTAAAGTTACAGGCAAGAAGAAAGAAGAAGTAAAAATCGTTGTTAACGGTGCAGGCTCAGCAGGTATCGCCATCACCAAGCTTCTCCTTCGTTACGGCTTTAAGTACATCACAATCTGCGACAGCAAGGGTATCGTATGTGATGGTGCTCCTAACCTTAATTCATCAAAGGCTGAAATTGCCAAGGTAACAAACCTTGAGCATAAGACAGGTAAGCTTGCAGATGCAATGGTTGGAACAGATATCTTCATTGGTGTTTCTGCTCCTAACATGGTAACAGAAGAAATGGTTAAGTCAATGAATGAGGGGGCGATTATTTTTGCAATGGCTAATCCTGTTCCTGAAATCATGCCTGACATTGCCAAGGCTGCAGGCGCTGCAGTAGTTGGTACAGGACGTTCAGACTTCCCTAACCAGATTAATAACGTTGTTGCATTCCCTGGTATCTTCAAGGGTGCTTTGGAAGGCAGAGCAAAACAGATTACAGAGAATATGAAACTTGCAGCAGCTGAAGCAATTGCTTCTATGGTTCCTGAGAATGAGCTCTCAGCAGACTATGTAATTCCTGCACCATTTATGCCGGGCGTAGCTGATAAGGTTGCCGCTGCAGTAAAGGCTAACATCTGATATGAATAACGACAGCATTAACCTTTACAAAATAATGATTCTTTATATGTTAAGCAAGGTTGATATTCCTCTTACTGTTAAGCAGATTTCTGATTTCATAACCGGAGCGGGATATACGGATTATCTTACATTGTCAGCCACCATATCTTTTCTTAAGGATAATAATTTTCTGACAACCACAACCAAGAGAAATCGTACCTATCTTGCCTTAACAGATGACGGCGAGAATACACTCAAGATGCTTAAGGATAATTTGTCAGAGTCTCTCATGGAAGACATGAATAATTATCTTAAGGAGAATAAAATCTCCTTCAAGGAAGAATATTTAATTATGTCGGATTATTCCAAGACTGAAGATGGCAGATACGTTGCTACCCTTACAGTTAAGGAGCAGCGCTCAGATCTGGTGAATATTTCCATCACCGTTCCCGATGAGGAAATGGCCATTGAGGTTTGTGACAACTGGCAAAAGAAAAATAAAGATGTTTATAAATATTTAGTAGAACAACTGCTATAACAAAGAGCCACCTAACAAGGTGGCTCTCTTTATTTCGGTCGCGTTTCAATCGCGCTGCGTCCAAAACTACTCTCCCCAAAGCTCATTACAGCAAGCTGTACAGGTTCGCTTTTGTGAGAGCATTTTGTCCTTGCGCTTAATTTTACTCTTCTCCCTTAATCTTTTTCATATGCTCAGTAATCTTGTTCTCATATCCCAGTTCTCCCGGTACATAGAACTTCTCTTTCTTAAGCTCATATGGAAGATATTGCTGATCCACATAGTGATTAGGATAATCATGTGAATATTTGTAATCAGTTCCATGTCCAAGTTTGGCAGCCCCCGGATAATGGGCATCCCTTAAATGATTAGGAACTGCAAGGTTTCCTGTATTTTCCACTGTATTCATTGCCCCAAATATTGCATTAACTACTGAATTACTCTTTGGCGCCGTTGCCACATATGTTGCAGCATGCGCTAAGATAATCTGCGCTTCCGGCATACCGACTCTTTCAACTGCAAGTGAAGCATTGGTTGCAACAACCAAAGCCATCGGGTCTGCATTACCCACATCTTCTGATGCACATATCATAATACGTCTTGCGATGAATGTGACGCTTTCTCCGCCCTTTAACATTCTTGCAAGGTAATAAACCGCCGCATCCGGATCAGAGCCTCTCATGCTCTTTATAAAGGCTGAGATGATGTCATAGTGATTATCACCATCCTTATCAAAACTGTAAGCCTTTCTCTGTATACAGTCAGATGCAACCTCCAATGTTATATGTATGATTCCATCTTCCGAGCGTGGCGTTGTAAGAACGCCGATTTCCAGAGCATTAAGTGCATTACGGGCATCTCCTGATGCGCCTTCAGCCAGGAATCTCTTGGCATCTTCCGTAATCTCTGCCTTATAACTTCCCATACCCTGCTCTACATCAGTTATGGCTCTGTCTAAGAGTTTCATTATGTCCTCTGTTGTAAGAGCCTCTAACATAAATATGGATGAACGGGATATTAAAGCTCCGTTAACTTCAAAGTAAGGATTCTCAGTTGTGGCACCAATTAATATGATGGTTCCGTCTTCCACATGAGGAAGCAGGAAATCCTGCTGCGCCTTATTGAACCTGTGAATCTCGTCTATAAACAAAATGGTCTTTGTATTACGAAGCGCCATATTCTCTTTTGCCTTTGCCACCACATCTTCCATATCCTTCTTACCGGATGTGGTTGCATTAAGCGTACAGAAATCTGAACTTGTGGTATTGGCTATAACTCTGGCAATAGTTGTTTTGCCAGTGCCCGGAGGTCCATATAGAATAATGGAGCTAAGCTTGTCTGCTTTGATTGCCCTGTATAGAAGTTTATCCTTCCCTAAGATATGTTCCTGCCCCACAACATCTTCAAGCTTTGTTGGCCTTAAGCGTGCTGCCAGTGGCTGGCTTGCTTCTTTATTAACTTGTTCCATGTAATTAAACAAATCCATAATAAATCCTTATGACGCGCCTGTATTTTGAATGCGCATCTAAAAGTTATTTTAGCACATAATAAGAAAATCGAGTAGGTTTTTATTCCTACTCGATTTAATATCTTTAAATTATTTAACTTATGAATCTACGCTGTAGTTTGGAGCTTCCTTGGTGATATGAATATCATGTGGATGGCTCTCTCTAAGTGCAGCGGCGGAAATCTTAACAAACTTGCCGTTTTCCTTAAGTTCTTCAATTGACTTGGTACCACAATATCCCATACCTGCTCTAAGACCGCCCATGAGCTGGAATACTGTATCTTCAACTGTTCCCTTATAAGCAACTCTGCCTTCAACGCCTTCAGGAACAAGCTTCTTCGCATCTGACTGGAAGTATCTGTCCTTGGAACCATTTTCCATGGCTGCAATTGAACCCATACCTCTGTATACTTTATATTTTCTACCCTGATATAATTCGAAATCTCCAGGACTTTCGTCGCAGCCTGCGAAGATTGAACCCATCATACATACGTTGGCACCGGCTGCAATAGCCTTGGTCATATCACCTGAGAACTGGATACCACCATCTGCGATGATTGGAATATCATACTGTTTTGCAACTGCGTAGCAGTCCATAACTGCTGTAATCTGTGGTACACCGATACCTGCAACGATTCTTGTTGTACAAATAGAACCTGGTCCGATACCAACTTTGATAGCATTGGCACCAGCCTCGATAAGAGCCTTGGTAGCCTCGCCTGTTGCAACGTTACCTGCAATAATCTGAAGGTCAGGATAAGCTTCTCTGATCATCTTTACACATCTGATTACGTTAGCTGAATGACCATGTGCTGAATCAAGTACGATTACATCAACCTTAGCCTTAACAAGAGCATCAACTCTTTCAAGAACGTTTGCTGTAATACCAACACCGGCACCACAAAGAAGTCTTCCCTGTGAATCCTTAGCTGATAATGGATACTTGATTGTCTTCTCGATATCCTTAATAGTAATAAGACCTACTAAGTTAAAATCATCGTCCACGATTGGTAATTTCTCTTTTCTTGCATCTGCAAGAATCTTCTTGGCCTCATCTAATGTGATACCAGCCTTTGCAGTTATAAGATTCTCTGATGTCATGGACTCTTTAATCTTCTTGGTCATGTCTGTTTCGAATTTAAGGTCTCTGTTTGTAATAATACCTACTAACTTCTTACCTTCTGTAATAGGTACACCTGAAATTCTGTATTTAGCCATAAGAGCGTCGGCATCTGCAATTGTATGTTCCGGTGACAGATAAAATGGATCTGAAATTACTCCGTATTCTGATCTCTTAACCTTATCGACTTCATCTGCCTGCTGTTCAATGGACATATTCTTGTGGATAATTCCTATACCACCCTGTCTGGCCATTGCGATAGCCATTCTGTGCTCAGTAACTGTGTCCATACCGGCACTCATTACAGGGATGTTAAGACGTATGGTCTTAGTCAGATTAGTTGATAAGTCAACCTGATTAGGAATAACCTCAGAATAACCCGGAATAAGTAATACATCATCAAATGTAATTCCTTCACCTACAACTGTTCCCATTGTTTTTCCTCCATTCTTATTTTTTATATTATTTAAAATTCTCGACCTTCATAGGGGCAAGTCTTCTGATGCACTCTATCATCTCCTCATCAAAGGAAAACATAATGCGTCTCTTGCCATCATAATACATTGTATAATTCTTTAAACTCTCTGTATTATCTTCATTGGTTGAATAATTGGTATTTGTGCACTGTCTGTTCTCATAAGACTTAATCTTGTCTGAATCATTCTTAGCCAAAATCTCCATCTTATTTAAGTCCAGATCTTCCATATGTTTACGTTTAGACCTGTTGTAGATTCTGTCTATACGTAATTCCTTATCCATATATGTAAATTCATATTCTGTTGTAATTCTGCGAAATCCTAAGACATATGCAAGTATTCCGCTTACAAGAACACCTACAAAGAACAAAGGATGAACTAATACGGCACATAATGCCTGCACAAACGTTGCCGTAACAAGTATAATTGCAACAACCTGCGGCGTCTTGTCCGTCTGCTGTATAAGAAGTTCTTTATATGCTTCGTTCATTATTAATCCTTCAATCTTTTCCCAAAGTAGCTGTTGCAAGATCATTGCCACAGTATGATAATTTGGTGTTTCCACCTTCCCCAGAACCAAAACATTATAGAAAAATAGAAATAGACTGTGCTATTCATATTAGAATATCACAATAAGGTTAAGTTGACAACCAAAATAATCTAAAAAATTAAAAGAGCCTGCCATTTAAGGCAAGCCCTTTATAAACTGTTATTACTATTCTAAAAATCGAATAAATATCCTTCATTTACGTTATCGCTTGGAAGGTATTTATATGTAATATTTCCTGTCTCTTCATATTTCTTAAGCTCATCTTCAGATAATGGCTTAACTTCCACGTCGTCTTTAACAACCTTAACCTCAATGAACGGTTTTCCGCTCTTTGCTGAAGCCATGGCTCTGTGGTGACCGTCTACCATGAAGATATTTCCCTTTTGCTCCACGCAGGTAATGATGCTTGATGAGCAGAAAGAATCATTGTCTTTTTCTTTTTCTAAATATCCATCAAGACTTAATGAACTGAATTCTTCAAAACTCTCTGTTGGATATACATTGGCAATGCAAAGTTCAACCTTGCCGACAAATGGCTCTTTCTTGTATTCTTCAAAGCGTCTGATAATCTCTTTTGAAATCTGTTCAGGAGTTGCTGCTGTGCTGTCTATGATTAAATTGAAATTATCCTTAGACAGGTAGTCCACATCATAGAGTTCCTTGAATCTTGCTCTCTCCATGGACATTCTCTCATAGAGATTACGTGTTGCTTCCTCTATGGAAGAATATTTCTCAGCATTTCTTTCCGTATCTGATAATACTCTTCTTCCTGATTCATTGGTATCTGCCAGAAGAAATACCTTGAAACTGTCCGGAATGAAATGCCATGCCATTCTTGAATCGAATATGGCATTATCCTTTTCCTTACCGAGTTTAACACTTCTGTCATCTATCATCTTATCAACTGAAGGATCTGTCTTGGCAAGTTCATTCATCTCTAAAACAGTAATGCCCTTTTCATCAGCAATCTGGCGAAATATCTTACCTGTTGATATTATTTCATAACCACTTTGATTTAAGAACTTACATATTGTGGTTTTACCAGCACCCAGATTTCCTGTAATGGTTATATTCATGAGTAATCTCCTTTTTTATCAATAATTACATCAATTATAACACACTATGCTTAAATCTTCATCACCAACACTTATTACTTCTTAGGTACAACCTTTTTCTCATTGGCCGGTTTATTGACGTTTTTGTTAATATCTGCCTCAAGATTTGAAGCCTTGTATCTGTTCTTAAAGTTTTCAAGGTTTTCAAAATTCCTGGCGGACCTGTTATTATTTCTTGCAAGTTTTCTGTTAAGATCCGTAATTACTTCTGCTGTTCTGTAATTAAGACCCGGACTGCAGGAGGTAAGAGTAGCGATTGCGGTAAGCGCGCTGACAGCTCTTGGATTATTATCTACATCTATACTGCTTCCCTTACTCTTAAGATAATCAGCAGCAGCATCAAATATTTCGTTATTAATCCTGGTCATTTCTTCTGCAAATCTGGCTGGTTTTAAATTCATATTTTTAAGTTCTGCAGCCTTTCTTACATACTTATTAAGTCTGGTATACTGCTCGCCATGTCCATATGTACTTGTAAGATTGGTTGCAAGTGTATTCATTTCATCAAAATACTTGTTTTGCTTATCCTTATCTATACAGTACATGTATTTCTTCAAAGCATTGGCGTCATTAACAAGTTTGTCATGACTTATCATCATTTCAGCAAGTTTATCAGGATAATTTGCAAAAGCCCCGAGGGAATATACCTCTTTCATATACTTCGCTGTTTTACGAATATTTTTTACACTGAAGTTCTCGCCTTTTTGTTCAAGATATACAGCCGCCAGACATTTAGCCGCATTTTCTATGAGTTCTTCGGGTGTTTTACCCATCTTTACACCTGTATGAAGTTTGATATAACTATCATAACTAACCGGAAGTTTCTCGTATCTCCTGCTGACATTACCAAGGGATTTACTATCGTTTATAATGGCATCTGCCTTAGCATCAGCCTTTGGATCACGGACAATATACGACCTGATGTAATTATCTTTTCTTTCAAGAAGTTCGCGATAAGCACCTCTCATTTCATTCTTTTCTTCAAGACCAACTGTCTTCTTTCCATACAATACAGCATTGAGTGCATTATACTGATCTTTTCTAAACTTGGCTGAAAGATTCTTAATTATATCTGCTCCCTCTCCCTTATGCCATTCATTAACTTTTTCTTCAGCCTCCGGACTAAAGCTATGATTCTTGGCACGGTCATAAGCATTAACAGCATTCTTTCCTTCTATATAAAGTTTCTGTTCCCCTGCTGACAAAGTAGGCACAATCTTAAGTGCTGCTCTTTTCTGAGTAACAAATAAAAAGTCTCTGTATATATCATTTTTTACGGCACGAAGTAAATCATCATCCGTCGGATTATCCTTCATATTGTCAGCCATTTTTACATCCAGATGTTCCTTGTCTATTACCAAGAGCATTTCTTCTTCAGTAAATCCAAGTTTTTTATAGATGTCTCTGTACGTCATATCTCTGTTATAATGTAATGCATTCGCAAAATTACTCTTAAGCTTGACACTATTCAAAACGCTCATATTTAAGAAATTTTGAGCCTCATACATTTCAAAGCCACCGGAAAGCATAGCAAGAGTTAATGCTTTTTCACTTTGATATTCCTGACCATCTAATGCATCGTAAATAGTCTTATAATTTTTACCTGCAAGAATGTATGTCTTTACCTGTGCAAGAGCAATACTCTCATAGGTTCTACGAATAGAATCAAGTGAACCATTCTCAGCAATACGGTCTATAACTCTGTTATTTATTTCATTTTGTATATCTCCATAATCTTTAACTCTGTCATTTTCAGGAATTTTTTCTATCGTACTGCTCTTTCTACTAAGTTCTTCCATCTGTATATTTCTTGTCTGGTAGAATATACCCATCATATACAAATCGACTGTTGATAACTGTTCATTCAAAGCATCTGAAAGTCTGGCGGCGTTTTCCTGATTGTTTGTGATAACCGCCTTACCAACTTCCGGATAATCAAAATTATGACTCTCGAGATTACTTCCCACTTCATCTGATAAAGCTTTATTTGCTTTAAATTCGTCTTTCATTTTAGCAGCCTTCTTATCAAGTTCTCTCTGAAGTGCAGCTTTATTTAATTTCTTTTTATTTGATAAACCAGGCTTTACAATTGTGCGTTTATTATAATTACAATATGGAAGATTGTGAAATACATACTCTATTATCTTTCCATCCTTGGTCATTCCACCTCCGGAAAATGTAACGTTTTGGAATAATCTTCCTTCTGATACTTCTTTATCAACCAGAGCATCACTATTTCCCATGGAACCATCTGAAAATGAAGAAGCAAATTCCGTAATTGCATCTCCGCATTCCGACTCAAACTGGTGTGATTTTAGAGGAATATCATTCTTATTACTGTAATCAGAAAACTTGCCAACTCCACTGTTTCTCCAGTCAATAAATACACCTTCAGCATATTTAGTTTTTAATGAATCAATTATATATTGTCCAGGGCCATGGGAACCGAAGTCATTGCTATCAATGTACCTTTTATGGCTTTTACTTATATTATTTAGGCTTTCCATCATACTTCCCAAAAGACTATATTTCGAACCTAAATAATCTTTACATTTATCATGGGTAGTAAATTCCGGATGATCTTCCTGAACTTTCGAATCCATAAGCTTGCCGAATCTACAGATTTCCTGCCATACATCGAACATAAAACCTGCTAACGATGCCATCTTGATAAATTCTTCTGAATATAAAAACTGTTCATCTGAATAATCGACCTTTTCTGCCAGTTCATCAATAACTTTAGCACCTTCCATTAAGCCATCATACATTATTTTAACAAGCCACACTGAATCCTCATTGTCTGGACTTTCAATTTTGCTGCTGTCTTTCATAGCTGAAAATGTCTTCTGATATACTTTGTCAAAAATATCCTGCTTTTCTTTAACTAATTTTTTATTATTAAATAAATCATCTAACGAATAAACAGGTTTACCGGACTTATCTTTTTGTGAAAGAAGATACAAAAATGAAATGGTTTGTCCGGCGGTTCTATCGAACGTAATAAGCTGAGCATTCGAATTTAGTTGCTGCTGAGTATATTTATCACCAAAATATATAGTTTTGTTTTGTTCATTCTCAAAAGAGTACTTTTGAATGTAATTATATGCTTTTTCTATTGCGACAGTAGTATCGGAAGCTTTTTCTTTTTCTTTTTCTTTTTCCTTTTCTTTTTCTTCTTCATTCTCTTCTTCAAGATTTTCATCTTCGGAAATGTCATCATCCTTTATTTCATTTTTAATGATTTCATCATCCTGTAATTTTTTCTTTTTTGCTGCATAATCAGCCAGACTATAGTCATCATCTGCATGATTCTTTCTATAATCATCAATGGCCTGTGCATCAAAAGATTCATTAACTTCCTTCATAATTATTCCCTCCACAAAGTAATAATCCAACAGTTTATGTTTCCATTATACATATAATTAGAAACAAAAGAGCAACATTTTTAGGCTCTTTTAACTGATATAAAATTATGATATAATTATAGCGTTATTTTTAGATAAAAGGAAGATTGGAAATGGCTCTGAAAGACGAAATCAAAGAGCAGAATAAAAAATTAAAGGATATGACTCCTAAACAGAAATGGGAGCATTTCTGGTATTACAATAAGTATTATGTAATGATTGCAGCTGTTGCAATCATATTTGTTATATATCTGATACTTCACTTAACTGTATTTAAGCCTCTTCCATTCGGATTTAAAGGCTATTTTCTTAATACCGGTTATGATGACATGACCATAACTTCAGATGTAACAAAACTTACGGATGCCTTTACGGATTATGCAAAGATAGACCTTAAATCATACAGAGTCGGAATTGATTATGTGACAAATATTGATTATAACGTATCAGATTCCTATACTCTTGCACAGGACATCGCAATGACTGCTGAAGGTGAACGTGGTGACCTGGATTTTATCGCAGGTCCTTCCGATGTCATAAACTACTATGTTAATGCCAACTTTTTCTCTAAAACAATAGATAAATATCTGGATGAAGAAACCTTTAATTATTTTGATGAACAGGGGCTGGTTTATTATTATGAAGCAGAGGATCATAACCTCTATCCCATCGGAATATATATAACTGATGCTCCACTTGTTAAGTCATATAATCTTTATCCTAATAATGCCAATGAAGAAACAAAACAGGAAATAGTTTATTCTATTGTTTCTTACTCGACGAGACCTGAGAAGGCGGTTACCATGCTCAAGTATCTTTATCAGATGAATTAAAGAAAGGGGCCTATATGAAGGAACAACTCTATACAATCCCACTTAATGACGCAGTTAATGCCCATGATGAATGTCCTTTCTGCTTTGTAGAAAGAGAAGTTGAACAGAACCAGCTGGATTTTGTTTTAGGTTCAGGTTCTTCATATATGGTAAGCGATATCAGGGAACAGACCGATAAGGCGGGTTTTTGCAAGATGCATTATCGTAAGATGTTTTTATATGGCAATACTTTGGGCAATGCCTGGATGCTTAAGACACATCTTATGTCCATGCGTTCCGAGATGGAGAAAACCCTTAATTCATATACACCGGGAAAAACGACTCTTAAGTCAAGATTCTCAAAGTCTGAAGAAATATCCAATCCCATTAATGCATGGATTAAAGGTAAAGAAGAATCCTGTTTTATCTGCAATGCTTTTAGGGAAACCTATGCAAGATATCTTGATACTTTCTTTGTATTATGGAAAAAAGATCCTGAATTTGTTCAGAAGATTAAGGACAGCAAGGGCTTTTGTTTAAGCCATTACGGCGATTTATGTGAAGAGGCTGACAAGAAGCTTAATGATAAGCAGAAAGCCGAATTCTATGAGATAACAAAGCCACTTATGGTAGAGAATATGGCCCGTATTCAGGAAGATGTTAACTGGCTTATTGAGAAATTTGATTACAAGCATACCAATGACCCTTGGAAAGAGTCTAAAGATGCCAACCAGAGAGCCATGCAGAAATTAAAGGGTGGCTATCCTGCTGACCCTAATTATGAATATAAAAAATAATTTTTGAAGGTATAAAAATGGATACAAATACTCTTAATCAGAATATGCCAAAGCTTGATAACCTGGATAAATCTATGCCTATCGGCTTTATGGATTCAGGCGTAGGGGGAATCAGCGTACTTAAAGAAGCAGTAGCAATAATGCCAAATGAAGATTTTGTTTACATTGGTGACTCTGCCAATGCACCATATGGCATCAAAGATACCATGACCATTAAGGAACTGACCTATAACGTGGTCAAAACCTTAATTAATAAGCATCATATCAAGGGCCTTGTTGTTGCCTGTAATACTGCTACCAGCGCTGCTGTAAGAGACTTAAGAAATCTGTATCCTAACTTTCCACTTGTTGGCATAGAGCCTGCCATTAAACCTGCTGTACTTCACAACCACGGTGGTGAAATCCTGGTTATGGCCACACCTATGACAATTGCTCAGGAGAAATTTAAGAATCTCCTTAAATTATATGAGAATCAGGCTGTCATTATTCCTGTTTCTTGTAAAGGTCTTATGGAGTTTGTTGAAGCAGGAATTGTAGAAGGTCCTGAACTTGATAAATATTTTAAGAGTACTCTCTCACCTTATCTTAATGAGATTACAGAGAGTATTGTGCTTGGCTGCACTCATTATCCATTCCTTAAAAAAGAACTCATCTCATTTCTTCAAAGAGATGATATTACCCTTTATGACGGAAGTCTTGGTACAGCCCGTGAAATTCAGAGAAGAATTAAAGAAGCCGGCCTCAGCAATGACGCTGACCATAAAGGTAACATCACTATACTGAATACCGGCTTAAATGATTCTGAAGTTAAGATTGCTCTTTGTCACAGGCTTCTTAATCTGTAGTTATCTAATTATCTGTCCCACTTATCACAAAGGGAATTAATCTGATCTGCGAACTTGGCCAGATCTTTATTTGTTCCACCCTCATTATGATTAATAACCGTAAGCAGTCTGTTTCCTGCCGCAAGAAGTCTTGCGAATACTTCAGATACTTTTCTGCCACCCTCGGTTTTCTTGGTCTCTTTAATGTAATGAGGTTCTGCTACATAATCGAAATCATCAGTTAAAATATCATATATTGTTCCACTGTATGGAGCAAATGAATTATGTCCATATTCATTATGGAGATATTCTTTGAATTCCTCAGCCACTGAGTCTTCACCATGAACTATGAAGACTCTCTCAGGCTGCTTCTCAAATGCATTAATCCAGTCTGTAAGGCCCTGCTTGTCAGCATGTCCAGACATGCCTGCAAGTACTTTAATATGCGCCTTCATCTCAACTGCTTCACCAAAGAGCTTAATTGTATTTCTGTTTGGATCAAGACCTACCAACGGATCATTATCCCTGTCAGCGCCATAATCAACAATTCTTCTACCCAGGGTACCTACAGCCTGATAACCTACAAAAAGAATCGTACACTCTTCTCTCCAGAGATTATGTTTAAGGTGATGTCTTATACGGCCTGCCTCGCACATACCTGATGCAGAAATAATTACCTTCGGCTTTTCATTAAAGTTAATCTCTTTGGATTCCTCTGATGTGATGGTAAGCTTAAGTCCCGGGAATGTCAGAGGATTGATACCCTGATTAACCAGCTCCATCGCTTCTTCATCAAAACAGCTATAAATATTATTCTTGAATATTTCCGTCGCATCCACAGCCAGAGGACTGTCTACATAAACCTCAAAATCCTGGAATTCTTCCAGGAGACGATCTGCCTTAATCTGACGAATAAAATACAACATCTCCTGAGTTCTTCCAACTGCAAATGAAGGGATTACAACATTACCGCCTCTTTGGAATGTCTCTCTTAAAACCGCAGTAAGCTCAGATACATAATCAAGACGGTTACGTTCATGATATCTGTTACCGTAGGTGGATTCCATTACTACCACATCAGCATCCTTGGTATATTCAGGGTCCTTAATTAACGGCTGGTCGGTATTACCAATATCACCTGAGAATACCAGCTTTTTGGTAATGCCATTCTCTGTAAGCCAGAGTTCAATACTTGCACTGCCAAGAAGATGTCCTATATCGGTAAAACGGCAGTCCACGCCTTCTGCGATATTATATTTTTCGTTATAATCATAGCCGTCAATTCGGGCAATAACTCCATCAGCATCTTCCATTGTATACAAAGGTTCAGCCGGGCCAAAATCACCGCCTCTTTTATTCTTTCTGCTCTTCCACTCTGCTTCCTGCATTTGAATGTGTGCACAGTCTCTAAGCATTATGCTGCACAAATCTGCAGTTGCAACTGTGGTAATTACCCTGCCTCTAAAGCCAAGAGCATATAAATATGGCAACATACCGGAATGATCCACATGAGCATGTGTTAAGAATACATAATTGATTTCAGATGCCGGTACAGGAAGAGGCTCATTCTCAAGAACATTGACGCCCTGTTCCATACCGTAATCAACAAGCATATTAAGCCCGCACGCTTTGATAAAATGCGCCGAACCCGTAACCTCGTGATCTGCCCCAATAAAGTGTAGTTTCATAGATCTACCCCCTTATCATTATAGTTTTATTTATCCCCAAATTCTTTTTTAATACTTAATCTGTTAAGAGCTCTTGCTATCCTGGCTTCGGCACTTAGAATCTGCCTTGAACTGGTATCATTCTTAAGTTCTTCCTCTGCCTCTTTAGCTGCCGTTTCTGCCCTTACAATATCAATTTCTTCCGGCCACTCCGCCGATTCTGAAAGAATCTGAACATCATTATCTTCCACAATGGCAACCCCAGTTGAAATGGCCGCAATCTTTTTCTTCTTTTCACCCGGCAGGGTAAGTTCAAGTTTTCCCGGAATAATGGCTGCCATCATATCCTGATGATTGGCCTGTATACCATATCTTCCATTTGGTGTAGGAATAACTATGGACTCACATTCGCCTTCATAAAAGGTTTTAGTGGCTGTTAGAATATGTAAATTGAAAACTTCCATTATAGTCTCCTATTCACCCTCTTAAAGCTTCTCAGCCTTGGTATATGCATCCTCTAAAGTACCAACATTGAAGAAGGCACTTTCAGGAAGATTATCTACTTCACCATCAAGTATTGCCTTGAATCCTCTTATGGTATCCTCAATTGTTACGAAAGCACCGTTGGTACCCGTAAACTTCTCAGCAACAAACATAGGCTGTGATAAGAATCTTTGAATCTTACGTGCTCTGTTAACGATGAGCTTGTCTTCCTCGCCCAATTCTTCCATACCAAGGATAGTGATAATATCCTGTAATTCCTTATATTTCTGAAGTGTCTGCTGCACTCTGTTCGCTGTTTCAAAATGATCGAGTCCCACATTCTCTTCTGTAAGAATTCTTGATGAAGATGCCAGTGGATCAACCGCCGGATAAATACCCATTTCGGCGATTTTACGACTAAGTACTGTAGTTGCATCAAGGTGAGAGAATGTTGTTGAAGGAGCAGGGTCTGTTAAGTCATCCGCAGGCACATATACAGCCTGAACTGATGTAACTGAACCTGTCTTTGTTGATGTAATTCTCTCCTGAAGAGCACCCATCTCCTCAGCAAGTGTTGGCTGATAACCAACGGCTGATGGCATACGTCCAAGAAGTGTTGAAACCTCGGAACCTGCCTGTACGAAACGGAAAATATTATCTATGAAAAGAAGTACATCCTTATCTTCTTTCTCTCTGAAGTACTCTGCCATTGTAAGACCTGAAAGCGCAACTCTCATTCTTACGCCAGGAGCCTCATTCATCTGACCGAATACAAGGGCAATTTTATCAATAACGCCACTTTCATTCATCTCTCTCCAAAGGTCGTTACCCTCTCTTGAACGCTCACCTACACCGGCATATATTGAATATCCGCCGTGCTCCATGGCAACGTTATGAATAAGCTCCTGAATAAGAACTGTCTTACCTACACCGGCACCACCGAAGAGGCCGATTTTGCCGCCCTTTGGATATGGCTCAAGAAGGTCGATTACCTTGATACCTGTTTCAAGAATCTCAACTGCAGGTCTCTGTTCCTTGAAGGAAGGAGCCTTATGATGAATAGGCCATCTCTCCACATCATCAGGAATCGGATCCATGCCGTCAATTGGTGTACCAACAACGTTAAACATACGGCCCAAAGTCTTCTGACCAACAGGAACGGTAATATTGTTGCCTGTTGCAGTAACTTTCATTCCTCTGCCGATGCCTTCAGAAGTGGCAAGCATGATACATCTTACCATATCTCCACCTATATGCTGAGCAACTTCCATGACTAATGTTTCACCATTAACATCTACAGTAAGTGCTTCTTTGATTCTCGGTAATCTTTCGTCTGTAAATCTTACGTCGATAACAGAACCTGATACGCTGACTATTTTACCTGCCATTTTATGACTCACCTTTCTTTAGAGCTTGCTCTCTCTTCTTCTTATGGGCTCTTGCCCCGGCAGCAACCTCTGTAACTTCCTGTGTAATAATATTCTGTCTTGTATAATTATACTGTTTGGTTAAATCTGCGATTAATTCCTGAGCATTGTTATTGGCATTATTCATGGCATTCATTCTGGCATTCTGCTCGCAGTAAAAACTGTCTACCAGTGCACCGTAAATCGTACCAAGTACGTAACTTGGAATAATGCTTTCCAGGACCTCAGAAATTGATGGCATCAATTCATAATCCGGCTTATTTCCGCTTTTCGCCTTAACATTGTTAAAATCACTACGCCTGAAAGGCAGTATTCTCATAAGTCTTGGCTTGGTCTCCACACTGCTTACGTAATCTGTATAAATAATGCAAATCTTATTAATTACACCAGCGTCAAAATCTTCCATGACCTCATTACAAATCTTTCTGGCATAACTTAAACTTGGAGCGTGTGTTGGATATATGAAACTCTTTCTAACTTCCTGGCCATGTACTTCCATATAATGTCTTCCATACTCACCAACTGTATAGAATACATTGCCATCCTTACCCATAAGCTGACGTGCTTCCTTGATTATATTAAGGTTATAATCACCTGCAAGACCACGGTCTGCTGTAACAACAATATAACCGTAAGGGCCGTCTATATCTGTCTTGCCCTTTGAAAACTTTGATGGATAAAAATATCTGTGCTCTATATCACCTTCAGTGGTTGAAAGAATTCTTCTTATCTCTCTTGATATGGCATTGAAATATGGATTGGTTGAATCCAGTTCCTTCCTTGCTTTTCTAAGCTTGGTGGAAGAAATCAGATACATGGCATTAATTATCTTCTGAGTATCCTTAACACTGCCTATGCGGTTTTTGATATCCTTCATGTCTGACAATTAAATCACCGCCTTATTTCTTTATCTCCAGTGTGCTTAAATACTCTTTGGCACTCTTAATAATATAATCTCTGTCATCGTCTGACATATGACCTGTCTTATTAATCTTATCCATGATATCATGTCTTTCTTCGTTAAAATACGCCAGCATACCCTTAACGATTTCCCTTATCTTTTTAACAGGATATTCAATGAATAATCTTGCGCCTGATGTAACTAATATAACAACCTGCTCTGCCTGTGAATAAGGAGCATACTGAGGCTGTCTTAATAACTGCATCAGTCCCTGACCATAGGTAAGTGTATTCTTGGTTGCCTCATCAAGGTCACTTGAGAACTGTGTAAATACTTCCATTTCCCTGTACTGTGATAAATCAAGTCTTAATGTACCTGTAGCCTTCTTCATGGCCTTGGTCTGAGCTGCGCCACCAACTCTCGATACAGACAAACCAACGTTAACCGCAGGTCTCTGTCCTTCGAAGAAAAGGTCACTCTCCAAGAATATCTGACCATCAGTGATGGATATGATATTTGTAGGGATATATGCTGATACATCGCCTGCCTGTGTCTCAACGATAGGAAGTGCAGTTATTGAACCGCCACCCTTCTCATCACTTAAATGAGCTGCTCTTTCAAGTAATCTTGAATGCAGATAGAATACGTCACCAGGATAAGCCTCACGTCCTGGAGAACGTCCAAGCAAAAGGCTTAAGGATCTGTATGCTATGGCATGCTTTGATAAATCATCATAGATAATAAGTACATCTCTGCCCTTCTCCATGAAATACTCACCAATTGAGCATCCTGAATATGGAGCAATATACTGAAGAGGCGCCGGATCAGATGCTGAAGCAAATACAACGATTGTATAATCCATTGCTCCCCTCTTCTTAAGATTGTTAACAAGCTGGGCAACTGAACTGGACTTCTGTCCGATTGCAACATAGATGCAGATTACATCCTTGCCCTTCTGATTAACTATTGTGTCAAGGGCGACGGCGGTTTTACCAGTCTGTCTGTCGCCGATAATAAGTTCTCTTTGTCCACGTCCGATTGGGAACATTGAGTCAATGGTAAGAATACCTGTTTCCATAGGCTTATTAACAGGCTGTCTGTCAATAATACCGGGAGCCGGGCTCTCAATTGCTCTGTAGCCTTGCGGAACAATATCCTCAAGTCCGTCAATTGCTTCACCAAGCGGATTAACAATTCTTCCGACAAAATCATCGCCCACCGGTACACCGGCAGTCTTATGTGTTCTTCTTACGTAGCTTCCTTCATATACGAGCGCATCATCATCAAATAAGATGCAGCCTACGTAGTCTTCCTGAAGGTCAAGAGCCATACCCTTAATACCTGATTCGAATACAAGTATCTCTCCGTATGTAGCACCTGCAAGACCGGAAACTGTGGCAATACCATCACCTACTGTAAGTACAACACCTGTTTCTTCCTCATATACTGAAGGAGTCCAGTTATCAATAGTCTCTCTGATAAGAGAGATAACATTCTCCTGCTGCTCAGGAATATTCTCCAAAGCCTCTTTGAACTGTCTTAATCTTCCAAGAGAACTCCATTCATAAGTTTCAGTACCTACCTCGAGCTTGAAGCCACCTTCAAGGTCATCATTCTTAACCCATTCAACTTCCATTTCTCTGCCATACTTGTTGGCAAGGAAATCTTTGAAACGCTTAAGCTGAGTATCATTAGGTGCAGCACTTGAATATATAATTGCTTTTAATGCATCAACTTTACTAGACATCTGAATCTTTCCTTTCAACAGAAGCTAAGAAGTCATCATAGCTTTCACCAACTTCTGAATTAAGAACAATTTTTTCTGTTGCTTTGGCAACCATTTCCTTAATCTCATTCTGAGTTTCAGCCATGATTCTTTCTCTATCCATCATAGCCTTGGAATTAGCACTGTTAATGATTTCCTTGGCTTCTTTCCTGGCCTCTGATATCATCTGTTCTCTTGCTTCATCCATGTCAGCATTCATGGACTTTTTCATGATGTTAAGTTCGTTGTCCATATCTGCCAGTTTCTTGGCACTCTGAGCATTATTCTCTTTGGCCTTCTCCAGTTCGGCCTTAGCCTCATCATCCATATCTTTATAGTACTTTTCTCTTTGTTCCATAAATTTCTTAATAGGAGCATACAATAAGAAATACATAATTCCAAAAAGAATAGTAAAATTCAAAAGATGTAACAGAATCTGCTGCAAGTTGATATTAAGTGGCAAATTCATCTTTCTTCACCTGCTTTCTTATTGTTTTTATAATACGAATATAATCAGAATTGCTACGATAAGAGCATAGATTACAACGGTCTCCACGAATACCAGACCCAGCATCATAAGTGTCTGAATCTTACCGCTGGCTTCCGGCTGACGTGCAACACCTTCAGCTGACTTGGAAATTGCAAGTCCCATACCGATGGCACCTGCTGCTGCCGAAAGGCCGATGGCAATCGCTGCTGCGATAGCCTTGCTTCCGATGGAATTATCTGCATTATCCGTTGTTGTTTCCTGAGTGGCAATAAGCATATTGCCTTCATCTGCCTCAGCAGCCCTAACCTTGAAAGGCACCAAAACCACGCTGAGTACCACTGCTGCCATAGCAACCATAACCATTAATCTACCAAATATTTTCATTCCAATACCTCCGCACTATTAGTATCATCATTATTTTTCTTATTTTTAACCTTCTTCGGAACCACTTCCGATACCTCGCCGTAGAACAAGGATGTAAGCATTGTCAGGACATAGGCCTGAATCAGTGCGTGAAGCACTGTGAATAATACACCTACCACAACCGGCAGCACATAACTTAATGCCGTATAATAATAAACCAGCTCCGTTACCATGGCACCGCTTAGGAGAGCACCGAACAAACGGAAACTCATTGAGATAGGCAGTGAGAAATCCTTAAGTGTTTTCAGGATACCCTTAAATCCGTTACCGGCTAAACCACCGGACATAATTACCAGATATGAAAGACAACCCATCATTATGGCGCCGTTAATATCCGAAAGAGGCGCCGGCAATGCTATGGGCGTGCCCTTGGTGGTTATTGCCTGCACTCCGAAGAGTTCAAACATGGTACCAATGAATATGTAAGCACCTGCCGTAAAAATATATGCTCCCAGGAATTTGTTACGATGAGGGCTGTTGCCCTTAGCCAATCCGTCAAACATTCCCACTAAAGTTTCAAGCACAAGCTGGAACTTGCCGGGAATCATTTTAAACTTTGGTATAACGAAAATCCTGCAGATCAATCCAAATATCAACATGCATCCTGTGACAACCATCGCAGATATAAGTCCCGGATTAACATCAATAAGGCCAAATAAACTTATTTTGGCATGTTCATGAAGAACACCGTCTTTAAGAACTTCCTGTATGGACTCTTCTTCTCCGCCGCCCTGACCGGTAAGTATTATGCCGACCAGGAGAATTATCAGAATTGCAATAAATATAAGGATGGACCAGATTCTTTGTTTCTTACTCATTAAGTCCACTTCCTTTCTTATGCACAATCAAATATATTATACCACTATATATAGTGAAATACAAACTTTCAATGTCCATAATTTATAATAAAATCAGCCCGTTATATGCCTTAAAAACATACAACGGGCTGAAATTGTTTTATCAACAACTCAATTTACTTTTTTGAAGCATTAGTGGCTTATCATTTCTTAGGCTTTGGAATGTTTTTGGTAACTTTATTATATGAATCCTTTGCCTTGTCAATTCTATGCTGTTTTTCAGCTGAAGCAGTTTTCTTTATTGACTTAACATCAAGCATCTTTTTCTTCCACTCTATATCTGTTATTACCCTGGAAGGAGTCATGGTCTTGTCTTTATAGAAATCCTTCATCATGCCCTTAAACTCGCTGCTCTTAAGAATTTCCTGTTTAAGAATGTTGCTTCCCATAATATCAATCAGATGGTGATCACTAGGCACTGTTGCAAGTTTGGATACAATAACATCTGCAACCAGACTGTTGAATTCTTTCTTTTCTGCCGGTGTCTGAGGCATTGCTTTAAACTTATTAATGGCGTTAACTGCCTTTTGCATCTTAATAGTGCATACATAGTTTCTAAAGGATGACAAATCACTTCCTTCAGGAAGATAACCTTTTCTAACGAAATCTTTCAGCAAACGGTTTTCTTCCTTCTTTGCAAACTTCTCTATATCTCTTGCACCCTTTAATCTTTCCTGTCCTATGGTTGATGATGTGCCGTCCTTTTCCTTCTGATAAGCACGGGATTTGTATACAACTTCATCAAGTTTTGCAAGATATTTTCCTGCATATTCGAAAGCTGCATCTTCTGAATTAAAGATGCTTATTTTATCAATCTGTTCCAGAGTAAGTTCCTTAAATGCCTCCGGATCTGATTTGGCCTTCTTATTTGCATCTTCTGTCATGATTTTCTTCTTTGTTTTCTCAGAGCTTTCAAGATTAAGTTTCTCATCAATCAGTGCCTGAAGATCTTCAACAGCTTCTCTCAATTCCTTATGCTCATCAGATTCCCTGTTTTTGCTTCTTGGAGTATTAAATGTATTTACTGCATTAAAGAGTTCGGTATCTCTCTTTGTCTTTTTTGTAAAATCAGTTGTGAAAGTTGCGAATTCCTTACCAGCCGCAATCATCTTTGTACGGTAATCAACATCCTTTTTCACCTGATCAAAGTAGTTAAATACAGTACTGGTATTATTAGCGCCATCAACAAAATACAGATTCTTTTCTCTTGCTTCATTTATGATGTCAGTCATTTCATTAATATATTTTTCACGATCAATATAACCATCAAGTTTGTTGGTCTTGATTTTCTCATATAATTCAACAGCTTTCTTATAATGTTTAAGTTTCTCTTTATTTGGATCGTTAGTAAAAAGTGGTTCATCCCTGAATTCCGCCCTGTCCAGAGAAATCGCAGATCTTTTACCCATTACACAGCTCTCTGTATATGAAAGATAAGTTGAGAATGCAGCCACAAGAGCAATATCATCTATTGCCCATCCATTCTCAAGACAGGCTTTATATGTCTCATGAGTTTTATAACTTGCTGTAATGCCTCTTGCAGAATAAGGATGAATATGATAAGGATTATTATTTCTATCAAATACATTATCATCAACAAGCTGTTTATTAGTGGTTGGATCAACAACGGCATTCAGCATCTTCTGCTGATAATTAATCATCTTAACAGTTGCTTCATATAACTGCTTACGATACTTGTCTTCTTTTTCAAGGGACAGTTCGCCTTTATTCTTTTCTTTTTCCTTCCAGTATTCAGTCAGTGTTCTTAACTGCTTCTCGCCTGTTTTATAATATGACCAGAGTGGAAACTTCCTGTTCCATTTTGCCATTATTTCACTGGATTCTTTGTTGAGTTCCGATGTTGAGCAGGCATCTATGGCGCAGTTAACCATGCCAAGAGGAGTTTTGCCTGAAATATATTCATCAGAATATCCATCAAGTGTACGATCAATACGATCAGTAGTAATAGCCTTATAGGTTTCTGCATATTCTTCGCTGATTTCTTCACTTGATGCTTTATCATCAATATACTTTTCTATCTTGTCATTGATTTTTTTGGCATCCTTAACCCACTTTTTATAGTTTTTTGCATTAGTACCCGGTGTGATTTTAACACCTCCACCCATTGGATCACGGAAAGTGCCATCATAATAATCATACTGAAAAGCTCCCGGATATTCTTCCGATGCATTATCTACTAAATTCATATACTCGGAATCATTAATCAGTTGTTCGCCTTCCGGATTACGAATACCCGAACCTACATTCCTGCTCAACTTGGTATATGGATAAAAAATAGATTTCTTTTTCTTATCCTCTTCAGCATTACGCTCATCGATTTCTTTCTGCAAAGCCTCTAAATCAACTACATATTCTACTTCCTTCATAAGCTTTCCTTTCCAAAGAATTAATCTTTTACACAATTTTCAAATCTAGTAAAACTTTATATTAAATGCTACAACAAAAGTGCAACATCAATCATCTGATTCTGAATGTCTTAGGAGATATTACTCTAATAAGCATCATAAATACATAAATAGCCAGTAAGGTTCCCGGCACACATACAAGACAAAGGAGCCAGGTCGGTATTGGAATAATTATTATAACAAACTGCAAAGCAACTATTACAAAATTCAAAGCAGAATATAATTTGGATTTAACCTGCAGGTTACTGGCATAAGGCTGAACAAGATAATATATGCTTAAATGCCATGCAGATGCAGCCACAAGTCCTGTTCCCACCAGAAGAACATTAAATATGCACTGAAGCGGTGTTTCTTCACCACCGGTAATAAGTATGGAAACCACACTGAATATCGCCACAATAATAGCCGGGATTGAATTCGCTCTTATTACAGATATTAAACGCTCCTTATACATTTTTACCAGCGCATCCGGGCTTTTGTAAAAATTATATTTAAGCATTACAGAATCGCAGTTTGCAAACATAACATGACATATATAGTCAGTATAATTTAATGACCATACTGCAGGCAAAAGGACTCCCGCATGCCTTGTAAACAAGCCTCTTATCACTGATTTCTCCGGAGCATGTAACTTAAATACTTCTAAATATATGAGAAATGATCCAAATACAACTGCGCCAAGTGCTAATAATGTCATAAGCAGCAATCTGACAGACAGAATATTCTTATGCCTTTTAAAGAATATCTCATTAAGAAAAGCATATCCATTAAGTTCACTGTTGACATTTTCACCCTGATTAATTCTGGTTATGTCTTTACTTATCTGCGCCGTACCACTATTTGCTTTTTTATTCTTTTCCTTTTCTTTGGCAAGTTTAACCTTTTCACCCGCAAGCGCAATTCGGTAGTATCCGTAAGGGAACTTCTTTATGGCGCCAATGGTGAAAAATGTGGTTATGGCAACGAAAAATATAATGGCATAAAATATATATGGAATGAATCCAATTTCCATACGAACAATCACAGGAATTCCTGCAAATCCAAGCATCAGTATTCCAAAAACCAGTAAAAAAACAAGTGTGCTGGTGCCTTCAATTGAAATATCTTTCTTTTTATTATTCTTCTCAAATCCCTTTTGTCTTAATGAGAATATCCACATCTTTAAAGCCAGGGCGCCTATGTCAAATCCTATTCCAGCAGGTGGAATCAATAGTGCAACAAACCAGGTCACTCCTGAAATAAAAGCCGCCGGAATTCCAAATAAAACATAACTGATTATCAGCCAGGCTATTCTGTAGGTAAGTCTTGCCATAATAAACTTTTTGGCATCCATTCCCATACCGAATACAGCATAATCTGCTTCCAGGCTTCCTTTAAAGATTTCAAAATTAAATACATTAACAAGTGATGCCACTATAAAACCATACAGGAAGATAACGGGTTTTGGACAGCCTGTTCCATAATTTATGGCAAATGTTCCCATAGCCAGAAGAGCGAACATACAAAAATCACCAAAGACAGCTTTGAAGATTTCTGCCTGGATTGAGAGAATGAAGGCGATGATTTTGAACAGTTTTATGCCATATATTTCATCGTTGAACAAACCGCCAATTATAGGAATTCGCCTGATGCCATATAGTATTAAATTGGTATTTATTGTATTTCTTAATTTGGTAATTCGCCAAAGATCTTTAAGAATTATCTGCATCTTTCAGGGCCTCAATTATCTTTATTTTGAAATCTTCATTATCAAGATTTGATTTATCAACCTTCTCGAGTTTCCCATGATTAAGAAGAATGATTTCGTCGCATAAATCCAATGCTATATCCAGTAAGTGAGTGGAGAAAATCAGTACTCTTCCATCTTTTTGTTTTCTGAATATATCTTTCATTTCTTCAGCCACAACTACATCCAAAGATGTAAGAGGCTCATCAAGCAGCATGAGTTTTGGCTTGGCTATTAAGTTTACTATCATCTGCATTTTATTCCTGGTGCCGTGAGAATAGTCTTTCATAAGACGGTCTCTGGTATCTACGGGTATCATTACATAATCCATATATTCATCTATGGTCATTGGGTCTTTAATTCCGTCTGAGTGGATATCCATAAAGAATTTAATGAATTCTCTTCCTGTCATGAAATCAGGAACTGTAGGCGTTGAAAGTACATAACCTATGTCACTTGAATTAACAGCAATTTCCTTCTCGCCATCCTTAAAGAAGAACCTGCCTCCGTTGGTTTCAATATCGCTGTTAAGGCAGTTAAACAGCGTGGTTTTACCTGCGCCGTTTCGACCTATGAGGCCGTAGATTTTGCCCTCTTCGAAGGTATAATCAACATCAGTTAATACCTGATGTTTTCCATAACTTTTAGCTAAATGCGATATTACAAATTCCATTTTTATATCATCCTTTTTTGTATTAAGCGCCTTTTTCGTTTATCTTTATCTGGCGCCTTTTGAGTCTGTCTTTATCAAACGCCTTTGGCGTCAACTTTGCATGTGAAGATACAGCCGTCATGCTCACCACTTGCGTACTCGCCTGACGTGGTAATAAAGAGCATGTCCATGTTATCTCCATAAAAGCAGCAGGAAGACACATTTTTTGCATCTACTTCAACTACCCCTTTAAGTTCACCGGTCCTGCCATCTCTATGATGCACTTTTCCCCCGTCCCAGATGGCAATCCATAAATCATCATTTGCATCGATGCACATTCCGTCAGGGAAGCCATCAGTTATTCTTATGAATTCCTGTCTGTTTGATATTTCTCCATTTATGGCATCGTAATCATATTTAAATACTGTGCCATGGTTGGTATCAATAAAATAGAAGGTCTTTTCATCCGAGCTCCATACCAGGCCGTTGGCTAATTTGGTATCTTCTATGGCGCACTTAACCACGCCTTTGTCATAAACATACAGACCGCCATAACATTCTATATCATAGAAATTATCTACTATTGATCCAAACCAGATTCTTCCGTTTTTATCCATCCTTGCATCATTGCATCTGTGATAATCTTTAAGTTCTTTATCAAGGCTGTAAAGAAGTTTCTTCTCTCCATTTTCAAGAGTATATAAGCCGTCATATCCTGCAACAATAAAACCATCCGAGTCCTTCATTGGAATTGCTGCGCCAATATGCTGGCCCATTTCGGTATATTCTTTTTTGCCATTTATAAGGGTATATACTCTTCCGTCTAATATATCAATCCAGGAAAGGCGGTTTAAACTTTTGGTATAAAAAGGGCCTTCGCCAAGTCTGTATTTATTACTGTCAAAGACTTCTGCCTTATATGTTTTAACTGCCATATATTACTCCTTCAAAAAATCAGAAACATATTCCTTAACTGCTGCCACCACCTCATCAAGATGGTAATCATAGCAGTGTGAATCTCCCTTAATTGTCACGAACTTACAATTGGCATATCCGCTGCAGTCCTTCTTTGCTTCTTCAATGTCAACAGTCATGTCGGCATCTCCGTGAACCACTAATACAGGACCTGTATATTTCTTTACTGCCTCTTCCACATATATTGTCTGAGCTACTCTTACATAATTTCCGCCAAGTATCCAGCCATCAGGCGAATGTACCTCATCCGGCACATTAACAGGATCAAATCTTGTTCCAAGCATATCACCTTCCCTGCATCCCTTTGGTATCATGGTTGCCGGTGATAATGGAATTAAAAGTTTTACTTTATCTCTTTCCATCGCCGCAAGCAGCATTACCATAAGGCCTCCCTGGGAATGACCGCATAAATAAATATCTGAGAATCTGCCATCCTCTTTAAGATAATCAATGGCAGCCAGACCATTTTGAATCCACTTATTTAAAGTATGGTTAAAAAATCTTCCATCACTTCTTCCATGGCCATACATATCAACTCTTAAAGTTGCAATACCAAGGTCATTAAGCATATCAGATACTGCCACCAGATGTTCTTCTTCCTTGTTGCCTGTAAAGCCGTGAATAATCAGCGCGACGGGGATTCGGCCAGTGCCATCGTAATTTCTTGGTATGGCCAGATCACCGTCAAGTTTAATCCTGTCATCATAAATTGTAACTACCATTTTTAGCCCCTTTATAACATAATAATCCCTGTAAATCTTCATTTACAGGGACTTAAATTACTCTGACACAGTTTCTTCTTCGTGTGTTACTTCTTCATCAGTTCTTGAAATAACTATATTCTTACCATGCTGCTTACCATAATACATTCTTTCATCAGCTGTCTTAATAACATCTTCAGGATCATGATAAATATCACTGCATTCCTCAACACCGATGGTCATTGTCGCACTGATATGTTTATTATAGAAAACGGTATCATTAGTCTCTATTGTCCTTCTAAGATACTCCATCTTCTGAATCGCCACATTCATGTCATAATCTCTCATAAGGATGATGAATTCCTCACCGCCCCATCTGCATATGTCGCAGCCATGCATCTCTTTTTTTATAACCTTTGTGATGTGTCTTAAAACCTCATCACCACAGTCATGACCATAGGAATCGTTAATTCTTTTAAAATTATCCACGTCGCAGAATGCGATGCAGAAATGATGTTTCGGCTCCTCATTCATAAGTGAATCGACTATAGGAAGGAAGCCTCTTCTGTTAAGAAGATTGGTAAGTTCATCTTCCTTGGCATCAACAGATAACTGCTTATTCTGCTTCTGAAGATTAACCATCATTTCTTCGCTGGAATAAATATACATGTAATTATAAAAGCAGACTGAAAAAATCATTACGAAGTTTACAAATATATTCAGAGCCTGAAGACTTGCAGAATTAAGTTGATACAATGGAGTAGCTTCAGAATATATAAGACGAATGGTTGCAAAAGTAACGAAATCAAGTACTAACAGAATTACCACTATCCATCTCTTTGCACCCTTAAACAAAGAAGCACCAAAATATACAATAATTGGAACAATGGAAAACAGGAAATGATGACAGCCGCTGTCCCAGCCAATATACCATGTTGATAAAAGGGAATAAGAGAAAACCTCAAGCATTATGCTTATATATACAGGCATAATGTAACCTGTCTTGGCCAAAAGAAGACAAAACGAATAAACCACAATGCTTAATATATTAAACTGAACCAGTGGATATACACGAAAGCACAGCATAAAAATAAGCATTGCAACATGAACAAGTCCCATTACAATAACAGTAAAGAATAAACTGTTATGAACAAGAAAATGCATTAACTTGTCGTAAAAATTCCTGGTCTTCACACGTTATCTCCCCTTTTTTAAGTGTAACTAAGATAAATTATACAACAATGTTGGCATTTGTTCAATGTAGTCTGGAGTACAATCGAGTAGGGTTGCACCCTCTTCGCGCAAAAAAGGAACCGGATTGCTCCGATTCCTTTCATTTATACTTTTAGTCAGTATTTACAATTAGAACTTACCAGCCTTTGCTGCTTCTTCAATTGAAACTGCTGTAGAAACTGTCATACCTACCATTGGGTTGTTACCTGCACCGATAAGACCCATCATTTCTACGTGAGCTGGAACTGATGAAGAACCTGCGAACTGTGCATCTGAATGCATACGTCCCATAGTATCTGTCATACCATATGAAGCAGGACCTGCTGCCATGTTATCTGGGTGAAGTGTACGACCTGTACCACCACCTGAAGCAACTGAGAAGTACTTCTTACCAGCTTCTACTCTTTCCTTCTTATATGTACCTGCAACTGGATGCTGGAATCTTGTAGGGTTAGTTGAGTTACCTGTTATAGAAACGTCAACGTTCTCTTTCCACATGATAGCAACACCTTCCTGAACATCGTTTGCACCGTAGCAGTTAACCTTAGCACGTGGTGATTCAGGATCTTTTGAGTAGCATTTTCTAAATACTTCTTTAACTTCACCTGTGAAGTAATCATACTGTGTCTCAACATATGTGAAACCGTTAATACGTGAAATAATCTGAGCTGCGTCCTTACCAAGACCGTTAAGAATAACACGAAGTGGTTTCTGACGAACTTTGTTAGCCTTCTCAGCGATACCGATAGCACCTTCTGCTGCCGCGAATGATTCGTGACCAGCAAGGAAAGCGAAGCACTCTGTATCTTCTTCAAGAAGCATCTTACCAAGGTTACCATGTCCAAGACCTACTTTACGACGGTCTGCAACAGAACCAGGAATACAGAAAGCCTGAAGACCAATACCGATAGCTGCAGCTGCATCAGAAGCCTTACGGCAGTTCTTCTTAATTGCGATAGCAGCACCTACAGTGTAAGCCCACTTAGCGTTCTCAAAACAGATAGGCTGAATGCCTTCGATTAAACTATAAACATCAATACCTGCGTTCTCGCAGATTGTTTTACATTCTTCAATTGAAGAGATGCCATACTCCTTTAAACAAGCAAGAATCTGAGGCTCTCTTCTTTCATATGATTCAAATAATGCCATTATGATTTGTCCTCCCTTTCTTACTCTTTTCTAGGATCGATTAACTTCACTGCGTCAGCAACACGACCATACTGTCCTGAAGCCTTATCGAATGCAACCTTAGGTTCGTCACCCTTCTTAATGAAGTCCATCATCTTTCCAAAGTTAACATACTGGTAACCGATAATCTCATCGTTCTCATCAAGAGCAACCTTTGTGATGTAACCATCAGTAAGCTCTAAGTAACGAGGTCCCTTATCTAATGTACCATATGTAGTACCAACCATTGATCTTGAACCCTTACCAAGGTCTTCAAGACCTGCACCAATCTGAAGACCATCTTCAGAGAATGCAGACTGTGTTCTTCCGTATACAATCTGTAAGAATAACTCTCTCATTGCTGTATTGATAGCATCACATACAAGGTCAGTATTGAGTGCCTCAAGGAGAGTAAGTCCTGGAAGAATTTCAGCAGCCATAGCTGCAGAATGTGTCATACCTGAGCATCCGATTGTCTCTACTAATGCTTCCTGGATGATACCGTCTTTAACGTTTAATGAAAGCTTACAAGCTCCCTGCTGAGGTGCACACCAACCTATACCATGTGTATAGCCTGAAATGTCCTCAATCTTCTTGGCCTGAACCCATTTAGCCTCTTCAGGAATAGGAGCAGCGCCATGATGAACACCCTGAGTTACAGGGCACATGTTCTTAACTTCTGTTGAGTAAATCATATGATCCTCCTTTATATTTTATTGTAAATACTTAACACGTATTTATGTTAAAGCATAAAACGTAGCGATAATATTTTATCAAATTTGACTTATCTTTTCAACTTATTTCAATAATCTCGGAACTTTTTCGAACATATGCATTATTCCAGTCCGTCACACCGTGACGAAATAAGTAAATCTCCATATCTCAATCTCTAAATCACTGATTTTACAAACACATCAAATCTTGGCAGTGCAAGGGAAATATATCCATATTCATTGCCATCCACTATTCCCTTTTTAATTAATCTGTCTCTGATTACAGGGAATGAATTCGAACCTTCAAGTACATCATCTACTATATCCTTAGTCTTGCACTTGCCCTTGTCAGAAATATAGACAACAATGCTCTTTTCGGTTTCTGATAAGTCTTCCCAAATTTTATCATAGCAATATTCTGACATTCTCTCATCAAACAGTGGAACAGCCTCTTCCAAACTGCATTCTTTTTCCCACATAATATAGCCCAGGGCCTGGAATGCATAGGAATACCCTTTGGTAAAATCAGCCATCTCCAACGCTGTCTTATCATTACACTTAAAGGTATCTTTATACTGATTCTTCATACCAATCTTGCTTAATGGCTTAAGCTGTACCTTCTCTGCACGCATCAAAAATGAACATCTTTTATCTCTCTGAAGAGAATAAATATTCTCAAATAATCCCGTCATAATAAGATAAACCGGCATTTTCTTGGATATAAGATCCTGAAAGGCTGTGGCAAAAGTAATTACATTTTTGCTTTTTGTTATATCATCTATTACAACCAGAACTCTTTTATCATTATCAGCGGCAATGGATATAAGTCTTTCAAGTGCAACCTGCAAATCGGTAATCTGCTGTTTAGGCTTTATATTAATACCTATTCCCAAAGCAGGAATACCTATGGATGCATCAATATAGTAATTGTTAAGTTTCTTCTCATCATAAAGACTTGCAGCAAACATCTCTATCAGGTCTCTTGTTGGATTTAATGAAACCACTACCCAGTCTTCCCTGTCACGAAATTCATTGGCAATGGCTGACATTAAAACCGTCTTACCACTTCCTCTGATTCCCATAATAAGAAAATGATTAATGGACGGGGATTCACTTAAGAACGTCTCTGTAATCTGTTCATATGCTTCTGTTCGTTCTACATATCTGTCCGGTTCTTTACCAAAACTCAAACAAAACGGATTATTCTTTCTCATCCTTTTCCCTCCCTTTTGTGTTATAACTTTCAAATTGTGTTATATTGTGTTATGACTTTTTATTTGTGTTATATTGTGTTATGTTGTGTTATATTGTGTTATGACTTTAAGATAACACTTTTTTCAGAAAAATACAACAAAAAACTACGTAAAAAGCACTTTTTGATGTGAATCGCATCAGCATACTTTTTAACTGGCTTGTGAGATACATTTATAGTATAATATTTATATAAATATTGGGGGATTGGGGGTGAGGCTATGAAGTTCAAATATTGCAGAATACAAGGCAGGGAACTGGCTGCCAATACCAAGACCGGTAAGGGCATTTTCAGTATGCTTAATCAGATGGTTACCGATGGTGTTATGGAGCAGGAAGATGTTGAACTTTTTAAAGAGATAGATTCCTGGTTTGCCGAGGAACTTCCATGGCCACCACAGTGCAAACGCCAGGAAAAAGTCATCTGCTATTTCAAAACAGAAAACAGCGAAATGATGATGAAAATGATCAATCCGCTGCTCTGGTTATTAGAGCGTTATGAGCACGCTTACTATGTTGTCTATACCAACTTCCCAGGTGAAATTGTATATGAAGATGAATACCAGGTTGTAGTCAAAGTTGACGAAAACGTGGTTATTGAAGACGTTCAGGCCAGCTGGTCTCCGGAATAGGTTTAAAAGTGGTTCTATGTCCAGTCATAAAAGTAATAATCAGATATTAAACAACTTATTCTTTCAGCTTTGCGCTATAAACATATTAATCAATATGATCCAGCCATTAAATCAGCTGATTGATACAATAATTACAGGTAAATCCCTTGGGGCTGAAGCCTTGCAGGTCTATGCTCTCTTTCTTCCTGTGAACTCGTTTTTACTGGCAGTCAGCTGCGTGCTATCAAAAGGTGTTCAGATTACTGCATCCCATCAGGTAGGTAAAGGTGATTTCTCAAAGTCCAATGAAACTGTAAGTACTGCCTTTGTCTTGGGCACAATGGCTGCGATTGGGCTTTCAGTTATATGTTTTATATTTTCTACTCAGTTTGCCCATATGCTTGGAGCAGGCTCTCTCTCACCAGAGTTATCAGGCTATCTTCGCGCCTATTCAATCGGCATAATGCCTGCCATTATGCTCGATACCATGATGTGTCTTATGCAGATTGAAGGCAGAAAAAAGCTTGTGGTTGCAGGTTCCGTATGCGTTCTTATAATCAATGCCTTAGGAGATTTGGCAAACGTATTTTTCTTTCATAAAGGTGTTATGGGAATGGCTCTTGCTACTTCACTTGCCAATATCGCAGCGTGCTTACTGCTCGGTGTTTTCTTTATCTTTAAATCAAAACTTTTCAAAGTTAATATAAAAAATACAAACATAATCTGTGTCCGTCATATTCTAAAGAACGGTCTTCCTTCCCTTGCTTACTACGGCAGCCTTGTAATTCGTGCTTCATTTTTGAATATTCTCATTCTTAATACTCTGGGCAAAGAAGCTCTTGTTCCAATGCTTGTATTCACTAATTATGCACTATTTGCTGATGTCTTAATTGGAGGGCATGGTGACTCAGTGCTGGTTTTAACCGGAATATTATTTGGCGAGAAAGACAAAAAAGGATCAGCTTCACTACTTAGGATATCCATCATATCCGGAACTGTTTTGATGCTGATTATAGGAATTCTAACCGTATATTTTTCAAGGCCGCTTGCTGAACTTATGCTTAATAAAAATGAACTTAACTTTGCATCTTCGTCTGCAAGAGCGCTCATTATTGCTACACTTTATTTAATCCCTGATATCATTTCCTGTATTGAGAAAAAGTATATTCAGGGTATTGGAAATGGTACATATACTACGTTAACAAACTTTGTATATAATGTTGTCGTGATGGGGCTTATGGCTTTTGCTCTTACACATTTCTTTGGTTTTGATGGATTATTCGTATCCTTTACAGGCTGTTACCTTGTGGCTGCCATTTTCAATTCAATTTATATAATCTTCTTCTCATCCTCAAGGTTTGAAGACGGACAACAAAAGATGATATCTTATACAATTAACGATTTGCCAGAGTGTATTCATGTTTCCGAAGAAATACATAAGTATTGTCTTGAGAATGGGATTGATTTAAAAAAATCATATCTTCTAGGACTGTTCATCGAGGAAGTTGGAAAGAATATTATTACTCACGGATTTAATAAAAAGCACAACAATTCCATTATTGTAAAAGTGCTTATCTCTAAAGATAGAATCACTCTTTGCATCAAGGATAATTGTGTGCTTTTTAATCCTGTTCATTATTACGATACAATGAAAACCGATCCTGATAACATCGCAGGCGGCATCGGTATAAAAATGCTTATGAAGCTTTCTAAAAATGTTACTTATACCACAAGTTTTAAATTAAATAATCTTTTGATTGAAGTGTGATAAAGGTTTGTTTTTGTGTGAACTCTATGCAAATATTCCGTACAGGTTATTATTCTTCACTCTGTCAAAAATTTCTTTTACATCTGTCGAATAAAGATTCTCTTCTTTCATCTTTACAAAGAAAACTCCACCTGCAAAAGTATATCTTTCATTATAAATTTTATTATCAATAAACTGCTTATGCGAATGGCTGATTATGCTGCCTACTGCAAGCGTATCAGGCAGTGTAAGAAGTTCCTCTCCTTTTGCATATTTAACAGCATTGTAGCCGGCAACTGCGCCTGTAGCTATTGCTTCAGTATGGCCGATTAATGGAGCACCTTTCTCACCTGCTGCAAAAAGGTTTGTTGCTCCGATAACCTTCATTGTATTTTCACATGGAGCAATAGCCATATATCTGATTGAATTACCTCTTCCTGCGGAATACGGATCAACATATTCTGCGTCTTCAAGTCCTTCTATTCTTCTCAACTTATCAAGAGGATAATAACTTGTCATTAACTTGGCTGAACCGGTATCAAGCAAAATAACATTCTCTGAATACTCTTTAAGAGCATATTGTCTGCAGGCCTTCTGATTTAACTTATCATAATTTACATCTTCTTCAGGAACCTTTAAAATAACAACACCTTTTTCGCTAAGTGTATTTCTTACCTCTTCACTTAAAGTTCTCTTATCAATCTTGCATGCACCTGAGAATACACCTGGTGTTCCATTGGCTCTCTGCCCTACTAAATCCTTAATTCCATATCTTGCACTAAGACTTACTCTTGGTCCAAATGTCGGACATCTTTGAATACACATAGAGCATCCATGACCGTACTTAAGGCAGTTACCCATAGGTCCTGAACTTCCGGTGGTATCAATGAAAACATCGCCTTCGACTTTAGTATTATCATCAAGAATTACAGCCTTTATATCATCACCATTTTTAATGATATCCATAACATGCGCCTCAAGCATTACTTCAATACCTGCATCTAAAATAAGTTTTCTTACATAAGGCTCAATTTTATGAATATCATAAAGTGAAGCATGTTTGTGTCCTGGGAATTCAATACCTGAATGAAGAGCACACTCATCCATAGCATCAAAAAGTTCGCCCGCGCCAAGAGCCTTCATCTCTTCTGTAGCAGTAAACCTTCCATTATTTCTGAAGATTCCTCCTGCATTACCTGCGCCCAAAAGAAGATCTGTTTTTTCAATTAAGACAACTTCTGCCCCTGCTTTTTTTGCACGAAGCGCTGCTGAAACACCTGACCATCCTCCACCAGTAATTATAACTTTAATCATATATCCAAGCTCCTTTTATCCTAAACTAATAACTTGCCATATTCATACATATCCATCTGCTCTTTACATAGATGCACGATTTGTCTGGAATCTGTATTAACAGTGCAGGCTCCGCATATACCTTCACCACAGCACATATGCGAATTATTTATACAGGAAAGTTGCATATCACCATCTGTTTTTTCCACATAATCAACAAGTCTTTTTATAAGATAATTCGACATGCCAAGATGAATAATTCCTGTGTCATTTTTTACTGCATCATCAATAATCTTATAAACCAAAGGAGAGATTTCTCCCTTATCGTCATAGATGGATAATTCTTCAATCTCCAATTCAAACAGGTCTTTTGCTGCATGTAATAAAGACTTGTTCATATCACCAGAGTCCAGATATATTTTTATCCTGTTATTATTTTTCTTAAGTTCTGAAATTGCATGAAGTGATGGAAAAAGACCAATGCCCCTGCATATAACCAAAGCATCTTTGTCATGCACGGATACAAGCGCTCTTAGTCCCTGGATACCATTTAGATATGGTCCCCTTAAAAAGACGGTGTCACCTTTATTTAAGTCCCTGAAACATTCAGTTTTGACACCCTGAAGTTTTATCATAAGTTCAACAGAGTCAGTATCAAAATCTTTATAAAGCACCGAAATTGGAACATCATAAAAAGTATTTTCTTTTGCTCTCACAAAGACAAAAGCACCGATTCTCTGAAATTCTTTAGCCCTGCCATCAGGCACACTAAGCCTTAACAGCTTAACAGTATCATCATATATTTTTTCATACAGAACTGTACATTTCATTATATGATGCTGATCTTTGGCTTTGCCCCCATTGTTTTTTAGTTCCTGCATAATACAAAAACTCACAGTGTTCTGGCAATCACAGAAATCCTCTCCCCTGCACATTGAGCAGACTATACAGTGTCCACTTTCAGCCAGTACACAAGGGCAGGTATCCGTGGCATAATTAGAACATTTTGCATATACATTCATAGTTTTTTGTCACCCTCAAATCTTAATCTTATCCATACACATTTTATTTAGAGCATCAAAGTCCATGGCCCTGATATAATAACTTTCTATTTCGTCATGAATAATTTTTGCATCATTCATTAGTTTTGATGAAAGATTTTTAAGTTCATCTATAAGGCTTTCATTTTCCTTTAATGCAGCCTCTTCCTTAATAAAATCTTCTCTATAGAAGTTTTTGCAGTCTATTACCCTGGCATCCGGATACTGAATCCTGGTAAGTATGTTTGAGCTAATAAATGCTGCATCAAGTTCATCAATTAGCAGATGTTCAATCACCCTGTTACCAAAAAGAAGATTTGTGGAAACTTTAACATCAAAGCCCTCATTAAGTGCACCTTTAGACAGAATATCAAGCCACATATCCGCTGCAGCAAAGCAGTCATCTTTAATCACATAAACCTTGCTGTAATTTCGAATTGTTTCCAGTAACGTTTTATAACCATACCTGGTCATTACAGATAATATAGCTATATTTTCTTCGCCTTTCTCTTTTTCGCAAGGCTTCTTTATCTGATTCCATAATTCATTAGCAGATTCCAATGCTCTGTCAGAAAGAATGTACTTTTTTCCAAGCTCCATTCTTTCATTACATACATTTCCAAGAATCTTATTATTATCTCCTGCCTCTTTTAAGAAAGTTTTATTCCTCTTAATTGCATCAATAATCTCTTTACTTTTTTCTTTAATAAGTTCCTCTTTCCAGCACTCGCCAAGATTTATAATCTTCTGACACACACCAGGAAAAAGTGGTTCAAAAATATGCGGCGGCGTTCCATCCACAATAATAACTTTCGATGAATTAAGTACCACAGCATCAAGTGAATCCGGATCAGAAGAACAATAAAACCTTGTTACTTTTTCCTTTGATTCATTCTCTCTGGCAACTTTTTCCATCAAAGATGATTTACCTGTCCCCGGTCCACCTTTAAGAATATATGTATAATATTCCGTGCTATTCACAAGAGCATTAAGCGGAGTATAAAACCCACCCGGAGTCACTCCCCCTAAAAAAAATTTCTCTGCCATCTTATCACCCCAACCAATATAATAATATTACAATCATTTTACCACAACTCCCCTCGCTCTATCCACTGTAACCGTTGGTAGCGCATGTTACAAGTATGTCTCCATTTGGTCTACGGAATAGTTGTTTACCACTCATTTACCATCTTACACATATTAATAAAATGGTCGGCAATTCTTTCGGAATTCGATGCCAGCGACATATACTGCGAACCTACGATTGCGGTACAGATTCCTTCATTTAATCTGATGATGTGATTGTCTTCCATACGAGATGTAATTCTGTCCACCTTATCTTCAATCTTATACGCTTCATCCAACGCTTCTGCGTCCTTACTGGTATAAGCTTTTATCACATTATCAAATAGTTTTTCAATATTCTCTCTCATATAGGCGATTTCAGATAATGCAGAATCTGAGAAGCCTTTATTCTCTGATTTTAATGTATCTGCATATTCCATAATATTCTTGGCATAATCGCCCACTCTTTCTATGTCACTTATGGTTCTAAATGTGGTCGAAACATATTTATGGTCCTTCTCATTTAGCGGAAGCTGCAGAAGTTCCACCACGAATTTAACCAGTTCCTTATTGATATAATCCAGTTCATTCTCATTTTTGTTAAACTGTTCCTGACCGGAAAAATCAAGGCTGCATATTGTTTCAAGTGAGCAGATATAATTGCGCATTGCTATATCAGCCATATTGATGATTTCTTTCTTAAGCTGAGCTACTGCAATTGGCGGTGTTGAAAGCATATTTCTGTCAACATAGTAGAATTTTCCCTCTTCCGTTTTAACGTTCTCATCTTCCTTATCCGGAATAATGTGGGACACGATTTTGACCAGAAGTTCCGTAAGTGGAAGGAATACTATTACTGTGAAAACATTGAATACTGTATGGAACATGGCAAGCTGAATCTGCGGAGCCTTCGGGAACATACGGCCAAAAATAACTCCATAATCCACATTTCCGCCACTTATAAGTGAAATAATGAGACCAATAGTCAGAAAAACAATAACGCCGCCCACGTTGAAAAGAAGATGGATAAGAGCTGTGCGGCGGGCATTTTTGCCACTTCCTAAACCGGCAATCATGGCTACTACACAAGAACCGATATTGGAACCCATTGTAAGATATATACCCTGATCAAGGGTGATAAGACCTGTGACTACCATGGTGATTGCGATTGATGTCATAACAGACGAACTCTGAATTATTGCTGTGAAAACTGCGCCCACAACAACAAGCAGAACGATGTTGTCAATGTTGGCAAGAAACTGTTTTACTGCGTCAAGCTGCGCGAAAGTGTCCATGGAGGAACTCATCATGGAAAGGCCTACGAATAACATTCCAAATCCGGAGAATATCCCACCCCATCTCTTCACCTGATCCTTCTTTGCGAATAGGGATATAAAAGCGCCAATTCCGGCAAACGCTGAAAAAATCACCGTCGTGGACAATCTGTTGCTGCCCGTCATACCAAGGGCAACAATCTGGCCTGTGATGGTTGTACCGATGTTTGCACCATATATAACAGTCGCAGCCTGAGAAAGAGACATAATGCCGGCGTTAACGAAACCAATAATCATAACGGTTGTGGCACCTGAGCTCTGAATTGCGGCAGTTGTTACACCACCGATTCCCACGCCAATGAGTTTATTGCCTGAGATTCGTTTGAATAAAGAACGAAGTTTACTGGAACTTACCGCCTCTAAGTTGGCGCTCATTGTGGAGCAGGCAATTAAGAATATACCGATTCCTGCCAGCATGGATAACACCGCTGATATAATAACTGTTGAGTTCATTTTCTGCCGATTCCTCCAATCAAATCCATATGCATAAAAAAAAGACTCCACCACAAAAAAAGTGGTAAAGTCTCGCTTCTTACAACACGTTCCGGGGCAAGCCCGTACTGACGAAAGCGTGTTACATACTTTTTGCATGCAAGCTACTCCCTCTATCAGTTTAATGTTATCAACAACCTGGATAGTTGTCAATTTGTTTTTATATGCTATTTAAAACGTTACTGAGGACAAACCAATCCTAATTTAATTTTACTACCGTTCCCTTCGCTCCATCTACAGTAACAACATCCCCTGTTTTAAGCACAGTTGTTGCATTTCGGCAGCCTACTACTGCCGGAATTCCAAATTCTCTTGCTACTATGGCGGCATGGGATAATGGGGCGCCGATGTCTGTCACGATAGCTGATACCTTGGGAAAAATCACCGTCCAGCCGATGTTGGTTGCGCATGTTACAAGTATGTCTCCTTCTTCGACTTCATCGATGTGACTTATATCACTGATGACACGAACCCTGCCTGTAACAACACCTGCTGCCCCAGGGAAGCCTTTTACATCTGAATCTTCATTACAATCCGGTTTCAAATCTGCACAGTAATAATCGTTCCTTCTGCCCGGCATTGAAACCCATTCATCAGGATCAAACCTGCCAATGATAAGGCCTGGAAATGGCGGGTATTTTTGATTTTTTTCAAAAGTCTCTTTTCTTTTCGCAATATATTTTACTGCGCTATCATCGCCTCTTAATAAATTAAACATCTCATCATAGGAAAGCATAAAGATATCATCACCTAAATTATTAAGCTCACCAGCCTTCAAAATAAACTCACGAAATACTGAAAAAATCCACACACCCTTGCTTCTTATCTCTTCTCTGAAATCATTGGCGTGAACAAACTTCGCAATATTTTTATCTATCCATTTGGCTTTTGAAGGATATTTAGTTTTGAACTCACAAAGCGCCTCCTCATATTCCTTCTCCTGCTTCTCCTTCATCTTATGAAGATTGATTCCACCTTCTTTTCTTTCTTTAAGCAGATTATCAGGGAAGTCAGGATTCTCATAAGGACGCGGGCTCATAAGTTCCATTTCATTAACGCACCTGTGTCCGCATATGCTTACATATTCTTCTTTGGTCATTTTGCCATCAGCCACGTCTTCAAGCAAAAGCATCGGCTTCATACTATCAAGAACACCAACGCATCCACCGCAGAGACGATTGGCCATATCATCGCCAGAGATTCTGGCAATTTTCTTACGCATACTAAAAAGTGGAACCATGGCAGTGCCGCACTCTGTCAGAATCGCAGCAAGGCCATCATATAACTTCTTAAGAAGAACCTCATCCCAGTAACGAATCAGTTCTTCATTATTATCTATTTTACGTATGTCTCCCATGCACTCTTTTGAAATGACTGCAAGGTCTTCAACCATCTGCTTCTTTTCCTGTTTTGAAAGCGTTGATTTGTTCTTTGGAAACAGGAGGATTTTTAAGTTCTTAAGAAACTTGCTTTTGTCAAAATACAAAATCGGAATAACCGCGCCATCAGGTATCTCTCCCACCAGATCTCGCACAGATTCATACGCCTTCTTTTCGCTCATTCCAAAGCTTACCAAAAGCGAACATATAACTGACACATTCATATATGCCTGACCTGCCACACAGTCAAGCCATTCCGGGAGCCCTATGAATTCATTAATTCTCTCAAGCACGCTCATAGTCATTGGGCTTACCGGATTCATAAAAATCTCGCCCACGTTTGTCTTTGTAAGAAGTTTATATCCTGACCTTGTACCGTTATAATCAAATGTATCTTTATTGTGACGGCGAAGCGTTGTAATCGGACGGGACTGAAGAATATATACCCTGCCATCAGATACTGCCCATTCTATATCCATCGGAACGCCGTAGAATCTTCTGATACTCAGGCAGTACTTTCTGAGAGTCTTCGCATATTTCTCAAACTCAGCATTTCCCTCGTATGAGTATTTCATAACGCCGATTTTGAATACTTCGGCATTGCTCTCTCCTGATACCAGTTGCTCACCCTCACCATGAACATAGTTACCTGTAAGATAATCATCCTTACCGGTAATGATATCCGATGTAAATATAACGCCTGCAAAATCAGGCTTAACAAAGGTCTGTATTACCACACCGATACCTGATTTATCTTCACCAAAACTGCTCTTGTATTCCTCTACTCTTTCACTGACAGATGAGGAAAAAACATACTTAACAGCATCAATAATTCCATCTGTTTTTATGTCAGTCAAAGTCTCATACTGACCTGCATATGACTGATTAAGACCGTCTTCTCCTATGGCAGAAGAACGTACGGCATAGGTGTGTTTTGAACTTAAAGTTAAGATTAATTGTTTAAGTTCCTCAAGAGCATTTTCTTTTAGTTCCCCATTCTCAAAAGCATCTGCCGTAACAACATATCCACCTGGTACCTGCACCTTAAGATTATTTATCATCATGGCAAGAGAAGATGCTTTGCCTCCGATAAGATGGAGTTTGGAGGCGGGGATTTTACGTAAATTATGTATGTATTCCATTCCTATTCTCCCAACAACAAATCAACTCGCATATTTATATATTTGCGAAGTTCCTCATCCTTATCAAGGTCGATTCCAAAGCTTTCCTTGATATCTTCCTTACGGTAAATAATCAGCTGCATCATGGTAGATAATTCGTATGCAATCAACCTGCATTCCTCATCACTTTTCCTGCCATCATAATGTTTCTTCACATATGCATAACTGAAAGATTCCTGGCCAAGGTCGCGCTTGAACAGGATATAACTTGTGACAGCCTTGGTGAAAGTAAAATTATCAACAAGGCACTTTGCCACTATGTAATGAAGTTCTTTAAGTAATTCTTTCGGGGTAATGTCAGATTCCAAAAGCTCGCTCAGTTTATCCTGGCTTACAAAGTTCAGATACTTCTTCTGAAATACATTATGAATCAGATTCTCTCTTGAGCCAAAGCAGTAATTAATCATGGATGGCTTGGTTCCGGCCTTCGCCGCAATCTGCCTTGAGGTAACGCTTAACGGATCATCAGTCTGCTCCATTAAAGAGAATGTTGCCTCAATAAGATTATCTTTTGTAATGTTAAGTTTCTCGTCTTTTTGCATAATTATCTCCATTATTGAACGCGTTCAATAATATGATAATTTAATCCATAAATTTTGTCAAGAAACTGCTGTTTTGCTTATTTAAAGTAAATAAAAAAAGAAGTTCCCGGTTAGTGAACTTCTTTACTTTGTCGACGAAATGTTAAAAAATCAATTATGTAACATGGGATAATTCCTATTGTATAGGACAAAAGATCCAGATAAGAAAAACCTGTGCCAATGATGATCCTTAATAACCGGTTTGTAATTCCAAACCTGTCGCAAAATCCCCAGAGCTGCAGGAACTCAACCATAAAAGAAAATAAAAGTATACACGTTGGAACAATATACCATTTCTTTGGTTTATTAGGACTAATTGACCTGAATAAAGCATATAAAAGAACCACTACAAGTACATCTCCCAGATAATTTCTTATCCAGCCTGTAGCGTACATACCTATTAATATTTCCGTTATAATGAGTAGCCCAAAAGCGGCTATGTAATATATTTTCCTGATATCTTTCATATATGATTTACCATGTACCTTACATAGATCTTGGAACAGGGTCAAGTTTCATATTCGGTGCAGCTGTAAGCAGATACTCAAGCACATGCTCCATATCCTGATGCTGTACACCGTAAAGTCCTTTGTTTCCATATAAATCTACAATCTCCAGATAATCAAACCTTGTATTTTCATTCAATCCCTTGGACTCCCAGTATGCTTTTCCAATTGCATTACCGGCAAGTGATGTTGCCGTCAGCATTGGATTGTTAACATATATTACTATTCTCTCCGGAATGTATGTTGTAGTAACGTTGCGGATATTCTTCAAATCCATTAGTTTGACATAGTCGTTACCAGCCACGATAAAATCCTCAGAAATCAGAGTAACCATCGAATGGGAATTATCCAAAGAATATGCAATATACTCCGGATTTTCCAAACCTTTGCTAATACGCGCGGCCAGTTTTTCGGCGCCGCCCTGTCTTAAAAGATCCGGGTGCGTCTTTACTGCAGACATTTTAATAATCATTATCAAAATAGCAACCATCGATGCAGCAAAAAGTAAAAGAAGAATAATCGTAGCCACATTTAAAATGCCGAGACTTTCCAGGCAAAATACGCCAAACCCACCTGTTATCACTGCAACAATTGCAAAGATAATAATCCCGTTTTTATAGTTTCCTTTAAGCTGCTTGTAGATATCATTCGATGTAATTCCGAAATTCATACTGCTTCTCCCTCCGACATACTTCATATGGTTATTCCACTATTAGCATTATATCATATGCTTTTCCATTATCACATCAGTACCACATCCATGCCCAGAGTGGGGCGATCGGGATATTTACTTGGATTATTTTTCAAGCTGTCATATTTAAATACCATGCAGCGTGATCCGACTTCCGCTTTCCTGTAGCTCGGTCTGTGTGTAATCTGATATTCTTCCTCTACGCCCCTCTCATCCCTTACTCTAAAATAAAACACTATATATCTGCCTGTGAAGGTTCCGTATTTTTCTGTCACTGTACCTGTCTTCACCGTATACTCACCATTTTTTACTTCGATAACCTTTCTCTTCATTGCATAAACAAGGCATGAATGTATCAGTACAACACCGATTGCAACGATTGCAAAACTTATGTTACCGCTAGAAATAACATGAAAAGCTTCTATAACAAAAAACGCATCTATAAGCAGACCGAAAAAGAATAACTTGTATAAGGTCCCTTGCTTCCTCTTAATAAGACTGTCAGCGACCCATAGCTCGCTTTCCGTGATATTCCTGAAAGAAGAGGTCTGGTCCATACGGTGGGCCCTTACGCCACCTGATTTCCTGTCGAAAAATAGAACAATTATCACTAATCCCACACTAAGTAATAGTCCAATCCTGAAAATCAACATTTTTATTTTCTCCCCATGAATTCTATTTTTGATTGTAATTTATCCCTGACAGTCCCATTATAAATCAATTAACAAATATCTACAAAATATATTTCTTGGGAAAATTGGACGAATGTTCATGAGTTTATAAGGTTGAACGATGCACCAAATTTAGTGTATCATATTTGTAAAGATGCTTTACGAACACGTTTTAGAGTGTGCCAAACTATAATGTGTAAATGTTGGAGGGATTCTATGAAAAAAACCAGAAGATTAATGTCGATTATATGTGTAGCATTAATTGTTTTTATGCTACTTCCTATTAAGGTTATGGCTGTTGATCCGTCAGTTGTCAATGCTCATATTCCTCAGAATGTAACAATCACCCAGTTGAAAGTTGAAGAAAACAGTGCAGGGGACAGATTCCTTGTGGTTGAAGCTTCATGGGACTTTGATGAAAATATCAGTTTGTATGAGCTTTATCCTTTTGTGTCAGATTCATCAGGTGGATTATATCTTATGCCAAGTGAAAACGGACAGTCCGTTGGTAATGAAGCAAGTGGTGCACCGGAAGAAGTTCGATTTACTTCGGAAAATGGCAGAAGTAAATATACATTTAAGTTACGAATTCTTAAAGATGATGAAGAACAGTTTAGACAGGATGAAAATGGTAAGTTTGCCGTAGGATTAAGACCGGGACAGGTCTGTGTGTTTATGATGACAGCACTTGTTGGTACTGAACAGGGTGCATATGAAACAGATTATAGTGATCCGGTTGAATTTACATATAACGATGGTCCTGCAATTCCTGATCCTGAACCTGTACCTCCTACTCAAACTCCAGACCCGGTAACTACTCCTAATCCACAACCATCCACACCGAATAAACAGTTAATCACATGGATAGCTGTTGGCGTAGGCGTGGCAGGTCTTGCTTTAGTTGGTGGCGGTGCGTTAATTGGAGTTGGACTTGTTGTTGGAAAGAAGAAAAAGAAAGAGGATTGTGTAACATTAACAATTGTGTGTCAGGCAACCAATCCTGCAAATCAGAGTAAGATGCCATCACCTCATACAATAGAGGTTAAGAAAAGTGATAAGCCTTATCTGGTACCGGCTCCGCATATTGAGGAGTTTTCACAGGAGGAGCAAAATTACACATTCCCAAATACTCTTACTGATCAGACATGTATATTTCATTATACTTTATATAATGCAACGCTGGTTCTGGAATGTAAGGCTGCTGATCCGAAATATCAGGACAGGATGCCAGCCCCTTTAGTATATAGAGTGCCTAGAAGGCCTGAACCTTATCCAGTCCCTGCACCATTAGTGGAAAGATTCCATGGTGATCCGGCGGTATGGACATTCCCTGGTACGGTGAGAGATCAGACATATACTTTTGTTTACTTTGCAGAGTTTTCAACTTTGACATCAGAGTTTAAGGCGATGAATCCTAAACTTCAGGACAGAATGCCTGCTCCGGAAATAAAGGAAGTAGATAGAACAAATAAGCCTTATACTGTATTTGCTCCACCAGTAGATAAATTTTACTGTCATGAAGGTGCGTGGGTTTTCCCTGATACATTAACAGATCAGGAACATGCATTTTATTATGATTCTGAACTTGTTGTATTAACAATAAATTATAAAGCATTAGATCCTAAGCATCAGGATAAGATGCCTAAACCGGATGAAATTGTTGTAGATAAAAAAGCAGAACCATATTCTGTTTTGTCAAAGTTTGTTGAAAGATTTTCTTGTGTAACAGCTTCATATACTTTCCCTGATACGCTTACTGATCAGGAATTTACATTTTATTACGACGCTGATTTTATTACATTAACAATAATACATAAGGCGCTGGAGGCTCAATATCAGGACAAAATGCCATCTGACAGAATAATGGAAGTGGACAAATCGATGGAGAATATCTATATAGATTCAACTCCTGTAGAAAGATTTAAGCCTCAGCATGATCAGTATCTTATGATTAATACAGGAATGGATGATTCGTATACTATCTATTACGAGCGTAACTTTGTAATACTCACATTGGAATGTAAGGCTTTTAAGCCAGCTCTTCAAAACAGAATGCCGGCTCCTCAGAAGTTAGAGGTTGATATACAATATGGGCCTTATTATGTAGAAGCCCCTGTGGTAAATAATTTCCACTGTCCTGAAAAATCATGGACTTTCCCTGATACACGTAATGATCGGTTCCATACTTTTGATTATGTTGCTGATTTTATTACACTGACCATTCATTATAGGGCGAAGGATTCAAGTTATCAGCATTTGATGCCTGCCGACTATGTGCAGGAGATAGATTCGAATGGCTCTTACAGTATTCAATCGCCGAATGTTTCCGGTTTCGTTCCGGATGAAAATATTATAATAGGCGGAGCCAGTGGTGCAGATATTGAGAAGACAGTTACTTATAAAAAACTGGCCTATACCCTTAATGTATTTTACGAATCATCAGATAAAGCTGAACAGCGTAAGATGCCTTCTACTTACCAGCAGGAGATTCAGGTTGGTCAGAAATATAGCGTAGAGTCTCCGAAGGTGGATGGATATGTTGCAAGTATCGCTTTAGTATCAGGTACTATGGAAGAAAAAGATGTATCTTATACAGTTAAATACAATAAGATAGTAGACCATAGTGTTTCATTTGATGTTAAGGGTGGACTTCCGGAAATTTCTGCTCAGAAGGTAGCACATAATCACCTTGCTACCAGACCTACAGATCCGGTTAAGGAAGGATTCACTTTTGATAACTGGTATATTGATGAAACATTAACTGTACCATTTGATTTTAACACTCCGATAACAAGTAATATTTTATTAATTGCTAAATGGAAATAAGATGGAAGACGAGATCTAACCCATGGGTTCGAGGTCTCGTCTTCTCGCACAAAAAACCTCAGGATTTATTCCTGAGGTTTTTCCTGCGAGCAGGTGATGTGAATCGACGAAAATACTCGCATATCTATTCCAATTGCTTTTTCCCAAAGAATGACAAAACAATTATAAATATTATAATCAACAAGATATATGCTACACCGGCAGACTGGTAGGCATTCAAAAACACTGAACCTATTTTAAATAATCTTGGATCTGCCATTGCGGAATTAACCAATATTTGAAGTGGCGATAAATACCTTATTTGTGATAAAAGTCTTAATTTCGGTGACAGTGAAAAGAATAAATCGAACATAACCAATCCGCATATAATGCCGGAAACTGCCATAGTATTTTTTAGCATTTTTGAAAGAAGTGCCGTAAATACTCCGAACAACACCGCCGCCAAGAAATAAAGAGATGTTAGAATCAGTAAGTATTCTCCTGCCGAATATGTATATGATGAGAAAGGTATCATAATCTGGCAAACTGATTTTGAACCATGAAATCCATTAAAAATAATATGCGGAAAACTCAGCGCAAAATAATACAGAAACGCAACTAACAAAGAGAATGTTACCGTAGCCATCATTTTAGCATACAGTATGGTGCCCTTGCCTTCTTTTGAGGATAAAATAAGTGCCTCTGTTCTTTGCCTTTTTTCAGAAGCAAATATTCCGGCCAGGCTAATTCCTATCGTCACGAGTGATAAAGCGAGCCCCGGAAATAATGAAGTCCTGATTGACCTGATTCCATAGTTAGAATACCAGACAAAGGGTTTTGTTATTTCATTCTCCTTTTGTTGCCAATAAGCTTTTTCGGAATCTGTCAGATAATAATAATCCTGTAAATAACTGATAATATCGATTCTTGTCTGATAAAAATATTCTTCGGATAAATCAGATATATTGTAGTCCCTTGTAACACCCTCGATATTCATATAATAACCCATGGCTCGATTCATATATGCCGCCAGATTACCGTATACACCTGATACGCTTGTCATTCCACCAGCATTAGCAGCTTCAGTTGCAACCTTTTTGATCAAAGTATCATCAATCTCTTTTCCTTCGATATCTTTTTCAATTGCTGCGGTATATTTGTCTTCCGGACTAATAACCAGATACTCTGCCATGGTGATTCCAAACAAAAACACAAAACCTGATAAACAAAGTAAAACCGGTATTTTTGTCTTTAATATTTTCTTAATTTCATAAAGATAAATTGTTACAAACAACTTCATAAGCCTTACACCTCTTCATATTTTTGTAAGTAAAATTCTTCCAAATCTGTCTGAATATCACTTATTTTTCCGTTCCAGATGATTTGTCCCGATTTCATCATAATTATCCTGTCAGCGATATGCTCTATATCAGAAACAATATGAGTAGATAAAAGTACAATATTATCTTTTCCGATTTCTTCAATCACGTTTCTGAATTTAACTCTTTCCTTCGGATCAAGTCCTGCAGTAGGTTCATCAAGAATTAACACTTCCGGGCGATTAATTAATGCCTGCGCTATTCCCAATCTTTGTTTCATTCCACCGGAATATGTTTTAATCTTCTTTTTGGCAACGTCACTTAAACTGACTATCTCAAGCAACTCTTCCGTGCGAACTCTTGCATCTTTTTTGCTTAATCCTTTTAATGCCGAAAAATACATCAAAAAATCCGCCCCCGTAAATTCGGGATAATATCCGAAATCCTGCGGCAAATATCCAAGTATATTTCGAAATTTTTCATCGGAGACATCTATTCCGTCATAGGAAATATCTCCGCCGGTTGGGGTTAATATCCCGCTTATCATTCTCATTAAAGTAGTTTTTCCGGCACCGTTGGCGCCGAGAAGCCCGGTTACACCTTTTTGAAGACTGAAGGATATCCGGTCTACAGCTATTTTGTTCTTATATTGTTTTGTTAATCGATCAACCTTTAATTCCATGGAAGTTTCTCCCATCTGTATGTTTTTATTATTACAACACAATCTCATTATGCCGAAAAATTATCAAACCGGGCGCATCTCTTCGGGAAGAGCATACTCTAAAATCACAGTGTTGGTCATATATCCCGGAATGACACGTGCCGCCTTAAGATTCACAATCCTGTTTTCGGGAGTGACATCGAATTCCAAACCGATACCTTTATATCTTCTCAATTTGTAATCAAGAAACTTCGCCATGACATGATAGTGTCCATATGGCACAGGAATCCTGATAATATCATCATATTTCAAGCATCCGAGTCTGATGCCGTTTAGAAATAATTCCATACTGCGTCCTATTCCGAGACAGGAAGGCATACGATAGATTTGAATGACGCCGTCCTGAGGAAGGCCTATCAAAGTTTTACACTTCCAGCATGGTCCGTCGCCCTTAAGATCCTGAAATTTACCTCAATTCGGGCATTTCACTCTGAATAATTTTGACATAACGATTCCTTTCTAATCTTCGTTTCCGTCCGGGAAAACAAAAACGTCATCCGGTATAAATATTAAAACCGCTGGAGTATTATTGACTTCCTTTTCGCGCATACCGACCAGTGTGCAATATTTGCTATTATATTTTCTCTTGTCCCGGTCTATTTTTATTTGGCCATTGTTCATGCTGTTAACAATTGCATGATAGGCCATGTACTTATGTCCGGCTACAATTCTGAGTTTGTATATTACATTTGTTACGTAATATACGAATATCGGAAAACCAAAAACCACTACGAGAAGCAAAATAAAGGCCATAAGTCCGGTTCTCTGTCTCAGTTTTACATACACTATTGCTCCAAACAGATCACCGGGCGAGACACTAAGGGAATCATAAATAAGTATTGCAATCAAACCTGCAATAGCGCCTACAACCATAACTGAAATTACCGTGAAAATATTCAGGATCTGGTCTTTGACTACTGCAAGAAACAACCTGTTTTCAAAAGTTACCGGCGCCTTTATCGAATAGAAATCTTTATTGTCCTTAATTTCCCCAAGATTGCCCTTATCATAAAATATCTTTTCCCAGTCCTTCATATCTCTCAGTGCATATAAAGCAGCATTGGGTGCGACCAGAATACTGATTAGCGGAAGCACCAGAAATCCGGCATACATGACTGTTTCATTCTTATTACATCCTACAGCTATAAGGATAATTGCAGATATAATCCAGACCGTCACGAGTGCTACAAGATATTTATCAACAAACCATTTTGTCGTCTTCTCTTTACTTGCAGGTTTATAATCCTTGAGAAGAATCAGGAGCATCACAAATGCAAGGATGCCTGACGGCGCCGCAAAGAAAAGCGAATAGATGTTTAGATATGCAAATCCAACAGAGACTCCAAGCATAACCAAAGAACAGGAAAGAAGCATAATAACTAAAAGCTTCTTTCCCGTAGATAGCGATTTATCTGTTTTCTTCATTTTATTGCTCATAACTATTAATACAATATCCTTATCTTAATCCTTTCGCCAAATCATATGCCCTTTGCGAAAATGCTTTGATTCTTTCTCCTCTATTTATCTCATTACCATAGTTATTTGGATTATTATAACAAAATCCATGACATAAAAAAAGAACACCGATATGTGAAGTGAACCCCTGGGTTCGAGGTCTCGTCTTCTCGCAAAAAAACCTCAGGATTTATTCCTGAGGTTTTTCTTGCGAGCAGGTGATGGGAATCGAACCAGATTAAGATTTTACAAATACTATAAAATAAAGGAGTCTGACGCATCCAGCAAGTCAATTACCCGTCAATTACCCGACCATAACAATAATAAAAAATAGCAACCGTTTTCACATTGTTTAGTTGAAATATCTAAAGAAAAAAGTAATCAATACGCAGATGATTACTTTTTTCAGGGATTTTTCAACATTTTTTGTTTTTTATAAGATATCACCACAATCATTATCTGTCAAGTATTTTTACTTGACATCTTGAAAAATCCCTTTATTAGCAACTGTCAACTTTTGTCTTAATAAAGGAGTCACTATGAAATTCGATTACTATTATGGCATTGAAGCCGATTCCTACAATTTTATTCCCGTACCCAAAGTATTACTAACGGATCCGCAATTTAAATCTCTGAGTGCAGAGTCAGTCCTTCTTTACAGCTGCATGCTCAACAGAATGTCCTTATCCAGGAAAAACGGATGGCTTGATGAAGAAAACCGCGTTTATATCATTTTTACACTGGAAGAAATCATCGATACAATCGGCCGGGCACATACCAAATGTGTAAGCATTCTAAAAGAACTTGATTCTGTCGGACTGATAGAACGTAAAAAACGTGGTCTTGGCAAACCGGATATTATCTATGTCAAAAACTTTCTTCACTCTTCAGAACAAGGTTCAAACCCTGATAAAATCATTGACTTCTCAAATCGAGAACTCAAGACTTCTCAAAATGAGAACTCTAGACTTCACGAAACGAGAACTCCGGACTTCTCAAAACGAGAACCAAGTAATACTAATATAAATAATATTAATAATATAAAAACTGATATGAGTTATACTAATCCTCTTCCTCTTCTTCAACCGGTAGAGGATGCTGCAGGCAAAACTGAGAAGGATGAGGAAGAGAAGGTCAAAAAGCAAATCAATTATGATCGTTTGGTAAGAATGCATCAAGGCAACAAACCTTTAATAGCCTTTATTCTTCACCAGATGGTCAAAATGGTCTGTGAACCAAATTCCAGGGTAGAAATATCATCCGGACATTACGAGCCGAAATCGAGGGTTATAGAGCGTTTAAAAAGCATAACCAATGAAGACATAGAAAACCTATTACTGATGCTTCCGGACAAAGATGAAAATAATATCAAAAATCCTGTCGGTTATATGCGAAAATGTCTTTTCAACATCGCAGAACGAAGAGATGCTATATGTTTTACCCGGCAGATAAAACACAAGGGCAATAACAGCGGATTAGCACAACAGGAATACGATTTCGAAGAACTGGAACTTATTGCGAACGGAGGTTGATGATATGGCAATTATTCAAGATTACATTGATAACAATGAAAACATCAAAGTACGAATTGATAGAAAAGAATCTACGAATCCATGCGACCCGATGTCTCATACCGAGTGGGAAGGAATGCTTAAAGATATTCCACAAAAGTACAGGAACCTGGAAGTTATAAGTGAAGGCTGGTTGATGCAGGCACAGATAAATTCTCTTGCAGTTTACATCCCACCCCGTGAATCTATTCGTAACAAAATTGCAGAAAAGAAAGAGCAGGTTTATAAGGAGCATAGGGATTATAAAGGAGCAACAAAATGCCAAGAAAAATAACACGTGATGACCTGGTACGCAAGCTCGATAAAGAAAACCATAAACTGCATTATTACAAACAACAGGAGCGCATTATGGAGAAAAAACTTAGTGAAGAAATCAGACGTGAAAGAACTCATCGTTTATGCAATCACGGTGCTGACCTAGAAGTATATCTGAAACCGGAAATCTTTTCCGACAACCTGGTACGCATCATTTTGAAAGAAATATTCGAGCTGCAGGCGGTGAAGGATATCGTTGAAAAACACACTCCGCCGGAGAAGAAAGAAATTGATGAAAAATCACTTTCGCCCGAGACGGAATAAGTACACTTCGAAGAAGTGCGCAATTATACACCCTAACCGGGTGTCATTGCGTTCTCCGAAGGCACCTTGCCGGTGGGGCAGGCTTCTTACGAAGCAAACAGGGGAATCCCCTGCGCCGTACCGGCTACCCCAAAACCAAAAACTCTTACGAAAGGATTCATGCTATGCCATGTCCGCATTTTCAAATTACTATATGCTCTCGTGGAAAAGGTGGTTCTGCTGTTGCATCCGCTGCTTACAATTCCGGCGAAAAATTATTCTGCGAATATGATGATCATACCAAGAATTATATCAAGAAAAAAGACGAGGTAATTGCCAAGGAAATACTTCTGCCGGAACATGCTCCAAGAAAATTTTATAATCGGGAAACACTTTGGAATTCCGTCGAGAGCGCCGAACCAAATTATAATTCTCAACTAGCGAGAAAAATCATCCTGGCACTTCCGAAAGAACTGTCGGATGAAGATAACAAAAAACTGTTACGCGAATACTGCAACACAGAATTTGTATCCAATGGAATGATTGTGGACTATGCCATCCATCGCCCGCCCAGCAATCCTGATAACATTCATGCTCATATCCTGCTTCCGATGAGGGCGTTAGATGAAAACGAAAACTGGATGCCGAAATGCCACAAAGAATATCTTTTTGATAGAGAAGGAAAGCCGCTCCTCGATAAAAACGGAAAGCAAAAAACCCGCAAGGTTCCAACCACCGATTGGGACAACCAGGGCAATGCAGAAAAATGGAGAACTGACTGGGGCAATCTCCAAAATGAATACCTGGAACGAGCAGGCCTGGCAGAAAGAGTCTGCATGGATTCCTTTGAAAAACAAGGCAAGGAAGAATATCCTACGGTACATATGGGACAGGCAGTATGTGCACTGGAAGCACGCGGCATTGAAACCGACATCGGATCCTTTAACCGAATGATTCAGGAAATCAATCGACTTATTAAGTCCATTGCCAAGCAGTTAAAAAAACTCACTAAGCACTTTGCAGAGATTAATCATACTACAAAACAATTAGACTTAGAGCCAAAAGAACTTCGTGTATTTGACCTGTGCCGGATTAAGTTTAATGAACGTCAGAAAGCCAGAGAAGGATGGAAATACCCTAATAATGCAGAATTGCATGATTTACACAAAATGTCCGGTATCTTTCTAGTTTTAGATAAGAATAACATCTCCACTATTCCGGAACTGGAAAAATATCTTGTCGAATCCAGGGCAAAATTAAAAGAGCTTCAGAACACAAAAAAATCTCTTTCACGCAAAAAAGCCCGCGTAAATGGGATTATAAAACATGCAGAGCGCAAGAAAGAACTGGAACCAATATATAAAAAAGCCCATTCTTTTGGCTTCGGCAGAAAAAAATATATTGAGCAGCATCGTGCAGAACTTGAAGAATGGGAAACCTGCGACAGATACCTGAAAGTGAATCTCAAAGGAGAAATCTATCAGCCTAAAGCATTGAAGTTAGAGGAATTGGAACTTGATTTGGAACTTGGAAAAATCCTCCAGCAAATAAAGTATCTGAAAGAAGATTTGGATCTGATGTCGTATGCCAAATATCTTATTCGCGATTATATCCCGGAATTGACTCCGCCGAAGGAACCTTTGTCGGAAGAGCAGAAAACGGACCGTAGGGATAGTATCCTAGAAAAGTTGCAGGAAAAGAAAAAAACTGTAGATGAATATAAGAAAGAACAATATAATCTAAATCGAAATCGGATTCATATTGATAATATCAGATAATGTAACACAAGATTGTAGCTATCGTGATTCACGCCACTACAATCTTGTGTTATAAATGTATTAGTCGGATTTAGCATAATTGTGGTTCAACACCTTACACTCCTCGCAATGCTTTGATAAATTATAAAAGTAAACACCAAGGTAAAATTCTTTTATAGGCTTAACCTCTGAATTGGAAATTGGAACATCGTCATTTATGAGAACCTTCTTCCCTTTAATTGTAGAAAATAAAGTATTCCATTCCGTCTTTTTATTCATCCGAAGCAATTTATCAAAAGAGATTATCATATCAGAAATTGATTCAATACTATTATAATCATTGTAGGTCTGTATGATTACATCTGGATAATCCTGCTCATCAACTGGCATATCTTCAAGCAGAAAATCCTGAAAGAAATATCGTTCCTCAGCCATTAGAAGCAGAAACCTACGGCAGTATCCAACTTTATTGCTTTTTCGATAAGGTTGCGAAGTTTCTCTGCCAGTTCAAGAACTTCGGTATTATCGCATTCTTTCATCATTCGATTGATAATTGAAAGAACTTGCGGAAGCTTATCAGGGAAAACGAATTCTTCCTCGTACATATTGATTAGTAAATCGCATTCAGCATCAATAAAGTTGAAAAAGTATTCTTCCATCAGCAAAAACATTTTTTCATTAAACCAAAAGCCTTCATAAGAGTTCTTGATATCACCATTATCGTCAAAAAAATGGCAATCAAACAAACTGTCTTCAGCATCCTTAGTTAATGCGATTACAATGTAATACCGATGATTTAAATCCAAATATTTTGTGTGTTGTATTTCGTTTAATTCTTTATTATCATTCATAATTATACTGTTCCTTTCTTATAAGTCATTCTAAAATGAGTTAGTCTAAGCCATTCATCTCTTCGCGCTTTACCTTGGAATGTTCCAGGAATATGAGGATCTTTTAAGTCTAATCCAACATATCTTCCACCTGAACCATCAGGTTTGATTTCCTGAATCCTGAAATACTTTCCGCCGACTGCACAAACAATGGCGTATTGCTTATTATCCTGAGAAAACATTATTTTTCGCTTGTTTTCGCTCATATTGTAAGTGTCGCTGGTAATATTGAACTTAGCGACATATTCATCAAGATTAACTGCTTGCCAGGAACTTGCATATTGTTTGTATTCATCGCGGTCATGCAGAATTCCTTTAATCTTTTTAATGTCTTTTGAAATAATGAGTTCATGAATTATTTGTCGTCTAGTATCTGTATAGATTGCTTTTGCTCCCATTATGCAGCACCTCCTTTTGCGAGGTCTGTGAAGGGTTCTTTACAGACTTTACCTTCCGATAAGTAATAGTGGTAACTTTTGCTGTTGTTTCTGACTCTATTACGTCTGTCGGGAAATGAAATGATATCAAACCCATTATGTTTGATAAGCTTTTCTGCTATATTTTTTGAGATGGAACCGTACACAAAGAGTGTTTTAGGAGACTTTTTTAATAAAGCAATATTTAACTGATAATCTCCATATTCTTTGAAACCATTTTTTGCGCATCCAAGATTACCGACCATAAATGAACAATCGTCGGGAAAATAATCAGCGATGCAGATTGTTCCGAGGCTTCCAGGTCTAAAGTTGGGTAAAATTTTTAATCCTTGCAGTCCGCAGTAGCATGAATGTATTGCATTAATCATTATACTATGCTTTTGCCTAGGACGGAGCATTCCTACGCAAGGGCTTAGATCAAAACCGACAATTCCACCGTATTGTTTAGCTATTTCAATATCGTTATCGATTTTTGTTAGTCTTGGCCATAAACGTTGCTCATATTCGAAAAATGCGAGCAATGCCTTTGCTTTTATTTCATCTGGTATATCCTTACGGTATGTGAATGTTGATAGAGCGCATGGTATGTCTTTGTAAATAAACTCATCAGGTAGTTGAGGAATATCATCCTTGAATATAATTCCATGACTCTTTAAATATGTAATTTTATTATCTGTCCATGACAGAATATTAAATTGTATCATATTTTTATTCCTTTCCGGGATAAACAATCCCTAATTTAAAAAATATTGAAAAAACGCGATAGACATTCAAAAGGCAATATGATACAATTTAATCCACAACAGAAGATATGTACCATATCTTGAAAGCGCTCTTCATACTACGCCAATAGTATGATAATAGGGCGCTTTTCCTTTTGAATAATAATAACTTTCAATTTAATCACCTTCTTTCAATCAATTCATATTTTTTACTTAAACAGCGGAGTAGTAGCGTAATAATCGTCGCTCGTAGGGTTTACTTACTCCGAAGTAGTTCTCCCAATTAACACATCTTTGATAACATATATCAGCACACTGAGCAGATACGCCAAATTTCCCTATAATGTCATGTTTACTCTTGCAACCGAACATCGAATACAATGGAGAAGGAACGAATGCGTATCCAGCATAACAATTTGCAATTATATTGGCTAAATCACTTTCTTCTTTATGTCCTAACCTGATATGTCCGATTTCATGCATAATCGTAAAATCGTCATGTTCGTAATACAAAGAATCCACATCATTAATCCAGATAACAAATGTCGAAATTGATGGATCATATAATGAATAACCATCTCGGCGAAGTCCTTCACTATCAAAACGAAGAAATTCCTGTGCATTTTTATCTTTCATTTCGGACATTTTTCGCACTATATAACCGAGGCGCTTAGCAATATCACTCGGATCAATCGGAACCTTTAATTGCAATTCCACGTAAAGATTTACAACATCATTCTCAATCTGATAATAAAGAGATTTCGGGATTTTAATTTTTCTCTTATCATACCTTTCCATTACTCATAAGTACCTTCATTAATTTTATTTTTTCTTCATCAGTCATTGATGTGACCCCTCTTGCAACAAGTCTATAAGTTTCTCCGAAACTTTCCTTATCATCTTTTCCTGTCAATAAAAAGTCTGTTGTTGTATTAAGGGCTGTAGCCATATTTGCAATCACCTCTAGTTTTGGTTCCCTGTTATCCTTTAGATATCTGCACAATGCTCCTTCTGATATACCTATCATATCTGCAAATTCTTTTTGTGTATAACCTACTTCTTCTAATAATTTAGAAACACGCTTACCAAATCCTACCATAATTTTATCCTCCTGCTTAATGGTATATTATTACGCTATTGACATTTTGTCAATAGCAAATTCCCGATTGTAAAAAGAACCATCTTTTACAAGATGATTCCTAATACAGCCCAAAACAATTTATTTGATATTTTATTCACAGTAAAAAATTTCGTCTAATGTTTTCCCCATCCTGGTAATCATAGGAACAACCAATGCATTTCCCATACAGAAATATCTCATACGCTCCGGCATTCCACCTGCTGCAGTCCAGTCATCTTCAAATCCTTGTAAACGCTCCGCTTCGATAGGAGTGAGTAGTCTTAATCTATGTGTTCCGGGATCCTCAACAACATGCGTACTGCGATTAAGCGTAGATTCGCTTGTAAGCATCGTTCGTCCCGGGCGATCCCATGGATCTGGAAAGGCAACCGGGCCCTCCGAAAAAATATATTCATGTCCATTGGCTGATTTGCGCGGGATTTTTTTTGCGCCCTTCATATATTCCCACTTCGACATTGTCTCATCAGAAATATAATAATGCTCATCAACATTTTGCTGCAGAATATCTTTTATCGGAATTGCTGGTTCTTCAATTTCTGTTGCTGTAGCAGTGGAAATTTCTCCATCCTTCATCAATCCGGCACTACAAAAATCAAATTTAAAAGAATCGGATATTTCTACTATATCCTCTCTAATTTCACAACCATCAAATACTTCTATATTTTGGATAGGAAATGCATTTGCCATAAAACCATAATGATTTATTATTGCTCTTGGATGGCATTTATTCATTTCTTCTGCAAACTTTGTATCTTTTCTATATGCAAAAATAAATACTCTTCTTCTTCTCTGAGCTGCACCATATATGGCCGCATTTACAACACGCCACTCAACTATATATCCTAGATTATTCAAGCAAGCCAACATTATTCCAAAATCTCTGCCTCTTTGATTAGCAGGAGACTTTAAGAGTCTATCAACATTCTCAAACAAACAAAAAGCCGGATTCTTTGCAATAATAACATCTCTAATTTGCCACCACAAAACACCCTTCTTTCCTTCTATTCCCTTAGATGAAGAAAGAGAGTGGGCTACTGAATAATCCTGGCACGGAAAGCCGCCTACTAATAAATTATGATCTGGAATAATTGTTTTATCTACGGTACTGATATCTACACCAGTTGAAGATGTGTCCCCGGTTAAATCTTTCGATTCGCCAAAATGTGCTACATAACAATCATGTGCCCATTGCTTCGTTTTACCCGGTTCCCACTGAGAAAACCATACAGTTTCCCATCCCGAATTTAATCTTTCCAATCCAAGACGAAAACCGCCAACTCCTGCGAAGAGTTCGCATACAGACTTTTTCATAATAACCTCCATATTGTCTTCTACCGCTATAAACGATAGGGTTTCAAGGATAATTTGGAAACTCCTACAATGGAAGAGCAGGATTTGTTTCCACCTTCGATGCTATTATAACACACAAGTCTGTGTCGATCAAGGGTTATCGTCCTCAATGTGTATGTTAATCAGTCTTTTATCGAGAATACTCGTTATAAACTTGCTATGAAGCCAATATGCATGCGTCGGCATATATTGGCCGTCCGGAAGTTCGTTTCCATTTGCGATAGTACCCTTGCCGTGCTCACTACCATCTTTTAGCCGGTAATACGCCTGCTGTTGATGTGGGCGAACGTGGAAAATCGGATTGTCCGTTATCTTTGGCAAATCATTATGAACAACCTCGCCACCGTCTTCCTTTATTTCGACTGTAAGTGTTACACCTTCATTAAGCTTTTTCTTTACTGCTTCCCAGCCCTGATGAACAATCTCCAGTTGTTCTTTGTTCATATGCCATAACTGGCTACCGGCATAAACTATACCTTTATCAGTTTCTTGATAAACAACCAAAAGGAACTGGGTACTTTCCAATTGCTCATACAATTCAGAGTCTTCCCATTCCTGGCTTGCCAATTCCTTAAAATCAAAATCATGTAATCTGAAATGTTCCGGATTACGTCCGTTCTTAGCCAATCTGATTGTTTTAACTTCGATATTTGCCTTTATAAATTCCTCTGCCTTATTTCCTTTGACGCCTAACATTGCATACGCTAAAAGAGCGCGATAGCCTTTATTAATTGTATTTACTCCAAACTGAGTTGCAATGTTTGTATCAAGAACACCTTTATAAGTACTTAATCTATCCATCAAAATATCTACAAACGACTTTTCTGCAATTTCTCCGGCATCCTTTATAATTCTTTCTTCTTTTTCAATACCTATAACATAGTGATTAAGTACATATGTCATATACGAGGTTTTAAAACAAAAGGCTCTCTTCATAGCGGGGGTATGATTTCCATAGTATTGCGGAACTGTACTTTTTGCCGCTGTGGATCCCTTTGTACATGCTCCGAGATACATAGTATCTGCCTCTGATAATTCATGAGCTCTTCCGGCTTCAATCTTGCTAATTATAAATTCATAATCTTCGCGTATGATTATCAGATCTTCCTCTGGGGGCGTGAATAATCTTGTATAGCCGATTTTATATAAAAGATTACTGTTGAGAAGTTTGTTACGCCAATAGTAAATAAGCATAATGCTGCTCATTTTTCTCCAGGCATGAGATTTGAAAAAATCTTTTTCCACCGGTTCATCGTAACTTATCATTGTCAAGACAAGTCGTTCACCTGCTCTTAAACTTCCGTTCTTATTTACTTCGTAACAAGTAACCTTTAGCTCAACGCCTGCTTCTTCGAAGTCTGCATCTTGCTTAGAGTTAGCTTTGTAACCATAATAGACTTCTTCGAGTAGATTACCCAATCCGCCCTTGCGCGCCTTATTGCCATACGCTTTAATTATCTCATCATGGCTACTTCCAACTTTTTCCGAGATTATTTCCGCAAAAGTCTTTCCTTCCAATTTCTTGGAATACTCTACAATACTATTCACATTTGTTTTGTCATAAAACACAGAGTAATCCATACTTATTCTCCTTCGGATTCGCTTTCCGCAATACGCTTTTTCCAATATTCCAAACGTTTTTTCTCCAGGTCTTTTTCGGTTAGGCCCTCGCGACTGATTTTTTTCAAAGGAATGTCCTTATAGTAATCTATCCAAAAATCCCGTTCTCTTTCGTAATTAGCCTTTGTTTTTTCGTATTTTTTATAAGACTCGGTAATCGAATATGCCTGTTCAATAACATCAACCAATTCTTCACCCATGATGCTTTTATCGCCTGTAGCTTCAAAATAGTGAGGTAAAAAAGTCAGTTTGGCATAATTGTCATGAAATACGGGATTGCCGGCAGCATCCTCTTCGAAGGTGTTATCTATATCAGCTTTAAGTTCAATATCCTCAACTTCAAAGATTTCAAAGAAACATTCCATAAGTGCACCTAATGAATTGACCTTTACAGTAGTTTCTCGTCCGCATAACCAGTCGATAGATACAGAAAACGTTTGACTTATACTGATAACGACATCAATAGTCGGTTTAATTTTTCCGCTTTCGTAGGATGATAATGTTGACTGCGGAATCCCGATTATGTCTGAAAACTCTTTTTGGGAAAGATGTAAATCCTGCGTTCTCAATTGGCGCAATCTTTCTCCGAAAACATTTGTATTGTCGTTATTTCCGTTTTTTTTCTTCATAATCCTTTTCCTTCCTGAGCATATAACTCTTTAGTCATTATTATATCATAATACGGATAATATCATATATTATAATCGAATTTTTGATAAATATCAATAAATACTATATTGACTTGTGGAAATTCATTATATATAATATCTATATCAAATAATGATATTCGCCACCACGGTCAAAACAGCCAGGGAACTGGAAAAAGGGAAACGCTAATTCATCGAGATTAGCAGGCGAAGATACATTATTGTAATAATAGAGAACAATGAACAAAGCATCATTGTACACGGCTTGTTAGCCAAAACTGAACCTTGAAAACTAAACAATGTGAAAATAAGGGCTAGAAAGGAGTACCTACGGAAGCTCTAAACAAGCACTTTCTTTACCAAAGTTCCTGTCAGCATTATAATATTGATGTTGAGGCGCTGGATGCGGAATTACAGAGCATGGAACTTAAAAGAATTAAATTGGAGGTATTGAGAGTACACAATCATAAGATTACGGAACCGACAGAGAAGTACAAGGCTTATAAAACTCGAATTGATGGTGACAAACATATAGTACGCGCGTCCGAAAAAGAATTTTTCATGGCTTTGCATGAATACTACTATGGACCTAAAATAACGGCACCCTCTCTAAAAGAAGCCATAAGCCAATGGATTGAAACCAGAGAAAAGTCTGGAGCGATTACCTACCAGACTGCCTTGCATTATAGGGACGATGCCGAAAAATTCATTTTCCCAGACAGGATAGCATCAAAGAACATTACCCAAATATCCAAAGCTGAAATAATCAGTTTCTTAGAAGGACTAGTTGGTGATGGAAGTAAGATATTAAAGAAAACGCTGTCAAATATAAAAACTGTCATTAATGGCGGTTTTGATTATGCAGGCATGTTGGATGGAGTCGATTGTATTGACGCAAGACGCATCAGCATTCGTGATTTAAAGAAAAGATGCTATGAAAATGATAACTCTGGTGAAGTCTATTTAAGAGAAGAAGCTGAACGAATCGTATTGCATGTGTTAGCTTTATTAGAGAAAAAGGAAGATGTTTATCTGTATGCAATTCTGCTCTTTTTCTGCCTAAGCATTCGAATAGGCGAAATAAGGGCACTAAAATGGTCTAACATTGACTTGGATAATATGCTTATTCATCTTGATCATCAGATGGTAACAAAAAAAGAAGGAAATGTGAACCGAAAAACTATCTGTGTTAATTATATGAAAGGGCACTCATCTGCTGGCATAAGAGATTTAGAAATCAGTGAATTTGCAGCATATGTCCTTTTCCGACTTAGGAAATTAACCGGTGACCAAGAGTATGTTTTGCAAAGCAGAGGCGTAAATCCTATATACACTAACACATTCAATGATAAGTTAAAAGAAGTCTGTGAAGCACTGGGTATAAGATATCGTTCATCTCACAAAATTCGGTTTTATGCTGCTTCAAATATGTATGAGCACAATATTCCTGAATGGTTTATTCAGACTCGTATGGGGCATAAAAACATCGAAATGACCAGAAAATACAACAGGGGTAATTGTCCAAGACTGGATGATAAAACTGTTAATGAACTGTTCGGTTTTCCGTTGCCTGAACCGCAGGGAGAGATGATTCCGCAATAAATAATTCTATTACCCGGAATTACCCGTTTTTTTTAGAAAGAAAAATCCCCGTAAACCTTGTGTTTACGGGGAAATTAAAAGAGCAGGTGATGGGAATCGAACCCACGTATTCAGCTTGGAAGGCTGATGTTCTACCATTGAACCACACCTGCATTTATTAAATTATCCTTCAAAATTACAAATCCTAA
>JAEEGJ010002964.1_pt1 | contig 72189 bp, 64 predicted proteins | sample 8958761 | NCBI WGS metagenome assembly JAEEGJ01 (sample SAMN16246546, study PRJNA631951) | gut metagenome | biome: gut microbiome; feature: rumen; material: RS-attached | host: Bos | place: Iran: Karaj | collected 2018-10 | reverse complement strand
AAAAATGTTGTAAATTTGTGGTAAATTCGTGGTAAGTTGAGCTTGTTTTGATGGCTTGAAAACCCGAAAACCCATGAATTTATTGAGTTCTGGGTTTTGGTGTTGGGAACCACCTCTTCCCACCACAAAGGGTTTGCCTGAAAGGGCAGACCCTTTTGTTTTGCCTCGAAAAGCTTGCTTTATTGGTCTTAACTAAGCAGATAATTCAGATCTTTTCGTAGAGGTCGGTGTATTCACACTGTCCTGGCGCTTTCATATGACGGAGCAGGTAACACTTCTTGCCCTTTGAATTAACGAAAGGAACCGCAGAATTGATCGACTTGCTTGCGATCGCGGTATTGTACATCTTCTTTGTCTTTTTGCTCTTGTCATACTTCAGGATTTCGGTTTTCCACCATTTCTTTACACTTGACTTGACCTTGGAGTTGAAAGAACTGCTTGTAAGGCCCAGGAGTTCCAGCATTTCGTTCTTGGAGAGTTTCTTTCCGGTCTCTCTTGAAACGTTATATACGTAGTATTCGTCGCCTTCCATGCCTGCATCAAGATTGACGGTGATCATTATGGAAACGTACTTCTCGCCGATGTAATACGAATATTTGACGACGCTGTCGTTTTTCTTTGCTATTGGGCTGAATTTCTTAGCAATCTCTTGGTTTATCTCTGATGTGCTGACGCCCTCGATCGTTACCTTGGGGTATTTGGTCGTGAACTTTCCGTAAATCGGGACCTTGAATGATCTGCTGTAGGCATTGGTAACAATTGTCTTGCCTATAGGCTTCGGTGTAGGGGTAGCTGCTTCGGTTGTCGTTTCGGATGTTGTCTCCGGAGTCGTTGTCTCTTCTTTGGTGGTTTCCTCAGAAGCAGTAGTTTCCTCTGTAGTGGGTTCCTGTTCGCTTTCAGTAGTCTCTGAAGAAGATGGCTCCTCGGTTACCGAAGTGGTTTCTGAAGTGCTCTCTTTGCTTGGCAGCAATCCGGACCCGTTGCATGCGGCCAGAGAAAATAGCATGCTTGCCAACATGAATACTGCTATGATCCTTTTACTCATATGACTTACCCCTGATGCGATATGTATTTCAAACCCGTGATGAAAGCCTGACTTACATCACATGCTAATTATATTCCTTATGAGCTTAATCTATAAGGCAAAACTCACATTAGGCTGCCATTATTACAGCGACAGGGCAGATGCTCTGACAGATGACGCTTTTGCTATTTGCAAATAAGGACAGGACTCTAGATACATACGGGCTTTTTATTCCATTTGGCTGTATTTGAGATTATACTTAAATACATTTGATAGACCATTTTTTGTGACTATAAGGGAGGTCTGACATGAAACATAAGCGCTTATTGGCTCTTTTTATCAGTTCTTCAATGATCTTCAGTATGATGCCGGCTGTTGTTTTCGCTGATGAGTCGGAAAGCAGCGAACCCGCTGAAACGACTGTTGTAGAGAGTACAGAGCCGGAGGAAAAAGAGACGTCGAAGGCAACAGATCCGAAGCCTTCTGAGTCTAAAGAAATAGGACAAGATAAGACAGAGGAACAGGAGACTTCTGAAACTGAAGAAACCGCGCCTGCTGAATCAAAAGCGACCGAACCATCTGAGTCTGAGCAGAAAGCGCCTGCTGAAGAACCCGGTAAAGACGCTCAGGAAGCCGGAGAAGAGGCCAAGGAAGATACTCCGGTTCAATCACACAAATCAACGAAAAAGAAGGCGGTCATAGGCGCAGGTGCTGCCGGAGCTACAGCCAATTGGGGTTATGATGATGGCGGTACTCTGTACATTAACGGAACAGGTGACATGTTCGATTACACTTCAGGATCGAATCCTCCATGGTATGATTACCAGTCAACTATAACCAAAATTGTCATCGAAGATGGTATTACTTCAATTGGAATTAATGCATTTTCTTCTTTGCCGTATCTTAAAAGTGTATCGATCCCTAATAGTGTGAAGTCGATCGGTGCGGCTGCTTTTTATACTTGTAATAGTCTTGAAAGCGTTTCGATCCCTTCAAGCGTAACGGAAATCGGTGTGAATGCATTTGCTAATTGTTATGCTCTTGACAGCGTCCGGTTAACAAAAGGTTTAAGAACAATCGGGGATTATGCTTTCCAAGGATGCAAAGGACTTAAGAGTATTGAAATCCCTGCCGGCGTAACATCTGTTGGAATGTTTGCATTTATTAATTGTAGTAAAATGACAAGTGCAACGATTCCCGGAAGTGCCGGAAAAATCGATAAGGGAGTATTTTATAATTGCGAAAAACTCACGAAAGTAACTCTGGGTAATGGAATAACTGAATTTGATAATAGTGCATTTTTCGGTTGCCATGAGCTTGATGGCATTTCCATCCCGGGCAGTGTGACACGCATTGGAGAAAGTGCTTTTGGTGATTGCAAAGCTCTCAAAAGCATTACCATTCCCGGGAGTGTTACAACGATTGCCAAAAATGCTTTTGACTGTTGTTCTTCACTTTCAAGTGTCAGTCTCTCATATGGTTTGAAAGAAATAGGATATCAAGCATTCCAGGGTTGCTCATCTTTAACGAGTATTGCCATACCCAGCAGCGTTAACAAAATAGAAGATATGGCATTTTCTAATTGTGCCAATCTTACAGTAGTTTGTATTTCAGAAGATCTAAAGGCATCATGTGACCCTAATGTATTTGGATATTGTCCGTTAACTGAAGAGTCATTTCATTATCTGAAAGCAAATCCCCTGACCGTCAAGGGCAAGACTGCCAAGGTCAAGTATAAGAAGGTCAAGAAAAAGACGAGAACAGTGTCAGTATCCAAGGTGCTCAAGATCGCTCCGAAGGGCACGGGCTCTTTGATCTATGCCAAAGTATCCGGCAAAAAGAAGATCACGATCAACAGTACAACCGGTAAAGTTACAGTTAAGAAGAAACTGAAGAGAGGAACCTATAAGATCAAGGTCAAGGTTATGTCTACAGGTAATGCAACATACAAGGCATCTGCCTGGAAGACAGTAACTTTTAAGATTAAGGTCAAGTAGTCGGTATTTGTTCCGAATTGATGGTTCTGATATGAATAAAAAGAGACCGGGTAACGACAATCGTACCCGGTCTTTTTGGTTCCAAAAAATAACGAATTACAATTACATAAATATAAAAAATATATAAAAAATGTGATAGAATTAACAAATCAGATTTTTTTGTATTTTTGGGCTTGTAAGCCTAGTAAAACGGGGGTGACAAAATGAATAAGCGACTGATAACAGCGATTATGGCAGCAGGGCTCATATGCTCTTTTACGGCATGTGATTTTCTCAATGGTAAGAAACCGGAGATTACAACTACAGCAGTAGAGACTACTACAGAAGAAACAACGACCACAGTAGAAGAGACGACCACCATTGAGGAAACTACGACTGCGGATGAGACAACAACCTCAGAGGAGACAACAACTACTTCTGAAGAAACCACATCAGAGACATCTGCCACTCAGGCGCCTACCAAGAAACCAACAAAAGCGCCTGCAAAGCCGTCTTCTGTTCCTAAAGGTTGGGAGAAGGTCCCTGAAGTATGGGGTGATAAGCAATATGGTAGGAAAGTATATGTTATTTGGCGCAATCGCCAGGGATATAAGGGCTGGTATAACGGTAAGTGGATAAAGCTCTATGTAACCGAAAAATTTATTAAAGCATCTAATGAAGATGGCGATGAGGATTATGATCGTATTTTTACATTCTATAGAGATAAAAATCATAAGAAGAAGTATGCTACTTACACCGATTAATCTGAACGTTCTAGAGCAGACTGTTAGATTGGATTTCTTTCAGAGAATTAGATTGTCTGCCGGATGTAATAATTGAAATTCAAAGAGAAAATAACATAAACACTGCAGAGAGATAGGAGGAACAAAATGAAATTGCATCTGAAGATAACGTCGACCATGTTATCTGCCGTAATGTGCGCATCGATATTGATGGCACCTGTTTCTGCTATCGCTGATGAAACGGAGGCTCCGGTCGAGACACAGACAGAAGTAACAGAAAAAGAAGAGCCTGAAACAAAAGAAACACAGGTACCTGAAGAACCGAAAAAAGAACCTGAAACAAAGGAATCTGAACAGGCCGGTGAGACAGAACCGGCCCAGCCTTCTGAAGATGCAAAAGAAGATAAAGAAGCTGCTGAACCAGAAGAAAAGATTCCGTCTGATTCTGCAAGTGTATCCAAGAAATACGCTGTTATCGGTTCTGGAACTTGCGGTTATCATTTGACATGGTCATTAGATTCTAACGGTACACTTACTATTAAAGGCTCAGGAAGAATGGATGATTATTCTTATGTCAATTCTTCTAAAGCTCCTCCGTGGTTTGAACATGCCGACAAAATTACCAAAGTTGTTATAGACAGCGGTGTTTCTGAAATTGGATATTATGCATTTTATAAATGCAAAAAAATCACTAAAGTTATCATTCCGGATACGGTAACGTCAATTGGGGATGGTGCTTTTGAATACTGCGAGCAACTTACCGGCATCACAATTCCGGGTGGTGTTACGTATATTGGGAATTTAGCTTTTTGCTCATCGGGATTGAAAAGCGTTACGCTTCCTTCAGGTTTGGAAGAAATAGGAGGTGGCACCTTTTCGAATTGCAGATCACTTACCACTGTTGCTATACCGAAAGGTGTAACAAGTATCGGTGATTGTGCGTTTTACGGCTCAGGCATTACCAGCCTGAATATTCCGGACGGTGTTACTTCTATCGGTGAACAGACTTTCTCTAATTGCACAAAACTTACAAGCATCACGTTACCTGACAGTATTACCCATTTAGATTACGGAACTTTTGAACATTGCAGCAGTTTACGAAATGTTAAGCTGCCCAAGGATATTACATATATGTTGGATGGTCTTTTTGAAGGCTGTACTGGCCTGACAAGCATTACGATCCCAAAGTCCGTTACTGAAATCGGCAGAGGAGCTTTTTCAGACTGTCCATTGCTTAATGATGTATATTATGACGGTACCAAGAGTGATTGGGATAAGATTATAATTAGTGAGAATAATAAAGGAATAGAAGTTCCCGAAATACACCTGGGCGACGGCACTGTCATCCCGTCCAAAAAGTCAGACAACACTCTTACTGCCAAAGGAAAGACCGCCAAGGTCAAATACAAAAAACTGAGAAAAAAGGCCCGGACTGTTTCAAGAGCCAAAGTCCTGACTGTCAGCAACGCTCAGGGTAATGTTACATACAAACTTACTGGCGTAAAGCGCGGCAAGTCCAAGAAGTACAAGAAATACTTCAAGATCAATTCCACAACAGGAAATGTGACCATCAAGAAGAAACTCAAGAAGGGAACTTATAAGGTCACATGCGTTGTAACAGCGGCAGGCGATTCCAACTATAAGGCAGGAACCAAGACGGTAACATTTACGATCAAGATCAAATAAATAATCTGGTTATTCTATATGTCATCAAAAGGGTTTGCCGGTTTTGGCAGACCCTTTTGTTTTGTCTCAAAAAGCCTTTGTATATTAGTTACAGCTGCATCGATTGTCGTAAATTGTCGCAAATTTGTTGTAAGATGCTTTTCTTTAAATTTCAAGATAAATGGTTTATACTTCCTAAGTTTGAATAAAAACTGAGTGACGGAGGCCTTACATGAAAGTTAAGCGTATGTTGGCAGGCATTGTTGCCATGGCAATGACCATGGGAATGACGTCTGCTGTGGTATTGGCAGATGAGACAGAGAACACACCTGAAGAAACAAGTGTAGTTGAAACTGCCGAACCCAAAGAAAAAGAGACTAAAAAGCCCGTAGTTAAAGAAACTGAGAATAAAGAAGAGAAGAAACCTGCTGAGGAAAAAGAAACAGAAGATAAAAAGCCTTCTGAGATTAAAGAAACAGAGCCTTCTGAAACTGAGGCTAAAAAGTCCGACGAGACAAAAGAAACTGCTCCTTCTCAGCCCGAAGATAAGGAACCTGCTGAGACTAAGACAGAAGAACCTTCAGCGCCTTCTGAGACGGAGCCTGAAGTGACTCCGTCAGAGGAGGGCAAGGAGCCTGAAGAAACAGCGCCTGCTGAATCCTCTGAAAACAATGAGGCTGCAGAGACGGAAGAAGAGAAGAGAGAAGAAACTGATCTTCCATCTGCTTCTGATAAAAAGACTCCTAAAAAAGCAGTGACTTCGCAGTTTGGTGAACTGTATTACAGCTATGATGCTGTAACAGGAGAACTCACCATATTCACTGCGGACGAAAATACTAAGGCTGCAATGCCCGATAAAAAAGCCGATGAGTATCCCTGGTATAATCTCCGGGATAAAGTAAGAAAGATAACCATACGTAAGGGCGTAACATCGATCGGAGAATATGCCTTTAGTGGATACACAAAGCTTAGTTCAATTTCGCTTTCATCTGATCTGACAACGCTTGGTAAGTGTGCATTCTCTGGATGCGAGAAATTAGATAATGTCGTTATCCCGAATTCCGTAACAGAAGTCAACGACGGTGCCTTTATGAAATGTACCGGGCTTTATAGCGTTACTATCGGCAAGGGCATTACTTTGATCGATGACAGTATGTTCCAGGGCTGTACTTCCCTTAGGAGTATTACTATTCCCGATAATGTTGAAACCATCGGTTCCGGCGCTTTTATGGAATGCACCGGGCTTAGGACAATTAATTGGGGCAAGGGCGTAAAAGAGATATATGGCAGCGCGTTCCAGAAGTGCACAGGCCTTAATTCCGTTACGATCCCCAACAGCGTGACCTATATGGGTGAATCAGTCTTTGAAGGTTGCAAATATCTTTACAGTGTTACGGTCGGAAGCGGTGTTAAAACACTGGGCAAAAATGATTTCAGAAATTGTACCTACATGGAAAAACTCACGCTCTGCTATGGAGTACAGAGTATCGGTGAAACCGCATTTAAAGATAATGTGTTCCTGAAAGAAATAGTGATTCCGGGCAGTGTTGAGTATATCTATGGCCATGCTTTTCAGAATTGTATTCGTGTTGAACGCATTACACTGGGTTATGGAGTAAAAGAGATTTACTCTTGGGCTTTTGCTGATTGTGACAGAGTTACAAGTATAGTGATTCCGAGCAGTGTTACTTCTTTAGGCAGTCAGTCTTTTAGTTACATGGATAATCTTAAGACTGTCTCTGTGGATGAAGAACTTAGATCTAAAGATTATGAAGCATTCGCGGGCTATGGTACTGATCTGAAGTATGTTTCGCTTAAAACAAATCCTTTTAAAGCAAGCGGCAAGAAAGTAACCGTTAAGGCCAAGAAGATCAAGAAGAAGGCTAAAACCTTAGGTGCAGGCAGTGTATACAAAGTAACACCTTCCGGAACCGTGCTCTATGCAGAAAAGGTTTCAGGCAACAAGAAGATAACTGTAAACAAGCTTAACGGAAACATTACCGTTGCAAAGAAGACCAAGAAGGGAACTTACAAGATCAAGGTAAAGATAATGTCTACCGGTAATGCTACATACAAGGCTTCTGACTGGAAGACTGTTACCGTCACTGTCAAAGTCAAGTAAATCAGCAGGTTATTATCCAAAACGGAAGAAAAAGGGGCAGTTTAACTGCCCCTTCATTTATTTTCTTGCACCGTCCTTGCCGACATAGTATTTGCCGATTCTCTTGTCCTTTGCCATCACACCGGTCTTTTTGTTGAAATAGTATTTCTTGCCGTCTATCGTGTGCCAGCCATGGTATCTTCTGCCGCGGGAACTGAAGTAATACTTCTTTTTCTTGAGCTTGAGCCAGCCGGTCTTCATGACTTTGGTCTTCTTGGAAAAATAGTAGTATTTGCCCTTTATCTTTTTCCATCCGGCAGCTTTGGTGCCTTTCTGGTTGAGGTAGTACTTTTTGCCATTGACCGTGATGAAACCGGATTTGAGCTTCAGCTTATTCATTGACTTGATAATGCTGTCGCTCGGCAGTTCATTATTCTGTACATAGTAAAGGAACGTGAAGATCTCCTCCTGGAAGAGCTTCATCTCGTGTTTGCCCGTTGAATAAGTCTTGGTCACAAAAGGTGTCTTGAAACTCTCAAGGTAAAGCTGCATGTTCTGATACATGGTGTAACTGCTGACGCCCTTCTCGACCATGCTCGCGCACATGAAGAGATGGCTGTCTGAAGCATCCGAGAAAACAAGCTTTTCAGGATCTGTTATCCATCCCTTATCGGTGCCGTTATAAGTCCTGTATGAAGGACTCAGGGCTCCGACGTTTTTGACGATGTCTTTATAAAGGATTCCCGCATAGAGTGCAGAGCATGCGCCCATTGAATAACCTGTGACCGTGATATCGGTCTTCGGATCGGCCTTGCCTGAAATGCTGCCGTCGCGGATCATGTCAAACAGGTATTCGATCCTGGTTTTCCCGTTGATCTTTTCATCCACGAAATTACGGAAAAACTTGTGATTGCCGAATTCTTCAAGAATGGGAATAACGAATACGACAGGCTTGATCTTCTTGGTTGCCATCCACTTACTTGCGTGATACAGGAAATTAGACTCCAGATTGCCGACTCCGTAGAGTCCGCTGAACAATATGACGACGTCAAACTTTCCTTTGGCCGTGGGCTCAACCAGATAGTATTCAAGTGTCTTTCCATTTTCTTCGTCTAAGGTGATGCTCTTCCTGACCATGTTGGTATAGGTGTAGGCAGATGCGGCATAAACGTCTTTTTCGCCCAGGTTAAAGCACGGCGCGATCACACCTATAAAGATAATAACGGTTACGAAAAAGACTCCGAGTCGTTTCAATATCCTGGCTGTCATAGCCTGCTCCTGACTTATTTGAATGTAAACATTATATCACCCATTCTTGAGTATTATTGGAAATCGGCCGGGATACCTTTGATTTTGCCTTTTGCGGGAATGATATAATGGCCGTGGAATGATAATAGCATTAGTTTATAAGTTAAGGTAAATAGACGAGGGTATACGTATGTTCAGAGGAATGAGACGTTTTAAGCAGCAGGTTAGCGACGAGGAGTGCATCCGCGTCTTAAAGGAACAACCCCGAGGAGTTCTTTCTATGATCGGAGATGACGGGTATCCGTACGGTATTCCTCTCGATCACTGGTATTGCGAAGAAGACGGAAAGCTTTACTTTCACGGTGCTAAGGAAGGGCACAAGATCGATTCGATCACCCGATGTGACAAGGTCAGCTACTGCGTGATGGATGAAGGGTACCGTAAAGAGGGCGAATGGGCTCTGAATATAACTTCTGTGGTTGTTTTCGGCAGGATCAGATTCGTCACTGACCCGGATATGATAAACAAGATCGGTACTAATCTGTGCCGCAAATTCACGAACGATGAGAAGTATATTCAGCACGAGGTTCAGTTTGCGCTCCCGAGAGCGCAGTGCCTCGAACTGATCCCCGAGCATATGACGGGGAAACTCGTGAACGAGTCCTGAACTCGATGTTTATTATTCAGGATTAAAAGAAGAAAGTTCAACCGCCGAAACCGTAGAATGCGCCCAGGGACAAATATGTACAGCCCAGAAAAAACAGACTTGTTATCACTGCGATCAATATCCTGAGGAATAACCGCAGCGCTTTGTGTTTCTTTGGCATCGGCTTCACTAACATAAAAGCTGAAAAGCTGGCGGCAAAGATCCAGGAATTAATTAACATGACATCGGAGATTATCTTTTTCGCGTTCCAGAAAGAACGCGGCTGTCCGTCAAACGTATGACCGTGAATGTCGCTGTTTATCAGATTGGCCAGCCAGCACAGTCCGAAGACTGCTACGCTGATGATCGGCAGTACGGTTCTTACGAATTTTAAGACTTTTAACATCACGCTCTTGAATCTATCCATGGACGTAATATACCATTTTTCGTCCTGTTCAAAAACAAAATCAGTCCGACTTTCGTGACGGTATCCTGCATCCTTGCATCGGCCCTTGCGGTTGTTTCACTTGCAAACGGAGGGATGTTATGCCTTAATACTGTCAAGAGTGATGTGAAAGCACGCACTAAGATAAAGCAGTATACGTGGGCGGTAATCTGCCTGGTATATTTCTTGTTCATTATAGGAATGCAGATGTATTGCTTCTGGAAAGTGTAAGGATTGTGTTGATCAAAGACATAAAAGGCAATGAATTGCTGGATATATTAAAACCCGGTGAGGATAAGGCTGATGCTGAGTATCAGCCTATAACTCACTGCCTTGCTGTTGTTAAGGTCGGAGGGGATTATCTTCTCGGATGGAATAAGTACCGTCAGGAATGGGAGATCTTCGGCGGGTGCAGAGAAGAGAATGAGACTATCCGCGGGTGTATTGAGCGTGAGTGTGAAGAGGAGCTCGGCATTAAGGGCGGTGACTTCTCCTATCTTGGAATAATGCATTATCGTCTGGCTCCCGGATACTTTAATCCCGAATGGCATTATGAATACGGCGGTCTTTACGGAATCTCTCTTCCACTTGAGAGTATGAAAACCATTGAGGCTTACAGAACGGATAGGGAAGAAGTTGAGCGGCTTGCATTTTACAGTGAGATCAAAGGTAAAGAACCTATTGCCCTTATAGATGAATACCTTCTTAAGTATTGGGAAGACGCCTGAGCCTTTTTGCTCAATATCACAAAATTGAAAAAACTCACATTAAATCAATATTTGAGTTACATTATTACTTGTAGTATAGGAAATTCCCGTTGTTAACGGCGGGAATGAGAAGGACAGGAGTCTTATGAAAAAAGCGATCGTAGCATGTATGCTTGCAGCAGCTGCTGTTATGAGCGGATGTATGTTTCTTCCGGGGAAGGGAGGAAGTTCTTCCGGCGGTTCCTTGTTCGGATCTAAGGATCACGCTGACAGATACAAGAGTGCCAAAGAATACTGCGAGTATTGGTATGGACCTTGTGAAGAAGTCGACTCTTATACGGAAGAGTGGGGAGATACTGAAAGAACAGTACACGTAATGAAAGACAAGGAATTCGGATTCGAATATACCGTATCTGATTCTGAATCAGAAGAAGGTTATTTTCTGGGCACAGCCAATTTTGCTTATTACTATATAGATGTATTTCTCAAGAGCGACGACCTCAAAGATATCGCTGAAGAGTATGGTCTTGAGTTCGAAAACTACGGAACTAAAGGAAAGCATGGCAGTCCGACGATAAGGATCCATTGTGAGCGAGAGCTTTCGGCGGAAGATAACAGGAAGATCCTGGAAACGGTCATGAGCAAGCTTGATAAGTTTGACTCCGAAAGAAAAGTGTTTAACAAAAAGCATGACAATATAAGTGTAGCCATTCAATTATGGTCTGCTCCCTGGGATAAGGATAAAGAGAGAAAAGCTCTGTATCACGTTGAGAACGATACCTTTGGAGATAACTATAAAGAACAATAATGTCGATCGGAGGCTGATCATGAGAAAAAGAATTCCCACAAAACTTACTGTTTCTGCGCTCTTAATGGCATTGGCGGTCTTTATGTGCGCCTGCCTTCCGTTCCAGCCGCCGAAACCTTCGAAAGCTACCATCGAAAAGAACGTGAGGGCAGAGTCTGGACTTGATTGCAGACTCATCAGACAGATAGATGAAGAGAAATATCTTTTCGAAGACGTTTCAAGGGGAATCGAGTTTGAGGTAATTGTCAGACCTGAGAAGGTTAAGATCGATGCCAGTGAAGGCGGCTATACCGGCAAATACTATTACAACATCTTACATGCTGCTGCCGTTTATGCCTCGTATTCGGAAGAAGTGGAAAAACTAATTAAGAAATGTAATCTCACGGATGTTGAGAGAAACGCTGAATCTAAGGATTTCTCGAACATTTATATTCTAATGGATAAGGATCTGAGCGATGACAGGATAGAAGCCATTAATGCTTTTCTCAGAGGCCTGCGTGACATCGCCATTAAAGATCTTGAGAGCGGTCATGGTTTCTATTCGGAACTGGATAATGAATTCGGATTTAAAGTAAACATGCTGAAGATCGACAGATCCGGTGACGCGAAAACAATGTACAGGCTCAAAGGCAACAGCGCAATCCACGGCTGGGTATTAACTGCAGATGTCGAAGACTCCGTTCTTGATCTGCGCAAAATGGATATGGGAAATCAGGTATATAACACGCCTCGGGTTGAAGACGGCTATGACGCTGTGATCCGCGTGTCATCCTGATAGAAATAAAATAGCAGGATAAACTTTTAACTTCGGCTCCATCGGAGCCGGAGTTTTTTCTTACAAGAATACCTTTTTTGCCGATTTTGCGGACCTGAGTTATTTGTTACTATTTACCCGTCTGGGAAGTGTTTGTTTTTCTTTCGTCGGGGAGATCTATATGAAAAGGCCAATAAAGAAACTGCTTTGCTCATTGATCGGCGTTTCGCTGATCATTAGCGTTGCCGGATGCCACGGCAGGCAGACCGGAACTGCACAATCAGAATCCGAAACGACAACAAAAGCCGGAACGTCAGAGACAACTGCCAAAGCGGAAGTGACTGCAGAAGAAGTCAAGTCGACTGAGGGAACCTCCATGAAGGCGGAGGGTCAGAAATTCCAATACCGTCCCGGCGACGTCATTACTTTTGGCAAGTTTGAGCAGGACAATAAAGAATCCAACGGCAAAGAAGATATTGAATGGATCATTCTTGCCAGAGAGGGCAGCAAAGCCCTGGTGATCAGCAGATGCGCGCTTGCCTGTAAACCCTATAACACCAAAAAGACAGACGTTACCTGGGAAACATGTTCTTTGCGTAAATGGCTTAATAAAGACTTCTATGAGTCAGCATTTGATGAGGAAGATAAAGGCTATATCATAAAGACAGATGTTCCGGCCGATAAGAATCCTGAGTACAAAACATCACAGGGCAAACCGACTAAGGACAACGTATTCCTTCTCAGTATTGCAGAATTCAATAAGTACTTCACTTCAGAAAAAAACGTTATGTGTGACGGGACACCATGCTGTCAGGCGCAGGATAAGACAAGAAATGCCACAACCTTCGTCTGGTGGCTCAGGACGACCGGCTACAGCAAACGTCACGCTGCATGCGTTCTTTATTACGCTGACGGCCCGGTCACCAATTACGGTGTCTTTGTTAACCGTGTCAGCGGTTGCACCAGTATGGAAGAACTCGGCAACAGCGGAGTCCGTCCCGCAATGTGGATAGAACTTCCGGATCATTACGCTTCTCAGAACAAGAAAATGAATGCATGGGTTGAGGGATATGCAACGGCTCACATAAGCTATAACACCCCGGACGGAGAAGTATGGGCTGATATTCCCAATGTCCCTTGCTATATCCTTTATACAGACGGATTTCCTTCGTCAGCAGGAGAGGTAAGACCCCGAGGCGGAACAGACAAAACGATCGAGGAATGGCTCCTTAGCAATATAGGTAACGTCGGTTACGGCTGGGCCGGTGATTCGGTGTTGGTGGCAGGCACGGGACATATTTGACAAGTCCAGACTACCGCGATAGTATAGACTATATGAATAGTCTGGAGGCGGCAGCATGAGAAGACTGATATCTTTTATCCTTATATTTGCGGCAGCAATGGCCTTTACGGCCTGCATGTCCAAGGAAGCTCGCGATCTCAAGAAGGAGTATCCCGAGTATTTTGACATTGATGCCTCAAACGGACTCGATATCGTTGTGTGGCAGATGAGCAAGAATTCATATGATTTTGGCCTTTTACCGCATTCCGAAAAGGAAAGGGACTGGCTTGACGAAGAACTGAGGAATCTCAAGCCTGTCAGTGCAGAGCAGATGAGGATAATACTCTCAACATATAAGAGCGATAAAAGTAAGATGAACATAGTGATCTGGCAAAACCCCGTCTCGAGTTATATCCCCGAGGATCTCATGGGACACGGCGGCGACGGACCGTTCCTGGCAATGGAATACAAGAACAAGATACGCAGGATGCTTCTTATCTGAGTGAATAAATAATTCTCTGTTTGTTGGAAATAAAGAATTGTTTATAATTTAATGGTATTAACGGCAAATGGAGAAATTTAATGTACTTACTTTTAATGACTTTGAAGACGCCGAGCTGCATTTTTGCTGCCGCCGTCCTGCTCTATACGATCGTGATCGCTTTTGTATGTCCCAAGCTCAGGAAAAAGGATAAAAAAGCCGCTCATGTTATCTTATGTTTGCTGCCACTTCTTGCAGGACTTGTCCATTTCCTGATATACGGCATATCTGCATTCTTCATATTTTTCTATCTTTATGTTCTCGTGCTGATACCGCTAGTGATCCTTCTGCCCGGAAAGAAGAAGGTTCTTGTCGCGGTTAAGTCAATAGCATCGGTTTTGCTTGCTTTGGCCATAAGCATTGTTTTTCTTTTTGATGTTATAAGCACGCCGGTAGTTCACAACTACACAAGAATGAGCTATACGCAGAGTTTTAAAAAGATGCTTCAGACGTTTGAAAAGGAGTACTGTCTTAACAGCTGGAAGAAGATAGACTACGCATATCTTCTTAATGAATATCTGCCCAGGGTAGAGGAGGCTGAAAAGAATAAGGACGAGGCCGCTTATGCTGCGGTCATCACAGAAGTTACCTACAGATTTTTCGATTCGCATGTATATGCCACGCTTGGTGATGGGCCTTATGAGAGCGTCATGAAAAGCCTTTACGGAAACGATTACGGTCTTTCGATGGTTGAGCTTGACGACGGAAGCTATATCGCTGTTTTTGTTGAACCTGAGGTTGGAGCAATCTATGATAAGCCTTGCGATCTCAATAAACTCGGCATTCACGACGGAACAAGGATCATCGCCTGGGACGGGCAGGATGTTAAAGAAGCTGCGGCAAAGATTGAATGCATCAACGTTTTTATGCAGTTCCCGGTAAAGAGCAATGAGGACTTTTTCAGGCCCGCATTCCTTGCGGGCAAGGGCGGAGATACGGTTGACGTCACTTTCATAGACGACAGCGGAAACGAGAAGCATGCACAGCTTAAAAAGCTGGGGGACAATTCGGGCCGTTTGTCATGCGTATTTTCAAAATTCCTTCAGCTCCATAATTACACCCCGAATTACACTACAAAAATGATAAGCGGCAAATGCGGTTACATGATGGTCAGGGCAGAGCATTTCGATACGCTTAAAGATAACCTGGCTGTCCTGAAGGAAGGTTACTACCCGGAACTCACGGAGTACTTTGCGAAGAACATCGAGGAACTTAAGAGCCAGGGAATGGAATATCTGGTGATCGATATCAGGAATAACGTCGGAGGATACGATAACGTAGCAGGTGCGCTGGCTTCTTTGTTTGCGACCGAGAAAAAGCATATGTGCGCGTTCGGATACGAAGACGCTCAAGGCTACCATTTGACCGAAAGCGAGTACATTTTCCCTGACGGAAGATATAAGGATCTCCCTGTTGTGGTTCTCGTAAACGCTCAGTGCGTCAGTGCCGGCGACGGCATGGCAAAGTTCCTTGGTGAATGCGGTAACGTAACGCTCATGGGTGTTACGCCAAGTGCCGGCGTTAATCAGAACAACGGCGGACGCATCTATCTTACGAAGAATATCTCTGTTTCATATCCAATCGCGCTGACGCTTTCATCTGAAGGCGTTCCGCTGATCGACACGGATAATACGAGGCAGACAAGGATACCGCTCGAGGAGAAGATCACAATGACAAAAGAGCTCGCGCTTAAGATGTGCACTTTCGAGGACAACATTGAAGACCCGCTCCTTGATTATGTTGTAAAATATCTTGAAAAGCGTTAGGGATTAAAAGGATGAATTGGAAGGGGGAGATCTTATGGCGAAGTTAAAGAGCTACACTTGTTCAAAATGCGCGGGGATCCTGACTTTTGATTCTGATCAGGAATTTTTTGACTGTCCGTTCTGCGGAAACAAATACGACATCGTTGATTTTCATGCGGGTGAAGTTTTGGATCAGGCTAGGTCTTTGCTCGAACAGAAGTCGTTTGATGCCGCGAAGGAAAAGTTCGGTCTTGTTTTGGACAATGATCCGCATAACTTCGATGCGCTTTTGGGCTCAGTTCTTTGCGTACTTAGATTGTCTTCTGCTGATGAATTGGAGGACAGCTCTAACCTTCAGGGACGTGACCTGACAAAAGCTAAAAAGGCGCTTACTAATGCCAAGAGGAGCTCGGTTGGCGATAAGGCAGTTTATTTCGGAAAGTTCATTTCTGCGATCGAGAGTTATGAGAAGACCGTCAGACTCGAAAAAGAGAAAGAGGCATTCTTATCCGGCGATACCAAGGATGAACTGAACGAAAAGATGATCGCCAATTTCAAGGAATTCCGCACAAAAGAAAGGGAAGCACTTCCGTGGGGACTGATAATCATCTGCAGCATCATAATAATCGCACTGTTCATCTCTTTTGCCGTTGCGTCCGGTGACGTTGTTACCATAGGATTCAGAGTCCTTTTTATCTTCGCCGCCATCATTATGATCATCGTCGGTGTCTGCAATAAAGATGAAGAACATGATGCGAACTATAATCCGGCAAAGGTTTACGAAGAGAAGCTGGATTACAAGATCGAAGAACAAGAGAAGAATTACAAGAGGGCGCTGCAGAAGATGAAAAAGCTTCTTGCTTCGCCTGCTGCAGAAGAGAAAGAACCTCAAAATGTTGTTGCGGATCCTTCTGCCGCTGATGCAGATGCTGATGCACCGCAGAACGTCACCTGTGCCAAGTGCGGAGCCGGGCTGGTCATAGACAAGGAAAAGCGCGTTTATCAATGTGATCACTGCGGCGTGGCATACGGCGTTTCGCTGTTCTTCGGTCTGCCGATGGAGAAGGCCCTGAACGCTCTGAATACCGGATACTTTAAAGATGCCGATCAGAGATTTTCCAATCTGCTCATGGTAGATCAGTCTGATTTCGAAGCCCTTCTCGGAAGGATCCTCAGTGCGGGAAGATGGACAAAAGTCAGCGGCATCAGGCTTTCAACCGATCTTGAAGAAGGAGAGCTTGATCTAGTCAGATCCGGCCTTAAAGAAGCGGTAGATCAGGCGTCAGAAGGAGACCGCCAGTTCTTCAATAAGATGAAGGAGCTGATCTCATATTTCGAACCGTATCAGGAGACCAAAAAGGAGCTTGATTCATTAAGCGTCGCGGTTCTGGAAATGGAAACAAAGGCTGACGTTTATGCGGCTGCTTTCCCCGGTGCAAATTATGACGATGAATACAAGCAGGAACGTCAGGAACTCGTAAGCAAGACTTATCCTGCACAGGTCAAGCTGAAAAAACTTGAAGAAGAATTCTCTGGCGTGCTGAATGAACTGACCGCAGCAAGAAACGGCTGCAGGCTCGTATAAAAGCGGAGGGTGAACAATGAGTAATTTCGTTAACGGTGCATTGCCTTACTATGCCGGAACCGCGCTGTCCGCTTTCTTTTTCGTGATGCTCATCGTTACGGGTTCGATGTTTGCGAGGCAGAAGAATTCAACTACCAAGCCGAACGAATACCTTTCAGACCGTCTTGTCTTTTATCCGTGCGGATACACGAAGAAACTGAAGGTCAATGCGCTTATCACTTTCACGGGCTTTCTGGTGATCCTTCCGACGGCGATAGCTTACGGCATCGGATGGGCACTTCTTGATGATAAAGCATGGATCCCCGCAGCGGTCACTTTTGCGGTCTTTTTCTTTATTCTGATCCTCATCGCCAGGAAGCCGTTCCGCCACAAGGAATCCTGTCTTGTCATTGATCTGAATAAGGTTACCGTCAGATATACGGATGATGAACTTGAGGACAAAGTTTTCTATGTCGCGAATTACGATCATTTCCGCGGTGCGACCAAATACGTTGCTCCCTGTCTCGTCTTCAACGGTTATGAAGGTGAAGAAGAGCTTTCGCTTCATTTCCTCCGCCTTAACGATGCTGCAGCAGCCGGCCAGATGATCGAGTTCATAAAGAGAAACGGAAGGATGCCCGTCATTCAGCAGGTTTCTTCAAAGCAGGAGGCACAGCAGCGTATCGCCGAGCAGCACAAATCGGATGCCGCAGCTTTTGCCCGGGCTCAGCAGGAACTCACAGATGATGAGCCAAGATACAAGGCTTATCTTGAGGGCGTGCTTTCTAAGATACCTGAAGACAAGAAAGAGCGTTTTGCGCTGCTTGTGAAGCAGGATCAGAAGCTCCAGGCGATAAAGGAATGCCGTGAGTTTACCGGTGAAGGACTTAAGATAGCAAAAGATCTGATCGAAAGGTACTTTGAGTGATTAATTATGGATACTTTTTCTGAAGCTTTGTTAAGTGAAAAGACGGATAGGATCCCTGAGGCGTTTGACTGGTTCGCTCCTTTGATCGGCGACTGGGATTGTGATTATTTTGATGAATATGTAAAAGGCGAAAAGCGCCACGTCAAAGGTGAGTGGATCTTCAGACGCGTATTGGAAGGAACGGGGATCCAGGATATATTCATCTTTCCGTCCAGATCCACAAAAGAAGAGAACCCTCAGCCAGACGGTGAATACGGTTCGTCTTTACGCATGTTCAACAAGGACAAGGAATGGTACGATGTGGTCTACACCTGTGCCGGAACAATGAAAAGACTGACCTTCAAAAAGGAAGGGGACAGGCTTGTCGGCAAAGTGTTGAATGAAGAGGCCACATATTGGATCTTCTCTGACATCACTGACAACGGCTTTCATTGGGAGTATGTGAAAGATAAGCAGGATGGCTCACGTGAACTCGTTTGTGAGATATTCGGCAAAAAGGTGTCTTGATAATCGTTTCGCTTTCTTCTTGTTATCCGATACAATTATATTGAAAAACGATAAAAAGTAGTTGAAATTCAATATCGACAATGGTACCATATCCTCAGAGGCAATACTTGTGAGGGAGCATGGTTATGGCAAGGGACATTAATAAAGCAAAACCTGAAGGTCATATCAAGAGCGGTTTTCTGATAGTTTTTCTCGCCTTTTTCATAGTTTTTGCAGCGGTTGGAATATACCTTGTCATTGGAATGGGCAGATACATATCTGGTACGGAAAAAGCCAGCAAGAATTACTATTGCAGAGCTGCAAGGCTTTCTTCTTATGAATCTTTTATTGAGAGAAAAGAATTCTTTAAGCTCAATGATGATCCGATGGCATATCCGACATGCACATACGAAGCTCTCGAGTCAAGAAAATACAAGAATTATGAAGAACTTATAAAAGCTCTTCCCGAAAGTTATACAGATGCGATCAAATATGCAATGACCGAAGGTAAGTTTGAAGAGGGTAAGGATACCGATGAAGCTTCCGTAAGGCGTTATTACATTCCCGAAGACAAGCTGCCTCTTGATGATCCAAACTCCATATCAGACGTTGAGCGGTATTATCTCGTTCTCAAATATCCTGACGGATCTTACCGGTTTGCCGTTCTGGTCGAGGTAACGGATCCTGACAACTGAGGATGTGATCATGAAGAAGGCACTAGTAATATTTGAATGCATCATTCTTTTGATCGGAACGCTGCTCAGCATCACCGCAACTTTCTCGGCCGTCAGTTTTTCGAGTTCCTACATCCCGTACTTCTTTTTCGGCGTTATGGGGTTCGCATTTATCTTTTCCCTGCTTCGCCAGATCGACAAGACTTCTTCGGTCTTCATGGGTTTTGGATTCATAATGATCTATCTGGTGCTCGCAGGATTTGGATACATTATTTGCATTATGGCCCATCCGTGATAACGTGGTAAAGTATAAGGCGCATTGGGTTCAGGCGATAACGAAGGGGGACGTTTAAATGATCCGCGAGGCAACGATAGATGATGCGGCAAGGATCGCAGAGATAGACGTTAACAGCTGCCGTTACGCTTATAAGGGGATAGTTTCCGACGATTGCCTTTTTAAGGACCTGTCCGTTGAAAGCCGCATTCTTTCAGTAGAGAGATGGTTACGAGAAAAGTTCTTTGAAATCTATGTTTACGAAGATACCGATACAGGACTGATCAAGGGCATGATGGGCATTGGCGATTGCGGAGACGAGGACAAAAAGGGATCCTTCGAACTTCATTTCATTTATGTCGATCCTGAATTTGTAAGAGCGGGTATCGGTTCGGAATTGCTCAAGTTTTTTGAAAGCAAAGGTAGGGAGAAGGGCTTTTCGGAATTTGTCGTCTGGGTCCTTGAAGAGAACCGTATGGGAAGGAATTTCTATGAAAAGAACGGTTACCTTTCCGACGGAAAACACAAGATGTTCAAGAGATGGAACAAGCGTGAGATCAGATACGTAAAGAACTGAAAACAACGGCCGGAATCCCGGCCGTTGCTTATGTATGGGTATGAGTGTGAAAGGTATGGTTACAAGGCCTGTCAGCCTTCGATGGCAATAGTGTTGTTAGAAGGGAGTTCCTTGAGCTCCTTCTTCGGGATGCAGAGCTTTAAGACGCCGTCTTCGAATTTGGCTTTAACGTCTTCGACCTTTACGCCTTCGCCGACGTAAAAGCTACGCTGCATGGAACCAGCATATCTTTCCTGACGGATGATCTTGCCGTGACGGTCCTTCTTTTCCTGATCATGATCCTTCGAAGCACTGATGGTCATGTAACCGTCTTCGAGCTTGACGTTGATCTGATCTTTCTTAAATCCCGGAAGGTTCATTTCGAGTTCGTAATCGGTCTCGGTCTCGTGAACGTCGGTTTCCATCATGTGGCGGGCATGCTTTCCGTAAAGGTGCTTGTCAATGTTGGCCAGCTCATGTGAAGGTAAACCCCAAAAATCATCAAATAAATCTTCTCCAAATAATCCGGACATCAACATAATAATCATCTCCTTTGAATGTTGTATCCGAGCATTTCGAGCGGAGGTCCGATCTATTGATCTTCGTTCTTTGTGTTCGATTTCATTATAGTCCTGCCGTTAGCACTCACAAGAGGAGAGTGCTAATAAATGAGACCATTTTCAAACGCTTGATTTGTGCAGTTTTTAATGCTTTACTGCTGTTGAACGGGACTATAATTATGGGGGACGCATTTCCCTGTCAGTCTCATGTTTGAAGATAAGGCTCTTTAAGTCAGACGTTTGCAAGGGTGAGACGAAAGATGAAAAGAACTCTGGCAACTGTATTGCTCGTGGCGGTGGTTTTTGGTGCCGTTGTTTTCGCTGTTTTGAAGAGAAACATGAAAAAAGAAGTCGCACTGGCGACCGTTGCCACGGCGGAGACGGGCGCCAGAAACGAGACAGGTGCCACATCTGAAACAACGGAAAAACCCGATGACCGTTATAAAGCAGGTCCGAGGACTACCGAAGCTGCCGGTTATGGCGACTCTAAGGTCGCCGATCTTTGCGAATTGATGAAAAACATCACGGGAACGTGGGTTGTCCCGTCTTTTGCAAAGGTCGAAGACTTCTTCGGCACCGGGTTTTACCATTCATACATGGCGTTGCAGGTCTCATCTGAATTATATAAAGACGAACGTATCTTCAATTACTATAACTACATGCAAGCCTCGGCAGATGATCTCGTATTCAACAGGTTTATATTTACCGCCAATGAGGAATACGGAAACCTTTACATGGTGGAGTGCGTCAACTCAAATTCAAAGACTGACAATTCATTGAAGCCGTCACCTTTTTCAAAAGAAGAAATGATGGAATACTATTCCAGGCTTGAAAAGGAACTCACCAAGTGTTTCGGCAATCCCACGTCTTTTGAGCCGTTGAATAAAGAAAAGGCCGGACCGGCATTTTCAGAATATAAAGTCAATGAAGAATGCACTTTCAGAGTTGAATTCAGGCCTTCGGCAGGCAGTTATTATGTTTCGCTCAAATGCACAAACAGTGTTGAGAGAAAGCATTTCCTTATTCACGAGGACAAAGATGCTCCCGGTGACGATTTCGATAAAGAAAACTACTACAAACCGGCAGGTAAGGACGACATTGTCACTGATAAGGAGACCGGCTATCAGTATGTGAAGAATCAGCTGCTTGTCAGCTTCAAACTGGGAACTCCGGATGACATGGAGAAGATGAACGAGATCTGCAGTGAGATCGGTGCCAAGGTCGTCGGTTACTTAAAGACTACAAGCGATTTCCAGATCGAATTCGACCGTGACTTAACGTGTGAAGAACTCCTGAAGATCGCTAATGAACTTGAGGATAAGTATTATTTCATAAGTTCAGCACATCTGAATTATGTGGTGGAGAAAAACGAGCTCGATTAAGCGAAATCAGCATTCTTGCCATTTGTAAAATATTTTTGCTTTTACCCCGCGTTATGGTATAATTAATTATGAAGCGATTGGGGTATGGAAATGCTGGAACAACACGTCGTCAACAGGATAGATGAAGCGATCGCCAATGATTGGATAAAAGTCTATTATCAGCCGGTGATCCGTACTCTCACGGGCGAGCTTTGCGGCTTTGAGTCGCTCGCACGCTGGATAGACCCTGAATACGGATTCCTTTCGCCTGCACAGTTCATCACTTCTCTTGAAGAGGCGGAACTCATATACAAACTTGACATCTTCATGATCGAGAAGGTCTGCAGCGACATCCATGACAGGCTTTCCTCAGATCTGGAAATGGTGCCCGTATCCATCAATTTCTCAAGACTTGATTTTTTGACCTGCGACATGCTCGAGATCGTTGAGAATGCCGTAAACAAATACGACGTTCCGCGTGACTACATTCACATAGAGATCACAGAGAGCATGATGATAACCGACGGCGATTTCATGGAGGGAGTCATCGAAGGATTCCGTGATCACGGTTTCGCCGTCTGGATGGACGATTTCGGAAGCGGGTATTCATCACTGAACCTTCTCAAGGATTTCAACGTAGACGTCATCAAGCTTGACATGAGTTTCCTTTCTTCCATGAACGTCAAGTCAAAGGCTATTTTGAAGTCTCTTATTACGATGGCTAAGGATATAGGGATCAAGACTCTCGCGGAAGGCGTTGAGACGGAAGAAGAAAAAGACTTCCTTCATGAGATCGGCTGCGGAAGACTTCAGGGATACTTTTACGGAAAGCCCATGCCGCTTGAAGAAGCGTTTTCAAACATAAGTGAAAAGGGTATTGATATAGAAGCGCGAAAATGGACCGCCTTCTACGACAGCGCCGAATACCACGTCAGGAGTACTGACGCGCCGCTCGAGCTCATAGTCTATAACGGAACTGATTTCAAGACGCTTTTCATGAATGACGCATACAAACTTCAGATCTTCGACGAACTCCCGGACAACAAAGAAGCCGACGAGAAGATCTATATGAAAGGTTCCCCACTCCTTAACCAGTACCGGAGCTTTGCGGAACTTTTGGCCAAGACCAAGAGACAGGAGGAATTCTATTATTCCGCAGGAGGCCATTATCTGAGGCTGGTCGCCCGCGAAGTGGCGGAGAATGACGGCACTCACCTGATCAAGGCTTCGATCTCAAACATCTCGGTCAGCAAGGAACGCGAAAAGACTGAAGAACTTGATTACAGGCTTCGCGAGCTGTCTCATCTTTTTGTTGTGATATTGCTGTTTTGTCCGGAAGAACAGAGAGTTACGCCTATTGTCGGCAAGTTCAGGTTCTTCCAGGGACCTGAGAAGATGGACATGCACGTGTCTACTGAGATGATGGCGAACAGGAGCCTTCATCCGAATGACAGGGCGCGCTACATTGAATTTATGGATTTCTCGACTTTCGGCGACAGGATCAGAAAGAGTCCTGCCGGTTTCATCGAGGAGGTTTTCAGGTTCAAGGACGAAGAGGGAACCTTTCATTGGGTGACGGCCACGATCCTTATGCAGCCCGGATCCAATGGAAAGGAATTCCTGTATTGCATCAAGCCGTTGTCTGATGTTTCATCAAAGACCATCCTGGAGAAAGGCGCTTCGGTCGGAGACATTCTCAAGCCTGACGAGTATTCTTTGCTCTGGTACAACATATTGTGGGGGTCCAACATCAAGTTCTTTTGGAAGGACAAGGACCGCAGGTACCTTGGCGCCAGCAAGGCCTTTTTGGATTATTTCAGGCTTGATTCCGCTGACGAGATAATAGGCAAGCGTGGCGAAGACATGAAGTGGCATTTGGCTGTAGACTCATACAGTGACGATGAAGATGACGTCTTAAATCATGGAAGCAGTTCTTTTGTAAGGCCCTGCCAGTGCATAATCGACGGAGTTGCACATAACACGGTCACTTCCAAGCTTCCCATCTATCGTGATGGTGAGATAGTCGGAATAATGGGTTATCTGATCGATGTCGATGAAACAAAAAAGACTCTCGGTGAGATCAGCGTGAATCACGACGTTGATGACGTTACGGGCGTGATGAACGCATACTCTTTTTCCAAAGCAATTGTCGATTTTTCCAGTCAGTATCATTCCTTAAACAAGGATTACGGTCTGATCCTTTTAAAGAACACGAAGAGCGAGCGCATCCTGAAATCTTACGGCAAGGCTTTTTCTGACAGCGTCCTTCAAAGGATCGTTGATGAGATGGTCGATGAGGTGGGCGATTCAGGCGTTGTCGCAAGGGCGAATGAATCGGTTTTGGCGGTGCTTACTTATGCCGAGTCGCGTGATGAACTCAAAGCTGTCGCCGAGAAGCTGAAAGGTCAGATCGAATCCATCATATCGGTCGATGATAAGAATATTACTATAAAGATCGCTTATTCGTTCAAACTCAGAAGTGAAGAGGGAATGACCGACGAGCACATGTACGTTGATGCATTGGACGAACTCCGCGGTAATTAAGTTTTAGATCTTTTCCAATAAATAACAGTTACAGTTTAGTGGAAGCCGTTAATTCCATTTGAAAAAAAGCTGGTCTATAATCTAGCTACTGTACACAGTAGTGTGACTTAAAGGGGGATCTATATTTATGTTAAAGCGTTTATTGGCGTTTTCTGTCAGCATGGCTCTGATCGTCGGAATGGTTCCTGCTATCGTGTTAGCGGACGAGACAGTTCAGCAGCCTGAAGAGCCTGCGACCGAAGCAACTGAAGAAAAAGAGCAGGAAGAGACTTCCGAAGAGAAGCTCCCGGAAGAATCATCAAAGGTTTCCGCAAAAGAGAAAAAAGCTAAAAAGATTGATCCGTATATTTTTAACGGTTCGACTTTGACCATCAACAAGAACTTTAGCTTTAACAGTAAAAATGATGTCCCTTGGAATGGCATCAAAAGCCAGATTACGAAAGTTGAAGTTAATAAAGGTGTTACTTCTATCGGTGATTACGCATTCGAAGAATGCGAAAACCTTACAAGCGTTAAGCTTCCTGCAGGTTTAAAGACCATTGGAAAAGAGGCATTTTATAATTGTACCAGTCTTAAGGAAGTTTCGATCCCTTCCAGCGTCACCAAGATCGGCGATGATGCTTTCAGGTCCTGCAGCATCCTCAAGAAGGTCAACATTCCCGCAAGCCTGACTGAAATGGGAACATGGGTCTTTAACAGATGCATAGAGCTTACGGATGTTACGATCGCCGATGGTGCACAGGTTATTGGGAAAGGTGCTTTTTCCGAGTGCAAGAAGCTTGCGATCGTTTCGATCCCCGGCAGCGTCAAAACAATCTGTGGAGATGCTTTCAAACATTGTGAAAATCTTTTTTACCTTGATATTGGCTATGGAGTAAAGACAATAGAACTGAGGGCTTTCTATGATTGTGGAAAACTTAACGAAGTAACGCTTCCGAGCAGTGTGACGAGTGTTGGCGACAATGCTTTCGAGCAATGCAACTCATTGCAATACGTCCACATGACCGATGAATTAGCGGACAAGATTCAAAATGAAAGTTCGGACGTTTTGCCGACAAAGACCAAAGTCGTGCCTCTCGGTAATAATCCGATGACAGTCAAGGGCAAGAAGGCCACGGTCAAGTTCAAGAAGGCAAAGAAAAAGAATCAGACCGTTTCCGCTTCCAAGGTCTTCAAATTCTCACCCTCCGGGACAGGATCAAACCTATACTCAAAGGTTAAAGGAAACAAGAAGATTACGATCAACAAGAAGACCGGAAAGGTGACCGTTAAAAAGAAGATCAGGAGAGGCACCTACAAGGTAAAAGTCAAGGTAATGTCAACCGGAAACGAGAAATACAAGGCTTCAGACTGGAAGACAGTGACCATCAAGATCAAAGTAAGATAATTTGAGAGAACTGCCCCAAAAAGTGATTTCGCTTGAGGGGCGTTTTTTTTATGATGTTGCAATGATAGCCGTAAGAAGAAACGAATAATAATTTCGTCGTTTCATTTTTGCTCATAACGGCAATTGCTTTTTTAGTTTATCCTGTTACATGCTATAATGCCGGTCAGAATGACGTAACGGCCGTAGAGAATGTGATCATTGACGATGAAGCAGACGGATCCGTTTCTTTTAACGATTACGTGCTTCTGTAATTTGGATCAAAATCAGTAAAGGAAAGACGTTATGGTAAGGACAAGAAAACCCAAGAAACCGCTGAGCAGGGGGAGAAGGATAGTAAGACGGATCTTCAGGACGATCGGAATGATCTTTCTCGTTCTGCTTGTCCTGTTTCTCATCTTTTTCGGAAAGACCATCTTCAGGACGATTTACAAGGACATTGATACCGGATATAAGCCGGTTGACGTGAAAATGACTACCGAGCAAAAACTCAAGGACTTGGATTACATGTACGATCTCGTGTGCCTTCAGAATCCCCGAAAGGAGCTCATTGAGAAGGCTTACGGAATCTCTTATGAAGTGCTTTACAAGAAGTACCGCGATATCGTGATCAAATCAGAAAACGAATATGAATTCTTCTCATACATGACGTGCTTTGTCGCTGATCTTCCGGGACTGCACAATTTCATGGGGCTTCCGGATTATAAGCGTCATTGCGCTGATATGGGATATACCATGAATGACATTTACGGAACTCAGGAAATGAAGAACTATACTTATTCCTGGCAGGAGTATTTGCGTGATGACGTAAAGAAATTCATGGCGATCAAGCCCGTAGCCTTACGTTACGTTGACGGAAACTACGTTGTGGTTTCGTCGGACAAAACAAAGCTTGACGTAAGATTTGCAGGCGGCAAGCTGGTTTCTCTAAACGGCAAAGATCCCAAGACCATGTGTTTTGAGGTGTTTTCCAGTTATTCTCCGACATATGATTGCGGGCATGACTGCTATTTCCGTTCACTCCTGTTCTTTAATGACAGGAGTGGGATCAAGTACACTGCCGAGATCCTCATGCCTGACGGCAATACGGTAACGACCGATCTCTATTGTGATCCCAGAGTTGAAATTGCGTTTTTGGACGGCAGCAGTACTTATCCTGATTCGCCGGCCGCGTCTGACAAGTCCTCTGAGAAGTCCGGTGATTCTCCGGCTGTTTCGGATCCGGACTATGTTCCCACTTCGTATAAGATCACTAAGGATGAAGCAAGAAAACTGGTATATCTGAATTACAAGGAATGCAACAGGCCCGAAGCGGAAAGACTGGTCAAAGAACTCCCAAATGCTTTGGATGAGGTCAATGCCGAAACGGTCATCATCGACCTGCGCTCCAATCCGGGCGGTACTTCTTCAGTCGCAAACAAGATGCTCCTGCCGATCCTTTTCAGCCACGACGTTGAGTTTAATTCGAGGAACGTGGGAAGACTCAACGATCATACGAAGCAGTTTGACACCGCAGTAAGCAGGCTTTTCAATACGGCGGACAGGAAGATCGAAAAGAAGGACGGATACTATTATTACAGGGAAGATGCAAGCGTAAAGGGACAGGCTACACGCAATTACAAGATCTACGTGCTGACTTCGCAGTCAACTTTTTCAACAGCCGATCTGATCGCCGTACTCTGCAAAAAATATGACAACGCGGTACTTGTCGGAACGAACACGGGAGGAGAAGGAGTAGGAGGTTACGCTGTCAACTGCATTCTTCCGGAGAGCCACTTCGCATTCGTCTACGTGCCTACGGTAAACGAAGATTACCCCGAGGACAGCTTCAAAGGAATACAGCCTGACGTTTATTCCCCCGGTACCCTTGAAGAATCCCTGTTAACCAAGGAAATGGAGAAACAGGGCAAAGACTATGATTCCTACGAGAGCCGCCAGAAATGGGACGGCACTCTGAAAAAAGTCCTGAACATGGTTGATGGAAAGTAAAAAACATAAGGTGATTTGAAATGAAAGAGATTAACTCGTTCCTGAAAAAGATACCACTTGTAGCGGGAATCCTGTGACTTTCAAGATAAAGGTAAGATGAATAAAACTCCCCGTTCAGGCGGGGAGTTTTTATTCTTTCTTATTTTAACTTGACATTAAAACATATCCAAGTAAAATGATAATGAATTTCATATTCAATTATCGCTAATATGGAGAGATCTGATGTCCGGTAATACCAAAGGCACATATAATACCAAGCAGTCCGCCGAGATACTGAAGTTCATGGAGGACAACAGCGGCAAGCATCTGACTGCACAGGATATAGAGGATTATTTCAGGTCGCAGGGAATAAACATTGGCTCGGCGACGATATACAGACGTCTTGACCGTCTTACGAGCGCAGGCCTGGTCAATAAGTATCTGATAGACGACAAGTCACCGGCATGCTACGAGTATATCGGCAGTGAGAACTGCTGCAGCGGAACCTGCTACCACATGAAATGTGAAGATTGCGGGAAACTGTTTCATTTAAGCTGTGACGAGATCAACGGCTTTTTCGCGCACGTAAGGGAAGAGCACGGCTTTGTTCTTGATCCCAAGCGCACCGTATTCTACGGCATTTGCGAGAAGTGCGCTGCAGCTAAAGAGGGTATCTGATGGCTCTCATTTCAGCAAAAGACCTGACAATAGGTTTCAGCGACCTTGTTTTATACCGCGATCTTTCGTTTGAGATCAATGAAGGAGACTATGTTTTCGTCATTGGTGAGAACGGAACCGGTAAGACCACTCTCATGCGTACGCTCTTAGGACTCAGGAAGCCTTTGAAAGGCGAGGTCGTGACAGACGGACTGGCTCTTTCCGAGATCGGCTATCTTCCGCAGCAGACGATAGTCCAGCGTGATTTTCCGGCATCGGTAAAAGAGATAGTCCTTTCCGGCTTTGTCGGCCGCCTCGGCATGAAGCCTTTTTATTCGGCAAAACAGAAAATGACCGCGATGGAGGCGATGAAGAAGTTCGGAGTCGATAATCTCGCGTCCAGATGCTACAGGGATCTGTCAGGCGGACAGCAGCAGAGAGTGCTTCTCGCAAGGACCCTTTGTGCCGCGACCAAGGTGCTTCTCATGGACGAGCCCGTTGCGGGACTTGATCCTTTTGTCACCGAGGAGTTTTACGGCCTTGTCGAAAAGCTGAACAGGGAAGGGATGACGATCATCATGATCTCACACGACATCGCTGCGGCGAAAAAGTATGCGTCCCATATCCTTCACATAAAGAACGATCCGAGCTTTACCTCCAAGGACGAGTATTTCGCGAGCGGCAAAGGCAACGAATTCTCGATCGTAAGCGGAAAGAGTGAGAACTGATATGGAAATACTGATCGAATATTTTTCATATCCTTTCGTAAGATACGCCGTGATCGTAGGCGTCCTTATCGCTTTCTGCTCTTCGCTCCTGGGCGTGACGCTTGTCCTCAAGAGGATGTCTTACATCGGAGACGGCCTTTCGCACGTTGCTTTCGGAGCTCTTGCGGTCGCTTCGGTCATGAAGCTTACCAACAACATGCTGATAATACTTCCGGTGACGATACTTGCGGCGGTACTGCTTCTTGCATTCGGAAAGAATGCGGCTATAAAAGGCGATGCCGCGATCGCAATGCTGTCGGTCGGTTCTCTTGCTTTCGGCTATCTTTTGCTCAACGTTTTTTCTGCTTCTTCGAATCTGGCGGGAGACGTCTGCAGCACGCTCTTCGGTTCGACTTCGATCCTGACTCTTTCAAAGAACCAGGTCCTGCTCTGCCTTGTGCTCTCGATCGTCGTCGTGATAGTTTTCGTATTGTTCTATAACAAGATATTTGCGGTGACTTTTGACGAGACTTTCGCGAAGTCGAGTGGTGTCCGCACGGGTCTCTACAATTTCATAATCGCGGTCATCATTGCGGTAATAATCGTTCTTGCGATGAACCTCGTAGGTTCGCTCCTTATCTCCGCTCTGGTCATCTTTCCGGCAATGGCATCGATGAGGGTATTCAAGAGCTTCAAGGCCGTTACGGTCTCATCTGCCGTGTTCTCCGTATTCTGCGCTTTGGCGGGGATCCTTATCTCAATGCTGACGGGCACGCCCGTAGGGGCAACGATCGTTGCCTGTGACGCCGTTATGTTCGGCGTGTTCTGTGCAATAGGAGCTATAAGGCAGTAAATCCTTTAGAGCATTTTTGCCCTGCGCGTCGATTCGTTCCTGCGGCGCTTGATCATGTTTGCCCTGAAGACGAGAAGGCCGATCACCAGTGCGAGTATCATGCCTGAGAGGACGGCGAACATTATCAGGACCCTTCTGACGTCAGTAAGATGCGTCTTCTTTTTCGGATTTATCTCGATAACGCCGGCTTTCTGCTCGATCTTGACCACGAGCTTGCCTACGATGTACGTCTTGTCTGAATAGACCTTGCACAAAGGTATCTCCAGCGTCTGCTCCTCAGCCTGGGAATCGATGACGGTCTTGGAAAGGTCTATCTTGTTGGTCGAACCGAGCTGCGCGCGGCCTGAAGTCGTCGTAACGTAGGAAGCCAGGACTGCCTTCTGTTCGGAAATGTAAAGGTTTGTCTCAGACATCAGTCTTTCCATCTGGTTTCTGGTGTCATTGACTATCGGCGTAAATTCCGCTTCGGTGATGGGGACCGTCGTGAAGTTCGTATAGCCGAAATCGAAGAGCTTGATCATGTCCCTGTATCTGGAAGTAGAGCTTCCCGCATTGAACAATACGCCGATCAGAGTGCGTCCGTCTTTCTTTGCCGCCGCACAGAGAGTGTTTCCCGCAGAATCCGTAAAACCGGTCTTTCCGCCGACGTAGTAGTCGTACTTGAAGTCAGCAGTGCTGATGAACCTGTTGGCGTTGGTGAGTTCTCTCGTGCTGCTGTATTTGTTTGTAGCGCTTATCTTGTAAGTGTATGTTTTAGCGATCTCGGGATAGATCGTTTTTGAAACGGCTTCGTTGAGGATAAGGCTCAGATCGAAAGCTGTCGTGAGGTTGTCTTCCTTTGCATAGCCGAAGCATGAGGTAAAGTGAGTGTTTCGGCAACCGAGCTCCTCAGCCTTTTCGTTCATCATCCTGCAGAAGTCGGCCTCAGAGCCGCCGATCTGATGTGCGAGCGCGATGCAGCAGTCGTTTGCGGACTTGAGGACGGCGGCGTAGATAAGATCCTTTACCGTGATCTCTTCGCCTTCCTGAAGACCCAATCTGACATAGTCTTTTTCAAGATCGGCTATTTCCTTGGCCATAGCGGAGGTGATCGTTACCGTCTGGTTCATGTCGAGCTTCTCCAAAGCGAGCAGGATCGTCATGACCTTGGTCATGGAAGCAGGCTCTTTCTGGGTCTCATAGTCTTTTCCTACGAGAATGGAGCCGCTTGTCGCGTCGTAAAGGATAAAGGCGGCCGCGTTGACGGTCGGCCAGTCATCGTGCTTTTCGTTGAGCAGGTCTGTCTGCTGCTCGTTCTGCGTTATGACGCCGTCATCAGGGTTGTCAGGATATATATCGTCTGCCGCAACGTTGGCGGAAAAGACGGAAAGCATCAGCAGGCCTGCGAGCAGGGCGGAGCTGAATGATCTGAATGCTGTTTTTATATTTACGGACATTAAGTACCTCTTGGAGTTTTAACTCGTATATTCTATATCTTAAATTAAAAAATACAAATTTCTTCTTATTCGCGCTTTTTCTTGTATAATTAGCAAGGAAAAATCGAGAGGTCAGCTAATGAGCATTATAAAAATAGAAACATCCGACAAGCTTGAATTTGACAGGGCGATAGAAGAATTGAGGGGCTATTTCTCCGTTCTTTCCGAGGATAAGGGACGCCCTCTGACGTATAATCTCCTGACTTACGGTTGCCAGCTTAACGAGGCTGACAGTGAAAAGCTTGCCGGTATGCTCTCTGAAATGGGCCTTGAAAAGTCCGCTCAGAGCGGAGACCTGGCTCCTGCGGATGTTGTCATTATGAACACCTGCTCGGTCAGGGAGAATGCGGATAAACACCTTTTCGGAAATCTCGGCGTTTACAAGACTTTTTGCAAGACAGGGGAGACTTCTGTGATCGCTGTCTGCGGCTGCATGATGAAAGTCCCCGAGAACGTCGAAAAGATCAGAAGATCCTACCCTTACGTAAATCTTGTCTTCGATCCGCAGCAGATCCACAGATTCCCGGTCCTTCTTCTGGATGCTCTGAAAAGGCACAAAAGGTCAGTCAGCATCAGCAGCGACGATTACATTGCTGAGGACAGCTATTTTCCGATAGAAAGGGAAAGACGCTTCAGGGCTCTTGTTCCCATAATGTACGGCTGCAACAATTTCTGTACCTACTGCATCGTTCCTTATGCAAGGGGAAGGGAGAGGTCCAGAAGCTTCAGCGAGATAATGAAAGAACTCGAAGAACTCGCTTCGCAGGGCTACAGGGAGGTCATGCTCCTCGGCCAGAACGTCAATTCCTACGGGAAAGGCAACGAAGACGGAAAGACTTTTGCAGACATTTTAGACGAAGCTTCAAAGATCACGGAGTTTTCAAGGATCAGGTTCATGTCGTCGCACCCCAAGGATCTTTCGGACAGGGTAATCGACCTTATGGGAGAACGTCCCAATATAGAAAAACATCTGCATCTTGCGCTCCAGTCGGGATCTGACGAGGTTTTAAGGCGCATGAACAGGCCTTATACCGCCGAAGGATACATGAAGATAGCAGATAACTTCAGAGCAAAGGTCAAGGGCGGTTCGCTTACCACTGACATTATCGTCGGTTTCCCCGGAGAGTCTGAGGAAGATTTCGTAAAGACCCTTGAGATCTGTGAAAGGGCTGCATTTGACGCATGCTTTACTTTCCAGTATTCGATCAGGCCCGGCACGAAGGCTGCGACTTTCCCTGACCAGATCCCTGCGGATGTCGTCACGGAGAGATTCGGAAGGCTGACGGATCTTACCAATTCGCTTACCGAAGCGTCCTGCAAAAGGCTTGTCGGTCAGACGAAGGAGATCCTTATCGAAGGGATCAGCAAGGCAGGCGGCGGTGTTTATTCCGGAAGGACTATCACCAATCATCTGGTCAATTTCACTATCCCGGATGATATCAGGAACCGGGAAGGATTCTGCGAAGATGCTCTCGAAGGGCGCCTTTGCGATGTTAATATTCAGTATTCCAGACCTTACTCGGTCGACGGAGTGATGGAGCGTTTTACAGATGGCAAATGAAGACGGGCTTTTAAGATTAGCTGACATGAAGACAGAGGACCTGTCTCCCATGATGCAGCACTATGCCGAGATCAAGAAACAGGCAGGCGATGCTTTCCTGTTCTACAGGCTCGGCGACTTCTACGAGATGTTTTTCGACGATGCCATCGAAGGCTCAAAGATACTGGAACTCGTCCTTACCAGAAGGGACTGCGGAAACGGCCTCCGCGCACCGATGTGCGGTATCCCGTTCCATGCGTATCAGTCCTATGCGGACAAGCTTGTCAGCGAAGGAAGAAAAGTCGCGATCTGCGAGCAGCTCGAAGACCCCGCTCTGGCAAAAGGCCTTGTAAAGCGCGGTATCATAAGGATACTGACTCCGGGTACCGTAACTGATGCTTTGGATGACAGGAAGAACAACTTCCTCATGAGCATCTGCTGTGTCGGTTCGCAGTTCGGCGTTGCCTGCGCGGACATTTCCACGGGTTCTTTTGAAGCTACCCAGTTGACGCAGCCTGACAACAATGAGCACCTGATCAATCTCATCAGCAAGTACCAGCCTTCCGAGATCATCTGCAACCGTGCGTTTGAAGATTCAGTCTGCTGCCAGACGATAAGGACGGGCACGAACATAGTCATTACTTTCAGGAGCGACAGGGATTTTGCGAGCGGAAGCATAGAAAAGACCGACATCCGGCCTGACAACCTTAAGCTTTTCAGCGATCCGTCGCTTCTTGTATCCGCATGCGGAGCACTTATCCTTTACGCTGCCGAGACGCAGACCGAAAAGGTAAAGCACTTAAAGGACATACATTGCTACAAGATCTCCGATTCGATGGAACTGGATCACGCGACGAGGACAAACCTTGAGCTTACCCAGACGATCAGGGGAAAGACGAAGAGGGGATCGCTCCTCTGGGCGATCGACAGGACAAAGACCGCAATGGGCGGAAGGCTTCTGCGCAAGTGGATAGAAGAACCGCTCATATCCGTAAAGGCGATAAACAGGCGTCTTGATGCGGTCGAGGAAGCCAGGGACAAGTACATCGCGAGGCAGGAGATAATCGAGAGCCTTTCAGGACTTTACGACATCGAGCGTCTTGCAGGTAAGGTTTCTTTGGGAACATGCAACGCAAGAGACCTTCTGTCTCTGCGCAATTCGCTTGCGAAGCTCCCGTTCGTTAAAGAACGCGTATCTTCTTTCTCCAAGGGCGTTTTCAAACAGATAATCGAACTGCTCGATCCGATGGAAGACATATATGAACTCCTCGAAAAGGGCATCGCCGACGAACCGCCGATATCCGTGAAGGAAGGCGGGATAATCAAGCGCGGCTATAACGCGGAGTGTGATGAACTGAATGACATCGCGACTAACGCAAGAGAGTATATCCTCCAGCTGGAAGCGGGTGAGCGCGAGAGGACCGGTATAAAGACTCTTAAGATCAGCTACAACAAAGTCTTCGGTTACTACATCGACATCCCCAAGAGCCAGTCTGACAAGGTTCCTGAGGAATATGAGCGCAAGCAGACCCTTGTAAACAACGAAAGATACATTACTCCTCAGATCAAGGAACTTGAGGAGAAGATTATGTCCGCCTCAGGCAGACGCGTTGCCCTCGAATATGAGTTGTTCTCACAGATCAGGGACCGCGTTTTAGGCGAATCAAAAAGGCTTTTCGGAACGGCTTCCGCAGTCGCAATGACAGACTGCATCACGGCTCTGGCCGAGCTCGCGGAAAGCGAGAATTACGTAAGGCCTGAAGTCGACATGTCAGAGGACATCGACATAAAGGCGGGCAGACACCCGGTAGTTGAGAAGATGATGGCCTCGGAGGGCAATTCGTTCGTTCCGAACGACATCGTGCTCGACAGTGAAAAGAGACTCATGGTCCTGACGGGCCCCAACATGGCCGGTAAATCGACTTATATGAGACAGGCGGCACTGATCGTGCTGATGGCGCAGATAGGTTCATTCGTGCCTGCCGATTCCGCGAGGATCGGTCTTGTCGATCACATCTTTACCAGGATCGGCGCATCAGACGACATCTCAACAGGACAATCGACTTTCATGGTCGAGATGAAGGAGATGTCCTATATCCTGAAGAACGCAACAAGACGAAGCCTTTTGCTCCTTGATGAAGTCGGCCGCGGTACGAGTACCTACGACGGTCTTTCGATCGCATGGGCTTCTATCGAATATATCGTGGATCCCGGAGTCCTTTATGCAAGGACTGTCTTTGCCACGCACTATCACGAACTGAACCAGATGGAACGCCTTAACAGAGGCGTGTTCAACTGCCATGTCGAAGTCAGCGAGAATGACGGAGCCGTAAGGTTCCTTCATAAGATCTCTTCAGGCGGCACTTCCGACAGCTACGGTATCGAGGTCGCCCGACTGGCAGGAATCCCAGAGGCCGTCCTGAAACGCTCAAAATCAATACTTTCAGAGCTTGAACGCATCGGCAAGTTCAAGGTCATGGGCAACATGGAGGAGACACCGGGCGGCGGCACGCAGCTTTCTTCCGCGGCCATGCCGGGACAGGAATCCTTCTTCAATCCCGAGAGTGTGCTTTACCAGAAGGAAGACAAGCTCAGGGCCATGATCAGGGACCTCGACGTTTCGAGGCTCACTCCGATCGAAGCCATGAACATCCTTTACGAACTCAATTCGATGGTGAAGGGAGAAGACGATGGGCAGGATTAACATACTGGACAGCCGTACCGCAAACGCGATAAAGGCCGGCGAAGTGATCGAGAGACCTGTCTCCGTCGTAAAAGAACTCCTGGATAACGCCATCGATTCAGGCGCTACGAGGGTGAGGATCGAATTTACAGGCGGCGGTATCTCTCTTATCAGGGTTACCGACAACGGCTGCGGAATGGACAGGGAAGACGCCGAGAAAGCCTTCCTGATCCATGCCACATCAAAGCTCAAGACGATAGAAGATATCTACGATCTTTCTACAATGGGATTCCGCGGTGAGGCTCTTGCATCTATCGCGTCCTGTGCTGACGTTACCCTTACGACTTCTCTGGGCGACAGCGAAACGGGAACCAGGGTCTCTTATGAAGACGGAAGCCTCAAGGATATCTCTGACATCAGCGCGCCCCAGGGCACGACTGTGGAAGTGAGAAACCTTTTCAAGAACATTCCCGCAAGGTACAAGTTCCTTAAGAAGGATTCGACCGAAGGTATGTATATCACGGGCCTTGTCGAAAAACTCTGCGTAAGCAATCCGCAGATATCCATAAAGCTGATAAAGGACGGCGCGGTCCAGTTCACGACGCCCGGAACAGGCCTTGTCAAGGACGCCGTTTATGCTGTCTATGGAAAAGAAACAGCCAACAATCTGGTACCTGTCAGCTTTCAGATGGATGACCTCAGGATCGAGGGATTTACAGGTTCTCCGCGCTTCGTAAGGGGCAACAGGGGACTTCAGTGCGTCTATGTCAATGACAGGCTCATCCACAGCAAAACGATAACTGCCGCGATAGATGAAGCGTATAAGAATTCCGTCATGAAGAACAAGTTCCCGGTATGCTTCCTCATGATCTATTGCGCTCCGGGAACGGTCGATGTCAACGTCCACCCGCAGAAGGCGGAGGTCAAGTTTTCTTCCGATCAGGACGTGTTCAGGCTCGTTCTGCACGGGATCAGGGACGCGATCACTTCTTCCGGGACCGCAGGCAGCGTTTTTAAAGGCATAGTCTCCGGTGAAACCGATGTTGAAACGCCTGCTGTAGAGACTGCGCCTGTAGAAGACAAGCAGCTCCGCTATGACATCAGCGCGGGCGGAAAGATGACAGGAAGCCACCGCCTGAAAAGCCAGGCCAGCCAGCCCGTAACGGTTCCCGCTGCAGGTGACGCGGCTTCGGCCAACGAGCTCTTAAAGATCCTTTCGGGATTTAAGCCTGATGCTTCAGTCGTCAGCGGACAAAAAGAGACTGTTGCTGAGGCACCTGTTGAGACCGTTAAAGAAGCGGTTCCTGAAGTATTGGAAGTCGTTCCCGTAACTGCCGCTGAAGCCGAAAAGGAACAGACCGACATAGACAAGCTTGCCGGTGCAAGGTTTACCGGAATCCTCTTCAATACTTACATAGTGATGCAGACCACGGATATCTGTTATTTCGTGGATCAGCACGCGGCACACGAGAGAGTTCTCTACGAAGAATTCATGGAGAAGAAGGCGCCCGGCAAGGACGCTGCCGTCAGCGAGCACATGCTCGTTCCTTCGATAATGAAGGTGTCCGCATCTGACTACTCCTTTATCGAGGAAGCGATGGACAGGTTTACAGAGAACGGGTTTGAGATAGAGATGCTGGGAGACAGAGAGATAGCGCTCAGGGCAGTACCAATGGGAAGTGCAGACAAAGCACCTGAGATATTCTCCGGGATCCTGACCGACCTCAAGCGTGAGATCCCAGCGAAGACCGATATTTGGTACAGGCTTATACAGACAACTGCATGCAAGGCGGCCATAAAGGCAGGAGACGTGATAACCGAGGAACAGGCGTTATCACTGATAAACAAGATGACAAAACTTGAAGATCCTTACCACTGCGCGCACGGAAGGCCGACGTTCTTCAGCGTTACGCGCAAGGACTTCGAGAAGAATTTCAAGAGAATCGTCTGAGCCTTATGATCGATCCGGGCCCGTATCTTAAGAAATACGCATATATTCCGATCGTCACCGGTCCCACGGCCAGCGGCAAGAGTGCAGTTGCGCTCGAACTGTGCCGTATGTGCGGGGGAGAATTGGTATCTGCAGATTCGATGCAGATCTATAAAGGTCTTGATGTCGGTACGGCAAAGGATTCAAAGGACGAGCGGTCTGAGATCCCGCATCACCTGACGGATATCATTGAACCCGGTGAAGACTTTTCTGTGTTTGATTTCGTGAACAGGGCAAAGGCTGCCATAACTGACATCCTCGGCCGCGGCAAGCTTCCTGTCATCTGCGGAGGTACCGGTCAATACATCTCCGCGCTTTTATTCGGGATCGATTACGGGGAAGAGGATGACGATGAATGCCGCGAAGCTGAAGAATATTATTACGGCATTTTGGAAAAAGAGGGAAAGGATACGCTCTATAAGTTACTGTCTGAATCTGATCCTGAGGCCGCTTCAAACATTCATCCTAATAACGTAAGAAGGGTCGTCCGCGCGCTTGCAGTCAGAAGAGCCACCGGTGTCAGTTTTTCCGAGAAGAACAAGAGATCAAAAAGAGAAGGCCCCGCATTTTCTTTTAAAACGTTTATGCCTGAGATCGACAGAGCGGTACTCTATGACAGGATCAACCGCAGGGTGGATCTCATGATAGAACAGGGCCTTGAAGAAGAGGCAAGAATGCTCTATCAGAACGAAAAGGCCAGAGGTACCACTTGCTTCCAGGCGATAGGCTATAAGGAATTTGAAAAATACTTCTCCGGAGAAGAGGATCTGAACGGAACTTCCGAAAGGATCAAACTCGGCTCACGTCATTACGCAAAACGCCAGCTTACCTGGTTCAGGCATATGGGAATTGACATTGAAACGATTCCGTCGGGGACGGTTTCATCTCAGTGCGAATTCATAATTGAAAGATGCCAACTGTCAAAATTTAATTAAAATATCGAAATTCTTTTACACAAAGTCTCACATTTCGACACATACGGCTGATATCCTTGAAATAATCAAGCAGTGCCTGATAAATTAGTTGTGTCACTGTTTCCGGCAGTGACATTAACTTAAGAAAGGAGGGCCAAAGTTAATTAATAATGTATCTGTGCAGACCGACTACTTTGCCGAGGATCTTACAGCCCTCCTTATTGAAGGGTATTGGTGAGTAGTTGTCATTTTCGGGAAACAGGTAAGGTTTCCCATCTTTCTTACCGAATCTTTTGACCGTTGCTTCGTCATCTATCAGCGCAGCGATAATGTCACCCTCGTCACAGAAATTCTGTTTGCGGACGAGGATGTAGTCACCATCAAGGATATGAGCGTTGATCATGCTGTTGCCTTTTACTTTCAGCATGAAACACTCTGCATCTCCGATGATCGATTTGCTGACAAAGAAACGGTCGCTATAGTCTTCGGCAGCAAGAATGGGAACGCCGGCAGTGATCTTTCCGACGCAATATACCGGTCTGCAGTCGTTTAAGGAAGTAACCTTGGGGGCGGGCTCATCAGCATATTGCTTGATGATGATGGCTCTTCTCAGTCCGGGTCTGTATTCGATCCTTCCTTCGTTGTCCAACTCCTTAAGATAGGTATGTACTGAGGAAGTGGATTTGAGACCGACTCCGGCGCAAATATCGCGGACGGATGGAGATATCTGGTTGACTTTAACGTAGTCACAGATGTAGTCGTAAACTCGTTCGATTGATTTATTGTCGCTGAAACGGGCCATTGTGCGCCTCCAAACATATTTTCTTTAAGGTAATTGTAACTATTAATGGCAGTTGTGTCAAACAATTGTTTGTATGAATCAGGAGGGTACCCGCTTTATGAAAAACGCTAAATGTCTTGTAAAGAAATGTCTTACCAGAAAGGAACTCAAGACGTTCCTGCTGATGAAACTCAATTCCCTGTACAGCGATGTCAATATAGACCCGGAGAAGACCGCGGCTTTCCTGGAAGAGATCAGGAAGACGAGCGAAGATAAGCGCAAGCTTATTATGAATGTCTATGCAAAGTATTATGCGCCTGTAAAGGTTACCGATTATTCGGGGCTTCCAAAGCGCGAATGCGACATGACGGGAGAGATGATCGATTTTTCAGCCAGTTTTGACGAATATATTGCCTCTGTTGAAGAACAATATAACTATATCGTTAAGCAGAAGCGGGAAGCGGTCGCGCTCCTTTCTCTGGTATTATCCCTCAAACAGCCGTATTCCAGGATACTCTATTTCAGGTACTACAAGAAGCTGACGACTAAGGAAACATGTGATGAACTTCATATCGCGCGTTCCACATTGTTCAGAAAGCGGGAAGTTGCTCTGTATGAGCTCTCCGAGCTGTTTGCGGTGCGCAATGATATAGAACTGGTAGCCGACTGATAAGGTATTTCATTGATTTGTTTAATGATATAATAGGCAAATCAATGAAGAAAGGCGGCATAATCCTTGGGCGCTACAGGTGACAGAAAGCTATCCGATGTCATGTCTGATTTCATGGGATCTTCCTGGCGTGCTACCGTCAGGCTTATAAAGAGCATTCCGTCAAGGATCATCGGGCGCATCAGAAGGACCTGGCGCTCTTACAGGGACAGGCCGCCGCGTAAGGATATCAGCAGGGTCTATACCGTAGTAGGCTATACCACTAGGAAATACGTTGACGAAAGGTACAATGCCGAAAGAAGGATGATGATATTGAGAAGGGGACTTCTCGCCCTGATCTTTTTCCTTTTGCTCTTCATCGTTTTGGACCGTACATTATCTATATTGAATTATAATGAGCTAAAGCAGATGTTCGGATTCAGCTCCTGGACGGAACTCCTCCAGAACGATCCTTTCTCTGACAAGAAGGAAACTGAACAGACTGTACCGCCTGTTACGGCGACCACGGCCGCAACTTCGGCAGAGAAAAAAGCAGAGACCTGAAAATGAAAGTTCGGACTTCCGAACTTTCATTTTTTAATTTCCTCTTGCATGCCTCAAATGCTTGTATTATTATTTACCCGTTATGGATTTCCCACGTGCTGTAAAACAGACTGAGCATAACCCAAAATGAATTATTAGGCTCTCGAACTTGCAAAAATCGGAGCCGGAAAAGAAAGGCGGTAACTTTATGGATTACACAATTGAAAATGAGTACCTGAACGGCCTCATGCAGAAGGTTATGGCAAGGAATGCCAACGAGCCTGAATTTCACCAGGCAGTTTATGAATTCCTGAATTCCATCGCTCCTGCACTTCCTGTTCACCCCGAGCTTATCGAGAAGCAGGTTCTTGAGAGGATCGTTGAGCCTGAGCGTCAGATCATGTTCAGAGTAGCTTGGATCGACGACAACGGCAGGATCCAGGTTAACCGCGGATACAGAATCCAGTTCAACAGCGCTATCGGACCTTACAAGGGCGGTATCAGACTTCACCCTTCCGTAAACATCAGCATCCTTAAGTTCCTCGGCTTCGAGCAGATCTTCAAGAACTCCCTCACAGGTCTCCCTATGGGCGGTGCTAAGGGTGGTTCCGACTTCGATCCTAAGGGCAAGTCCGACAACGAAGTTATGGCTTTCTGCCAGAGCTTCATGAGAGAGCTTTACAGACACATCGGACCTGACTGCGATGTACCTGCTGGTGACATCGGTACAGGCGCAAGAGAGATCGGCTTCATGTTCGGTCAGTACAAGAAGATCGTTAACGAGTTCTCCGGTGTTCTCACAGGTAAGAAGCTCAGCTTCGGCGGTTCACTCGCTAGAACAGAGGCTACAGGTTACGGTCTCTGCTACTTCGTAGACGCTCTCCTCCGTGAGAAGATGAACACATCTTTCGCTGGCAAGACAGTTGTTATCTCCGGTTCTGGTAACGTTGCTATCTATGCTACACAGAAGGCTCAGCAGCTCGGCGCTAAGGTCGTTGCACTTTCTGACTCCAACGGTTATGTTTATGATCCTGAGGGCATCAAGCTCGACATCGTTAAGGACATCAAGGAAGTTAAGAGAGGCAGAATCAGCGAGTATGCTGACAGAGTTGCTTCCGCTAAGTACACAGCTGACGCTAACGGTTCCAAGGGCATCTGGACAATCCCTTGCGACATCGCTCTTCCTTGCGCAACACAGAACGAGCTCAACCTCGATTCTGCTAAGACACTTGTTGCTAACGGCGTAAAGGTTGTCGGTGAGGGTGCTAACATGCCTACAACACTCGATGCTACAAAGTTCTTCCAGGACAACGGCGTATTCTTCACTCCTGGTAAGGCTTCCAATGCCGGCGGTGTTGCTACATCCGGTCTTGAAATGTGCCAGAACAGCGCTCGTCTTTCCTGGACATTCGAGGAAGTTGACGCTAAGCTCAAGGGCATCATGGAGAACATCTTCCACACAGTTGATGCTACAGCTAAGGAAGTTGGCTGCGAGAACAACTACGTTGTCGGCGCTAACATCGCTGGTCTCCTTAAGGTTTCTGACGCTATGATCGCTCAGGGCTGCATCTGATCAATCAATAATACTGATCAATTCACGCCTGCTCTCATCTGAGGGCAGGCGTTTTAATTTGCCCGGATTGCGAGTTAACTTAAAAAACAGAGTGAAAAAAGATCAAATTTAAGGCAATTTGACCATTCTTTAACAATTAATTTGTGAAAAATAGAAGAGGTGATATAATACATTTGCTTTAAATAAAGAATGAGAAGTGCGGCCTTGATCAGGAGCAGTAAAAACGGCTGTACTTAACAATATATCGGGAGCAGATCTATGAGCAAAACAGTAGCAACCTGTATAGCTGAGACTAATCAGGAACAGAATAAACCGCAGGAAAACGTGTTTTTTCTGACTCTTTCACGTAAGATCGAGGATTTTCCTAACGAATTCTTAAGGACCGCGCGTTCCACATCACCTATCCAGATCTGCGCGATCTTTTCCACAATAGGACCTGACAATCTTTCCGCAGAACTCAATCTCGAGCTTAACGCGGAACTTGAGAAGATCGTCGCTTCAACGGCAAATCAGCCGGTACTTGATTTTGAAGCTTTCTCAAATCTTGTAGTCAACACTCTCAATGTCAGAGTTCTTAACTTCGGCATCAACAAAGGCAAGCAGTTCAAGACTTCCATGACGATGCTGGTTATCGAGGGTGACATCCTCCGCGTTATCCATTTAGGTATAACCAAGGCAGTCCTTTTCCGTGACAAGAAGATCATGGTCCTTACTGAAGAGCAGACCGTTGCTCACCGTTATGTTCAGATGGGTTCCATCACTCCTGAAGAGGAGAAGGATAATCCCGAGAACATGAATCTTACCCAGTATCTCGGAAAATTGCCTCAGGACGGTGAACTCAAGCCCGATAAGAAGGTTCACCTCAAGCTCAGGGACAATGACGAGATCATACTCATGGGCCTCGGTATTTCCAGAGGAATGTCTGCGCAGATGCGCAATTCCATCATTGTCAGACCTGATTCCACCGAGAACAAGGCCAAAGAGATCATTAATGCCGCAGTTAATAACGGCGTTAAGTCAGGCCTTACGATAATCGACCTTAAGGTTGAATCAACATTCCTGCTTCCCGGTGATGCAGTGATCAGGACAAATCTGCAGAGCGATGCTTCTATCGCACCTGTCGCTGCTGCAACTTCAGTTGCTGAGAAGAGCGATTTCACACCGTTTGAGATCGCAGAAAAAGACGAGGATGCAGACGATACCATCAGCTTCGTTCCCGGCAAGACTCCCATCCATGTTGATGAGGATGAGGAAGATGAGGAGGAAGCTGATGCCGAAGAAGAGCCCGAGAAGGCAAGTGTCGGCCGCAAGATCGCCACGATCGTAATGCCGATAATCATCTTCGTTCTGTGCCTCATACTCGGTTTCGGAATCATGTTCCTTGTTCTCAACATCAGGGATTTCATGGAGGCTAACGCTCCTGAGACAATGCCCAGCGCAGCAGTCGGAACTGCGTACTATGCAATTGAAGACAACACGCCTGTTTATTCAATGCCTTCACAGAATTCAACGATTATCGCAAACTTAAAGCGCGGTGATGTCGTTACACTTCAGTCTGCTGTTGATCAGAACTTCTCCAAGGTTGTAACATCCAACAGCATGACAGGTTACTGTCTTACAGCTCAGCTCACCGCTGAAGATCCCAATAACGGTGCTGCAGCACCCAGCGAAAGCGCAACTGAAAGCGCAGCTGATGCAACCGAAGGCGACGAAGGCGAAGCCGGAGTAAATCCTAACCCTGAAGCTACTACTACAACCACAGAGACAGAGGCTGAAGAGGAAGATCCCACACCGACTCCCACACCCAAGCCCAAGAAGGCAACTTCAACTCCCACACCCAAGCCGACTCAGACAGAACCCGATGAGAATGTGCCTGAAGTTGAAGCTCCTGAAACAACCAAAGCTGCTGAGACAAAGCCTGTAGAGACTGCGCCTGCTGAGACAAAGCCTGCAGAAACAAAACCCGCAGATACCAAACCTGCTGAGACAAAGCCCGCCGAGCAGAAGCCTGCGGAAGATCAGCCTCAGGAATGATCTATAAGAATTTTTGAAATACCGGGCCTGCCTCTTTTCTATAGAGGCAGGCTTTTAGTTTTGTTATTTCCTGATTTGTAGTTCTATCCTCTGTATGCTCCTCCGTTTTGTGCAAAAGTGAGGAGGCAACAGGGGATGGAACCTAAAACTAATGTATATCCTCTGTAAGCTCCTCTGTTTTATGTGAAAGTGAGGAGGTAACGGGGGATGAGTTGCTTTTTGGTCCGAATTCTTAGAGGGTTAAGCATTCTTCCAATAAAAAAGGATGCCTCATTTTGAATGAGACATCCCAAAGCTGTTTTTTGAAAGAGCAGATCAATATCTGAAAAGCTCTTTGTAAAGAACTCTTACGGCATATGAGCAGTAGGATTCGGATACACCGAACATCATGGAGATCTCGGATGCGCCCTGGTTTACGATCCTTAAGTTGATACCTGCGTTTGAAAGGGCAGAAGCGGCTCTTGCCATGATACCGACTGAATTTGCCATTGCTTCACCGACGATCATTACGATCGCGAGGTCATGGTCTACGCTGACCTTTGCTCCGAGCTCGTTCTGGATACGGTTAACAATGATCTCTTCCTTCTCGGGTGTGAAGTACTTCTTGCGGAGAACGATGGTTACGGTGTCGATTCCGGAAGGGATGTGGTCGATCGAGATTGCTTCATCAGCGAAGATCTTAAGAAGTGTAGCGAGGAAGCCTACCTGACGGTTCATCATGTACTTGCTGACAGTGATGGTGCAGAAGCCCTTGTCACCTGCGATACCTGTAACGAGTGAATCGTAGTGTGTTCTCTTTGAAACGATCCATGTGCCCTTTGCAGAAGGGTTGTTGGTGTTCCTGATATTGAGCGGGATGCCGTTCTTGAAAACAGGGTAGATAGCTTCCTCGTGAAGGACGCTGAAGCCTGCGTAAGAAAGCTCGCGCATTTCGTCATAAGTGATCTCTGTAATGGGGAAGGGGTTCTTAACAAGGTTCGGGTTTACCGCGAAAACGTTGTCAACGTCTGTCCAGTTCTCGTAAACATCAGCCTTGAGGGCAGCTGCGAGAATGGAACCTGTGATATCCGAGCCGCCTCTGGAGAATGTGATGATCTCGTTTTCCTTGGATACGCCGTAGAAACCGGGGAATACGAGGAGAACGTCAGTCTCATCTCCAAGCTTTGCGAGGTTGTCGTATGTCTCATCGAGGATGACAGCCTTGCCTGCTTCGTCATGCTTTAAGTAAAGACCGCACTCGGAAGGATTGCAGTACTTTGCCTTGTGTCCTTCGTTATTGAGGTAATGAGCTACGAGCCTTGCGCAGCAGTCTTCGCCCATTGCCTTGACGGAGTCGAGGTACTTAACGTCGTCTGTGTAATCAGCTGCAGCAATGGTATTGAGTCTATCGGTGATGTCGGGCATTACTTCTTTGATGCCGAGTTCGTCAGCGATCTCTTCGTAACGTGCAAGGACCTTGTCCAGCTCGGCAGTATAAGAGTTGCCTGCAAGACGAGCCTTGGCAGTTGCGATGAGCAGGTCAGTAACCTTTATGTCGTCCTTGGTGCGCTTTCCGGGTGCGGAAACTACCATGACTCTGCGTTCTTCGTCCGAAAGGACGATGTTGCAGACCTTCTGTATCTGAAAAGCATTGGCAAGCGATGAGCCGCCGAATTTAGTGATCTTCATAACGGGTTTGCTCCTTAATCTTTATAAAACCATAATATAATATCATAAAAGCAGAAATGCTGATTGTTTACTTTTAAGCTGTTAAACGATAGAATTTTTCACGACCGAAAACAAGTATTGGAACGTACCTGATGAATATATTCAAAGCAATGAAGCCCGAGAGGGTATATACAAACGTTAAGTCGATCCCGTGGGTCAGTCTTAAGAGCGAAGGGATAAATGTAGCCCTTCTTGATTTTGACAATACTCTGGGACCTGATCACGCAACCGAGCCGACTGACTTTTCGTTTGAATGTGTTAAAGAGATAAGAGATGCGGGTATCAGGTGCTGCCTGGTATCCAATGCGAAGTCAGGAAGGTCCGCTGGTATTGCCAAGGCTTTGGATATCCCTTGCGTGACTTATGCCAGAAAGCCGGAACCCATCGGCGTGAGAAGAGCTCTTGATCTTATGGATGCCCAGCCTCAGGAGGCCGTGATGGTAGGCGATCAGATCTTTACGGATGTCATTGCCGGCAATCTCGCGGAAGTCCGTACATTCATGGTTGAAAAGCTCTTCCGCAAGGAAATATGGTATGTTGCACTGAAGCGCGTACCCGAAAAGCTCGTAAGGCTTATCGCGCGCTTCTGACAAAATGCTTGCAAGAAACAGGGCTTTCAAGTAAAATTACTTAGTTTAGCATTAATATATTTATTTAAAGGAGTAAATTTATGATAAGCGCAGGAGATTTCAGGAACGGTTTATGCTTTGAGATGGACGGCCAGGTATATCAGGTCGTTGAGTTCCAGCACGTTAAGCCCGGTAAGGGAGCAGCATTCGTAAGAACAAAGTATAAGAACGTTAAGACAGGATCTGTAGTTGAAAGATCTTTCAACCCTAACGAGAAGTTTGAGCAGGCACAGCTCACAAGACAGGATATGCAGTTCATCTATGCAGACGGTGATCTTTACTACTTCATGGATCAGGAGACATATGAGCAGACTCCTATTCACCAGGACAAGATCGGCGACGGCATCAAGTTCCTCAAAGAGGAGATGGTATGCAAGGTCGTTTCATATAAGGGCGATATCTTCCAGGTTGAGCTTCCTATCACTGTTGTCCTTGAGATCACAGAGTGCGAGCCCGGCGTAAAGGGTGATACAGCAAACAACGCTTCCAAGTACGCTACACTTGAGACAGGCGCTGTTGTTAAGGTACCTCTCTTCGTTAACCAGGGCGAGAAGATCAAGGTTGACACAAGAACAGGCGAATACCTCGAGAGAGCTTAATCGTTAATTACATCTGCCGTAAGCGGATTATCTGCTTACGGCAGTTATTTATCCGCACCTTTAAAGTTTAGATAATTCAAGGAACCGATATGGAAGACAATACTAACATCGAATCCATAAAAGGCGATCGTTCAATGACTCAGGGCTTTGTAGCCCAGTACGCATCTGAAGCAGCGCTCCAGATTGACGGTGTTTTGTCATTGGTTCCTTCTTTCGCGGTTGCTTTAAAGGAGAAGGCGGGCGTTGTCCATGAGGGCAAAGGAGTAAGAGTTGTTTTCGGTGATACCGAAGAAGGCTCTGTATCCATTACAGTTTATCCTGTGGTCAAGTACGGAATGATCATTCCCGAGATCGCATGGATGATCCAGGAAAAGGTAAAAAAAGACGTCGAGCGATTTACCGGATTGTCGGTAGAGAGTGTCGACGTTTATGTTTGCGGGGTTGAGGAGGTCACATGAATTCCTTTATCAGAGGTTTGATGTTCATTTATTCCGTTGTAATAGCCGTCATTTCAGTCGTGCTGTTATATGCACTTGTCGATGACGGTATCTTTGCAGATATCCTGTCACCTCTGAACTCGATCGTTACGGGCCCTGTAAGCAGATATATCTATCTCGGCATCCTCATGCTGCTGTTCATCACATCGATCATCTCGATCACAAACATCATTACTTCCGGAAGACTTAACCGTACGAGACTCAGAAAGAACGATATCGGTACAGTCGATATCGGACCTGATGCTATCGAGAGCATCGCGCTCAACGCAGCTAAGTCCGCCCAGGTAGGTATCAAGAGCGCAAGGTGCCGTGTTGCTCCTGCCAAGAACCAGGCATTGAGAGTAACGCTATCCACTGAGCTCTATTCAAATGTCGAGATCCCGGCTTCCATGGCGAAGGTCCAGGAGAAGGTAAAGAAAGATATCGAGAGATATACGGGTATCGCCGTTGACCAGGTTATCGTTAAGGTAGCCAAGGTCGAGCAGGCTCAGGCCAAGGTTGAGAGCAGATAATAATGGAAAGGTTTTTATCCAAACTTTTCGAGAAACTTCGCAACACCAAGGCCGGTGTTGTATTTGCTGTCCTGTTTTTCATAATAGGACTTCTTCTTTGCATATTCGGGTTCTTTAAGACCCTGTTTATATTATTGTTGACGCTGGTAGGCTTCTTTGTTGGTTCGTTCCTCTTTTCCGATACGAGCAAATTCAAGAAATTTCTTGACAGGATCTTGCCTCCGGGGAGGTTCAGATGAGTAGAATTGAGACACGCGAACACGCATTGGAATTGCTTTTTCAGATCGGTTTTCGAAATGATCCCATAAGCGAACAGATCAATCTGTTCAGGGAGACAAATCCCGATATTATCGAAGACGAAGCGTATTTCCTTGATATCGTTTACGGCGTTATCAACAGCAGAGATGAGCTCGATGAGAAGTTCGTTCCTTTCCTCAAGAGATGGAAGCTTGAGCGTCTTCCCATGACTGACCGCATCATCCTTGAGATCGCCGTATATGAGATACTTACAGTTGAGGATATCCCCACATCAGTATCCATCAACGAGGCAGTTAAGCTTGCCAAGAAGTTTGGTACAGAAAGCTCATCTTCTTACATCAACGGTGTCTTGAGCAACTTCGTTAAGAGCCTCTGAACTCATGTTCGATTTTGATAGCGTAAGCCGTCTTAACGGCTACATAAAGCAATCTCTGCAGGATAATCCTTATCTTGCGGAGTTTTCCGTGGTAGGTGAGATATCCCAGTATACGGTATCTGCCAGAGACCATGCATATTTCTCCATAAAGGACGAACAGTCGGTAATTAACTGCGTCATTTTCTCAAGATCAAGAAGCCAGCTCAAGATAGAGCCGAAGATCGGCATGAAGGTCAAGGTGTATGGCGGAGTGGATTTTTACGCGCAGGGCGGAAAGCTCCAGATAATCGCTACAGATATTGAAGATCTGGGCAGCGGCGACCTTCATGAACTGTTCAACAAGCTTTTTAAGAAGCTTCAGGATGAAGGACTCTTTGACAGCAGTCACAAGAAGCCGATACCGGTCCTTCCCAGGCGCATCGGCGTAGTTACTTCAGGTTCAGGCAAGGTAATCTCCGATATCGTAAACACCATCCGCAAGAGGAATCCTCATTACGATATTCTCCTTTATCCCGCGAGCGTCCAGGGAGCTGAGTGTCCTCCTGAGGTCATCAGCGGAATCAGTTATTTCAACAGCGAAAAGAATGTCGACGTCATCATTGTCGCAAGAGGCGGCGGCTCTTATGAAGAGCTCTTCTGCTTCAACGATGAAGGTATAGCAAGAGCCGTATATGCCAGTGAGATCCCCGTGATCTCCGCTATAGGCCACGAGCCTGATTACACGATCTTAGATTATGTCGCAGATTTAAGAGCGGCAACGCCTACGGCAGCTGCCGAGACGGTCATTGCTTCTTACGATGACCAGAAGAAAGAGATAGATAATCTCGCTCTCAATCTCGATATCGCGATCAACCAGTATGTCGACTTAAGACGCAAGGCTCTTGATGTATATAAGAATCACAAAGCTCTTCATTCGCCTGCATACTATGCGATGGAGCAGAAGGCTGTGGTCAGAGAACTGAAGACGAAGCTTGATGCCCTGTCAGGCAAGATCGTCGAGCAGACGGCTTCCGACATCAACCAGGTCAAGGTCAGGCTTGATGCTCTTAATCCCGGCAATGTATTGAAAAGAGGCTATTCGTACGTTTGTGATAAGGACGGCAACGCCATTGAATCCGTTGATAAAGTCAGCAGAGGAGATAATGTTAATATCGTTCTTTCCGACGGTACATTATTGAGCGAGATAAAAGATATTGAACATAAAGCAGACGGAGGTATTAAAGATGCCTAAAGCCAAAGAAAACGAGATGACTTACGAAGCCTGCATGGCTGAATTAAGACAGACGGTAGCTAAGCTTTCCGAAGGCAAGGCTACTCTTGACGAGTCTTTAAAACTCTACGAGCGCGGTGTCGAGCTTGTCGGCATCTGCGAGAAGAGACTTAATGAAGTAACCGCAAGGATCGAAGCAGTCAACAAGGCAAACGGCACCACCGATCCTCTTAACATCAGCGAGAGCGGGGTGTAATGATGGGCGCGGATATCCGTTCATTGATGGAAAGCACAGAAGCCTGGATAACACCTGAGCTTCATACGGCTTTTGATAATAAGATCAGCGAAGACATAACGGTCAAGGCCGCTATGTACAGTCTTTTCGCCGGCGGCAAGAGATTAAGACCCATGATGATGCACCTTACCTCCGGCATGCTTAAGCTGGACGGGGGCATCGATAATGACGTCAAATACTTTGCCGCAACGCTTGAGATGATACACACATATTCGCTTATTCATGACGATCTTCCTGCCATGGATAACGATGAATTAAGGAGGGGAAAGCCCACATGCCATATGGTCTACGGCGAGGGCATCGCGACTCTGGCAGGGGACCTTCTGCTTAATACTGCTATGGAGAGGCTTTTCCTCATCTGCGAAAAGAATCCCGGATACATCTACGCAGCTTCTGCTATGGCCCGGAACGCCGGTATTTACGGCATGATCGGAGGTCAGAGCATCGATATCGATTCTACAGAGAAGGAGATCTCCATTGAGCTTCTTACAGAGCTTCAGGAGAAGAAGACCGGCGCGCTTATCGAGGCTTCGATTGTTACTCCGTACTATATTGCAAAAAAGCTTAACAGAGAGCAGAGCAATAGCGACGAGACTGCCATAGCTCTCAGAAAACTTGCAAACCACATCGGCCTCGCTTTCCAGATCAGAGATGACATCCTTGACGTTATTTCTGACAGTGAGACACTTGGTAAGAGCACAGGTAAAGACGAGAGAGATTCGAAGGCTACATTCGTAACGCTCTTAGGTCTTGAAGGCGCGAAAGAAAGACTTAATGCCGAGGTGGCAAGCATCAGGAACATCCTTAACGGATTTGCTCAGAAGGGCTATGATACTTCTGATTATGAGACATTGACGGACTATCTTGCCAACAGGGAAAAGTAATGGACTATAAGTATCTCGGAAAAGAAATCACGTTTGAGACTCTCAGGGACATGAAGCCTGAAGAGCGCGTTGAACTGTGTTCCGAGTTAAGAGATAAGATCCTTAAGACCGTGTCCGAGAACGGCGGTCATCTCGCGAGCAATCTAGGTGCGGTAGAGCTTACCGTAGCGCTTTTGTCGGTGTTCGATTATAAGACTGACAAGATCGTTTTCGATGTCGGCCATCAGGCTTATTCGTATAAGCTTCTGACAGGCAGATTCGACAGATTCAACACCTTAAGACAGAAGGACGGTATATCGGGATTCCCAAGGATCACCGAGTCTCCTTACGATGCTTTCGATACAGGACACAGCTCAACATCCATATCTGCTGCCATGGGTATCGCCAGGGCAAGAGATCTGGACGGCAAGAACAATCAGGTCGTTGCGGTCATAGGCGACGGCGCTCTCACGGGCGGCCTGGCTTATGAGGCCATCAATGATCTCGGCCACAGCAAGACCAGGATGATCGTTATCCTGAATGATAACGAGATGAGCATCGATAAGAATGTCGGAGGTCTTTCGAAGCACCTGTCTAAGCTCAGAATCTCGAGCGGATATATCTCCGCAAAGCAGACGACGGAGTCTTTCCTTCAGAAATTAGGCTTCTTCGGAAGAGGCATCATTAAGATAATTCTTGCTATCAAGGACTTCTTCAGGTTCCTCTTGTACCGCAAGAGACCTTCAATGTTTGATGACCTCGGACTTAATTACTATGGCCCTGTTGACGGACATAACATGAACGATCTCATCAAGGCTTTGGAAGCAGCGAAAGAGATCAGGGGACCTGTCCTTATCCATGTCCTTACCAAAAAGGGTAAGGGATATGAGCCTGCCGAGACAAATCCTTCCGACTATCACGGCGTCGGTCCGTTCGATCTTGAGACGGGAGTTACTAACGGAAAGAACAGCTATACCACTGTCTTTGCGAGCGCAATGACAGAGCTTGCGGCCAAGAACCCTAAGATTGTTGCGATCTCTGCCGCGATGACTCTCGGCACGGGCCTTGATAACTTCCAGATGAAATATCCCGCCAGGTTCTTCGACTGCGGAATCGCGGAAGAGCACTGCGTCACTATGGCCGGCGGTCTTGCGGTATCCGGTTATATACCGGTCGTTGCAATCTATTCGTCATTCCTTCAGAGAGCATATGATGAGATGATCACTGACTGCTGCTTCATGAACAGCCATGTGGTTTTCGCCATCGACCGATCAGGCTTTGTAGGCAATGACGGCCACACTCATCACGGACTTCTCGATATCTCGTATCTTAATTCGATGGTCAACATGACTGTTTTATCGCCAAGAGATTATACGGATCTTAAGAGATGCCTTGCTTATGCCATTGATTCGGTCAAGGGTCCTGTAGCCGTAAGGTATCCCAGAGGCGCATCCCCTTTTGAGGCGGGCGGTCCTCTGTATACCGATCCTGCTGACTGCGTGCTCCCTCATGTAGTCTGTGATTACGGCAATGATTTTGCGATCGTTTCCACTGGCAAGATCTGCGAGGAAGCAGACAGGGCGATGGAGATATTGAAAGATCAGGGAATCATGGGCAAGCATATCAATCTGACCATGATAAAGCCCATGCCCGCCAAGGAGATATGGGATCTTCTGGTCGGCACTAAATATGTATTCAGCCTTGAAGAAGGCATCATCTCAGGCGGCTTTGGCGAAGCTCTCGAAAGAGAACTCCAGATATTGGGCTTTGAGTCTGACGTTACGGTATTCGGCGTAAGGAATCCTATCGTCAGAGCCATGTCCCAGAAGGAACAGCTCAAGTACTGCGGCCTTGACGGTGATACCGTTGCAGCTTCCATCAAATCCGCATTGTCCCAATAATCTCTAATTTGCTTCTGTATTTTTATTCACTATAATGATTAAATATATAAAGCTTCTAATAGGAGGACCGTCTTCATGAATTACGGAATATGTTCCAATGGTTCTAGAGATACCGGTTATGAGACAGCCATTAAGACGGCAGGAATCATCAGCCGTCTTGGTTCTGTGCCTGTCTTTGAGCCCGGTATGGATGAAGAATGCCCCGCTCTTAAGGAGATTCCGGGAGTTGTTTTCGAGGACTTCTCGAAGATCAGTCTTAAGACGATCATCTCCATCGGCGGTGACGGTACATTCCTTTCCAAAGTAGCAAATTACAGAGACCTTGATACCGAATTTGTAGGTGTCAATTTAGGTTCCATCGGCTTTTTGAACGAGATACTTTTCGATGACCTCGAGAAGGATTTAGAGCAGCTCGTTAACGGCGAATACGACACGATAGACAGAACGCAGCTCAAGTGCGACGTCTATAACAAGGACGGCGAACTTAAGGGCAGCAGCGTCTGCCTTAACGATATAATCATCGTCAGGGGCGCAAAACCACATATCACTACGCTCGTGCTCTCGATAGACGGTCAGATCATAGAGAGATTCAGAGGCGACGGCCTTGTTGTCGCGACGGCTACAGGATCTTCCGCATATTCATTATCTGCAGGCGGCCCGATCCTCATGCCTAACATGAAGGATATCATCGTAACGCCCATCTGTTCACACACGCTGAACGGATATACATATGTAGCTACATCCGAGAGCGAGATAAGGATCGGTCTTGAGTCTATTGAGTCGGCTCCTTTGATCTGTCCTGACGGAAGAGATTTTGTTGACTTGGAGAGCTACGATTCGATCGTCATCAGAAGATATGACAAGGTCCTTAAGACTGTTGTCCTGAAGAAGGACAGCTTCTTCAGCAATGTCAGAAAGAAGATAGTACAGAGAGGTTACTTCTATGAAAACCGATAAGAATTCAAGACAGGAACGCATTTTATCGCTCATCAGAGATAACGATATTTCCACACAGGAAGATCTCACCGCGAAGGTCAACCAGGCTGGCTTCGAAGCTACCCAGGCAACGATCTCCAGAGATATTAAGGAACTTGGCATCATCAAGATAACTCTTCCTAACAGGGCAACAAAGTACTGCGTTCTCGACAGGACAGGTGATACTGCTCCGGGAAGACTTCTTGCGGTTTTTGCCAACAGTATCGTATCCGTCAATCAGGCAATGAACATGATCATCATCAAGACTCTGCCCGGTATGGCCAGCGCTGCTGCTTCCGCTCTTGATTCTATGCACCTTGAAGAGTGCGTCGGAACTATCGCAGGCGATGATACCATCTTTGCCGCATGCCCCGGTATCGAGGACGCAAAGGCACTTCTTATCACCATCAATGACATGACAGAAAAAGGCTGATCCGATGCTCATAAGACTTGAGATAAGGGATTTTGCAGTCATAAGCAATATCGTTTTCGAACCTGGTAAAGGTCTCAACGTCATAAGCGGTGAGACCGGTGCCGGCAAGAGCCTTATTGTCGATGCGATAAGTCTTATCCTTGGTGCGAAGGCTTCAAGGACGCTTATCCGCACAGGCAGTTCTTCATGCTTTGCCGAAGCGGTATTTGATTGTTCTGACTTAAAGGACAAAGAGTTCGCCGGATTTCTTTCTGACAACGGAATTGAAGATAACGACGGGATGCTCATCATCAGTCGTACCGTTTATGACAGCGGTAAATCTGTCGCAAGAGTAAACGGCACCGGTGTTACTAACAGCATTTTAAGAGAAATCTCTTCCAGGCTTGTCGATATCCACGGCCAGCACGATACACAGGCGATCTTTGATGAGAGTACGCATGTCAAACTCCTCGACAGATTTGCAGGAGACAAGTGTGTAAGCCTTCATCAGGAATATGTTAAGAGCCTTCAGTCATTTAAGGATCTGGCACTTCGCATCAAGGAGATATCCTCATCTCCTGATTATCTTGAACGTCGCCGTGATTATCTTGAGTTTGCAGTAAGTGAGATAGAATCTGCAGGCTTTAAGGACGGCGAGGAGGAAGAGCTTCACGATACCAAGAAGAAGCTGTCCCAAAACGAGGTCCTCTTCGAGAGCCTTAAGAATGCAGGAGATCTGCTTAATACCGAGAATAACTATCAGAGCCCTGTCCAGTCTGTAAACCAGGCGAGCCGTGAATTGCTTAAGGCTTCCCAGAATGACGAGAGCCTGAAAGATATCGCTGAACGCGCCCAGGCACTTGCCCTGGATCTTGACGCGCTTGCCTCAGATGTCGACAAGGTGCTATCTGACCGCAATTACGATGAGGGCCTCAAAGAACGTACCGAGCAGAGAATAGGCCTTCTTTACGAGCTTAAGGCCAAGTATGGCGCGACTATAGCGGAGATAAACAAGTTCGCTTCCGATTCGAAGACCGAGCTTGACGCGATAGAAAAGAACAAGGATATCCTTCAGGAACTTAAAAAGCAGCGTACCGTTAAGGAGAAGGAGCTTCTCGATCTGGCCGAAAAGCTCTCGTCCGAGCGTAAGGTATGTGCCAAGCAGCTCGAAAAGGCTATCACTAAAGAACTTGCTGATCTCGAGATGCCAAATGCAGTATTCGAAGTAAGCTTTGTAAGAAGAGAAAAAGCTAAGTTCTTCTCAATGGCTGGCATCGATGATATAGCATTCCGCTTCAGTGCTAACCCGGGACAGGAAGTAAGACCTCTGTCGGCTATCGTATCCGGCGGTGAAGCTTCAAGGATCATGCTCGCGGTAAAGAATGTATTGAGCCGCGTGGATCTCATTCCGACGCTGATATTTGATGAGATCGATACAGGCGTATCCGGCAAAGCATCTTTGGCTATTGCTAACAAACTCAAGGCGATCTCCGCCGATCACCAGGCACTGTGTGTAACTCATACTGCGCAGATTGCGGCAGCTTCAGATAAGGGATTCGTTCTTACAAAGAATGTTGTATCGGGCAATACAGAGACATTGTGTACCGAGCTCGATAAAGCAGGGAAGATTAAAGAGGTATCAAGACTCCTGTCGGGAAGCGATTCCGAGTCTTCTTTGAGACTCGCGGAAGATCTTATCAGTTCTTTTAAGTAAATTCTTCTATGACTTTATTCATGTCTTCGGGAAGCTCAGCCTCGAAGACTTTTAATTTGCCATCATCAAATGGATCTTTGTATTCGATCCTGTAAGCATGAAGCGCAACTCTTCCTATCTTGCTGTCCAGTTTCTCCGCTTGTTCTTTTAACTCTTCGTTCGGGTTGTCATCTGACAAAGGCCCGTACAGACCGTCGCCGAGCAGGGGATGGCCTACATGGCAGCAGTGGGTCCTTATCTGGTGGCATCTGCCGGTCTCAAGCTCGAACTCAACAAGGGATATATCAGCCTTCTCCAAATAAGAAACGGTCCTATAGTGAGTTACGGAAGGCTTTCCGTTTTCCACGCAGTCCCTGATCATTACAGAGTCAGGGCGTCTTGCGATAGGGAAGGAAAGAGTCCCTTCAGAAGGCTCGAACCTGCCGTAGCAAAGAGCGAGATAACGCTTCTTGATATCTGCAGCTGTTACCAGCATATTGTGGGCATAGCCGTCCTTGGCGACGATAAGAAGGCCTGAGGTCTCCCTGTCCAGACGCATGACGGGGTGTAAGGTCTTGTCAGACAGGCTTGTAAGGAGAGAATCCTCAAGATGGCCGTGAGAAGGGTGTGTTACCATTCCGGCTGGCTTGTTTACGACGGCATAGTGTTCATTTTCGAACAAAATGCTGACATTCGGAGGTGGAGTTAAGCTTTCCGAGTTGTCCTCGTATTCAAAATAGAGCTTGTCACCGGACTTGACGTGGTCTTTGACACGGGCATGAACGTCGTTAAGTTCAACCTTGCCATACAGTTTTACGCGCTTGACCCATGTGGTGCTCATCTTGAATTCGCGCCTCATAATCTGCTGGATCTCGCAGCCGTTATATTCATTTTGAACAAAATAAATAATTTTCATTGTTACATTCTAACAAATTATTGACAGATAGGGCATTTATTTCTACAATATTCAATGGCTTGTCAGAGCCATTTTATACGTTCTTTGACAACTAAATAAATTTGGAGGTGAGTACCAACGTGCCAGAAGTATCGTTTTACTTTGTATTAATCGCGGGCGTTGTTGGTCTTATTCTGGGTATTATAATTGCAGCAGTCTATTTTAAGTCAGGTATATCCGGTGAACAAAAAAGACTTGCGGAGGACATTGCCAAATCCAAGGAGGAAAGCAATGTGCTTCTCGCAAATGCGCAGAAGGAAGCGGAAAACAACAAGCGTGATTTGCTTTTGCAGGCAAAAGAGGAAGTCTCCAGGGTTCGTTCCGAATTGGAGCGTGAAGCCAGGGAGAAGAAACAGGAGCTTGCAAAAGAGCGCAATAAGCTTGAACAGAAAGAAGAAAATATCAATCGTATTGAAGCTAATTGTGAGCGCAAGCAGGAGGAGATCGAGAGACGTCAGCAGAATGTTGCGGAACTCGAAGCAAGAGCCAAGGATTACGAGCAGCGTAAGAAGACTGAGCTTGAGAAAGTATCAGGACTTACTGTTGCAGATGCCAGAAGCTTAGTACTTGACGAAGCAAAGCGCGAATATACACATGATATGGCTGTAATGCTCAAGCAGATGGAAGAAAAGACCAAACAGGATGCAGATAAGGTCGCTAAAGACATTATCGTAAACGCTATCCAGCGTTATGCATCTGATTACGTCTCAGAAGTCACTGTATCTGTAGTAAGCCTTCCTAATGACGAGATGAAGGGTAGAATCATCGGTCGTGAGGGAAGAAACATCAGAGCAATCGAGACAATTACGGGAGTCGATCTTATTATCGACGATACGCCGGAAGCAATCGTACTTTCATCGTTCGATCCTATCAGAAGAGAGATCGCAAGATTAACGATTGAAAGACTTGTAGCTGACGGTAGAATCCACCCGGCCAGAATCGAAGAAATGGCCGGAAAGGCAAAGAAGGAACTCAATCAAACTATTAAATCCGAGGGCGAGAAGGCAGCCTTTGATACCGGTGTAATGAATCTGCATCCGGAAGTTATCAAGCTTTTGGGCCGTCTTCATTACCGCACATCGTACGGACAGAACGTACTGCAGCACTCCATTGAAGTATCTTGGATCGCTGCAATGATGGCGGACGAACTCGGACTTGACAGTAATCTTGCAAGGCGCGGCGGCCTTTTGCATGATATCGGTAAGGCAGTTGATTTCGAGCAGGAAGGAACACATATCCAGCTCGGTGTCGAGATCGCCAAGAAATATCATGAAAGTCCCGCAGTCATTAACTGCATCGAGGCACATCACGGTGATGTTGAGCCTCTTACCGCAGAGGCTGTCCTGGTAGCTGCAGCAGATGCTATTTCTGCAGCAAGGCCCGGTGCCAGAAGAGAGAATCTCGAGACCTACATCAAGAGAATCGAAAAGCTTGAGGAGATCGCTACAAGCTTCGAGGGTGTCGAAAAGAGCTTCGCCATCCAGGCAGGCAGAGAGATTCGTGTCATCGTTTCACCTGATAAGGTTTCAGATGATGAGATGACTCTTAAAGCTCGTGATATCTGCAAGAAGATTGAGGATGAACTCGATTATCCCGGACAGATAAAAGTGAACGTCATCAGAGAGACGAGGGCAACTGACGTTGCTAAATAATTATTTAATCGCTTTTACATATATTATTTAACACGTTAGTATCATCTATCAAAACAAAAAACAGGACCTTAAGCTTAATCGCTTATGGTCCTTTTTTGTTGCTTTTTTGTTATAATTTAAAAGAATAAAAAGAATGGGGGTATCGCATTTGAGAGTTTGCTTTGTAGGCGATATTGTCGGTTATGCAGGGCGCAGAGCTTTTAAGACGGTGATGCCCGGTTTTCTTAAGAATAATTCCATTGATTGCTGCATCGTCAATGCCGAGAACAGCGTGCACGGGCTTGGCGCTTCGATGAACATCATCAGAGAGCTTGAAGATTACGGCGCTGATCTTTTTACGATGGGCAACCACACATTCTCCAACAGAGAGTTCATAAGCCAGATCTCCAAGATCAGGAATGTTGCAAGGCCGGCTAATTTCAGTCCTTCATGGCCGGGCAATGATTTCTGCGTTTTCGAGAAGAACGGAGAGAAGATAGGCGTATTCAATCTTCTGGGCCAGGTCTATGCCAATGTGCTTCCCGATAATCCGTTCGCTTGTGCGGACAGGATCGTGGACAGACTTAAGAATGTCGAAGGCTGTTCTACTATCCTTTTGGATTTCCATTGCGATGCCACATCTGAGAAATGTGCCATGGGTTATTACCTGGACGGCAAGGTCTCTGTCGTAGCAGGTACGCATACGCATGTTCAGACTGCTGATGAGACGATCCTGCCTTCAGGCACCGGATACATTACGGATTGCGGCATGGCAGGCGCCAAGGAATCTGTCCTCGGTATGGATGTCGAAGCGTCGATCAAGAGGCTTGCTTATAAGCTCCCTGCCAAATACGAGCCTGCGGACGGCCCCGGATTTGTATGTGGTATTATTTTTGAGACTGATAAAAACGGAAGGTGTACCGATATAAGACGGTTTTGCGAATATGAGTGATAACAGACCTAAGAATAAAAAAACAGATCTCGATCTTTGTGTTTTATATGTTTTCCTTGTGATCTTACTGGTTACGGTAGATCAGTTCATTAAAAAAGTAATCGATACCGAGATGGAGTATAACAGCATAAAGCCTGTTATCCCGGGCTTTTTCTCGCTCCATTACGTACGCAATACAGGAAGCGCATTCTCTTTGTTTGCAAATAAAGACTGGGGAATTTATTTCCTGTCAGGCATGTCTCTGGTGCTCGGTATATTGATCTTCATACTCATGCTCATTGCGGCATCCAGAAGCATGAAGCTTATCTCACTGGCTTTTTGTCTTTTGGCTTCCGGCGCCCTCGGCAATCTCGTTGACAGGGTATGGCTCAAGTATGTAATCGACTATTTAAGATTTGACTTCGGAACATATACATTCCCGATCTTCAATTTTGCTGACATCTGTGCCGTAGTAGGCACGATTCTTCTTATCTGCATTATTATCTTCGGCTCGAAGTATTTCGAGTCCTTCTGGCAGATCATCTTCAAGAAGAAGGAGAAGAAGAAGGAAGAGAATGAAGCTGAAGAAGATAATGTAGAGATCGAAGAGGCAGATGAGGTCGAAGAGCTCGAAATGTCTGAAGAGGAAGATCCCGAGGAAAAGGAAGAAAGCGATGCCGATCCTGAATAAGACTTGTGAGACAGACGGAGTAAGGCTTGACAGCTTTGCTGCTGAGGCTTTTGACACTACTTATTCCAGGTCTTTTTATAAGAAAATGATCGACGACGGCAAGATTACCGTTAACGGAAAGGTGATCACAAAAGCAGGCACCAAGCTTGTTTCAGGTGACGTCATAGAAGCTGATATTCCTGATCCCGAACCCGACAATTCCTTTGTTGCACAGGATATTCCGCTCGATATTGTTTATGAAGATTCCGATCTGCTTGTTATTAACAAACCCCAGGGCATGGTAGTTCATCCCGCAGCAGGACACAGCGAGGGCACGCTCGTAAATGCGCTGCTCGCTCACTGTAAGGATGATCTTTCTGATATCAACGGCGTTCTAAGACCCGGAATAGTTCACAGGATCGATAAAGATACTTCAGGTCTGATGCTCGCCTGCAAGAATAACTTCACGCACCTTAAGCTTGCAGACATGCTCTCAAGACACGAGATCGTGAGAGAATACAGGGCTTTGGTCTACGGAGTCGTAAAGGAAGACAAGGGAATGATCGATGCGCCTATCGGCCGTTCGGATAACGACAGACGCAAGATGGCTGTTATCAAGGACGGCAAGTCTGCGGTAACACATTTCGAGGTTATCGAGAGATTGGGCGAGATATCCGATATCAAGCTTATCCTTGAGACCGGAAGAACTCACCAGATCAGAGTGCACATGTCATATATCGGCCACCCTGTAGTAGGCGATCCCGTATATGCTTCACGCCGCAAGAATTACGGCCTGACAGGCCAGGCGCTCCACAGCAGGGCTATCACATTCGTTCATCCGAGAACGGGCGAGACTATGCATTTTGAGACGGAGCTCCCTGATTATTACACCGCTGTCCTTAACCGTTTTAAGGGTCTTGGTTGTTGACGGAAACCCTAATTAGCATAATAATTCTTTATATAGGAGAGCGTATTTGGAAGACAGAATCGAACATCTTAGTAATTCCACACAGACGGCCGGCGTTTATGCAACAAGAGTAGCCGAGTTTTTTGATGTCGACATCGAGCACGACGGCAGCGGCTTTGTTATCTCCGGCGATTCCAAGAATGTTACGTGTGCGAAAGATGCCTTCGTAGCGCTCGATAAATTATCCTCAGGTACTGAGATCGATGAGACAGATATCCTGTACATCATGAACCTTGCAAACGACGGAAGACTTGAAGAGTTCCTCAAGACTTCCGATGAAGTTTTTTATATGACTCCTTCGGGCCGTGCCATAAAGGCAAGGACATTGGGTCAGAGGCTTTATGTCGATTCACTTAAGCAGTCTGAATTAGTCATTTGTGCCGGACCTGCGGGTACAGGCAAGACTTTCCTTGGTGTTGCCATGGCTGTTAAGGCTCTGAAGGCAAGGGAAGTATCAAGGATAATCCTCACCAGACCTGCCATAGAAGCAGGCGAGAGATTAGGATTCTTGCCCGGCGATATCGAAGAAAAGGTAAATCCTTATATGCGTCCCATCTATGATGCTCTTTCTGCGCTCTTAGGCCAGGAGATGTTCGAGCGTTATTATGACAGGGGCGTTATCGAAGTTTCTCCTTTGGCATTTATGAGGGGAAGAAATCTTGATGATTGCTTCGTTCTCCTGGATGAGGCGCAGAATACGACACCTGAGCAGATGAAGATGTTCCTCACGAGACTCGGTGTAAACTGCAGGGCATGCGTATGCGGTGACTTCACTCAGATCGACCTTCCCAGAGGCATTGAAAGCGGTCTTAAAGATGCCATTACCGTCCTGCCTGATGTCGAGGGCGTAAGGATCGTAAGTCTTAATGATACGGATATTGTCAGAAACAGCCTTGTTGCAAGGATCGTAAAAGCTTATGAGAATGCTAAGAACAGCAAAGGTGAAGTATGAGTAATAACAAGTCTGTAAAACCTAAGTTCCATCAGATCATTTCTTTGGTGCTCGCAACGCTTACAGTAGTATTCCTGGTTTTCTACGGATCGCTTCCTGTCAGCTATGACTATGAGGTAGGTTCTATTGCCAACCAGGATATATATGCACCGAGAACTTTTGCGGATTCTTATGAGACAGAGAGAAGAGCGATCATCGCAAGAGATACCGTAGAAGATATCTTCGTCAGATCCGATAAGCAGTCTGAAGAGAGCATCGACAGGGTAGATGACTTCTTCGATCTTGCAGAGCAGGTTCGAAAAGACGTAACACAGTCAAGGAATACATCTACACCGATGGCGCCTGCTGAGGCTGCAAGAAAGCTTGCTGACAGCGTTGATCAGACCATGGGCGAAAAGGTGGAATCAGAAGAACTCGTAGTTCTTTTCGAGATGTCTAATCCGACATTTACATATATCAGGGAAAAGACTACTTCACTCGCAGAGCTTATCATGCTTGGCGATGTAAATGATGCTGAATTAAGCGGCAAGATCGAGGAGCAGATCGACAGCTTCCGTTCTTCGAACCCTTCGTATTCAAAGTTCTCCGAAGCTATGAGGATCGTATTGTCCACGATGCTCGAGCCTAATACCGTTTACGATGAGGAAGCTACGGCAGACTCAGCAAACAACGCTTATACCGCAGTTAAGAATGAGCCTGTCATGGTCGAAAAGGGTTCGAGACTTGTAGAAGCAGGATCCATCATCGATGAGCACGTTTACAGCAATCTCGTAGAGCTCGAGCTCATCAGAGAATCTTCATTTGACTTCGTCATCTTCTTAAGAACGCTCCTCTATGTATTGATCATCTCGGCTTGTGCGCTGGTATACCTCAACATCGAACGTAAGAAGCGCAAGATCAGCATGCCGATCTTCTATATGCTTATCGTTACTTTCCTGATCACGATCGGCGCTTCTGTTTATCTTTCGTCTGTATCAACGCTCCTTTGCATCGTTGTATTCTTCGCGACGGTATGCGCCACTTATCTCGGTACACAGGACGGTATTATTCTTTCTGTTATCAATCTTTTGCTCGTTTGGCCGATGTATTCATTTGAGCCTGAGATGTTCTTTATCACCCTTGTAGGTGTTGTTCTTTGTTCGATATTTGCGGGCAGAACCGACAAGATCATCAACAATGCGGCATTGATATTCTTCCCGACGATTGCTACGGTCGGCGCAAGCTTCATATACAATTTCCTTATCGGTAATACCAGGACGGAATATCTCAATTCCTTCATTTATTCATTCGTAAGCTGTATTGCTTCACTCGTTGCTGCTATCGGTCTGTCTCCTATCTATGAGCTCGTAAGCAATGCTGCTTCTCCTGTAAAGCTCATCAGCCTGAGCCAGCCCGGACAGCATCTGCTTAAGAGATTGTTCCTTGAAGCATCAGGCACGCATTCGCATTCAATGATGGTAGCTAACCTTGCTGACTCTGCGGCAGAAGCTATCGGAGCAGATTCGCTTCTCTGCAAGGTTGCTGCTTACTACCACGACATCGGTAAGCTCGAGAATCCGGAATATTTCACCGAGAACCAGCACGGCGGAGTAAATCCTCACGACAGCCTTACTACCATGGAGAGTGTTGCTATCATAACCAAGCACCCTGAAGACGGTGTTAAGCTCGCCAAAAAGGAAAGACTCCCTAATGCGATCATTAAGATCATTGATGAGCACCACGGTACTACATATCCTTCATACTTCTACCGCAAGGCAGTAGAGGAAGCGAAGGCAAGAGGCCTCGAACCGCCGGATATCAATAACTTCAGGTACAGAGGTCATATCCCGTCTTCAAGAGAATCTGCGGTCGTCATGATCGCCGATACCTGTGAAGCTGCAGTAAGATCCATGAAGATCACTGACGTACAGGGTGCAGAGCAGCTTATCCGTGCCCTTATCAAGGATAAGATCGATCAGGACCAGTTAAGCAATTCAGGCCTTTCTTTCGATGACATCGAGAAGATCGTTGTAGCTTTCAAGCAGGTCTATGCAGGCGTATTCCACGAAAGGATCAAGTATCCTGAATGAAGATAAATGTAGTTAACAGCGCGGAAGGTTTTCCTGAAGATATTATCGGATCTCTCAGCGGATATATCGAAAAGCTGAGTGAGGCTGTAAAAGGCGATGATTACTGTTCGCCCCAGGTAGCAAGATCTCTTAAAGATGCTTACGCTACTCTTACTTTTGTCACTCCCGAAGAGATCCGCGAGGTAAACCGCGAGCAGCGCGAGATAGATAAGGAGACAGATTGTCTGTCTTTCCCGATGCTCGAATTAAGGGAAGGCGAGTTCGAGATGATCCCTGACAGCGGGGATTTTGAGACTGATGACGACGGCAATCAGGTGCTTTGCTTCGGTGATATCCTCATCAATCCGTTTGCCTGCAAAGCTCAGGCAGAAAGCTACGGACATTCCTTTGAACGTGAAGCTGTTTTCCTTATCGCTCATTCAATGCTGCACCTTTTAGGTTACGATCACATCGATCCTACTGACGAGAAGATCATGATCGACAGGCAGAAGAGACTCATGAGAGATCTGGATCTTGCTTTCGATGATGAGATCGCCGATATATATGAGATGGATAATCACAGGGAGACTGCTCAGTCTGAAGGTCTGATCCCTGCCGGAACACCCTGCAAACACTGTGGTACAGTCGCATTGCTGGGCCGTCCTAATGTCGGTAAATCCACGCTCCTTAACTATATAACGGGCATGAAGATCGCCATCGTATCTCATAAGCCGCAGACTACGAGAACTAATATCAGAACTATCTACAATACTGAAGATACACAGATCATATTCACCGATACTCCGGGTATTCATAAGCCGACATCCAAGATGGGTGAATTCATGGTCGACCGTTCCTATAAGGCTGCTTTGGGAGCAGACTGCGTAGTTCTTATCGCAGACGGCAGATTCCCTGAGCCGGGTGCTGTTGAGAAGAAGCTTATGGCGCTTCTTAAGGACAGCAATAAGAAGGTTATCCTTGCAATTAACAAGTACGATGAAGCAGGCCAGGCAAAGCTCCTGCCGCTTACACAGAAATATGCTGAACTTTACGACTTCGAAGACGTCGTCCCAATCAGCGCAAAGACCGGTAAGAACGTTGATCTGCTTCTTACTGTTATCACGAAAATGCTGCCTGAAGGCCCCAGGCTCTACGATAGCGAATACATGACTGACCAGACCGAGAGAGTAATTGCCGCAGAACTTATCCGCGAACAGCTCCTTCACTATACAGATCAGGAGATCCCGCACGGCACGGCTGTTATCATTACCGAATTCAAGGAGAAGAATGATGACGGTGAGATAACCGACGGTGACGACCGTACTATTGCTGTTATCAAGGCAGATATCATTTGCTCGAGAGATTCTCATAAGGGCATCATAATCGGTAAGGACGGCCAGATGATCAAGCGCATCGGTACAGCTGCAAGAAGGAATATCGAGAAGATGCTCGATTGCAAAGTCTTCCTTGATCTCTATGTTAAGGTCAGAAACGACTGGCAGAACAACGATGCTTTGTTAGGTGAGACCGGCCTCGGCAAAGATATTGACGAATAATGGATCCTTTTAATTGCCGCGGTCTGATTATCAGATCTTCCGAATATAAAGAAAAGGACAGGCTTTTATCTGTGCTTACATCAGACAGGGGCCTTATAACCATTTGTGCAAAAGGTGTTTCCAAGCCGGGAAGCTCTCTTGGTTGTTTCTCCATGCCTTATATGCTGTGCGACTTTGTAGTTACGGTATCCCACGGATATTACTATCTTAAAGACGCATCGATCATCGAGAGCAATTCGAAGATAATGGAGAGCCTGGAGCAGATGACTGTCGCGGCACATATATCATCCTGTCTCATGGACTGTACATTGCAGAGCGAGAATGCTAAAGAAGCTTATGAACTGGCCGTCTATGCTTATTACAATCTTGCAAATTACAAGGATAAGTATCTGCTTATCTATGCTGCTTTTAACTGGAGGCTTCTTACTGTAGCAGGCCTGACCGTTCTTTATGATGTTGATACCCCTTCATATAAAGCATCCGGCGCCAATCCGGCAAGATTCATGATAAATATCTCAGGCGGAGAAGGCACGGGAAACCAGAACAGGACGTTTAACAGGCTCTTGGATGAGCCTTGTGTAAGGGCATTGAATTTTTTCGCGACGTGCGATCTTAAAAGGCTCTTTACTTCAAGCGCTGACAGGAAGATACAAGAGGACTTAAGGGATTTTACGACTGATTATCTGTCTATGCATTTCGAAAAGCGTTATGACGCGCTGTCTGTGCTGAATAATCTTTAGACGAATCAAGCCGGATCAATAAAGGAGAATGAGAATATGAGAAAGATCATTGCAATCGGTATGAGTTTTATCCTTTTAACAGGAGCATTAACAGGATGTAAGAAGATGCCCGGTGATAAAGAGACGGCAAAGCGCCTTCAGGAAATGTATGGAGGTGAGAGATTTGAAGTCAGCGGCGGAAATGCTTCTTCTTTGGACAGGGATCTTGAATTCGAGGTCTGGTATAACAAGGACGGAGCTGATATCTGGCCTGATATAGAAATCGGCGGTGATTACGCTCTCTATTCTTCATACGATTCGGCAGTTTGGCATTATTGGAATGATGAATACCGCGAATGCATCGAGAAATACGGGTTCTCTGAGGTGGACTACGGCGAGGATGGTGAGGATGAAGATGCTTGTCAGCCGAACCTTGTATATATCTTCATAGAAGAGGGTGCATCCTCCCAATCCCTGGATGACGTTGAATCGCTTCTTAAGGACTTAAGAGAGATATGCCGGAAGGAAGATGATTTCCATGATTCGGGCAGCGGTACACTCAGATATATTGCATATATCTGGTTTATTGACAGCAGCGAAGAAAAGTATCTGAAAAATTCCGGCATAAGGATCGAATCAGATACCAAAGACAAGGAATTGAGATTCGATGATATGGATGATTATCACGAAGAGAAGACCGATCCCCGCAAACCGCCTTTGTCCGGCGGAAATGCCAAGATCTATGTATATTAATGATCTGAAATGATATTCAAGCCGGCATCATCAGATGTCGACATCCTGAACTACGTAGTGATCATCGGCGCTGCCGTCTTTATAGGAAGCATATATGTGCTTTATGTGATCTTCCTCATCCATGTGCAGAAGATAACTGACGTCATAATTCTTCAAGGCGAGCTTCTCGTCATCTTTGTATTTGGCATCGCAAAAATCAAAGTAAATGCTGTATACATGCGGTTCCCGGGAAGCAAAATCTATCAGGAGATCTGTCATTTCCTCTTCTGAGGGCACCTGGGACATGTCATCATAGAACAGGATCAAAGTGCATTCATAATCCATGTAATTCTTTATGAATTTTCTGGCTCCCATTTCCTCTAAAGGATATCCGCCATCAGTATATGTTGAATATCCGGTTATTATGTAACTTGAGCAGGGAAAATTGCCTTTTAACAGCCGGTCAAGCTCCTCAAGGCAGTCTTCCTGATATAAAAGGGCCTGGTAATTTGTCCTGATCTCTCCTTTTTCTTTCCAAACAGTTGTTACAGTGTCGGGAAAAAGTTCGGAACTTACCAGGATGGAACTGTAATTTGTTCCTAGCGGGCTGTCCGGATGGCCTATATAAGTAAAGTTGTCATCCGGAAAGGCTTTGTTCATTTCTTTTATCCAGCGCTTCTGATCGGCTTCCTGAAATGGTGTGCATGAAGCGAGAACAAAGCTTGATACAAGTGTCAGCGCGATTGCTTTAACAGTTTTAAATCTCATATTCATATCCCTTAGTTTATAAATATATGCTTTTATCAATATACACCTCAAAGGCTCTTTTTGTATAATCCAAATATCAAATCTGAAAGGACCGCTCTTATGAATCTTTCAACAACCCCTTCACACCGTACAGGCGAAGCCTTAGTCAAAGTAATCGATAAGAACGGCAATCCAGTTGCAAATAAAGAACTGGTATTAAACCAGAAATCACATGAGTTCCTCTTCGGAAGCGGAGCTTTTGATTTCCTTGAATATGAGGGCAAGAAGGGCAGTCCCGAGAGACTCGAAAAGTGGCTTGCACTTTTAAACTATGGAACTCTTCCTTTCTACTGGGGAAGATATGAACCCGAAGAAGGTTATCCCGAATTCGAGAGCCGCATGGAAGCCGCAAAGATCTTAAGATCCAATAATGTAACGATAAAGGGACATCCTCTTTGCTGGCATACGGTCTGCGCTGACTGGCTTATGAAGTATCCTGATGAAGTAATAATGGATAAGCAGCTTGCAAGGATCAACAGGGAAGTAACAGCTTTTAAGGGCGTGATCGACATCTGGGATGTCATTAATGAAGTCGTGATCATGCCTGTATTCGATAAATACGATAATGCCGTAACGAGACTTTGCAAGAAGTACGGCAGAGTAGAGCTCGTAAAGGAAGTTTTCGCTGCTGCCAAGGCGGCAAATCCTAACGGCACTTTCCTCATCAATGATTTCAACACATCGCCTCAATATGAGAAGCTCATTGAAGAGTGTCTCGATGCAGGAGTCGAGTTCTCCGCGATCGGCATCCAGTCGCACCAGCATCAGGGATACTGGGGAGAAGAAAAGCTCCGCGATGTATTAAAGAGATTCGGAAGATTCGGAATTCCTATCCACTTTACTGAAAACACATTGATCTCAGGCGAGATCATGCCGGCATATATCGAGGACCTTAACGACTGGCAGGTAGATGAATGGCCTACCACAGAAGAAGGCGAGATAAGACAGGCCAGGGAATGGGAAGAGATGTACAGGATCCTCTTTGCAGATCCTAATATCAAGGCAATCACCGGTTGGGATTTTGCTGACGGCGCATGGCTCAATGCCCCCAGCGGACTTGTAACTGTCGATAACAGATGTAAGCCTGCTTATAACAAGCTCTTAAGCCTCGTTAAAGGTGAGTGGTGGACAAAGGGCGAAGTCATCCGTACCGATAGTGAAGGTGTTGTATCAGTTAAGGGTACTAAGGGCACTTATGAGATCGAGGGCGCCCAAGGCGTTATCACTCTCGGGCTAGATCCTTCCAATACAACCGTTCAGATCTTCCAGTGATCAGGGAACAGCATGATATAGTCAGGCTTTTCTAAGCGCTCATCTATAAGGAGCGCAAAGCCTGTGTCTGTTTCTGTCCTGATAACTCTTCCTACGGCCTGGAGGACTTTCTGCCAGCCCGGGAATCTGTATGCGAACGAGAATCCGTCTCCGAATTTTTCCGCGTAGTAATTGCTTAATATCTGGCGCTCGGGCGTTATCTTCGGCAGGCCGACTCCCACGATGACTACGCCGGTGAGCTTATCGCCGACCAGATCGATTCCTTCGCCGAAGTGACCGCCTAACACGGCTGCTCCTATAAGGAGGCCTTTATATGGAACGGTAAATGCCTCCAGGTATTCTTCCTTTTCAACACCCGTCATCTCGGTGACCTGGGAGATGATCTTATAATCCTTCACTCCCTTGGATTTGAGCTCCTGCTCGATCCTCGGCATGATCTGGTTCATGTATTCGAATGACGGGAAGAACACCATGTGATTGCCCGTGCGGTCTTTGAGGCAATCCGCTATCTTGAGAGCAAGGTCGTCCTGCGTGATCGAACGGTTCTTATAAGTGGTCGAGATGTCTGTATCTATCATGATCTCAAGGTTCTCCGGAGGGAACGGCGAGGGGAGCCTTAAGAACGAAGCGTAGTCGCAGTCGGGACCTACAAGGCAGTTGCGGTAATATTCATAAGGCGTAAAGGTAGCCGAGAAGAATATGACCGACATCCTGTCCCTGATGATGTAGTCGAGTTTTTTGGAACAATCAAGACAGTCGAGTGTGATAGTAGTATCACCGTTCTCTCTTGAAGCAATGGTGATATATGCATCATCAAAATAGTGTTCCAGCACAGTCAGGAAATATCTGGCTTCAAAGAAGAACTTTACGGCTGTCCTTCTGCATTGGCCCTGCTCAAGACCGTCCAGAACGGGGGACAGGCGCCTTATAGTGAACCAGAGTTTGGCGTAGAGCTGTCTCGGAGGCTGCTTCATGGCTTCCCAGTTATCGGTCATGAGCACCTTTTTGTCATCTGCTTCTTCGAGAAGCCTAAAACATGAGTTCGTTGAATCGAAGCATGTGCCTATGTTCGCGAAATAGTTGCGCAGCTGGAGGACCATGGCTTCGATCTTGGTATCGCGGCCTTTAAAGTCTTTGAGCATCTCATCAATAAGGCTTAAAGAGAATGAGGCAGAGAACATGTCGCGGCCTCTGTCTATCATGTTGTGCGCTTCATCGACTAAGACTGCTATGCGCTGGCTTCCGGGCTCCATTGAGGTAAGGGATACTCTCGGACAGAATACGTGGTTGTAGTCTCCGATAATGACGGTGCAGTAGTTCATCGTGTCGATCATGAACTCGTGAGGGCAGATGTTGTGCTTTAAGGCGATCTCAGTGATCTTCTCGGGCGTGATCTCGTCAAAAGCCAGTGATTCAGCCAGGGCAGCCTTGAGCTTGCCGTAATAATCTTTTGCCAGAGGACAGAATTTGGCGTCGCATTCGGTGCCGAAGGGGCACATCTTTTCCTTGGATCTTAAAGTGATCGATCTGATGATGAGACCTGATCTGCGCATTGCGTTCAGGGTAGCTTCGGCAACGCCTCGAGTCGCTTCCTTGGCTGTCAGATAAAAGATCTGGTCGTACCGGTTCTTTACCAGGCCTTTTACGGCGGGGTAGAGGACTGATACGGTCTTTCCTATGCCCGTGGGAGCTTCTACGAAGAATGCTTCCTGCGAGTTGAGCGCCAGAAGGGCCTTCTTCATGAACTCCTTTTGGCCGGGCCTTATGGTATCGAAAGGAAACCTTATCTGCGTGACGGTATCCATGAGGCTGTTCTGATAATCGAGCAGGGTCTTGGCAAAGACACAGTACTCTGCGCATGTCTCTTCCCAGAACTTCTCGGCTTCTTCAAAGGACATCGGATAAGTATTCTCGTAGCTGTCCAAAGTGGTTATTGATACATATCTCAATGTAAGAGAGATATCTAATATATCGGAATTTGTAAGAAGATACATCGCGCCATAGAGCTTAAGCTGGGTCACGTGCTCGGGCCTTACAAGCGCATCAAAGCTCTCTTTGGTAGAGTTAAAAGACTTGATTTCAAAGAGCATGGGCGGTTTGCCCGGCTTGTCGAGCATAGCATCGAACCTGCCGTTTACTGAAAGGCATACGCCGGATTCAGATATGTAGTCGTATACGAGCGCTTCTTCGGTGATGACGATGTCTCCGTAAGCCTTCTTAAGATCCGAGAATACTCTCTGGTGGAGCTTTGTCCCTTCAACACCTGATACAGAGCCGTATGAACCGCCCGCGAGATTGCCGCGACGTGACACATAAGAAGCCAGATCTGTAACGGAAACACTTATCTTATCCATATGGTGATTATAATATTTGAGTACTCTATCTCAAAGGGAAATGAGTGAAATTGAGACTGGTTGTCCCCTTATTGAAAATTATTGTCCTATGATATAAAATCTAACCCGCACGCAGATGTGGTGGAATTGGCAGACGCGCTAGCTTCAGGTGCTAGTGGGAGCAATCTCGTGCGGGTTCAAGTCCCGCCATCTGCACCAAGGTCAAAGGCTTTTCGTGAAGATTCACGGGAAGCCTTAATTTATTGCATCTGAAATAAAATTATATGTTGTTCTAAGCGGCTCGTT